>OGTF01000002.1_pt1 | contig 336823 bp, 306 predicted proteins | sample 1574471 | NCBI WGS metagenome assembly OGTF01 (sample SAMN03295837, study PRJEB24534) | human gut metagenome | isolation source: fecal sample 5 from infant 5 | host: Homo sapiens | place: USA: Pittsburgh, PA | collected 2014-07 | reverse complement strand
TAACTGTTACCCATGTATCCGGTCTAAAGTGTTACCCATGTTTCCGGTTCATACCCTGCGCTTACCGGGGCTACAAAAGCACGCGTAGGCCGGGTAAGGCGTAGCCGCCACCCGGATTTTTTATTTGCGAGACGCCTTCCAGTTTGTTTTTGGAGTTCTAGCTGTACAAAAATACAGATCTATAGTGGCTTCGCATCTGCAAAATCAGATGTCAGGATTGGCGTCCTGTAAACATAACGTTGGCATGAGCGCTTGTGCATGCCGCCTCGATTTCGTTCACCCTATTTTTGGCACTAAGGATATAATGCTTACTTAAGATATGGTGGACTGAACGAGGGCTTCATTAGAAGCGCCGGTTTCCGTTATGACCCGGTACGCCAACCTTGTTCAGTCTGCCTCCAAAATGTGGCGTTTATGGTGGCATCGTAAGGTAAACATAACGGATGCTAAGAAATGGAAAGTTATACTTCAGTACAGCAAGCTACAACTCATTTTTATTCTGAATTATCTAGCGATATTTCAATAGTAGATCTTATAGAACGGTGTGAATTGTTAACTCAGATTCTCATGGATGATGAAACAACTCAGAGTTCAAAAGCAATCTATAGATGCTTAGGTGCTTATCTAGACGTTTTGAATAAGGAATTGAAATTATCAATGGCTGATTTCATCATTATTAATGATGAGTCCAGCGATTGTAACTTTGGTTCTGGGGGATTTCTATTTGATAGTTCAGATTTACAATGTGAATATTGCCAAGCAATAAACCATGTACTAGCCTCATATGACTGTAGCGATACACTGCAAAAATATCTTAATGGATTATTACACGATATAATGCTGGATATGTCTCTTGATATAAAATCTTCATTTTTAATTGCAGAGCAATAATACCATATGCAGATGATAAAGCCGGAGCAGGTCCGGCTTTTAGATATGCAACTGAAATTAGTCCATAAATGGAGACAATAATTCATCTAGTTCAGCATCATCTTTTATGATCCAGCGATTAAATGCAGAGTATTGATAAGAACGTCTGATCATGACTTTAATATCCTCGATAGAATTTTCTCTTTGAGCATCGGTGGAGTTCTCATCGTAATATATTGTCATTAATTTTGTTAGCCTGTGTGTTATCTTAACAACATCTGAACGTAACGATCGCGCAGTAAAACGTTTGTTTATAGTTTTATCATTATTATAAACTTCATTAAGTAAATCCGCGGTTTCAATTGTAGCGGCATCATGTACCATAGCTTCAATAAAAAAGTTTTTTGCACCAGGAGAAAAACCGGGAAGTAATTTTACTTTATCCCAAACACTATCGTTACAACAATCAAGTAGATTTTTATATTTTGCAAGCTTTATGTTATTGCATCTTGAACAGACCAAATAAAGATTGCTCCAGTCAAATTTCTTATTGATATCACCCATGTGTGGGATGAAATGTTCTACATTGATATCTAATGGTGATTTTGTTTCGCAAATATAGCACTTTTTATAGAATGATTGTTCTAGCGCTATATATACATCTTCGCCATCATAACGTCGTTGCGCTGCTAAAGATGCAGGGGCTGGTAATATCCTATTTACATTAAACATAGCTGCACCTTACCCTTGTATTCTTTTTTTGCTTTTCAATAATTCTAATTTTGCTCGATCAAGGAAAGCTTGGGCATCTTCGCTCATGTTGCTTTGATCTACAGCTAGCGAACTAATTTCATTATCAATTTCTTCAATATTGCTATGATTTATATTTTTAATAAGGCTTTCAATATTTCGAAGTTTATCCGTTAATGCGTGTGATTCTGTTGCAACACCGAATAACTCTTCCATTACGATACCATATGAATAGGAAGATACGTCAATAATTTGTTCATTTGAACTTAGATCATAAATTACTGCATCGGTAACTGACGTAACAACAAATGGTGAATGAGTGGTTACTATAAATTGAACTTTAGGAAAGGCCTTCATGAAGAAACGAAGAATTTGTTTTTGTAAGGATACATGTAAATGTGCATCAATTTCGTCAATAAAGATTATTCCCTGAATGTTCTCTGGCGTTACACCCCACATTTCAACTCGCATTACTAGATCTGTATAAATACTTAGTATCGAAGAGAATCCCGAAGAAAGATTTTGAAATGTATACTTTTCTTTCCCATCTTGTATTAAATAAAATTTTTCATCAGAAGTGTTAAATTCAAGAGTTAATTTTGGGTCTTCAAACAACGAGCGCAGATCATTTTCAATTTTTACGAACCAAGATTTGATACCTAATGCTTTTTCTTCATTCTTATCGAAAGAAATTGCATAGCTTTGGTTTTTCTTTAAACTCAGCAAATAACTTTCGAATATATTACTACCATCAATATCATTTCCGAAGTGCTGATTGTTTTTAATTAAACTTGAATGTTTAGGTACTTCTGTAGGTGAGACTATCTTTGACTGCCTTGTGGCATCGTGAAATCTTAATAAGGAACGTATTTCCGTAATGTCATTCGAAGTTGTAATGATATTGAAACTTAATAATTCTTCAATTCTTTTTTCAAGTCTATTTTTTTCTGCCAAATAAGTAGAATAAACATTGTCATCTCTGCCTATTATAGTGAGCTGAGAGTTGTACCAATTTAATTGATTTTTAAGATAGTCTAAATCATTTTCATTATGATTGTTTATTGCTTTGTTAAGATGCTCAAATATTTGTGTGATGAAACTGGTTTTACCACATCCATTATTACCCGTGATAATTAGACTTTTACCATATAAATCTATTTCGGCTCTCTTGGATGAAAAACGAACCGGGATGTCAATTTTATCAATGCTACATAACATAGGTATTTCCTTTAGACGATGAGCTTGATTAACATTTTTCAATGGAGCATCATTAACTTAGATAGCATAATCTTATTTAAGATATTCAGCTACCTGTTCAAACGTCCCGCGATACACAATCTTCTTTGCTTTTTTCTCAAGCTGATAGCTGTACATCGGGTCGTAATAGTCGTTTAGCAGGGGCGCAAGCCAGCTAAAGTGAACCTCGGTGCAGCCCGTCCGTTGCTGTTCAAGCAACGCGGAATCGAGTAGGGCAGTCAGTTCCGCAAAACGCTGTAGCCCCAGACGGCGGCGAATGGCGAACAGTCCGTGGTGCAGATACGCGCTGTACTCTTTCCAGCCGGCCTCTTCACCATAAGCGGCAGAAAAATCCGCCCACATGTGGTCGAAGTACTCTTCGCGCAGACGCTCAAGACGAATATCAAACGGATCCTCGACAACCGCGATAGGCGCTTCATTCATGCGGTCGCGCAGGCACTCCGGCAGGTGGTTGGAGCCAATCATTCGACCTTCATCTTCCAGCACCCAGCGTGCGGCATCTTTCTTTAACAGCTCGACGGCAAGGTGATTTTCAAAGCTGGCCTGGGACAGTTGCGGAGTGAGCGTGCGGCCAAAGGACGAACCGCGGTGGTGCGCCAGCCCTTCCAGATCGATACCCTGCGCATGCTGCTTCACCAGCAGGGTTTTCCCGTTTCCGGTACAGCCGCCGATAAGCACCATCGGCTTTTTCGACTGCTCAATCGTCACCTGAATCGCCGTCTGGCGCAGGGCTTTATAGCCGCCGCGGATCAGCGGGTAATCGACACCGGCCTCTTTCAGCCAGGCCTGTGAGATATGTGAACGCTGGCCCCCGCGCGCGCAGCAGAGATAACCTTCAGGGTGAGCAAGGCTGGCTTCACGCCAGGCGTTAATGCGCGCCTCACGCGTCTCGCCGTTGACCAGACTGTGGCCGAGCGCCAGTGCGGCCTCGGGGCCCTGACGTTTATAGCAGGTGCCCACGGCAGCGCGTTCGTCGTCGTTCATCAGCGGCAGGTTAAGGGCGGCGGGCATCGCGCCCTGGGCAAATTCTATCGGCGCGCGAACGTCGATTAAAGGGGTATCAGACGCGAGGATCGCGCGATAGTCCGTTCCATCGTTCATGGGTATTCCAGAAATAAAACCAGCAATGGCGGGGATTTTACGCGCGAGAGGAGAGGCCGGGGAAGGGGAAGATCAACTCCCCGGCACTTATCGCTTATTTAAGCTTTGACTGAGCCCAGACAATGCCGCTCGCGTATTCCGGCGGCAGGAGAGGGATCATGGCTTCCAGGGTGGCGCTCAGACGGCCCGTGTCGCTATCGTTCAGGTTCAGGTGACCCACTTTACGACCCTGGCGGACCTCTTTGTCATACCAGTGCAGATGCACCAGCGGCAGCTTGAGCCAGTCGTAGTTCAGATCGGTCCCGATCAGGTTGATCATTACCGACGGGCTGTTCACGACCGGCTGCGGCAGTGGCAAATCGGTGATGGCACGCAGGTGGAGCTCGAACTGGCTGATGGAGGCGCCGTTTTGCGTCCAGTGGCCGCTGTTATGCACGCGCGGCGCCAGCTCGTTGATCAGCAGGCCGGATGGGGTAACAAAACACTCCATCGCCATCACGCCCACGTAACCCAGCTCGTGCATAATGGCTGAGAGCATGTCTTCCGCCTGCGCCTGCTGGTCGGCATTTGCCTGAGGGAAGGCGACGCTGGTGCGCAGAATGCCGTCCTGATGCAGGTTATGCGTCAGCGGATAAAAGACGGTGTGTCCGTCATGCCCGCGTGCGCCAACCAGGGACACTTCGCCGCTAAAGTTGATGCCCTGCTCAACGATACACTCGCCGTAGCAGTCGTCCGGCAGCTCCGCGGTTTCGTGCGCACGCAGACGCCACTGGCCGCGGCCGTCGTAGCCGCCGACGCGGCGCTTCACGATCGCCAGCTCGCCCAGCATCGCGAACACGTCATTCCACTCGCCTTTATCGGACAACAGCTGCCACGGCGCGGTCGCCAGACCGAGCTTGTCGAACAGCTGCTTTTGCGTCAGACGGTCGGCAATGATCGGAAACACGTCGCGGTTAACGAAGGCGTTATGGCGGGCCAGCTCGCGGGTCAGCGCGGTTTCTGGCCAGCGTTCGATCTCGGCGGTGATCACGCTCTGGTGGAACGGTACCGCTTCCGGTTCAGCATCCAGCCCGACAGGCCAGACGGCAATACCCAGCGGTTCACCGGCCTGGCGCAGCATGCGGCCTAACTGGCCGTTACCGAGGACGCAAACCTGCTTCATGCCGCACCCCGCGGGTCTGGATTATCCAGCACCTCATCGGTCTGGGCTTTACGCCACTCCGCCAGACGCTGGTGTAATGCTTTATCGTGCGTCGCAAGAATTTGCGCCGCCAGCAGGGCGGCATTAGCCGCACCCGCTTTACCAATCGCCAGCGTGCCGACAGGGATTCCGCGCGGCATCTGGACGATGGAGTAGAGGCTATCCACACCGCTTAACGCGGCGCTTTGGACCGGGACACCGAGAACCGGTACCAGGGTTTTAGCGGCAATCATGCCGGGCAGATGTGCTGCGCCGCCCGCACCGGCAATGATCACCTCATAGCCATTCTCTTCGGCGCTTTCGGCGAAGCTGAACAGTTTGTCCGGTGTACGGTGCGCGGAGACCACTTCAACGTGGTGCGGAACATTCAGGATTTCAAAGATTTCGGCGGCGAACTGCATGGTAGCCCAGTCGCTTTTGGACCCCATCACGATGGCGACACGCGCCGGATTATTGCGGGAAGACATGCGTCTTAAAACTCCTGTGGTGCGAAACACACTGCTTTCGAGGGCACAGAGAATAGCATGTTATACGAGCAAGGAAAACGGTTGCGCGGTCGTAAACCAGGCGAAAAAACGTTAAAACGGAAACGCAATCAGCTCAACACCCTCAGGCGTCACTTTGACCATGGAACCTTCGCTGTGCCAGGCACCCAGTACGACGCGATGGACTGGTTCGCCGTTGGCAAGAAGGGAATGAACGTCAGGGCGGTGGGTATGACCGTGGATTAACCACTGAACCCCATGTTTTTCCATTACGCTCACTACGGCCTGCGGATTGACGTCCATGATGGTCATGGATTTACTGCTGTTAGCGGCTTTACTGCCCGCACGCATTCTGGCTGCGATGCGTTTACGGATAAAGAGCGGCAGGGCAAGAAACAGCGTCTGGATCCAGGGGGTGTGAACTTTGGCGCGAAACGCCTGATAGCCGGTATCGTCCGTGCAGAGCGTATCGCCGTGCATAATCAGCAGCCTGCGGCCATAGAGGTCGAGCACCTGTTCTTCCGGCAGCAGCGTCATGCCGCTTTCGCGGGCGTAGCGCTTGCCGAGCAGAAAATCACGGTTGCCGTGAATGAAATAGCAGGGGACACCGGAATCAACCAGCGCCTTAATGGCGGAGGCGATTTCACGATGCAGCGGGTCAGGATCATCGTCGCCAATCCAGGCTTCAAACAGGTCGCCCAGGATGTACAGCGCATCGGCGCTTTTCGCTTCACCGCGTAAAAAACGCAGAAAACCGGCGGTGATCGCCGGTTCTTCTGTTTGCAGATGCAGATCCGCAATAAAGAGTGTCGCCACGAATTACTCGCTGACGGTCACGCTTGTAATCACAACGTCTTCTTTAGGTACGTCCTGGTGCATGCCGCTGCGGCCAGTAGAGACGGCTTTGATCTTATCGACCACGTCCATACCTTCAACCACTTCTGCGAACACGCAGTAGCCCCAACCCTGCAGGCTTTCGCCGGAGAAGTTCAGGAAGTCGTTATCAGCCACGTTGATGAAGAACTGCGCGGTCGCGGAGTGAGGCGCCTGGGTACGGGCCATTGCCAGCGTGCCACGGGTGTTTTTCAGGCCGTTGTTGGCTTCGTTTTTGATCGCTTCTTTCGTCGCTTTCTGCTTCATACCCGGTTCAAAACCGCCACCCTGGATCATAAAGCCGTTGATCACGCGGTGGAAAATGGTGTTGTCGTAGAAACCTTCGCGGCAATAGTCCAGGAAGTTTTTAACTGTTTCAGGCGCTTTGTCATCAAAGGTTTTGATTACGATATCGCCATGATTAGTGTGGAAAGTAACCATTTTTGCATCCTGTTCCGTTATTGTGGTACGTCGACCCGCGTTCGGGTCACATATAGGGGCTTGTTATAGCATAACCACAGGACGCGATCACCTTGCATTGTGTGCTGATCCTATTCCGAATTATAGGTATTATAGGGAACAAACAACCCACACACGTGTTTACATGGAATCTTCGATGTTAAAAATCTTTAATACAATGACGCGCCAAAAAGAGGAATTTAAACCTATTCATGCCGGGGAAGTCGGCATGTACGTGTGTGGTATTACCGTTTACGATCTCTGTCACATCGGCCATGGGCGCACCTTCGTTGCCTTCGACGTGGTGTCACGTTACCTGCGTTTTTTAGGCTACAACCTGAAGTACGTCCGCAATATCACCGACATCGACGACAAAATCATCAAACGCGCGAATGAAAACGGCGAGAGTTTTGTTGCGCTGGTGGATCGCATGATTGTCGAGATGCACAAAGATTTCGACGCTTTAAACATTCAGCGTCCGGACAGCGAGCCGCGTGCAACTCACCATATTCACGAAATCATTGAGATCACCGAGAAGCTGATCGCACGCGGTCACGCCTATGTGGCGGATAACGGCGACGTGATGTTCTCCGTGCCAACGGACCCGACCTACGGTGCGCTTTCCCGTCAGGATCTGGATCAGCTGCAGGCTGGGGCCCGCGTGGACGTGGTCGACGTGAAGCGTAATCCGATGGACTTCGTGCTGTGGAAGATGTCCAAAGAGGGTGAGCCAAGCTGGCCATCTCCGTGGGGTGAAGGGCGTCCGGGCTGGCACATTGAATGTTCCGCGATGAACTGCAAACAGCTGGGCAAACACTTCGACATTCACGGCGGCGGTTCGGATCTGATGTTCCCGCACCACGAAAACGAAATTGCGCAGTCCACCTGTGCCCACGGCGGCGAGTACGTGAACTACTGGATGCACTCCGGAATGGTGATGGTTGACCGCGAGAAGATGTCAAAATCGCTGGGCAACTTCTTTACCGTGCGCGACGTGCTCAAGTATTACGATGCGGAAACCGTGCGTTACTTCCTGATGTCCGGCCACTATCGCAGCCAGCTGAACTACAGCGAAGAGAACCTGAAGCAGGCGCGTTCGGCGCTGGAACGTCTGTATACCGCGCTGCGCGGTACCGACAAGTCTGTTCCTGCCGCAGGCGGCGACGCCTTCGAAGCCCGCTTTATTGAGGTGATGAACGACGACTTTAATACTCCGGAAGCCTACTCCGTGCTGTTCGATATGGCGCGCGAAGTGAACCGTCTGAAGTCAGAAGATATGGCGGCGGCGAATGCGCTGGCCTCTCATCTGCGTAAGCTCTCTTCCGTGCTCGGCCTGCTGGAGCAGGAGCCAGACGCCTTCCTGCAGAGCGGTGCGCAGGCGGACGACGGCGAAGTGGCGGAAATTGAAGCCTTGATCAAGGCACGTCTGGAAGCGCGTCAGGCGAAAGACTGGGCGGCGGCAGATGCGGCACGTAACCGTCTGACCGAGATGGGGATTATTCTGGAAGACGGCCCGCAGGGCACCACCTGGCGTCGTAAGTAATTTTCCCCTCACCCTAACCCTCTCCCTGTGGGAGAGGGCCGGGGTGAGGGCATCAGCGCGCACGTTTTCTCCACCACAGCAACCCCATCAGCACCACTCCCGGCAGCCAGACCCACAGCAACTCTGAAATGATCACCTGATGTCCGTACGGCGTGGTATAGCGCGACAGGGCAAACGGCGCGACTTTTATCACCTGCAACGGGGCAAAGAAGCGTTCATCTGACCACGGCCACAGCCAGCCGACCCCTTTTCCGCCGGTCGTCACGGAATCCAGCAGGCTGTGAGACAGCAGTGACACGGTCAAAAAAAGCCAGCAGCGCGTCAGAGGAGTTTTGAACCATCGTCGGCCAATCAGCACGCAAAGTATCGGCACCACAAAGGCAAACAGCAGGGAATGGGTAAAGCCGCGATGGCCGAAAACATTGCCGTAAGCGACGCCGAACTTAAACGCCAGCACGTCGGCGTCCGGCAGCATGGCGAGGACAATTCCGGCAAATAACAGGCGGGGAGGGATGACTTTACTTCCCAGGCCTAAGCCCAGGCAAAGGGGAACAGCTGCGTGAGTGATAACGGTAGGCATTGCATTTATCCATGGCAAATCATGGAAATATAGCAGGGTAATGGCGGAAAATACGCTGTGCTATATTCTGATTTTACGCCGACTCGCGTGCGATAAGCTGCCCGGAGAGGGTGATGCGTTGCGTTTGCAGATCTGGCTCTTTCAGCTTACGGATAATCAGCCCTGCCGCCTGACGCCCGGTTTCATCGCTCGCTGAGGAGACATAGGTCAACGACGGTGAGGTAAGGTTAACGTGAAGCATATCTTCAAAACCGACCAGCGCGACCTGCTGCGTCAGAAACACATCTTTACCCACCGTACGCCCCACCTGGTGAATGCCTGAGATGGAGCCGAGCATGGCATCCGGGGAGTGGCAGAGCAGGGCTGTGATGGTGTTGTTCTTCTCAAGCAACTGGCGCGTTGCCATCGCCGCCGCCTGGGTATCATCGGGGCAGGCGGGAGAATATTCGTCACGCCAGACCAGCCCGCTTTGCGTCATGGCACTGCGAAAACCGAGCAGGCGTTGCTCGCGGAGAAGACAGCCGTCGCGCCCGCCAATGTAGGCAATATTGCGATGTCCGCGCTCGATAAGATAGCGCGCGGCCAGGTTCGCGGCCTGGCGGTTATCGCGCATGACCAGGTTACATTTTTCATCCAGCAACGACTGGGAAACGACCACCAACGGCAGCGGGCAGTGGCGAATGTGTTCCGGCAGCGTTGCGGTGCGGGTGTCGGACGCCAGATAGATGACACCCGCCACGCCCTGCTGCTTAAACGAAAGCAGGGTGCGTTCAAGATGCTCACGGTCATTCAGCGGCTGACCGAGAAACACCATATAGCCTTGCTTCTCCAGCTCCTGAACAATGCTCGCCATCACCTTGATGGAAAAGCTGTCGCTGAAGTCCCGCAGGATCAGGCCAATTAAATTAGAGGTGTTGGCGCGAAGGTTGGCAGCGGCGACGTTATGAACATAGCCCAGCGTCGTGATGGCGGCGTTGACCTTCCCGATCGTTGCCTCTGAGATTTTCCCTTTCTGGCGCAGCACCAGTGACACGGTCGAGACCGAGACGCCCGCGTGCTTTGCGACATCAATAATGCTGACTTTCTTCAAAGCCGCTCCCTGAAATTAACCGATTATCAGCCAGATAAAGTAATGCGTCCCCCAGCGTACAGGAGACGCATCACGCCGGCATCTTATTATTTGCCAATCATGGTGGACATGGTCTGGGCGATAAACTGTGCTCTGGCACCGAAAATCACCTGAATACCGTTGTCGCCAACGAAGACCACGCCGCGGGCGCCGAGTCCGTTCAGCCCGTCTTTATCCACTGCCTCGCTTTTCGCCACTTCCAGACGCAGGCGGGTAATGCAGGAGCCAACGGAATCAATATTCTGCGCGCCGCCCAGCAGGCTGATAATCTCTGTGGCAAGTTCGGAATCGGACTTGTCATTTGCATTGGCAGTGACATCGGTACGACCCGGGGTTTTGACGTCGAAGCGACGGATCACGAAGCGGAACGTAAAGTAGTAAATCAGCCCCATTGGAATGCCGATGATAATGGCATTCAGGAAGTTGGTCTTGTAACCGTTAAAGGACGGCAGGATCCCGAACGACAGGTAGTCGATAAAGCCCGCCGAGAACGATTTGGCAATATGCGCATGCAACAGGTACATGGTCATGTAGGCCAGGCCCGCCATGATGGCATTAAAGACGTAGAGAATCGGCGCCACGAAGATAAAGGTAAACTCTACCGGTTCGGTGATCCCCGTCAGGAAGCAGGTGAGCGCTGCCGAGAACAGAATACCGGCCGCAATCTTTTTGTTTTTCGTGTGTGCTTCGTGATACATCGCCAGGCACGCCGCAGGCAGCGCGAACAGCATCAGCGGGAATTCACCCTGCATGAATTTACCGGCGTTCTGGTAGGTGTCGCTGCTGAAGGATTTCACCCCTTCTTCCAGCATCTTGAACCAGATGGTCTGGTCGCCATGAATCACCTGGCCTGCCTGAGTTGTGTAATCCCCAAACGAATACCAGAACGACGGATACCAGATATGGTGCAGACCGAGGGGGATTAGCGCACGCTCCACCAGGCCGAAGATAAAGGTCGAGGCCGCCTGATTATCGCCGTTAACTACCACGGAGAGGGCGTCGATACCGGCCTGAATATGCTGCCAGACGTACGGCAGCAACAGCCCCATCAGGAACGAGAGGAACGCGGTGGCAATCGCCACGAAGCGCTTACCGGAGAAGAAGCCAAGGAACTCCGGCAGCTGCATGGTGTGGAAGCGGTTAAAACACCAGGCCGCAAGGATACCGCAGATCAGGCCGCCGAAGACGCCCATCTGCAGCGTTGGTATGCCGACCACCATGGCGTATTTCCCGCCCTGCGAGGCCATTTCCGGCGTGATGCTCAGCACGGTGCTGATGGTGATGTTGGTGACAAACACCGAGACCGCCGCAGAGAGCGCCGCAATACCGGACTCTGACGCCAGGCCCACGGCGGAGCCAATGGCGAACAGCATCGGCAGGTTGTCAAAAATCACCCCGCCCGCGTTCATCATCAGCGGCAGATGGAACTTGTCGCCGAAGGCCAGCAGCAGGCCCGCAGCGGGAAGCAGTGAAATTGGCAGCATTAAGGCGCGACCAATCATCGATAACTTAGACAGCGATTTAACAAACCCTGATATCAGACCCATGCTGATTTCCCCCGAGTAGCGCTTTTTTTGGCGCTGTTATTGTAAGTAGAACGTTTTAGTAGAACGTTCTACTTATCGTGGAGAAAGCCTGAAAAACGCGCAACTGAATTCTCACCTTTCAACAGATGAAATAGTGATTATTTGAAGTTGATCGATAATTAACCGTGATGATTGTGGGGGTATGGTGAGAGAAATTGCCGGGTGCGGCTTCGCCTTACCCGGCCTACTAAATGGAGACAGTACGTAGGCCCGGTAAGCGCAGCGCCATCGGGCATCAGACGGCTCAGGCCGTAACCGTCACGCTCTGTCCTTCAAAACTCACGGTCTGGCCCGCGACAATTTTGCAGCGCTTGCGGGTTTCCACCGCGCCGTCGACTTTTACCAGTCCATCGGCAATGGCGATTTTGGCCTGCGCACCGCTTTCGCTCCAGCCTTCCAGCTTCAGCAGATCGCACAGCTCTACGTGCGGGTGTTTACCTAATGAAAATGTCGCCATCTTACGCGTCCTCTACGTCGTGATACTCTTCGCATGCCTGCAACGTATTCTGAATCAGTGTTGCTACGGTCATTGGGCCTACGCCGCCCGGTACTGGCGTGATGTAAGAGGCGCGTGCCGCCGCATCTTCATATACCACGTCGCCGACCACTTTGCCGTTTTCCAGACGGTTAATACCGACGTCCACGACAATTGCGCCTTCTTTGATCCACTCTCCAGGAATAAAGCCCGGCTTGCCAACCGCCACGATCAGCAGATCGGCGTTCTCGACGTGGTGTCGCAGGTTTTTGGTGAAGCGGTGGGTCACGGTGGTCGTGCAGCCAGCCAGCAGCAGCTCCATGCTCATCGGGCGGCCCACGATGTTGGACGCACCGATGACAACGGCGTTAAGACCGTAAGTGTCGATGTTATAGCGCTCCAGCAGCGTCACGATACCTCGCGGGGTACATGGGCGCAGACGCGGCGCGCGCTGGCACAGACGACCCACGTTGTACGGATGGAAACCGTCAACGTCTTTATCCGGGGCGATACGCTCCAGCACCTTCACGTTGTCGATGCCTGCTGGCAGCGGCAATTGAACCAGAATACCGTCGATCTCTTTATCGGCGTTCAGGGTGTCAATCAGTTCCAGCAGTTCCGCTTCGCTGGTGGTTTCAGGCAAATCGTAAGAGCGGGAGACGAACCCCACCTCTTCACACGCTTTGCGCTTGCTACCGACATAAATCTGCGATGCCGGGTTGCTACCAACCAGCACAACGGCGAGCCCGGGAGCGCGTTTTCCGGCAACTTTACGTGCCTTCACTTTTTCCGCGACCTCAGAGCGCACCTGCTGCGCAATCGTTTTACCGTCAATTATCTTTGCTGCCATCAGAGAGATGATTCCGTCTGTAACGTTTGAAAGGGGGGATTGCCTGTATTTTGTCAGAAGCGAGCGCCGCTGTCAGTCACCCTTTACGCGTTTTTATCAGCGAGACGCAAAAACCCTTCTTAGTGGGTGGTCAATTTCTTAGGCAGTATTAGGATGTGACCTGGCGAAATGGCAGCGTTTTGACATATTTAAAAACCTATTCCTGCGCTACTTTGTCTCCTCCGAAATAAGCTTTCAATTAATCAATTGAACGTATTTCTTATTCCCGATTTTCGCGGGAAGGGTTATTTACATTTTAAAGGAATAGACATGAAACTCAGCAACATTGCTTCTACTGTTATTGCTACACTGACCCTGGTCGCGGGTGCCGCTCATGCTGAAGATCCAGCCACGCCGGTTACCGTAAATGGCGGTACCGTGCATTTTAAAGGTGAACTGGTTAATGCTGCTTGTTCAGTAAATACTGATTCTTCCGAGCAGACCGTTAATCTCGGTCAGTATCGTACCGCGAAATTCACCAAAGTGGGCGACACCACCTCTAATATTCCATTCAACATTGAGCTGAATGACTGCGATCCGCTGGTAGCTAAAACCGCTGCGGTTGCCTTCACCGGTCAGATCGACCCAACCGACAAAACCCTGCTGGCCGTGACGTCCGGTAACAACGACAACACCGCAAAAGGCGTGGGTATCGAGATCCTCGACAGCAAATCCAGCGTGCTGACTCCAGACGGTGCGACCTTCTCTGCCGCTCAGACGCTGATTGAAGGGACTAACACCCTGAAATTCACCGCGCGTTATAAATCAACGGCTGCGACCACCGAGCCAGGCCAGGCGAACGCTGACGCCACCTTCGTAATGAAATACGAATAATTCCCTCGCACAAGGATGTTCAGGCCTCAGGGATGAGGCCGTCATACGCAAATGCCAGGAATGAAGGATGACAAGGACTGGAACACTACTGCTGTTAACCCTTGCGATGGCTGGCCCGGCATCGGCACATACCGTGGTGATCGACGGTGGCAAAGTGCATCTTCGCGGGGAGCTGGTAAACGGCGGCTGCGCCGTGGCGCCCGACAGCCAGAATATGCGCATCGACATGGGGCAGTACCGAACCAATTCATTTTCCGGTGTGGGCAGTTTCTCAACGGTTAACGTGCCCTTCACCGTGCGACTGCTGGATTGCAGCGTGGATGTCTCGCGCACCGTAGGGATCCAGTTTCAGGGTGTTACACCAGAGGAAGATCCGCAGGTTTTTCTGGCGACATCGCGGCCAGGCGAAACACCTGTCAGCAGCGGCGTGGGGTTGGCGCTTTTTGATGAACAGCAGCGTCAGATTATCCCAAATGCAACGGCCGTCAGCTGGTTGCCGGTGAATACCAGCGAGCTCGCATTTCATTTTAGCGCCCGCTATCGCGCTATTTCCGAACACCTCGTGCCAGGCAATATTCAGTCGGATGTCTGGTTTACGTTGATTTATCCATAACACCTGCGAACACATTATTAAAGGTACGGTTTTGATGAATATGCTAATTAAACCAGGACTGATGTTATCGTTTATTTTAATGATGGTTTCTACTTGCGCGAATGCTTCCGGCGGTATTGCGCTGGGGGCCACACGCGTTATTTACCCGGCTGATGCAAAGCAAACGTCGCTGGCGATCACCAACAGCAATAAACAAGAACGCTATTTAATTAACGCGTGGATCGAAAATGCAAACGGGCAGAAGGAGAAAACCTTTGCCGTCACGCCGCCGCTGTTTGTTAGCGAGCCGGACAGTGAAAACACGCTGCGTATTATTTACGCCGGGCCAGCGCTGCCCGCCGATCGCGAGTCGCTCTTTTACATGAACGTGAAGGCGATCCCGTCAGTGAACAAAGCAAAAACAGAAAACAATAACGTGCTGCAGCTGGCGATCCTTTCACGTATCAAACTGTTTGTACGCCCGAATAATCTTGCGATGCAGCCAGAAGAGGCACTCTCTCAACTGCGTTTTGAGCGCGTTGGTAACCATCTAAAGGTCAGCAATGCGTCTCCTTACTACATCACCCTGGTCAACCTGAAGCTGGGCGGTCAGACGCTGGAGAACCTGATGGTGGCACCGAAAAACTCGGCTCAGCAGGTGCTGCCAGCCGGTGCCAGCGGTACGCTCTCATGGCAGAGCGTGAACGACTACGGTGCCATTACACCGGCGCGTAGCATCAACCTGTGAGCAGAGACAGGGCGATGAAAAACCATCAGGGACGTTACTGCCCGGTTGCGCTGGCGCTGATGGCCGCGCTCTGGCCCCAGGCTGGCTGGAGCGAAAGCTACTTCAACCCGGCCTTCTTGTCTGACGATACTGCCAGCGTGGCGGATTTGTCGCGTTTTGAACAAGGACACCAGCAGGCACCCGGCGTTTATCGCGTGGATATCTGGCGTAACGATGAGTTTATCGGCACTCAGGACGTGCGTTTTGAGCAGGCTGAGAACACGCCACCGGTGGCGGGCGGTCTGACCCCGTGCATTACGCGCGCGATGCTCGATCGCTTTGGCGTCAACGTTGCGGCGTTTCCCGAACTGGCTAACGTGCAGGGCGAAACCTGCGTTCCGTTGACCACGGCCATTCCCGGCAGCGAAACGGTATTTAACTTTGCCTCACAGCGTCTGAACGTCAGCCTGCCGCAGGTGGCGATGCAAAACAGTGCGCGCGGCTACATCCCGCCCGAACAGTGGGATGAAGGTATTCCCGCCGCCCTGGTGAACTACAGCTTCACGGGCAACCGGGGAAGCGAAGACGACAGCTACTATCTCAACCTGCAGAGCGGGCTGAACTATGGTGCCTGGCGTTTACGTAACAACGGCGCATGGCGTTACACCCAGAATAACGGGCAGCGGCACAGTGAGTGGGAGAATATTGGCACCTGGGCGCAGCGCACCGTTATCCCGCTCAAAAGCGAACTGGTGCTGGGCGACAGCAATACCGGGAATGATGTTTTCGACAGCGTCGGTTTTCGCGGCGGACGACTCTATTCGTCCGACAGCATGTACCCGGACAGCCTGCAGGGCTACGCCCCGACCGTGCGCGGTATTGCCAGGACGCCAGCCAAAGTTGTGGTGCGTCAAAACGGCTACGTTATCTATCAAAGCTACGTTCAGCCTGGTGCCTTTGCCATCACCGATCTTAACCCGACCTCCTCAAGCGGTGACCTGGAGGTGACGGTGGAAGAGAAAGACGGCAGCCAGCAGCGCTACACCGTGCCGTATTCCACCGTCCCGCTGCTGCAGCGAGAAGGGCGCTGGAAATACGATCTCGTGGCGGGGGACTATCGCAGCGGTAACAGCGACCAGGATACGCCGTTCTTCATCCAGGGCACCCTGGTGACCGGTCTTGCCAACGGCTTTACCCTGTATGGCGGTACGCAGCTGGCGTCACGCTATACCTCGCTGGCCGTCGGGGCCGGGAAAAACCTCGGTGACTGGGGCGCGGTATCGGTCGATATCACTCATGCCCGCAGCCAGCTCACGGACGACAGCAAGCACGAAGGGCAGTCGCTGCGTTTTCTTTATGCCAAATCGCTCAACGGCTTCGGCACCAACTTCCAACTGCTGGGCTACCGCTACTCCACCAAAGGGTTTTACACCCTGGACGATGTCGCCTGGCGCTCAATGGAGGGCTATCAGTATGCCGATAATCAGGACGGTAACGATGTGCCTGACGTACAGAGTTATCACAACCTGACGTGGAACAAAAAAGGCCGCTTTCAGCTCAACGTCTCTCAGTCACTGGGGGATTACGGCTCGGTCTATATTTCCGGGAGTGAGCAAACCTACTGGGGGACGGACGAAACGAACCTCTGGTATCAGCTGGGTTACGCGGGGGGCGTGAAGGGGATCAACTATTCCGTCTCGTGGTCGTGGAACAAATCCGTCGGGATCGACGGGACTGACCGGATCGCGTCGTTCAACGTCTCCGTGCCGTTTAGCTTGTTTACCCGTCAGGGCTATCGCCGGGACAGCGCGATTGACCGCGCCTACGCCACGGCATCCGCCAGCCGAAACAGTGAGGGTGATACCAGCTGGCAAACCGGCGTCAGCGGCACGCTGCTGGAGGACCGCAACCTGAACTACAGCGTGACCCAGGGACACGCCAGCACCAACGGCTCAAGCGGAAGCGCCAGCGCCAACTGGCAGGCAACCTACGGCACGCTGGGGGTGGGCTACAACTATTCCCGCGATCAGCACGATTTCAACTGGCAGCTCTCCGGCGGGGTGGTCGGCCATGCTGATGGCGTGACCTTTAGCCAGCCGCTGGGCGACACCAACGTGCTGATCAAAGCCCCGGGGGCATCAGGCGTCAGCGTGGAAAACCAGACCGGCGTGAAGACCGACTGGCGCGGCTATGCGGTGATGCCGTATGCCACCGTCTATCGCTATAACCGCGTGGCGCTGGATACCAATACCATGAGCAACAACACCGATATCGAAAATAACGTGAGCAGCGTGGTGCCGACCAAAGGCGCACTGGTGCGCGCCAGCTTTGACACCCGTATTGGCGTGCGTGCCCTGCTGACCGTCACACGTGGTAACCAGCCCGTGCCGTTCGGCGCCGTGGTGCGTGAAACCCAGAGTGGCGTGACCAGCATGGTGGGGGATGACGGGCAAATTTACCTGAGTGGGCTGCCGCTCGAAGGCGAACTGCTGATCCAGTGGGGGAACGGGGCACAGTCCCAGTGCCGTGCGCCTTACAGCTTGCCTGAAAAGAGCCTGCAACAGGCAATCACACTTAAGGGGATCCGCTGTGATTAAAATCCACATTTTTGCTTTATCACTTCTGGCTTTACTGCCCGCGTCACACGCACTGGCGACCGTGTGCGTCAACGAAAATGGCGTGCCGACAGAGGTGTACTACGACCTGACGGATAAATTCAACAGCTCGAATAACCAGGTGGGTCAGATTGTGACCCTCAGCGAAAAATCGCAATGGGTGGGGGTGAATGCCGTCTGCCCGAAGGGCACAACCGGCAATACCACCAGACGCAGCTACGTCACCGATTACCCGATCACCGGGACCAGCGATCGCTACCAGTATCTGAAGCTTAACGACTATCTGGATGGGGCCATGAAAATCACGGACAGCTATGCTGGCGAGTTTTACCCCCCGCAAAACTATATCCAGATGGGGAGCCATCCGAACGTCTCAAAAAACAAACCGTTTGGCGTTAAGGATTCCAACCTGGTGTTCCGTCTTAAGGTGACCCGGCGTTTTATCAACATGGTGGTGATCCCGCGTGCCACGATGTTCCGTGTTTACGTGACTACGACCGCCTCTGACCCGTTAACCACACCGGTCTATACCATCAGCTACAGCGGAACCATTCAGGTACCGCAAAGCTGCGCAATCAATGCCGGTAATGTGGTTGAGTTTGATTTCGGGGACATTGGCGCCTCCTTGTTCAGCAAAGCGGGCGCGGGTAACAAGCCGGAAGGGGTTTCATCGCAGAGTAAAACCATCGCGATTAAATGCACCAACGTCGAGGCGAATGCCATGCTGACGATGCGCGTTGAGGCTGAAAAGGTCTCCAGTAACGCACTGGTATCGGATAACCCGGATGTGGGGTTCATCATTGCCAACGAGAGTGGTACGCCGTTAACGCCTAACAACCTGACGAGCAAAATTCCGTTCCGTCTGGACGACAGCGCGCAGGCGCAGGTGGGGATCCGGGTCTGGCCAGTGAGCGTGACGGGCAATAAGCCCGCGGAAGGGCGCTTTACCTCGCGCGGGTATTTGCGTGTGGATTACGACTAAGGAGCCGATATGCGAAACGGGATCCGTTTTATCACCGTAGCGATCTTTGCGCTTTGCACACAGGCTCAGGCGGAAACCGCGTTGGGCGAAATTAACATTCAGCTCTACGGCAATATCGTCGATTTTACCTGCGTGGCCGAGGGGAACGACAGTGACAAAACCGTCACGCTGGGCACCTGGCCCACGAAGCAGCTCAGCACTACCGGGAGCCGCACGCAGCCCATGCCTTTTACGCTGAAACTGACCGGCTGTCCGCCAGGGGCCGCGTCCATTACGTTTTCCGGTAAAGCTGACGGGAGCAACAACGGGTTGCTGGCACTGAACGACGCCAGCACGGCAAGCCGCGTCGCCGTCGAGATCAGGGATGCGGATAAATCGCGTCTGGATCTCCAGCAGGCCAGCCAGCCGGTCACGGTCGATGCGCAGGGGAATGCGACACTGTCATTTTATGCCAATTATATTGCTACTGCCGATAACCCTCAGCCCGGAAAGGCTGATGCTGATGCGACCTTCATGATTAATTATAATTAGCACTGACCGCACTCCCTGCAGCTCAGATAAACTGCAGGGAGTGAATTCAGGTTATAGCAGTTCGTGTGCTTTAGCGTAATCAATTAATTCCACGATGCTTTGCACCCCCAGCTTGGAATAAATATTGGATTTGTGCGCACTAATGGTCTTGTTGCTTAATAGCAATTGCTCCGCAATTTCCTTATTGGACAGTCCATTCGCCAGATAACGTAATACCGTAACCTCGCGATTCGATAACGGCATATCTGCCAACTCTCCCTTTCCCGACCCCATATGGTTTATAAAATTCAGCGTCTCCGACGGGAAAAAAGAATAGCCCATCAGGATCATCTCTACGGCGTTGTAGATCTCACCCAAATCTTTTCGTTTACTGACAAAGCCGTTGGCCCCGGCGCGAATGGCACGTCCGGCGTAAAACAGTTCTGATTTAGATGATAAGAAAAGAACCTTAATCTCTTTATTTAAGTTTTTGATTCTCTTAAGTAAAGCAAAGGCATCTGTGCCCGTAAGTTCAATGTCAAGGATCACCAAATCGATAGGGTGATTGCGGATGCAGTCAAGAACTTCATGGCTATCGCCAGACTTAAGCTTGACGATGATATTCTTATTTTTCTGTAGCAGGACTTCTATCGACATTCTGACGATAGGATGTTCGTCCATAATGATAACGGATGCCGGTTTCATTTTTAATGCCTCAGATTGTTAAAAGCGTTATGTAGAGTTTTGTAAAACTCTCGAAATGCCGGAAGGATATAATGAGCAGATCCCTATACCGTAGTATTTCCCTGGAAAGAGCGAAAGCATCCCTGTTTACGTAATGAAAAGAACTCTGCCTCAGCGCGGTCGTCTCATTTGGCTGGTGTTGGCAAAAAGGTTTTTCTTATTCAATTTTGATACGCATCTTATTATACAGGGTAAGTTTTTTCCGAAAACCCTGTAAATTACGTTCCGCTTATTGGTTTGTATTATCTTCTGGATCTGAATGGCCTCCTTTTTAAATTTAGCGGAATTATCCTGGTATCCCATTTACCGCATCTTTTCATCTTTATGTAATAACAAAAAATAACAGATGTCTCTTTATGTTGCGAAAATGTTAATGAAATGGCGTCTCGATTTAAGGCAGGATCTTGAGAAGATGAGGCGAAAAAATGCCCTCTCAGGGCCTCAGACCTTCATCTGAAAGTCCTTAAGCGATATCAACGTCGCTCCATCATCGTACAGGAGAACGTGCTGCCAGCTTCGCTTCCCGCTCCTGGTGCGTAAAGGGAAGCTGCTTGTTTTTACATCATTATCATCTCGTTAACGCCTTCTGCATTCACTTAACGGATGGAGGAAAGTGCTGCAGTTGATTCAATCTGTGACATTTCACATGGTTCAAGGCCATAAATTAGGAATAGTTATAAAATCGACTTTATTGTTAATGTTTAACATTAAATTAACATAATGGGTAAGTAAATTCTTAAAGCGCTTTAGGAAATAAGGGGTTAGGACGTAAGTTAAAACGAGCAGTCTGAGAGGTTATTAAGAAGGTGTAACAATTCCTGGCGATGGCTCAGCCCGAGCTTCATCAGGATGCAGCTGAGGCGATAGATAATGCGGCTATAGGGACGATTCTGCAGAAGGGCAATCTGTCGTAACGTCTTGCCACGGGCAAGCTCCTGCAAAATGGGCCATTCGTTGCGCGAGAACCAGTCTCTATCGGAGCCCTGAAGGGGGCGGGGTTCCATCAGGCTGTGCTGAAGCCCTGCTGCGTTCATCTGACGTTCGAGCACATGAAAAGGACCTGCCGCTTTGCAGAAGAGACGCGCGTCATAATTATCAGCCCGGATCAGCAGCCATGGCGTCAGGAAGGGGGGATACAGGCTATGTCTTCTTAACTGATCCAGTTGATCAATCAGCCCCGTGGAACGGCTTTCAATATCCACTACCAGACGGGCCGAGGGCCATTGGCTCTGCGCACCCAGCGCATCGTCCAGCGACGTGAAGTCGCAACAGCTGCTTAGCGGAAACTGCCCATTGAGAAAACCGGAGCGCAAAAAATTGTCCTCCGTTACCAGGATGATAAACGGGGCATCGGTTTTTCGGGGCTGGTTGATGGACTGGCTCAAAAACTCGAGTCGGTCGAAAAAGGGGGGGGCAAAAGGTGAGTGCGTAAATCCCAGTGCATCACTTCCTGTACGCCGCCGCCGGTAACGGCGCACTGTCATTCGCATGGCCTCCCTCCTGGAAATGGCGTGTTAATCCTCCGGCCATGTCCAGGACGGCCAGTAATATCCCTGGCCGAGATCGGCACCCGCCTGCAGTGCCCGGATACGATCGCGTTCAGTCTCAATACCTTCGATGAGTACGCTTCCGGCCAGCTGAAAGCAAAGTGAAACCAGTTTCCTCAGTGCAGGTGTGGCGCGTAAACGCCAGAATGCGTTCTTATCGATTTTGATGCCGTTCAACGGTAATCGACAAAATAAAAACGGCTGAATGATAGTTTCGTCGATATCATCCAGCCAGATAGAGTGTCCCCGTTCCTGAAGTTGCCGCAGGTTGTTGACGACGCTCTGCTTCTGTGCGGCGGAGAGCGCCAGAAAGAGAGGGAGGTCGACAATCTCAATATTCAGCGGCGCGGTTTTCATATTGATGAGCCGCGCAAAAGGCGCAGGTGCCGTCAACACGGTTATCGGCAGATTAATAAAAAGATTATTGCCGTGCGGGGTATTTTTTAATGCGGCCAGCTGCGCTTCAAGCAGCGTCAAAGACGCTTCTGCCGACTGATGGCGGAAGAAGTCCTCGCTATGCTCGGTGTCGGACAAGACGCTCAGGACCTCCACGCCGACCCGGCGCCGGGCGTTGAGGGCGACGATAGGCTCCAGTTTGATGCCGACGATGTCCTGAGAAATAGACTGTAATCGGGGGGGCGTATCGAACGGGTTTTGCGCTGTCACTCCATTGTCCTGTTGTCTGTCAGCCTCCAGGCGGCCGGGATACCTCGCTCTAGTGTGACGAGCTGACGTTCAGGAAAACAGCAGGCGTTACTTAAATGCAACTAAGCCTTTTCGCAGCGCTAAATTTTAAGGTGAAACAGCGAGAAATGTTGAGAAAATAACCGTATTTACAATCGGCTAGCGGTAATTGCCTCTGAAAGCGGAAAAGGCATTGACTCACCTGCCATTGACCGTATAATTCTTCGCGTTTCACCGCCGCGAAGTTCACTCTTCTCAGTGCGCCCTTAGCTCAGTTGGATAGAGCAACGGCCTTCTAAGCCGTAGGTCGTAGGTTCGAATCCTACAGGGCGTGCCATTTAGCATCAGATATGATTCCCGGTAGCCTGATTCTTGCTACATAAACAGTGTCGGACTTAGCTAACCAACAACACCTGCGTGTGGCAGATAATCATTTGATGGAAGTACATCCACGCTAATGCGCTTACGGAAAGAAATGGAACGTAGCCCGTTTGTATAAAGAACCCAAACGCTTACGATAGCTTATGGGGGAAAATAAACGAAACTAACTATATAAATAGCCTTTAATGAAAAAAGCCATCAAATGATGGCCTTTCAACTATTTAATTCAACTTATCTTTTATCTTGTTTATAAACCATTGTGAACCTGAATCAGTCAAGTGCGCGTTGTCCCATTGCATTGGTCTGACAGGGGATTCACCAACTGTAACCTTGCAAGTGGCATTGTTACAAAGCACACTTAATGCAGAAATGAATTTAGCATTGTCATTGTGAGAAATAATTGATTTTAGCTTAATTTCATTCTCAAAAAGATGCTTCTTACTTTCGAGAAGTTCAATTGGAAGGGTTCTTTGAGGATTTAGACCATTAATCTCAATTTCCTTCGGTAATGGCTCGCTCCAGAAAGGAAATGGACCAATCACAACCGTATGAACTCCCGAATCTTGTAGTGTTTTTAGTGTTTCAGTTAAATATTTTTCGAACGGATATTGAGACCAAAATGCAGCCAGAATAACTAGCTTAGGCTTTGTACTAATAATTTCATTCAAAACATAACTGTTTATGTTTTTACAAAATGGTCTCTGATTGTTTTCAGCGCCAGGTAGTGGGCCGCAGAGACTGGATGTCCTTTGAGTGAATTTGGTATTTTTATTATTTACGTGAAGGCCAGGCATAAGTTGAGCTGCGTGGGAATCACCCCAAATAACAACTGAATCGTTAGTCATTTTGTCAGGGCATTTATCAAATTGCTTATAATCCTGGTTTGGATTAAGGAAGCATGAATCAGGACGCCAGTTTTTATTATTGAATCTATAGCTGGCAATATCGTTCATGTCACCATTAAATCTGAAGCTCATACCATTTGTAAAAGCAACAAATACACATGCTGATACTAATGAGATGCTTATAATGAAATTAGATTGTGTTTTACTTCTGTGTTTAAATTTGGTTTCTATCAAATAATATGAAATTAAAGCAAATAATAATGATACGGCAATGCCTAAAGTAGTATTGAGTACATTATTATTTAAGTTGTAGTATCGCATTGTAACTATTACAGGCCAATGCCACAGATACCATGAATATGATATTGTACCTATAAACTGAAAAATCGAATTTCTGATAATAGTTGAGTTTTGATTATTCGCGATTATAAATATAACGGCTCCAAAAACAGGTATTAAAGTATTTGCACCAGGCCACAAATCGTTGTTGTTAATAGTGAAGATTGATACTATGATTAATAAAATGCCAATGTATGATAGTGCAGGTCTGTTTTTTGCACTTACTTTTGTCGAACTATGAGCATACACTAATCCTCCCGATATCATTTCCCATGCGCGTGTGGATAATGAATAGAAGACCTCTGTTTGGTTATGACCCGAGAGCATTAACATTGTTATAAATGAAACTATCCAGCAAAAAACAAGCGCAGGAAATAATGGGGTTTTTAATTTCCTGATTATTATAATAACAATAGGGAATATCAGGTAAAATTGCCATTCTACTGATAGAGACCATGTATGAAGAAAAAAGTTATTTTCAGAGGATGAATCAAAATAGCTTGAATGTAGTGCGTAATATTTATTCGAGAAAAATAATAAAGATGCAGTAGCATTGGTACTTAATTCTTCATATTCTTTTGTGCTAAGAATGAAAAATCCTGCTACGACCATGAATAAAACTACAAAGCATAACGCCGGGACAATCCGTAAAAAACGCGAGATATAGAAATTAAAAACGAATTAAATTCGACTTTCGTTAATATAATTCCAGTCATTAAAAACCCAGATATCACGAAAAATATATCGACACCGACAAAACCACCGTTTAAGAAAGGGATATGAAAATGATATAAAACGACAGCGATTACTGCGATTGATCTTAGCCAGTTAATGTCGTGGCGGAATTTATCTTTTAGCATTCTTTATTAACCTGTAAGTATTATTTTTATCATATTGCTGCAGTTATGCTACTAATACAATACCTGGCTAACACATCAGCAATAAGAATAGTTTATCATTTTCAATTTGCACGGTCGATAGGGTTTAACATTAAATCTGTAATGGATCTCTCTTTTTTATTAGAGAAAAACATCGCAATGATACTTTTCATTATGATTTTAGCAAATCTTTAGATTGGGATAACAAATATATTGATAATGCCTGAGCAAGTCGACGAGATATCTGTCACACTGCAACAATATGAAAAGGGAGATTAAATAAATCCTAAACATGCCACAGGACGCTCTAAAAACAAACCCCGCAGAGTCACGGGGTTTATAACTATGCTATCTGCTTTTTCTTCTTATAGGAAAAGATATTTTTTTCGATTGTTTTACCTATAGAGATGAATGGTCTTTCCACATAAAAATGAAGCATTGTACCTGCTGCTAAGGTGATAGTGAGCATCATTGATAGTCTCCCTAAGCCGTTTGTTGTTATAATGAATTCTGGTTTGTAATAGTTGGCTGGATTGATGAAAAGATAGTGTGATATGTAAATTGAGAATGAAATATCTGCCAGATATCCTAAAAGTTTGCTCTCACCAAATCCTACAAATTTATCGTAGAACAGGAATCCGAAAAGAAGAATTGCAGAAATAACACCCGCCTTATCCATTCCAAATCCGGTAAAGTGACCACTCAAATAGTTAGTGATAAAGATTCCTGTCGACACCATTAATACAAATTTAGCGATACCGCGACTTACATTGATATTTATATTTCTGTATAGTTCATAAAAGAGCATTCCGACCACAAACTCTATAAGCATCGGGGAGGATATAAATCTGAGCAATCCGTAGGTATAGTAGTCAGAAGGGATGTTTGCCGCCGCATTTCCGTTTATGGAAATTGTCCCATTAAAGTAAACCTGCAATATGAATACAGGCGTTACTAAAAAGATGGATGTTAATATGGTTCTATACTTATGGCTAAATGCCATTGCTACTGCAAATAATGCATAGAAGTAAATTTCATAAGTTAATGTCCATGCCGGACCAAGAACATTATATCCAAAGCCTGGTGATTCAAGAGAATAATCCCTGTGAATGAAGAAAAGACCACGAAGTAAATTCTCAGATGGGTCAAATTGATATACAGTGATCACGCCAATAACAAAAACTACTATAAAAGCTGGATAAATTCTAAAAAAACGTCTTGTTGCAAAAATCGCTTTGGATGTAATGTTTTGTGTTGATAAAGCGATAATGAAGCCACTTATCATAAAGAAAATATCGACTCCAAAAGCACCAGAACCAAACAAAATCTGTCCCAAATCTTTCTGGGCATAAACCCCATTTAGATATCCCTTGAAGTGATAAAGGACAACAGAAATACCTGCGATTCCACGCAGAAGATGTATAGATTGTATTTTATTGTTCATAGCCTTGGTAGTTATCCATTTAAAATATTCTTTATGTTAGGTTAAGTTTTTAAATTTTTCTAATATCCAGGAGAAAATTTATCGAGGTAAGCTGCTTTATTGTTTGTTTATACAAGCCTGTATTCTATCTCTTCCCAAAATGCAATATGTAAAATCATCAATGATGACAAGAGAAGGAACGCTCCATGATAACTTTATGGTAATCCTCGTAGCGTTAACGAATTCTTCCAATCTGACAACCCATTTAGATAAAGAGCTTCTGGATAATGTCATGTATAGATTGCTCCGAACGTAAAAAAGAGTGGTTCTACCTTGCAAAGGCACATAGGCTACCATCATCTCGGCCTAAGATCGACGCCCCTGCAATTTTTGGGCATTGTGTCACGTGAAGCATCCCCTGGTCATTTTTTGCTTCCTTGCTATTGAACGACACGGTCAAACAATGGTGCTGCCATGGTAAAAAGTAATCATCAAATGTGCATTATGCGATTGCCATCATTCGCACGATACAACTTTGAGGAGTACATATCATTCGAACACCACATCATAACTGGCCTGACCTATCCCTTTAGATAAGGTATTCTAATTGGCGGCAGTCATACGTAAATCAGGTTTTTTTCAGGAATTTTTGAATCGTATGTCGTAGGCTCGAATCCTACAGGGCGCGTGCCATTGATCTCCTTATCTGCCATATTTGAACTGCAACATATCCCTGCTTTACTGAAAGGTGATTAATCCTGCGATGAGGGCTCACCCGTGGCATATGTTGAAAAAGCACTTCGGTTTAATCCTGCCTCACCTGTCTTTCAGGAAAATCTTCATAACGTCTACCACCACATGCGAAACCACCAGCCTGTAGCGCGAATCGGCAAAACGTGGGTGCTTACCCGCTATCAGGATGTTTATCAGACGCTTAAAGAGCGAGCATTCGTCTCCTCGGGTATACCTGAAGATGTGCATAGCGAAATGGAAAAAGAGTGCTTCAGCCTCTCGCCCCCCATACGCGATCTTCTCTACGGCATTGTGCTGTTTGAAGACGGGAATGTGCATCGCGCGCACCGTCAGGCGCTGCAAGCTCTGTTTACCGGCGAATCCTGGGCTGCGTTAACCCAGTTGATTTCTGACGAGTCACATACGTTGGTGGCAGAGTTAACCACCACCGGCACGATTGACGGCATTCGCCAGATTGCTGCCCCGCTCTGGGGGAAGCTGTTCACCGCCTGGCTCAACCTGCCGGAAGCGCAGCAGGAGGTGGTTGAACAAGAGAAAAGTGCCATCAGGCTGTTGCTGGACCCCAGCGCAATTGATCGAGAGGGATTACAGCGGCTGATCGTGGCGCTTTCTCGTCTGGATGACAGTTTTCGCCAACTCGCGCAGGCACACAGCCAGGGTTACGACTCGCTTTTTTATCGCAGCCTCCTGAAAGGATATGGCGGCGATCGGGATGCGCTTGCAACGCGGTTCAGCACAGATTGCGTCACCATGCTTATCGGCGGGAGTGAAACCAGCGAAGCGTTAACCGGAAACCTGGCGTATATGCTGGCACAACATCCTGAATTACAGGCGCGCGTCAGAAATAACACGCTGCGGATGAGAGATGTCGTTAGTGAAACCATGCGCTTTGAGTCTCCATTGCAGATGGGCAGACGAAAAGTAGTGGCTCCCGTGCAATTTCTGGGACGCGAACTTAAAGCGGGGGATAACATCTTAGTATGCCTTGGCTCTGCAAATCGCGATGAAAGCGTATTTGAAGAGGCGTGGCGTTTTATTCCTGGCCGCAAGAATGCCCAACGTCAGCTGGGATTTGGCGCAGGCGTGCACCAGTGTATTGGACAACTGCTGGCGCAGTGTCAGGCTGAAACCCTTGCCATGGCTTTATGCGAACGCGGGACGCTCTCTCTCGACGGTGAGGCTAAATGGTCGACGCGAAGCCTGATTCTGAGAACGCTGGAGACGCTGCCGGTAAAAATTACCTGAGGTAATAATAAGGACAACGCTATGAAGGGAATCATATTTTCACGGCGCCAGTGGTGAACGTTTTTTATTCTTAAATTGTCAGATAAATAACGACGTAATAAATAGAAGGCTAATGATATTTTGTAGTGTGTTGTCTTAAGGTTTTCTTAATCTTTAATTAATCCGTTTTTTAAATCTGGATTTTTATCACTTCACTCGTCGCAAAAAAGAAATTTTACACTTTTACGCTTAAACTGGATTGATACTAATTATCATTAGCGTTTTTGTATGCTTTAATCCTGTCCCACAACGCTATGCGTCATTATTCCCGTTGCTCTATTAAGGATATGTTCATGAATTCTCGCCTGCTGTCCTGCTTCTCGCTTGCCTTGTTGTCATCATCGCTTTTCCTTTCCACACAATCCGTTGCCGCTGATAACAGCGAAGGCATTGTGGTATACAACGCGCAGCATGAAAACCTGGTGAAGTCGTGGGTTGACGGTTTTACCAAAGAGACCGGCATTAAGGTCACGCTGCGTAACGGCGATGACAGCGAGCTGGGTAACCAGCTGGTTCAGGAAGGCAGCGCATCACCTGCAGACGTATTTCTGACGGAAAACTCACCGTCCATGGTACTGGTGGATAATGCCAACCTGTTTGCCCCGCTGGATGCAGACACCCTGAAGCAGGTACCGGCAGAGTACCGCCCGGCGCATGGCCGCTGGATCGGCATTGCCGCCCGCAGCACCGTATTCGTCTATAACCCGGCAAAACTGAGCGAACAGCAGCTGCCTAAGTCGCTGATGGATCTGGCCAAACCCGAGTGGAAAGGCCGCTGGGCGGCATCACCGTCAGGCGCGGATTTCCAGGCCATCGTGAGCGCAATGCTGGCGCTTAAAGGCGAAAAAGCCACGCTGGAATGGCTGAAGGCGATGAAAGCTAATTTCGTGGCCTATAAAGGCAACAGCACCGTGATGAAAGCCGTCAACGCCGGCCAGATTGATGGCGGGGTGATTTATCACTACTACCGTTTTGTCGATCAGTCCAAAACGGGTGAGAACAGCAAAAACACCAAACTCTACTACTTCAAACACCAGGATCCGGGCGCGTTCGTCAGCCTTTCCGGTGGTGGCGTGCTGGCGTCCAGCAAACACAAAGCGCAGGCCCAGGCGTTCATTAAATACATTACCGGTAAAGAGGGCCAGGAAAGCCTGCGCACCAACAATGCCTTTGAATATGCGGTGGGCGTGAACGCGGCCTCTAACCCGAAACTGGTCCCGCTGAACGATCTGGATGCACCGAAAGTTGAACCTTCAACGCTCAACAGTAAAAAAGTTATCGAGCTGATGACGCAAGCCGGTCTGCTGTGATCCTGAGAGTGAAGTGAAGGTCTTATGTCTGGTCTGAGTCTCGACCTCGGCAAAAACAGCGTGCGGGAGCCTGGCCGCAGGCGTCCTGCACTGCCGATGGTAGCGTTAGCTGTCCTTTTTTCTTTACTGGCACTTCTGCCCCTGGGTTTTATCATTGCCATAGGCGTTGAGACGGGCTGGGAAACGATTAGGGCGCTGGTATTTCGCCCACGTGTTGCTGAACTGCTCAGTAACACGCTGTGGCTGACGGCGCTGGCGGTACCGCTGTGTATCGTGACGGGCGTGGCGATCGCCTGGCTCACGGAGCGCACGCAGCTTGCCGGGCGAGGGATCTGGTCCGCGCTGGCGGTCGCCCCTCTGGCGATCCCCGCGTTTGTGCAAAGCTATGCCTGGGTGAGCGTGGTTCCCTCGATGCATGGCCTTTCCGCGGGCGTGTTCCTCTCCGTTTTAGCTTACTATCCGTTTATTTATATGCCGGTTGCGGCGGTGCTGCGTCGTCTTGACCCAACGCTGGAAGATGTGGCCGCCTCGCTCGGCACCCCACCGTGGCGGGTCTTTTTCCGCGTGGTGCTGCCGCAGCTAAAACTGGCTATCTGCGGCGGCGCGCTGCTGGTGGCGCTGCACCTGCTGGCGGAATACGGTCTGTACGTGATGATCCGTTTTGATACCTTCACAACGGCCATTTACGACCAGTTTCAGTCCACCTTCAGCGGCCCGGCAGCGAACATGCTGGCGGGCGTATTGGCCTTATGCTGCCTGGCGATCTTAGTGCTGGAAGGCGTGACGCGCGGGAAAGCGCGCTATGCACGCATTGGCGCTGGCGCGGCACGTGAACAGAAACGCTGGCCGCTGAAGCCTGCGGCGGCTGCGCTGGGACAGCTGTTTTTCCTCGCGCTGGTCATTCTGGCGCTGGGCGTGCCGTTACTTGTCCTGTGCCGCTGGATTTGGCTCGGCGGCGTACAAAACTGGATGAACGCCGATCTCTGGCACTCCCTGCGCCAGACGCTGATGCTCGGCGTGGGCGGAGCGCTCCTGACGACGGCGTGCGTCATCCCCATCGCGTGGCTTGGGATCCGCTACCCGCACCGTATTTTCCGGATGCTGGAAGGGTGCATCTACATCACCAGTTCGCTGCCGGGCATTGTCACCGCGCTGGCGCTGGTCACGGTCACTATTCATTACGCTCGCCCCATTTATCAGACGGAAATCACCCTGTTCCTGGCCTATCTGCTGATGTTTATGCCCCGCGCGCTCATTAACCTGCGGGCAGGGATTGCCCAGGCGCCGGTGGAGCTGGAAAACGTGGCGCGCAGCCTGGGCAGCACGCCTGCGAAAGCGCTCTGGAGCGTTACCCTGCGGCTGGCCGCACCGGGCGCTGCGGCAGGCGCCGCGCTGGTATTCCTTGGCGTCAGCAACGAATTGACCGCCACGCTGCTGCTCTCGCCGCTGGGAACCCGCACGCTCTCCACCGGATTCTGGGCGCTGACCAGTGAAATTGATTATGTGGCCGCCGCGCCCTACGCGATGCTGATGATTCTGATCTCACTCCCGCTGACCGCCATTCTCTATATGCAGTCGAAAAAAATTGCAGGGCTATGACATGCTTGAATTAACCGCCATTTCAAAATCGTTTTCGGACGTGCAGGTGCTCGACAGCTTAAACCTGAGCGTTGCGCCGGGGAGCCGCACGGCGATTGTCGGCCCCTCCGGGTCGGGGAAAACCACGCTGCTGCGTATTCTCGCCGGGTTTGAGACGCCGGATACCGGCCGCATTGTCATGCAGGGAAAAACGCTGTTTGATGAAAATCATATTGTTCCTGCTCACCTGCGCGGGATCGGTTTTGTGCCCCAGGAGGGCGCGCTGTTCCCCCATCTCAACGTGGCAGATAACATTGCCTGGGGGCTGAACGGTACCCGCCATGAGAAGCGCCAGCGCGTTGAGGTGCTGATGGAGATGGTCTCTCTCGACAGGCAGCTCGCGACGCACTGGCCCCATGAGATTTCCGGCGGACAGCAGCAGCGCGTGGCGCTTGCCCGTGCGCTGGCCCAGCGTCCTTCGCTGATGCTGCTGGATGAACCGTTCTCGGCGCTGGATACCGGCTTGCGCGCCATGACGCGTAAAGCAACGGCCGATCTGCTGGCGGAAGCGGGCGTGGCCTCAATTCTGGTCACCCACGATCAGAACGAAGCGTTGTCTTTTGCCACGCAGGTTGCCGTGATGCGTTCTGGCCGCTTCACGCAGGTGGGAACGCCTTATGACGTCTATACCCGTCCCGTTGACGAAGAGACGGCGCTGTTTCTTGGCGATGCCGTGATCCTGCCTGCTCAGCTCGCTGGGGGTTACGCCGTGTGTGCACTGGGCGAGGTGCCGACGGACAATCCGCATGCAACAGGAGAGGGCCGGGTAATGATGCGTCCTGAACAATTGCGCGTGACGGCATGTGCGCCTCATGAAAGCCCGGTCTCCATTCTTGATGTCGACTTCACCGGTCAGCTGTCTACGCTGACGCTGGTATTAGCCGGGCATGAACAGCCCATTATCCTCAGGACCGTCAGTCAGCCGGGCTGGCACCCGGGCGCGGCGGTACGCATTGATGTGACGGGCACTGCGCGCGTTTTATAATCATAACCACCCCAAAACGGGGTGGTTGTTCCCCATCGTCCTCATTACCTCCCTTCATGAACGCGTGACGCTTGCCAATGCATAGATAATGCGTATAGTTCTCATTTGCATTGCAGTTAATACATTCTAAGGCCCGACAACGGGTCATTTTTTCGCGCACTTTCAAATGAGTTAACGATGGACAACACCAAAATACACAAAACGCTGCTGGCGCTCGCCATTGGGGCGGTGACACATTCCGTCCAGGCGGCGGATGATAAAAAAGAAGATACGCTTGTTGTGCAGGCTGCACCTGCCAGCGACTTTAAACCCGGCGGCGACCAGCTGGTACCGGCCTTTCTTGACGGGCAGGTGGCGAACGGCGGGCGCATGGGGATGCTGGGCCAGCAGAACGCCATGGACGTGCCGTTCAACATCATCAGCTACACCTCGAAGCTGGTGGAAGATCAGCAGGCGAAAACCATCGCTGACGTGGTCGCCAACGATGCGGGCGTGCAGTACGTTCAGGGATACGGTAACAGCGCGGAGACCTACCGCATTCGTGGCCTGAAGTTTGACGGCGACGACATGACGTTTGGCGGGCTGTCCGGCGTACTGCCGCGTCAGGTGGTGGATGCGCAGATGGTTGACCGCATTGAGATCTTCAAAGGCGCCAACGCGCTGATGAACGGCGCGGCAAGCTCTGGCGTGGGCGGGATGATCAATCTTGAGCCGAAACATGCGGGCGATACCCCGCAGGCAAAAGTGGGCGTGGATTACACCTCAGATTCGCAGTTTGGCACCACGCTGGATGCAGGCCGTCGCTTTGGTGACAGCGACCAGTTCGGCGCGCGCGTGAACCTGGTCCACCGTGAAGGGGAAACCGGCGTACCAAACGACCGTCGCCGCACCACGCTGCTCTCCACCGGTCTTGATTACAACGGCGACAACGTCCGCACCTCGCTGGATCTGGGCTATCAAAAGAAAACCTTCCACGGCAGCCCGACCAGCGTCAACATCTCGGCGGTGGATTTCGTGCCTGAACCGCCGAAAAACGATCGTAACTTCTCGCAGAAGTGGGCCTACAGCGACATCGAAAACGAATTTGGGATGTGGCGCAGCGAATACGACATCACCGATAACTGGACCGCCTATACCGGCCTGGGCGCGCAGCATGCGCACGAAGAAGGGATCTACAGCGCGCCGAAGCTGCTGGACAAAAGCGGCAAAGCCACGGTCAGCCGTCTGGATACTAACCGCATTAGCGATTCCGTTAGCGGGATGGCGGGCATTCGCGGGAATTTCAATACCGGCTTTGTGTCGCACAAGGTGAACGTCGGCTACTCGGCGACGACCAAAAACGAAAAAATCGCGTGGAAAATGTCGGCGACGAAGGATAACCCGACCACCAACATCTACCACAACACCGGCGTTGATATGCCGGACAGCTCCAACTTCAATGGATCAGGTGGCAAATACAGCGATCCGCTAACCAGCGGGCGCACCCGTACTCAGGGCTGGCTGCTGAGCGATACGCTGGGCGTCCTGGACGACAAGCTGCTGTTCACCGCGGGGGCGCGTCATCAGAAAGTGGTCATCCGCGGGTATAACAAAATTACCGGTGCGGAAAACGACGCGGACGGCTTCGACGGTAGCCGCTGGATGCCAACCTACGGCGTGGTTTATAAACCGTGGGAGCAGATTTCCCTTTACGCCAACCACACCGAAGCGCTGCAGCCGGGAAAAACCGCGCCGGACACCGCCACCAACTACGGTCAAAGCACCGGTATTGTTCACTCTAAACAGAATGAAGTCGGCTTGAAGGCAGACTTTGGACGCGTGGGCGGCTCTCTGGCGCTGTTTGAGATCAAAATGCCATCGGCGATCCTCGACGATGACAATCACTACGGCCTGGACGCTGAACAGCGTAACCGTGGCGTAGAGCTCAACGTTTTTGGCGAGCCCATGCTCGGGATGCGCCTGAACGCCAGCGCCACCTGGCTGCAGGCCGAGCTGACCAAAACCAAAAACGGCGTGAATCAAGGCAACGATGCGATTGGCGTGCCGAACTTCTATGCCGTGCTGGGGGCAGAGTACGACATCAAGCCAGTTGACGGCCTGACCGCCACCGCACGCGTGAACCACTCGGGCACGCAGTATGCCGATCTCGCGAACAGCAAAAAGCTGGACAGCTATACCACGCTGGATCTGGGCATGCGCTACCGCTTCGCGCTGAACCACAATGCAAACCAGATGACCGTGCGCGCAGGCATCGACAACGTGACCAATGAAAACTACTGGGCCAGCGTGGACGATTCCGGTACCTACATCACTCAGGGCGAACCGCGAACCTTTAAGGTCTCGGTGGGCTACGAGTTCTAAGCGTTCCACCTCGTTATCCGGGGCAGGGACGCCCCAATCCCGCCGTTATCCTGTTATAAAATTGTAACAAAAGCTTCTTACACTGTTCGCCAACTCCTTACCTCTTGGCCAATGACAGGAAGCCGCTATGGGCAGACCCCTCAAATCCGTTTTTAAAAAAGAACATCGCGACGACATCACTAACCGCAGCGCTAATCCGGTTTTCTCCGAGGTTGCAGAGGTTTTCCTCTCCCGCCGTCGTTTTCTCCAGATGGGCGCCGTGGCGGGTGCTGCCGTTTCCTTTCCCTTTTTGATCAAACCTGATAGCGCCATTGCCGCGGTATCGAAGCCGTCCGCGCTGGCAAAAGCGGTGTCGCTTGGGTTTACCAGTATTCCCGTTTCCACGGACGATACGGTGAGGGTGCCGGAAGGTTATATTGCCCGCCCGTTTTATCGCTGGGGTGACCCGACGGGCATCAAAGACCACATGCCGGCATTTAAGCCGGATGCCAGCAACACGACCGACGAACAGGCCGTGCAGGCGGGGATGCACCACGACGGTATGGCGTGGTTTAGCCTGCCGCAGGGGGAGCAAAACCCGGAACATGGTCTGCTGGCGCTGAACCATGAATACATCGATAACGGGATGCTGTTTACGGACGGTATGGCGAACTGGAACCTCGACAAAGCCCGTAAGGGGCAGAACGCGATGGGCGTGTCGGTGGTGGAAGTGAAAAAAACGGGCAGCGGCTGGGAGGTGGTTCGCCCGTCTTCTTATGCCCGCCGTATCACCGTCAATACGCCGATGCAGCTTACCGGCCCGGCGCGGCATCAGCCCCTGATGAAAACCGCCGCCGACCCGCAGGGGGAGCGCGTGCTGGGCACCATGCAAAACTGCGCCAACGGCCATACGCCGTGGGGCACCTATCTCACCTGCGAGGAGAACTGGTCGGATATTTTCGTGAAAAAAACCGATCTCAATCCGCTGGAAAAGCGCTATGGCATCAGCGACAGCGACGAATCTTACCGCTGGAACGAGGTGGATGAGCGGTTTAGCGTCGATAAAACGCCTAACGAGCCTAACCGATTCGGCTGGGTGGTAGAGATTGACCCCTACGACCCGACCTCCACACCGCGCAAGCACACCGCACTTGGCCGCTTCAAGCACGAGGGGGCCGCCGTTACGCTCTCCGCCGATAATCGCGTGGTGGTCTATATGGGGGACGATCAGAAGTTTGAGTACATTTATAAATTCGTCTCTGACAAAAAATACGATCCTGCGAACCGTGAGGCCAATATGCAACTGCTGACCTCGGGCACGCTGTATGTTGCCAGGTTCAACGAAGAGGGAAGCGGCGACTGGCTGCCGCTGATCTTCGGGCAGAATGGCCTGGATAAAAGCCACGGTTTTGAAAACCAGGGCGATCTGCTGATTAAAACCCGCCTGGCGGCTGACGTGGTGGGGGCGACGAAAATGGATCGCCCGGAGTGGATAGCCGTGGATCCGCACGCCAGCGGCAGCGTCTACTGTACGCTCACCAACAACAGCGATCGCGGTAAAGAGGGGAAAGCCCCGGTCGATGCCGCCAACCCGCGTGCTAATAACGTGTTTGGTCATATTATGCATTGGCACGAAGAGGGGGCCGATCCTGCCGCCGCACGCTTTAAATGGGATATTCTGGTCATGGGCGGGCGCACAGACAGCGACGATCCGAAGGCCAAAGGCTCTATGCAGGGGGCGGCATTCGGCAGCCCGGATGGTCTGTCGTTCGATCATCAGGGCGTTCTGTGGATCCAGACCGACGTCTCTTCCAGCACGATCAACAAAAAAGCGTATGAGGGGATGGGCAATAACCAGATGGTGGCCACCATTCCGGGCAGCAATGAGTTTCGTCGTTTCCTGACGGGCCCGCGTGGGTGTGAAATCACCGGTATTGCGTTTACGCCGGACAACCGGACGCTGTTTATCAATATTCAGCATCCGGGAGAGGGCGGGGATGACATTACCGACCCGGCCAATCCGCGTGCCGTCTCTAACTGGCCGGACGCCAGCCCGAACGGACGCCCGCGTTCGTCAACGGTGGTGATCGTCAAAGCGGACGGCGGGATCATCGGGTCGTGACGTTAATCCGCCGGGCGCATGCGCTGGCCCGGCGTTAAACTTGCTACCGCCAGCATGAAGTGTTAAAACGTGCCCCTTCTAAAAAAGAGACAGGGGTAGGGCGTGAAAGACGCGTCATCCGCTTCAGGCCATGGTAGCGCTGAAGCCTCGTCGGATCAGAATCCGACGCTGCAACGTGGTTTGCAAAATCGACATATTCAGTTAATTGCCCTCGGCGGCGCGATTGGTACCGGGTTGTTTCTCGGCATCGGCCCCGCCATTCAAATGGCTGGCCCTGCAGTACTGCTGGGATACGGCATCGCCGGGATTATCGCCTTCCTGATCATGCGCCAGCTCGGCGAAATGGTCGTTGAAGAGCCGGTGTCAGGCTCCTTCGCACACTTTGCTTACAAATACTGGGGCCCGTTTGCAGGCTTCCTCTCCGGCTGGAACTACTGGGTGATGTTCGTGCTGGTGGGGATGGCCGAACTGACCGCCGCAGGCATCTACATGCAGTACTGGCTCCCGGATGTCCCGACGTGGATCTGGGCGGCGGCCTTTTTCATCATCATTAATGCCGTTAACCTCATCAATGTGCGCCTGTATGGCGAAACCGAGTTCTGGTTTGCGCTGATCAAGGTACTGGCGATTATCGGGATGATCGGCTTTGGCCTGTGGCTGCTGTTCTCCGGTCATGGCGGCGAGCGGGCAACCATTGATAACCTCTGGCAGCACGGCGGCTTTCTGGCAACCGGCTGGAAAGGACTGGTTCTCTCTCTGGCGGTGATCATGTTCTCCTTCGGCGGGCTGGAGCTGATTGGTATTACTGCTGCCGAAGCGCGCGACCCGCATAAAAGTATCCCAAAAGCGGTCAACCAGGTGGTGTACCGTATTCTGCTGTTTTACATCGGCTCGCTGGTGGTTCTGCTGGCGCTCTATCCATGGGTGGAAGTGAAATCTGACAGCAGTCCGTTCGTGATGATTTTCCACGATCTGAACAGCAATGTGGTGGCGTCGGCGCTGAACTTCGTCATTCTGGTGGCGTCGCTTTCGGTCTATAACAGTGGCGTTTACTCCAACAGCCGTATGCTGTTTGGCCTTTCCGTACAGGGGAACGCGCCGAAGTTCCTGACCCGCGTCAGCCGTCGCGGTGTGCCGATTAATTCCTTGTTCCTTTCCGGCGCGATTACGTCATTAGTGGTGCTGATCAACTACCTGCTGCCGAAAGCGGCATTTGGCCTGCTGATGGCGCTGGTTGTCGCCACGCTGCTGCTGAACTGGATCATGATCTGCCTGGCGCACCTGCGCTTTCGTGCGGCGATGCGACGCAAGGGACGCGAGACGCAGTTTAAAGCGCTGCTCTACCCGGCAGGGAACTATATCTGTATCGCGTTCCTGGGGCTGATTCTGGTGCTGATGTGCACGATGGATGAGATGCGTCTCTCAGCGATGCTGCTGCCAGTGTGGGTGGTGTTCCTGTTTATTGCGTTTAAATTATCCCGTAAAAAGTAGCACGTTTTTCGCCCGGTGGCGCTGCGCTTACCGGGCCTACATGTTCTGGGCCGTTATTATTTTGTAGGCCGGGTCAGGCGAAGCCGCTACCCGGCTTTGAATGTGCAATATCAAATCTGAAACGCTATTCGTTTCCCATTCGGTAACGTCACATCAATGCTCATTTCACCGCCGAGCGCACTGACATAGCGTTTGAGTGTTGAAAGCCGGGGATCGTTTCCCGGCTGTTCGATTTTTGCCACAGTGGGTTGTTTTACCCCCATTGCCGCGGCCAGTTCTGTCTGCGAAATATTGAGCTCTTCCCGCAGTTGGTTCAGGGCAACAATTCTTCGTATTACATCAACTTTAGCCGCAATACGCTCCTGACTTTCCGCGCTCTGTTGTGCCATGAGTTCTTTTAGCGTTGCCATATGGCCTCCTTATCCGCCAGATGTCTGCTGTACTCAACGTCAGCCAGCGTAATCATTTCGTTATAAAACCGTTTTTGATTGCAACCGGTTTTGTCTCCAGCACAGAGCACAATTGCCTTACGGTCAGGATCAAAAGCAAAAAAAGCTCTGATGGGATTTCCCGCATGTTGAATCCGTAATTCCTTCATGTTCGCATAGGCTGAAGCCTTCACGGTATCTACGTATGGCCGCCCAAGCGTTGGGCCAAACTCAGCAAGAATATGCATCATCGCTAGCACATCTTCTTTTAATGCTGTTGTTTGTTCGAAGTACCATTGATCAAATCTGTCCGTTGTCTCGACATTCCACATCGTTTCTCCTTTAGCTTCCTCGCTATATTATTTTATAGCCTGTAGGCTATAGTGACAATCAGAACGCCTCGTTTTGTCATACATCGACCTTTATCGTGACCCCCCTCCCAATTCTGTTTCGATCCACAGGATCTTTATTTTGTAATCGATTACTTTTTATTTGCTGTCATTTGTAATCGATTACTTTTTCCGGGTGAGGCTTATCATGGTGTCAACTGAAAGTAGTGAAAAGGCGATAACACAGCACCGGCTGCTGGTGCCGCGTCTGTCGTTGATGATGTTTCTGCAGTTTTTCATCTGGGGTAGCTGGTCAGTCACGCTTGGCCTGGTGATGACCCGGCACAACATGTCTCTGTTAATTGGCGATGCGTTCTCCGCCGGGCCCATCGCCTCCATTCTCTCGCCGTTTGTGCTCGGCATGCTGGTGGATCGTTTCTTTGCCTCGCAGAAGGTGATGGCGGTGATGCACCTGGCGGGCGCGGCAATCCTCTGGTTTGTGCCGGGGGCGCTGATTGCCGAAAACGGCGCGCTGCTGATTGGCCTGCTGTTTGGTTACACGCTCTGCTATATGCCAACGCTGGCGCTGACCAACAACATCGCATTTCACAGCCTGGCGAACGTGGATAAAACTTTCCCGGTGGTGCGCGTGTTCGGCACCATCGGCTGGATCGTGGCGGGAATTTTCATCGGCGTGACCGGCGTGGCGTCCAGCGTCACCATCTTCCAGGTGGCGGCAGCCAGCTCCCTGCTGCTCGCACTCTACAGCCTGACGCTGCCGCACACGCCAGCGCCAGCGAAAGGGCTACCGGTGCAGGTGCGCGATCTCTTTTGTGCCGATGCCTTTGCGCTACTCAAAACCCGCCATTTCTTTGTCTTCTCCGTCTGCGCGATGCTGATCTCCGTCCCGCTTGGCACCTATTACGCCTATACCGCCTCGTATCTGGCGGATGCCGGTATTGCAGACGTCAGCACCGCCATGTCCTTCGGGCAGATGTCAGAGATCTTCTTCATGCTGGTCATTCCGCTGCTGTTCCGCCGTCTGGGGGTGAAAGTCATGCTGCTGATCGGCATGCTGGCGTGGTTCGTGCGTTATGCCATGTTCGCGCTGGGCGTTAGCGAGGAAGGACGCATCCTGTTGTACCTGGGGATCCTGCTGCACGGCGTCTGCTACGATTTCTTCTTCGTCGTCGGCTTTATCTACACCGACCGCGTGGCGGGTGAAAAGGTGAAAGGACAGGCGCAAAGCATGATTGTCATGTTCACCTACGGCATCGGCATGCTGCTGGGCTCTCAGATTTCAGGCGCGCTTTATAACCGTCTGGTGGCCGGTCAGACCGTGCCGCAGGCATGGGTGACATTCTGGTGGATCCCGGCGGTGGCTGCCGCGGCGATCGCGCTGATTTTCCTTCTCACGTTCAGGTATGACGATGACAAGGCGTAATGTTCAGGAGGGGTTATGAGGACGATGAAAGGACCGGGCATTTTTCTGTCGCAATTTATTGGCGAGAAAGCGCCGTTCAACACGCTCGACGGACTGGCAGGCTGGGCGGCGGCGAAGGGTTACAAAGCGGTGCAGATCCCCTGCAATCATCCGCACATTTTTGATGTCGAAAAAGCGGCAGAGAGCCAGGCCTACTGCGATGACATTACCGGCAAGCTGGGCGCGCACGGGCTGGTCATCAGCGAGCTGTCGACCCATCTGGAGGGGCAGCTTGTGGCGGTAAACGAGGTCTACAGCGACGCGTTTGACCACTTCGCCCCCGCCGCCGTGCGCGGTAATGATACGGCTCGTCGGGCATGGGCAACGGAAAAGCTAAAGCAGGCGGCAGTCGCCTCGGCCAGACTCGGCCTGAAAGCGCACGCCACCTTTTCCGGCTCGCTGGCGTGGCCGTTTTTCTATCCATGGCCGCCGCATAACGAGCAGCGTTTTCAGGCGGCATTCGAGGAGCTGGCAAACCGCTGGCGACCGATTCTGGATACCTTTGACGAACAGGGCGTGGACGTCTGTTTTGAGTTGCATCCGGGCGAAGACTTGCACGACGGCGTGAGCTTTGAGCGTTTTCTGGCGCTTCTGGATAATCACCCGCGCTGCAATATCCTTTACGACCCGAGCCACATGCTGTTACAGCAGATGGATTACCTGACCTTCATCGACATTTACCACGCGCGCATCAAAGCCTTCCACGTCAAAGATGCCGAGTTCCATCCTAATGGGCGCAGCGGCGTGTACGGTGGTTACCAGCCGTGGATCAACCGCGCCGGGCGCTTCCGTTCGCTCGGCGACGGACAGATCGACTTCAAAGGCATTTTCAGCAAGCTGACCCAGTACGATTATGACGGCTGGGCGGTGCTGGAGTGGGAGTGCTGCCTGAAAGACGGTGATACCGGCGCAAGTGAGGGAAGCGAGTTTATCCGCCGCCACATCATCCCCGTATCCGGGCGTGCGTTTGATGACTTCGCGGCAGGGGGCAGCCATGATTAATGTCGGGATTGTCGGCAGCGGGTTTATCGGCCCGGCGCATATCGAGGCGCTGCGGCGTCTCGGGTTTGTGCAGGTGGTGGCGCTCTGCGACGGCACGCTTGCCAGCGCGCAGGAAAAAGCACGCCAGCTTAACGTGCCCCACGCCTGCGCCAGCGTGGCGGAACTGCTCGCACTTCCTGACCTGCACGTGGTGCACAACTGCACGCCCAATCATCTGCACGCGGAGATTAACCGTCAGATCCTGCGCGCGGGAAAACATGTCTTTTCAGAAAAACCGCTCTGCATGACGTCGGACGAGGCGCGTGACCTGGTGGCGCGGGCGGAGCAGGCTGGCGTGGTGCACGGCGTGAGCTTTGTCTATCGCCAGTTTGCGATGGTGCGCCAGGCGGCGAGCATGATGCGCGCGGGCAGCCTCGGGCGGCTATTCGCCTCACACGGCAGTTATTTACAGGACTGGATGCTGCTGGAAACAGACTACAACTGGCGGGTGGATGCCGCGCTTGGCGGGGCTTCGCGCACGGTGGCGGATATCGGCTCCCACTGGTGCGATACGGTGCAATTTGTGACCGGCAGGCGCATTACCGAGGTCATGGCCGATCTCTCCATCGTCTGGCCGACGCGTAAGGCCAGCATGGGCGGTCATCAGACTTTCTCCCACGATGAGGCGGCGGCGTATACCAACACACCGGTCAGTACCGAAGACTTTGGCTCAGTGCTGTTCCGCTTTGACGATGGCAGCAAAGGTTGCTTTAGCGTATCGCAGGTGAGCGCCGGGCGTAAAAACCGCCTGACGTTTGAGATTAACGGCAGCGAGCAGTCAGTGGCGTGGGATCAGGAGGTGCCGCAACAGCTGTGGATCGGCCATCGCGCGCTGGCAAATCAGACGCTCACCGACGATCCAGGCTTGATGAACCCTGACGTGGCCAGCAGCGCACACTTCCCCGGCGGGCACATCGAAGGCTGGCCTGACGCCTTTAAAAATATGATGATGCAGTTCTACCGCGCCGTGCAGGCGGGAGCGATGCCGGAGGCACCGCAGTTTGCGACCTTCCACGATGGCGCAAGCGTGATGTATATCATTGATGCCATAGTGAAAAGTCATCAGCAGCAGCGTTGGGTACGCGTGGCGCAATGACGTGTTGCCCGGTTCGCCGGGCAACAAATTTATGGTAGCCTGCACAAAACGCTAACCGCAGGATGTGTCGTCGCTATGTCAATTCAGAAAATCGCTCAGCTGGCCGGGGTCTCCGTGGCAACGGTCTCCCGCGTGCTCAATAACAGCGACACCGTGAAGGCAAAAAACCGCGAGCGCGTCCTGCAGGCCATCAAAGAGAGCAACTACCAGCCTAATTTACTGGCCCGTCAGTTACGTACTGCCCGGAGCTATATGATCCTGGTGATGGTCTCAAACATTGCCAACCCGTTCTGCGCCGAAGTGGTGAAGGGCATTGAAGAAGAGGCGGAGAAAAACGGCTATCGGATCCTGCTGTGTAACTCCGGGTCGGACATCGAACGTTCCCGTTCGGGCTTAAGCCTGCTGTCGGGCAAAATCGTCGACGGCATTATCACCATGGACGCTTTCTCAAAGCTGCCGGAACTGGCCGCGCTGATTGGCTCCGCACCGTGGGTGCAGTGTGCCGAATATGCCGATGCCGGCGCGGTTTCCTGCGTGGGGATTAACGACGTTGATGCGTCGCAGCATGCCGTCAGCCAGCTTGCCGACGGTGGACGCAAACGCATCGCGATGATCAACCACGACCTGAGCTATAAATATGCCCGTCTGCGCGAGCGCGGCTATAAGAGCGTGATCCACCTAAAAGATCTGGAGTATCAGGCGGTTGAATACGCCAGCGATCTCAGCTTCCGCGCCGGGATGGTGGCGATGCAAAATCTGTTGCAGGATAATCCACCGGATGCGGTGTTTGCCGTCTCTGATACGCTGGCGGCGGGCGCGCTGCGCGCCATTCAGCAGGCCGGGCTGCGGGTGCCGGAGGATATTGCTGTTGTGGGATTTGACGGCACCGAGCTGGCGGACATGATTTCGCTGACCACCATCGAACAGCCGTCGCGGGATATCGGGCGCAAGGCGGTCGACCTGCTCTTAAATAAAATCGACAACCCCGAGGCGCCCACGGAAAGAGTGATGATGGACTGGCGCTTTATTTCCCGCGCCAGTACCTGATTATTGCGCTATAACCCCTGCCAGGGAGCGAATATCGTTCCCGGTAGGTGACTGATGAATACGCAAACCAAACTCCTCCACCACCGCAAAAATATGATCGAAGATGTCAGCCTGAATCTCCTCATATTCTGCCCAGATCACCGTGTTGGTGAAAGCGTATATTTCAATCGGCAGGCCGTTGGCATCCGGTGCCAGCTGACGCACCATTAACGTCATATCTTTGCGAATGCGCGGGTGGTTACGCAGATATTCATTCAGGTAGGCGCGGAAGGTACCAATATTTGTCATTTTGCGCAGGTCTAATACCGATTCACCTTCGCCATTTTTCTGATTCCACAGGCTAATTTCCTCATGTCGCGCGGCCAGATAGGGCTTGAGCAGTTTCGCCTGAATCAGCTTCTGCTGCTCCTGCTCGTCCAGGAAGTGAATGCTGGTGGTATCGATATTCAGGCTGCGCTTAATGCGTCGGCCGCCGGAGGCCGACATGCCGCTCCAGTTGATAAAGGCGTCAGAGACCAGCGCCCACGTTGGGATCGTGGTGATGGTGTTATCGAAGTTGCGCACTTTAACGGTGGTCAGGCCGATGTCCGTAACCGTGCCGTTGGCACCGTATTTCGGCATCTCCAGCCAGTCGCCAAGCTTGAGCATGTCGTTGGCGGAAAGCTGGATCCCGGCGACCAGTCCCAGTATCGGGTCTTTAAAGACCAGCATCAGAACGGCGGCCATAGCACCCAGGCCGCTAATCAAAATGGCCGGTGACTGACCGATCAGCAGAGAGATAATTAAGATCCCCACCAGAATCGCGCTCACCAGCTTGATGCCCTGGAAGATCCCTTTCAGCGGCAGCTGTGAGGCGGTCGCCATTTTCTGCGAAAGATTGAATATGACGTCCAGCAGCGAGAAGAAGGAGAGCAGGGCATACACCATCACCCACAGCTTCGCGCAGGTGGTGAGCATTTCTGCCGCTTCGCTCCCTTTTTGCAGCCAGAGAACGGCCTGAACGTTGACGATTATCCCCTGAAGGGTAAATGCCAGACGGTGAAATAATTTATTCTGGGTAATAATCTGCAACCATAAATGGCTGCTGGCCCGGGCGCGTTTCTCGAATGCGCGCAGCACGACTTTGTGCAGAATAAAATGAACGATGATGGCAGTAAGAAAAATAATACCAAAGATAATCACTAAAGAGGTGGTGTGATTAATTTCAATGCCTAACTCTTCAACCTGAGCAATTAATTCCTGCATAACGTCTCCTGTATTGATGCAGCCCCATAATGGCGGCTGCGGATCTATTATGCAAATACCTCAGGCTTATTTGCTGGCCTGGCAGACCTTCACGACGGGTAAACACAGCCGATGGCGGATGCGCAGCGTTGCCAGCGCCAGGATGACCATCAGGCCGGTTTCCACCGTCAGGAAAAGGTTAATCGCCTGGGCGTAATCCCCGTGATGATGTTGCAGCCCGTGCAGCAAAATCGCCCCGAAAATGGCCGGGCCAAGCCCCAGCGCGGCCTGCTGCAGGGTGCTTAAGATGGCGCTGGCGGCCCCTGCGTCATCAGGCTGAATATCGCGCATCCCGATGCGGTAGAAGCTGTTCACAATCAGCGCCTGACCGTAGCCTACCAGCCCGGTGGCTGGCGCCAGCGTCAGCGCCGTATTTTGCACTCCCCAGTAGCGGAACGTGGCGATCAGCGCCAGCAGGCCGATTATCTGGATTGCCAGGCCGGTGAGCAGAATCGTGCTGGTGCTGTAGCGCGCAATCAGCCGCGGCGCGAACCACGCGGAGATAAAATAGGTCACCCCGAGGGCGATAAAACTGTTCCCGGACTGCCACGGCGCCATCCCCAGACCGGTTTGCATGGTCAGCGCCATACAGAACATAAACCCGGACCAGACGCTGAAAAAGAGCAGCGCAATCACGATGCCAAAGCGAACGCTGCGGAGCTGAAGCAGACGCGGTGGGATCAGCGGATGGGCATTTCCACGCTCTTTTTTGCGCGCATTCTGTGCCATCAGCCAGGCCAGCGGAATAATGACGAGAAGCATAACCTTTAGCGACCACGGCCAGTGCCACTGTGGGCCGAGCGCCATCGGGAACAGCAGACAGCAGAGCATAATGGCCAGCAAGACGGTCCCTGTCCAGTCGATGCGCGACGGCGTTTCACGGCGGGTTTCCGGCACGTAGCGACGGCTCAGCGCCAGCACCACCAGGCAGATGGGGACGTTAATAAAGAAGGCGTTACGCCAGCCCAGTCCGGCGATATCCGCCGATACCAGCCAGCCGCCGCCCATCTGGCCGACGATAAACGCGATCCCCCCAATGCCGCCGAACAGGCTAATCGCCTTCGCGTGGGCTGTGCCTTTTAACGTGACGTGCAGCGTGGCAAGAATTTGCGGCATGATCAGGGCGGCACCCGCCCCCTGAACAATACGCGCGGCCAGCAGTTGTTCAATGTTCCCCGCCATTCCGCACAGCAGCGAGGCCAGGCCAAAGATTGCCACACCCCACATAAACAGGCGACGGCGGCCAAGATTATCTCCCAGCTTGCTGCCGAGCGCGAGGCAGACGGCAAACGCCACGCCATAAAGCGCGACAATCAGCTCCAGCTCGGTGGCGGTTGCGTGCAGTGAATGGGTAATGGCGTCCAGCGCCACGTTAGTGATTGAGGTATCAATCATGGGTAGCATCTGGCCGGTTAACAGCAATATCAGGCCTGCGCGACCCGGTGAAACAACTGACGTATTCATGGTAACTCCATTGCGTCATTCATCAGATGGTCGTAGCATCAACCATCTGATAAACGGGTACCAGTTCTTGCTTATACTGGTACTGGCACTACCATGCAGGGGGATTTATGGCGTTGATGTCTGAACCCGTCGCCTCACTTCAGGATGACACGCGAAAACAGCTGGGCGCATTTTTACGCGCCCGGCGTGAAAGCCTCGATCCGCAGCGTCTCGGTTTGCCGCGCAGCGGACGCCGCCGCACGCCGGGTCTGCGCCGCGAAGAGGTGGCGATGCTCGCCGAAGTGGGTGTGACCTGGTATACCTGGCTTGAGCAGGGCAGGGACGTCAATCCGTCCAGCGCAGTGATGGCAGCCATAGCGAAAGCCCTGCAGTGTACTCCGACCGAAGCCCGGCATCTTTTCGTGCTCGCCGGTTTGCCGCCGGGCGAAGCACCGCAGGCGGTCTGCTGCGAGGGGATCAGCGAAGGCACGCGTCGCCTGCTGGATACGCTGATGCCAAAACCTGCCAGCATCCAGAAACCCAATTTCGATATCGTGGCGTGGAACGACAGTTTTGGGCATCTGATGGGCGTTGATTTCAATGAAATCCCGCCGGAGGACCGCAACTGTATTTACTTGTTTCTCACCCATCCCGCGTGGCGCGCGCGGCTCGGCAGACGCGATGATGTGCTGCCGATTTTTGTCTCCTATTTCCGCGCGGCGATGGCCGAGCACCGGGGCGACCCGCTGTGGGAAGCTAAACTGGCGCGCTTCTTTGCGGTGTCTGAGGAGTTCAAAACGCTGTGGCACCAGCGCAACGACGTGCGCGGCGTGGAGAACCAGCTCAAGCTGTTTACCCATCCCGAGCTGGGGGATTTTACGCTGCAGCAGATGTACTGGTACTCCGCACCGCGAAACGGGTCGCGGCTGCTGGTCTATTTACCGGTGGACGAGGCGGGGGAGAGGGCGATGGCATGGCTGGCGGAACAGGCTAAATAATTTTTTTGCGAGACGTTTTCAGGGAATCAGCACGGATCCTGCCGTGTCGGTTCACATTGCGTAAGATAAGGTCTGAATGAGACCAACCTGCTGAATCTACATCATTTAGATGAGTAGTGAAGTGGACTATACTTACGCGATGAGAAACCACCGATGTCGCCACTGATGATTGATTCCGCAGAATTTAGCCAAAAACTTGGGCTTATCACTCAAAACGTTGAACATACCGAAGCGTTTCTGTTGCGGGGCACGGTGGATTTTCATCTGCCAGGTTTTTTGTTGCCTGTGGGGTATCGGCTTCTGAAGTCGCGCTATAGCGATGAATACCGTCTCGTGACCACCGACGACGGTAAGCCTTATACGGTATATGCCGTGAAGCTGACGTTTCATAAAGAAATTACCTTTCCTCACGGTGCCGCCACGCAAGTGATGGTCTGGCGTACGCCCCGCGCGGTCCATCAATCCGTTATCAGCGGGTTGCCACAACTTTTCTTTCAGTGGGTGCTCAGCGAATACGATATCGTGGTCTCAGACAGCGAGCAAACGGGAGACGGGCAGCGGTTTTGGTTGCGGATGATAGACTGGGCGTTCAGCATGAATTACCAGATAAGCGTGGCGGACGGTACGGTAGGCGCAGAGTGGGAATTAACACCAGTGAGTTCATACGCTGAACTGGAAGAACGCTGGATTGCTTTTGCCTGGGGAAACGATCGTGATGTCCATCCGCATCGCAGACTGGTCATCAGTAAAACGTAACGGGCCGCGCGCGGCGGCCCGTCGGGATTAGCACTCGGTCACAATCGTGCTCAGCGGCAGGCGAGACTTCGGCAGCGTGGCGTTGAAATCTTCCACGCTGTGATGGCCAACCGGCACCACCACTACGCTGGTGAAGCCTTTCTCTTTCAGGCCAAACTCTTCGTCGAGGATCGCGGCATCGAAACCTTCGATTGGCACTGCATCCAGACCCATGGCACCCACGCCCAGCAGGAAATTACCGACGTTCAGGTAAACCTGTTTCGCCATCCACTGGTCATCATCTTTCAGATCCACACGGTGCATATCGGCGAAGTAAGTCCGGCCCTTATGGTTCGCGGCTTTGGCTTCTGGCGTGTTAAAACGACCATCGGCTTCTTCCTGATCCACGACGCGCTCAAGCCAGGCATCATCCATCGCGGTTTTCGCGCAGAACACCACTACGTGAGAGGCGTCCAGCATTTTGCGTTCGTTGAACACATAGGTACCTGCGGCGGATTTCGCCACGCGCGCTTTACCTTCCTCGGTGCTGGCCACAATAAAGTGCCACGGCTGGGAGTTGGTGCTGGACGGGCTGTACTGCAGCAGGGTTTTGATTTTTTCTGCTTCTTCAGCGGTCAGTTTTTTAGTCGGGTCGAACGCCTTGGTGGAGTGGCGTTTCAGGGCGACAGAAATGATATCCATAACTACTCCTGGTAATGAAATTCGCCCGTACGCGGGCGCGAAAGGAGAGCAGATTACCGCGCAAAGCGGCAAAAGATAAGTGCATTTCGAGCGCTTAATCTGTTCGTCTCAGACGAACAATCAGGCAGGGCGTATCCACTTCTGGTCTTTCTTCGGCAGTTTATCAACGACCAGATTCCAGGAATCTGCAATCAGGTCGGCAACCAGTTCCGGGGTGATGTCCTCGGTGCCGTAAAGGGAAATCCAGTGTTTTTTATTCAGATGGTAACCAGGCTCAACGCCCCGGTAGATCTGCTGATTTAACAGCGACGTTTCCGGATCGGATTTCAGGCTAACGTGCGGCCGTCCGTGTGCGGTTGCCATCAGCATGAAAATTTTCCCGCCGACCTTGAAGACGTCGTACTCCGGGCCGAACGGCCAGCAGTGTTCGGTAAAAGGCATCTCCAGCGCGACGCGCTTCGCGTGTTCCTGCAAGGATTTACTGTCCATCGCTCTCCTCCTGAGCCAGTCCGCGCCACATTACCTCAAAACCCAGGGCTTTAAAATCGACGGCGCGGGACGGATCGCGGGTGGCAAACTCCATCGTGCTTTCGGCCAGCGATAAAAACAGCGCATCGCCAAACGTTTTGAATTCATCCGACATAAACACCGGTCGCACCGAACGACGGCACAATTCATGCAGTTCCGGGAACATCTCTTTCACCGCCATTTCCGTTTCGGCGCTCAGCTTTTCACTGACCCCAATCTGGCGAATAGCCGCATGCGCCACGGGGTTACGAATCCCCCAGTCCACATAGCTGTTCCAGATATTGCGGGTATGTTCTTTCGGCAGCGTGATGGTGCGATCGAGGTTCGCCAGCATGGTCTGGCAGAGATCCTGCTTCAGGTGCAGATAGAGGGCATTCAGCAGATCGTCTTTGGTAGCAAAGTAGCGGAACAGGGTGCCTTCGGCGACACCCGCCTTACGGGCAATGAGCGCCGTTGAGGCGGCAATACCTGACTGTGCAAATGCCGCCGTTGCGGCGTCCAGTAAGGCCTGTTTTTTATCTTCACTCTTCGGACGTGCCACTAAATTTTTCCCCCTTTCACTGATAAAAACCCCGATTGAAACACGTGCTTTGACACGCTGCAACGCGGAATGTCAAAGATCGAAAACGTCTTGACGACTTTCTCATCATATCTATAATGAGTGCTTACTCACTCATAATCAAGTTTACCCCACGCAAACCATCGGATGGCTCGCGTTTTCGGGTCAGGATATGAAAAAAACTCTCTTCATCTGCGTGGTGTTCGTCATGATTATTGCTTCAGCTGCGAGTTTACCGTTTGTTCTGAATGCCGGTTTTGGCCAGCCACCGCAGGGTGCGCAGCTCACGGAAGTGGAAGCGTCTCCGCACTACTACGAGGGGAAATTCCACAATACGCTCCCGACGCCTGGCTTTACCGGCCAACAAAATATGCTGGTGGCGTGGTGGCAATTTCTGACCCGTAAAACCGAAAACGCCCGCCCGGCTCAGCCGCTGCCGCTGGTGAAAACCGATCTTGCGAGCCTGCCGCTGGAGCAGGACACGCTGGTGTGGCTCGGCCACTCCTCCTGGTATCTGCAGCTGGCGGGAAAACGCATCCTGATCGACCCGGTCCTTGGTAACTATGCCGCGCCGTTTTCGTTTCTCAATAAAGCCTTTGCGGGGGAGTATCCGTGGCGCGCGGCGAGCATGCCGGAGATCGATCTGCTGATTATCTCTCACGATCACTACGACCACCTGGATTACGCCACCATCAGGGCGTTATTGCCGAAGGTGAAACGCGTGGTGACGCCGCTCGGGGTAGGGTCACACCTGCGCTACTGGGGGATGAAGCCAGAGATTATCGACGAACGCGACTGGAATCAGTCGGTGCACATCAGCGATGCGCTGACGGTTCACCTGTTGCCCGCGCGTCACTTCTCCGGGCGAGGCATTAAACGTGACCAGACGCTGTGGGGCAGCTTTATGTTTGTCACCCCAGAGCAGAAGATCTACTACAGCGGAGATTCTGGTTACGGCCCGCACTTTAAGGCAATCGGCGAGCAGTTTGGTGATGTGGATTTAGCCATCATGGAAAACGGCCAGTATGACCAGGACTGGAAGTACATCCACATGCTGCCAGAGGAGACGGCTCAGGCGTCGGTCGACCTGAATGCAAAGGCGGTGGTGCCGGGGCATAACGGTCGTTTTGTGCTGGCGAAACACACCTGGAACGACCCACTGATCCAGCTGGCAAAAGCCAGCAAGGATAAAAACTATCGACTGCTCACGCCGGAACTGGGCGAGCCCGTTCGGGTGAGTGATACCACACAAACTTTTCGTCAGTGGTGGGAATAATGTTTAAGCAAGAAGCAGAAGGGGAGAGCAGTATGACCATTTCCGCTCAAGTCATTGATACGATCGTCGAATGGATCGACGACAACCTGCACCAGCCGTTACGCATTGAAGACATTGCCCGCCATGCGGGTTACTCCAAATGGCATTTGCAGCGGCTGTTTATGCAGTATAAAGGTGAAAGCCTGGGGCGCTATATTCGCGAACGCAAGCTGCTGCTGGCGGCGCGGGATCTGCGTGAATCGGACGAGCGCGTTTATGAGATCTGCCTGCGCTACGGGTTTGAATCGCAGCAGACGTTCACGCGCATCTTTACCCGCACCTTCCATCAGCCGCCAGGGGCGTACCGCAAGGAAAACCACAGTCGGACGCACTGAAACTGACAACACACAGGCCGGGTAAGGCGAAGCTGCTACCCGGCTTTTTTATGCATTCATGACGCCAGTGAAAACCAGCGGCGCCAGACGAAACGCAGCACGAAGAATTCGATAGCGCCAAGCAGTAAAAACCACACGCAAAACAAAATGGTGTAAAGCTGGTTCAGATCGACCATGTGAAAGGTCGTCATCAGCTTTTGCGCCAGCACCAGGCCCAGCGACGGCGCGGGCAACAGCAGGCAAGAGATCAGCGCCAGTAATAAAATGCCCCCGGCAGTCAGCAGCGATTCTAACGGGTGTTTCATCGTAATGTTAATCGTCAGTTAAAAATGTCATTGTCCGGCATCCTTTAACGTAAAGCAATATCAACCTGCCTGGGCTTTTTTAATGAAATAATCACCTTCTCCGGCAAATAAAGCGCGTAAGGAGAATGATTTAATCGTGGTGATTATATTAATATTATGCCATGTAAATAAATGTCTGCATCATGAAAATAATTTTACAAAACTATATGTGCTATATCCAATTAACGTCGCAATAACAATGGCTGCGACAATGTATAACGCCAGGCGTCGTCCGCGATAAATACCAAACATGCTTCCCCCTCGTTTAGCGTTGGTTTAGAAATATTTTGTAAAAATCAGCTTGTCGAAATAATCGTAATTAATTTTGAATAACCCAGCGGTAAATATATTGCGGTAGATCAATTTTAGCCGCAAGACTTAAAAATGAATAAATTAAAGCCCGAAAGGAATTCAGGCTTCTGTTCACCGGATATTGAAGGAAAAATACGATGACCGAAAAAAAATTATCCCCAAACATGCCGCCTTCCGGCGGGCTGGCATACCAGCAGACCGTAGAGCAGGTGCTGGCTCATACGCAGAGCCAGGTGAGCGGTCTGGACCGCGCAGAGGCGCAGGCGCGTCTGCAAAAACATGGCCCGAATGCATTGCCGGAGAAAAAAGGCAAGCCGGGCTGGTTGCGCTTTCTCGCGCATTTTAACGATGTACTGATTTACGTCCTGCTTGCCGCCGCGGTATTAACGGCGGTCATGGGGCATTGGGTTGATACGCTGGTTATTTTAGGCGTGGCGGTTATCAATGCCTTAATTGGTCATATTCAGGAAAGCAACGCGGAAAAATCCCTGAAGAGTATTCGTAACATGCTCTCCAGCGAAGCGCGCGTCATTCGTAATGGCAATCATGAAACGCTCCCCACAACTGAAATAGTCCCGGGCGATATTATTGTATTACGCGCCGGGGATCGTATTCCGGCGGATATGCGTTTAATTGAGGCGCATAATTTACGCGTGGAAGAGGCGATTCTGACCGGTGAATCCACCGTGGTGGATAAACATACTCAGCCGCTGAACGGTGAGCTGCCGCTGGGCGATCGCACCAACCTGGTCTTCTCCGGCACTACCGTGAGCGCGGGCGGTGGCGTGGGCGTGGTTATTGCCACCGGGCAGGAGACCGAGCTTGGCCATATCAATCAGATGATGGCGGGCATTGAAAAACACCGCACGCCGCTGCTGGTGCAGATGGACAAGCTGGGTAAGGCGATCTTCGCCATTATTCTGGCGATGATGGCCGCGCTGTTTGTCTTCAGCCTGGCATTCCGCGAGATCCCAATGGGCGAGCTGCTGCTCTCCCTCATCAGCCTGGCGGTCGCCTCCGTACCGGAAGGTCTGCCTGCAATTATCTCCATTATCCTCTCCCTGGGCGTGCAGGCGATGGCGCGCAAGCGGGCGATCATCCGCAAGCTGCCGACGGTTGAAACCCTGGGCGCGATGACCGTGGTCTGCTCGGATAAAACCGGCACCCTGACCATGAACGAGATGACGGTCAAAGCCATCATCACCGCCGACACCTGCTACCGCGTGGACGGCAACAGCTATGAGCCGGTGGGCAACATTTACCTGGAAGGCAGCGATGAGCCAGTGCAGATCCAGCCGGGCACCGTGCTGGAGCAGTACCTGCGCACTATTGACCTCTGTAACGACAGCCAGCTGATTCAGGACGAGCGCGGCCTGTGGGGCATCACCGGGGGGCCAACCGAGGGCGCGCTGAAGGTGCTGGCGGCGAAAGCCAACCTCGCGCCGGTAACAACGACGCTGGTTAACAAGATCCCGTTTGACTCGCAGTACAAGTACATGAGCTCCCACTATCAGATTGGCTGCGAGGAGCAGATCCTGATCACCGGCGCGCCGGACGTCATTTTCGCCCTGTGCGCGCAGCAGCAAACCCGCCACGGTGCAGACGCCTTCAACCGCGCGTACTGGGAAAACGAGATGGAGCGCTATGCGCGTCAGGGACTGCGCATGGTTGCGGCGGCGTTTAAGCCAGCCAATGGCGAAACGGCGCTCACGCACGACGATCTGAGCCACGGGCTGATCTTCCTCGGCATTGCCGGAATGATGGATCCGCCGCGCCCGGAGGCGATTGATGCCATTAACGCCTGTCAGCAGGCGGGGATCCGCGTGAAGATGATCACCGGGGATCACCCGCAGACGGCGATGAGCATCGGCCAGATGCTGGGGATCACCAACAGCGAGCAGGCGGTGACCGGCTATCAGCTTGAGAAGATGAACGATGCCGAGCTGGCGGATGCGGCGGTGACCTATGACATCTTTGCCCGTACCAGCCCGGAGCATAAGCTGCGCCTGGTGAAAGCGCTGCAGGAGAAAGGTGAAATCGTCGGTATGACCGGCGACGGCGTGAACGATGCCCCGGCGCTGCGTCAGGCGGATGTCGGCATCGCAATGGGCATCAAAGGCACGGAAGTGACCAAAGAGGCGGCGGACATGGTCCTGACGGACGATAACTTCGCCACCATCGCCAGCGCGGTGAAAGAGGGGCGTCGCGTTTACGACAACCTGAAGAAGACCATCCTGTTCATCATGCCGACCAACCTGGCGCAGGGGCTGCTGATTGTGATTGCGCTGCTGGCGGGGAACATCATTCCGTTGACGCCGGTGCTGATTCTGTGGATGAACATGGCGACCTCCGCCACGCTCTCCTTCGGTCTGGCCTTTGAAGCCGCCGAGCGCAATATCATGCGCCGTCCACCACGTCAGACCGGGCAGCACGTGATGGACGCCTACGCGGTGTGGCGCGTGGCCTTTGTCGGCACCATGATTGCCATTGCCGCCTTTGCGCTGGAGGCCTGGCTGGCCCCGCGCGGCCACAGCGCGGAGTTCATCCGCACCGTACTGCTGCAGATGCTGGTCTGCGCCCAGTGGGTGTACATGATTAACTGCCGCAACACTGAAGGGTTCTCCCTGAACCGTGGTCTGCTGGCGAATAAGGGCATCTGGCTGGTCACGGGCGTGCTGTTCCTGCTCCAGGCCGCCATCATCTACCTGCCGTTTATGCAGATGCTGTTTGGCACCGAAGCGCTGCCGCTGCGCTACTGGTTTGTGACGCTGGCGGTTGCAATGGGAATGTTCTTCGTCGTCGAAATCGAGAAGCGACTGACCCGCAGGTTCCGTAAGGCTGCATAACCAAAACCTTACCCCTCACCCTATCCCTCTCCCCTAAGGGGAGAGGGGACCGCCCGGTTTTCTCCCTCGCCCCTTTGGGGAGAGGGCCGGGGTGAGGGGGAAATCACGCTGAGGTACTTCCATGAAATTCCCACTCCTGTTCGCACTCCTTGCCTGCACCCTGCAACCCGTCTTCGCCGCCATTCCCGTGCGCGTCGCCACCGTTGAGCAGACCGCCCACGCCGCCGAGCGTCAGATCCCGGGGCGCATTGAAGCCATCCACACCGTTGAGCTGCGCGCCCGCACGGAAGGTGTTATCACTAAAATCCACTTTCGCGACGGGCAGTATGTGAAAAAAGGGGATGTGCTGTTTGAGCTGGACGATGCCGAGCCGCGTGCCGCCGTGCGTCTGGCGCAGGCCGAAGTCAACAGCGCTGAAGCCACGCTGCGCCAGGCGCAGCAGCAGCTTTCCCGCTTTGAAAGCCTGGGCAGCAGCAAGGCCATCAGCCGTCATGACGTGGACAACGCGCGTATGCAGCGCGACGTCGCCCGCGCCGCGCTGGAGCAGGCCAAAGCCCGGCTCGACGCACGCAACGTCACCCTGAACTACACCCGCATCACCTCGCCGATTGACGGTCGCGTGGGGCACAGCAACTTCCACGCAGGTAGCCTGGTCAACCCCGCAAGCGGCGTGCTGGTGGAGGTAGTCCAGCTTGATCCGATCCGCATCGCTTTTGCGCTGGAAGAGGGCGCCTTTGCCACCAAAGCCGGACAGCATGCAGATATCGGCGCCATGAAACAGGCGTGGCAGGTATTCATTGACAGCAACGGACAGCGTATCCGCGGTGAACTGACCTCGGTGGATAACCGCATCGACCCGCGCACCGCCAGCGTGATGCTGCGCGCCGGGTTTGCCAACCCGCGCCATCAGCTGTTGCCCGGCGGCAACGTAAATGTGACGCTGCGCCCGGCCAGCGAGCAGCCGGTACTGACGCTCCCTGCCGCTGCGGTCCAGCAGAATGGCGATGGATTCTTTGCCTGGGTGGTGAGTGCCGACGGAAACGCCGAAAAACGCCCGCTAAAAATTGCCGGGCAGGTTGGGCAGCAGTTCCAGATTGCTTCCGGTGTTAAGCCTGGTGAGCGAGCGATCACTGACGGTGCACAGCGTGTACAGCCCGGTGCTGCCGTCCAGATACTGAATTAAGGAGCCATCATGCTGACGTTTTTCATCAAACGCCCGCGCTTTGCGATGGTGATAGCGCTGGTCATTACCCTGCTGGGGGCCATCGCGCTGAAGATTATCCCGGTGGAGCAGTATCCGCAGATCACGCCGCCGGTGGTGAATGTCTCTGCCAGCTGGCCGGGGGCCAGTTCGGCTGACGTGGCGGAGGCCATCGCCACGCCGCTGGAGACGCAGCTTAACGGCGTGGATCACATGCTGTACATGGAGTCCACGAGTTCGGATGAAGGCACCTACAGCCTTAACATCACCTTTGCCGCGGGGACCGATCCGGATTTAGCCGCCATCGACGTGCAAAACCGCGTGGCGCAGGCCGTGGCGCAACTGCCAGCGGAGGCGCAGCAAAACGGCGTGCAGGTGCGCAAACGCGCCACCAATCTGATGATGGGGGTAAGTCTTTACTCACCTGACAATACCCACACGCCGCTGTTCGTCAGTAACTACGCCAGCACCCAGGTGCGCGAGGCGCTGTCGCGCCTGCCGGGCGTCGGTCAGGTGCAGATGTTTGGCGCGCGCGACTACAGCATGCGCATCTGGCTGCGTCCGGACCGCATGAACGCCCTGAACGTTACCACGGACGACGTGGCGCAGGCGCTGCGCGAGCAGAACGTGCAGGGAGCGGCGGGCCAGGTCGGCACGCCGCCGGTGTTTAACGGCCAGCAGCAGACCCTGACCATTAACGGGCTGGGGCGCCTGAACCAGGCTGATGATTTTGCTGACATCATTATCCGCGCCGGCGAGATGGGCCAGCTGGTGCGCCTGAAGGACGTCGCCACCATCGAGCTTGGCTCGCGTAGCTACAGCTCCGGCGCGCAGCTGAACGGACACGACTCCGCCTACCTCGGCATCTACCCGACACCGTCCGCCAACGCCCTGCGCGTGGCCGACGCGGTGCGCGCCGAGCTGGAGCGCCTCGCGTCGCGCTTCCCGGACGACCTGGTCTACGAGGTGAAATTCGATACCACCACCTTCGTTGCGGCCACCATCAAGGAGATCGGCGTCTCGCTGGCGCTGACGATGCTGGCGGTCGTTGTTGTTGTATCCCTGTTCCTGCAAAGCTGGCGCGCGACGCTGATTGTTGCGCTCGCCATTCCGGTGTCGCTGGTGGGCACGTTTGCGGTGCTGTACACGCTGGGCTACTCCGCCAACACGCTCAGCCTGTTCGCCATCATTCTGGCGCTGACGATGGTGGTGGATGATGCCATCGTGGTGGTGGAGAGTGTCGAAACGCTGATGGCCGAAGGGCAGAGCCGCACGGCGGCGACCGCGCTGGCGCTGCGCCAGATTGCCGGGCCGGTGATAGCCACGACGCTGGTGCTGCTGGCGGTATTTGTGCCGGTGGCGCTGCTGCCGGGGATTGTCGGTGAGCTTTACCGCCAGTTCGCGGTCACGCTTTCCACGGCGGTCACGCTCTCAAGCCTGGTGGCGCTGACCCTGACGCCCGCGCTCTGTGCAATGCTGCTGCGCCCGCGTCCGGCACAGCCCGCTGCGATTTTTCGCGGATTCAACCGCGGGCTGGATGCCACGCGCAATCGCTATACCTGGATCGTAAGCGTATTCACCCTGCGCCCGTGGCTGGCGCTGCTGGCCACCGCAGGCGCGGCGGCCGTGGTGGCGTTCAGCTTTACGTCGATGCCAAAAGGCTTCCTGCCACAGGAGGACCAGGGCTACTTCTTTGCCAGCGTTCAGCTGCCGGAAGCCGCCTCGCTGGAGCGCACCGAAGCGGTAATGACCACCGCACGCGAATTAATCGCTAAAAATCCGGCGGTGGAAGACGTGATTCAGGTCTCCGGCTTTAACATTCTTAACGGCACCAGCGCCTCCAACGGCGGGTTTATCTCCATCATGCTCAAAGACTGGAGCGAGCGCCCGCCGCTGGACGAGGTGATGGCTACCCTGCAGCGTCAGCTGCTGGCCCTGCCGGAAGCGACCATCATGACCTTCGCGCCGCCGACCCTGCCGGGGCTGGGCAACGCCTCCGGCTTCGATCTGCGCATACAGGCGCAGGCGGGGCAAAGCCCGGCGGAGCTGGAGCGCGTGACGCGCGGGGTGCTGATGAAAGCCAATCAGCACCCGCAGCTAAGCCGTGTGTTCACCACCTGGAGCAGCAACGTCCCGCAGCTGACGCTGACCGTCGATCGCGAGCGTGCGGCCCGTCTCGACGTGCCGGTATCGCGCATCTTCAGTAGCCTGCAAACCGCCTTTGGCGGCACGCGCGCCGGGGATTTCAGCATCAACAACCGCGTCTACCACGTTGTCATGCAGAACGAAATGCAGTGGCGCGAGCGCGCTGAGCAAATCAGCGAGCTGTTTGTGCGCAGCAACAGCGGCGAGCGGGTGCGCCTGAGCAACCTCGTCACCATCACGCCGGGCGTTGGCGCGCCGTTCCTGCAGCAGTACAACCAGTTTCCGTCCGTGTCGGTGAGCGGCTCGGCGGCGGAAGGGGTGAGCAGCAGCACCGCGATGGCGGTGATGAGCGAAATTCTGGCAGAGATCCTGCCTGCCGGATACGACTATGCCTGGAGCGGCATGTCGTATCAGGAGCAGCAGACCGGCAATCAGGCGATATGGATTGTGCTGGCGGCGGTGGTGATGGCGTGGCTGTTTCTCGTCGCCCAGTATGAGAGCTGGACGCTCCCGGCGAGCGTGATGCTCTCGGTGCTCTTCGCCCTCGGCGGGGCGCTGGTCTGGCTGTGGATGGCGGGCTACGCCAACGATGTCTACGTGCAAATTGGTCTGGTATTGCTGATCGCGCTGGCGGCCAAAAATGCGATTCTTATCGTGGAGTTCGCCCGCGCCCGGCGCATGGACGGAATGACGATTGTCGATGCGGCGAGGGAAGGGGCATCGCGCCGCTTCCGCGCGGTGATGATGACCGCCGTGTCGTTTATTATCGGCGTCATGCCAATGATGCTGGCGACCGGGGCGGGTGCCCAGAGCCGTCGCATCATTGGCACCACGGTGTTCAGCGGTATGCTGGTGGCGACCGTCGTGGGGATCGTGTTCATCCCCGCGCTGTTCGTACTGTTCCAGCGTCTGCGTGAGTGGGGCCACGGCCTTACGGACTCGTCGCCCACAGCTCGCAGTGCTTCTGAACCAGAGAAATAAGCGAGCCGCCGTCGGCAATAAAGTCCCGCATGCGCTGCGCCTCGCTCTTGCCCTGCTTTAACAGCAGGGCAATTTCAGTGATTGCGCTTGTCGCGCCGAGCTTCTCGGCCGATGGCGCAACCTGTTCCAGCAGCCAGGCGATATCTTCCGCCACGGTTTTCTGTTCGCCGGTATGCACGTCCGTCAGAATCCCCTCCAGCCCGTAGCGACAGGCCTGAAAACGGTTAAATCGGTACAGCAGAAAATCCTTCTCCTGATGCTTATAGGGCCGCGTGGTCAGCAGCCAGTGGGAGGTTGCCTGGATCAGCCCGGCAATGTTTATCGCGTGGCCGAGCGTCAGCGGCGTATCCATCACCCGCACTTCCACGGTACCAAAGTGCGGGCTGGGACGAATGTCCCAGTGCAGGTCTTTAATGCTGTCGATCATGCTGGTGGCGCTCAGGCGGCGGAACAGCCCCTCGAACGCCTGCCAGTTGTTGACCCACGGCATCTGGCCGTTATCCGGAAATCCCGAAAAAATATTCAGACGCGATGAGGCGAACTTCGTGTCCGTGCCCTGCATGTAGGGTGACGCGGCGGCGAGGGCGATAAAGTGCGGCACAAAGCGCGACAGACCGTGCAGCAGGTAAATGGCATCGTCCCCGGTTCGACAGCCGACGTGTACGTGCTGGCCGAACACCGTGGCCTGCAAAATCAGGTAGCCAAAGCGCTCCAGCGTGACGTTATAGCGCTCGTCATCGCACACCTCCTGGCGCTGCCATTTCTGGAACGGATGCGTCCCGCCGCCGCAGATCTGGATATGCTGCTCCGCCGCCGCGCGCAGAATACTCCGTTGCATCACCGAGAACTGCGCCGCTGCCTGGTCGATGGTCTGGCATACGCCGGTGGCGATTTCGAGCATGCTTTCGGTGATGTCGTGCTTCACTTCTCCGCCTTTGATGTCGTCTTTGACGGCGGCGATCAGCGCGGAAGAGTCCTGGCTCAGATCGTACCCGGGCGGATTAACCACCTGCAGTTCGAGTTCGATGCCGAGGGTGAACGGTTCAGAGGACGTGAAATCGGGTAAAGGCATGGCGCACTCCGTTGTCAGTTGTGTGTTGAGTATAGACAACGACGTGGCGCTCACTTTTCAGGGTGGTATAACTGTTAGCAGGCTTAGCGAAAAGGGGAGTTAATCATGTCTGACAATCCAGTGATTGCGCTGATAGGTCCCGGTGCGATTGGGACCACCATTGCCGCGGTGCTGCATGACGTGGGCCGCACGCCGCTGCTGTGCGGACGTACCGCACATCCGGAATTACGCCTGCGTTATGACGAGGGCGAAACGGTGGTACCCGGTCCGGTCTTAACCGATCCTGCCGTCATTACGCGTCCCGCCGATCTGGTTTTTATCGCGGTAAAAACGACGCAAAATGCCGACAGCGCCGGATGGCTGCGCACGCTGTGCGATGAAAACACCGTGGTCTGCGCCCTGCAAAACGGCGTGGAGCAGAAAGCCCAGCTTGAGCCGTGGGTCAACGGCGCAACGGTGCTGCCGTCGGTGGTCTGGTTCCCGGCACAGCGCGAGCCGGATGCCTCCGTGTGGCTGCGTGCCAAACCGCGCCTGACGCTGCCGGAGGTGCCGCAGGCGCAGCGGGTGGTGGATGCGCTTCTCGGTACGCGCTGTGAAGTGGAACTCTCGGCAGATTTCGCCACGGTCGCCTGGCGCAAGCTGCTGCAAAACGCGGTCGCCGGGCTGATGGTGCTGGCTAACCGCCGCGCCGGGATGTTCAGGCGTGAGGACATCAGCGAACTTGCGCTGGCCTATCTGCGCGAGGGGCTTACCGTTGCCCGCGCCGAGGGGGCGAAGCTTGACGATGCGGTGGCCGGGGAGATCCTGGCGAACTTTCAGCGTGCGCCTGAAGACCTGGGCACGTCGATCCTGGCCGATCGTCAGGCCAACCGTCCAATGGAGTGGGATATCCGCAACGGCGTGATCCCGCGCTATGGCCGCAAACACGGGATTGCGGTGCCCATCAGCGACGTGGTGGTGCCGCTGCTGGCGGCGGGGAGCGAGGGGCCGGGTTAACGGCCGCTGTTTTTCCGTTCGGCAAAATAATGCGCGGGTGTGCTGCCCATCGCTTTTCTGAACATGGTGATAAACGCATTCACGGATTCATACCCAAGCGTTGCCGCCACGTTCTGGACAGGTACGCCGCTGGCCAGCTCCCGCAGGGCAATAATCAAATGCAGCTGCTGGCGCCAACGTCCGAAGCTCAACCCGGTCTCGCGCTGCATCAGGCGTGCAAACGAGCGCTCGCTGAGGGCGAGCCGTTTCGCCCAGTCTTTCAGGGTGCTTCTGTCCTCAGGGCGGATGACCAGCGCGTCGGCCATGGCGCGAATTTTCGGGTCGGTCGAGACCGGCAGGCTGAGCTTCTGCTGCGGCATGCTGTCGAGCTCATCCAGCGTGACCCGGGTCAGTCTGGCGGCGTGGCTGTCGGGAGGATAATCCACGCCTTCGCGCGTCAGGCGGTCTACCAGCTCCGTAATCAACGGCGAGATCGCCAGGGTGCAGCACCTCTCCGGCAGCGCCGCCGCGCCGGGCTCAATAAACAAATAGTTCAGATGCGCATTCCACGTCGCTTTCGCGCTGTGCGGGATCCCGCCGGGGATCCAGACTGCGCAGTCTGGCGGCACGATCCAGATGTCATTCTCCGCGTAACAGCTGACCGCGCCGTAACGGGCAATAATCAGCTGGCCCTTGCGATGGGTATGCACCGGCACTTCCGCAGCGTAGTCCACAAAGTCCAGATGACGCGCCACGGCAGGAGAGGCGGTAGAGTCAGGGTCATACAGCGTATTAGCGGATTGCGGCTTCATGATTCTGGCAACATTTAGGTATTTTTTGACAGAATAGAGTATTTAAGCGGGTCTGCAAGCCGGTAATAATCCCGGCATGAATAAAATCTTCTCTCATCACGTGCGTCTCCCCGCCACATTGCGAAACGATGCGGGCGCGCTGATCTACTCCGCGAAGAGTTTTGCCGCGGCGATGCTGGCTTACTACCTCGCGCTGTCGATAGGTCTCGAACGTCCCTCATGGGCCATTATTACGGTTTACATCGTATCGCAGACGTCGGTCGGGGCGTCGCTGAGCAGAAGCCTCTACCGGCTGGTCGGGACCGTGGCGGGGGCCAGCGCGACCGTTCTGATCGTGCCCATCTTCGCGAATATGCCGATCCTGTGCAGCGTGGTGCTGACGGGCTGGATCACGTTCTGCCTGTGGCTCTCCCTGCTGGAGCGCACGCCCCGGGCCTATGCCTTCGTGCTGGCCGGTTACACCGCGAGCCTGATTGGTTTTCCCGCGGTATCCGATCCGGGTGGCATTTTTAACGTTGCCCTCGTCCGCGTGCAGGAGATCGCAATTGGGATTTTCTGTGCGGGGCTGATTCACCGCTACGTGCTGCCCGCACGCGTATCAGGGCTATTCAACGCGAAATTATCCCAGACGCTACAGGCCGCGCGCGGTCGGGTGGCGGATACCCTGGCGGGTAAACCCGGCGCGGCTTCCGGCCCCCTGCATCTGGCCCTGGCGCTGCAGTTCCTGCAGGGGATAAGCCACCATGTTCCGTATGATTTTGCCCTGTCAGCTCCGGTGCGGCAGGCCAGAAAAGCGATTCACGATCGGCTGGCACGGCTCGCGATCGTCAACTGTGAACTACACGATCGCTTGCTGACGCCCGGAATTCTTCCCGCCGACATGCAGGCATTGCGGGAGGATGTTCAGGCCTGGCTTGCCGCTGAAGACGCGGGGGCCAGCAGCGCGGCTGAGGCGTTGCGGCTCCGCTGTACGCTTCTTATCGATCGGTATGCCGCGCATGCGCAGACGATTGACGACGCGCTGCAGGTCAGTTTTATTCGCTACCTCTCAGAGGCCATCGCGCTTCTGGAGCAGTGCGAGCGTCTTTCCGGGGCTATCCACCACGCAAAACCTGCGTTTGGGGAGATGCAAACCCGCGCGGCAAAAGGCTACGTTTTCCACCGCGATCCGCTTACCGCCGCCCGCACGGCGCTTGGGGCTTTCGTCATCATTATGAGCGGTTGTCTGGTCTGGATTTTCTCTGCGTGGCCGGATGGCGGTACGGCGGTCTCTATCCTTGGCGTCTGCTGCACGCTGTTTGGCAGTTTCGACACGCCGGCGCCCCACATCGTGAAATACATCATTGGCTCGTTCTGGGGCGTGGTGATTAGCCTGCTCTACAGCTTTGCGCTGCTGCCGCAGGTAAGCGATTTCCCGGTGCTGGTGGCGGTGCTTGCTCCGGCGTATCTGCTGGCCGGGTCGCTTCAGGCGCGCCCGCCAACCACGTTTATGGCGATGGGTATCACCCTGACGCTGCCCATTCTGTGCGAGCTGGGCGCGCACAACAGCGGCGACTTCGCCGTCGCGGCTAACACCGCCATTGCGCTCTTTGCAGCGACCGGCTTTGCCGTCATCAGCATGAGCCTGATGCAAACCGTGCAGGCGGACGCCGCCATCACGCGTCTGCTGAACCTCTGCCAGCGCGACATTCGCCGCAGCGTGAAAGGCACGCTGCGGGTCGACGAAACGCACTGGATCAACCTGATGATGGACCGAACTGCCCTGTTGCTGCCGCGTTTGCAGCGCAGCGAGCGTGCGCCAGAGCAGGCGCTTGAAAGGCTTTTGCACGCGCTGCGCCTGGGGCTTTCAGTCATGCATATACGCCGCAGTGACACACCGCCCGGCAGGGAGGTTGACGCGCTATTTCATCGGATAAACGCCGCGGACCGCCACGCCTTAGGCGAACGCATTACCGCCATCATCGAGCAAAACCTGCCTGCCGCAGATGAACCGACGCGCCAGTTTGTCTTCAGGCTGGTGGATCTTCACTGTGCATTACGGGGGCCAGACCATGGTTAACGATATTAATATCGGCGGCGTTTTTATTCCGGGGCTGCTGATGGCCGCCCTCGCGACGCTGGTCTGCACGCTGAGCCTCGTCGCGCTTTTCTCTCTCAGCAGGGTCTACCGGCGCTTGCCGTTTCGCCCGCTGATGGATGTTTCAATCTGGATTGTCATCTTTTACCTGCTGATGCAGGGCCTGATCGCGTTGGGGTTATTGTCATGAAATCACTGCTCTCTTTACTGGCTCGCTATGCGCTGACGTTAAGCGCCGTCGCAGCGGCCACGCTGCTGGCGTTTATGATGTGGAAACACTACGCGCAAACGCCGTGGACCCGCGACGGCCGCGTGCGGGCGGACGTGGTGCAGATTGCGCCGGACGTCTCCGGGCCCGTCATCAGCGTGGCCGTGCGGGACAACCAGTGGGTGAACCGGGGCGATGTGCTCTACGCCATCGATCCGCGCTGGCTCAGGCTGGCGGTGGCCAGCGCGCAGGCGGATGTGGAATCGAAACGCCATGAGATGCTGATGCGCCAGGACGCGGCCCATCGCCGCACGCTGATTAAAAACGCCATTTCGAGCGAGGATGTGCAGCAAACCGGCAGCGCGGCGAACGTCGCGGCGGCCAATTATCACGGCGCGCTGGCCGCGCTGGATCTGGCAGAGCTGAATCTGGCGCACGCCACCGTGCGTGCGCCGGTCTCGGGGTACGTTACGCACCTGCGGCTTCGACCCGGAGACTACGCGACGGCGGGGGAGACAAAGGTCGCCATCGTCGATGCCCACAGCTTCTGGGTGGTGGGGTATTTTGAGGAGACTAAACTGCGCCATATTCGCGTCGGGGATGCCGCGCAGATAGTGCTGATGGGATACGATCCGGTCATCACGGGGCACGTGGAGAGCATCGGGCGTGGGATCGGGGACAGCAACGACGAAACGGGCGGGCTGGGGCTGCCCGACGTCGAACCCACCTTTAGCTGGGTGCGGCTGGCGCAGCGCGTGCCGGTGCGTATTCATATCGACAGGTTGCCGGAGGGGGTTGAGCTGGTGGCGGGGCTGTCGGCGAGCGTGGCGGTGGGGCGAAAATCTGGGGATAGTCAGCCTTAAACACATATGCGAAACTTACCGCTTCTGAAAATATGTGGTGGGACCCGCTCAATGTCAGAACCAACTTCGCAGTGCCTTTTCAGTGAAGGTCTGATCGATTTTCCTGAAGGTTATCAGGATCGTACCGTCAACGTCTTCGCGCCGCCCGCAGCGGACGCGCCAGCGTTCAACCTCTCCCGTGATGCCCTCAACGCTGGCGAAGCGCTTGCCGCGTACATCGATCGCCAGCTCGCCCTGATGGAAAAACACATCAAGGGATGGAAGCAGGGGGAGCGTAGCGCCGCTACGCTGGGTGACGGCCTTTCACAGGGTGAAACCGTCCATGCCAGCTACCTGCGCGACGGCAAACGCATCTGGCAGCAGCAGGCCGTGTTTAACGTCGACGGCAATAAAATTCTGGTCTTCACCATGACCTGCACCCGCGCGCTGGGCGATGCTGACCGCGAGCTGTTTGGCGATCTTCTCAGGAGCTTTCGCTTCCACCATTAACATCAGGGATCGTTGTTATGTTTGAAGCTGCACGCGTAGGTGATGATATCGGCCACTCCGGTGCGCTTGCCGGGATGATTGCCGGAACGATTGTCGGCGGCCTGATTGCCGCCGCCGGGGGCATTCTGGCGGGGGCGATGTTTATTGCCGGACTTGGCGCATCCTGCCTGGGCGTGGGCGTCCTGCTCGTCGGCGCGAGCCTGGCCGTGGGGTACTACACCGGGGAGCTGGCGACCGCCGCCCGCGACAGCATCGCGGACGCCGGGGCATCCAGTATGACGAAGAAAGGCGTCATCACTTCCGGCTCGCCCAATGTGTTTATCAACGGTAAACCCGCCGCGCTTGCCACCGATAGCACCGTCGACTGTTCTGACGACGGCTCGCAGCAGATGGCCGAAGGCTCTAAGCGAGTCTTCATTAACAGCCAGCCTGCGTCCCGCATCGGGGATCGTACCACCTGCGACGCGAAGGTGATGACCGGTTCGGACAACGTCATCATCGGCGGCGACCCGCAGCAAACCCTGCCCATTCAGTCTGAAGTCCCCGAGTGGCTGTATAAAGTCTCCGATCTTACCCTGTTGTTCGCCGGCCTGCTCGGCGGGTGGGGCGGTGCCGCTGGCAAAGTTGGGGCGCTGTCTAAGCTGCTTGGGAAAATTCCCGGTATCAATAAGCTGGCCCGTATCGCCTGCCGCGCCGGCACGCTGATGACCGGCGTTGCCGCCGCGGGGATCATCGCCCGCCCGGTGGATATCGTCAGCGGACAGAAGTTTCTCAGCGGGGATGATGAGCTGGACTTCGTCCTGCCTTCCCGTCTGCCGGTGCGCTGGCAGCGCTACTGGCGCAGCGGCAACCCCGGCGACAGCGTTCTGGGCCGCGGGTGGAGCCTGTTCTGGGAAAGCCGCCTGGAGCCGTATCAGGACGGGCTGGTGTGGCGTGCGCCGTCCGGTGATTACATCGCCTTCCCGAATGTCCCGAAAGGGATGCGCACCTACTGCGAAAGCGAAAAAAACTGGCTTGAGCACCACTCTGACGACAGCTGGTCGGTCTATGACGTCAGCGGCGAGCGCTGGCACTATGCGCCGCTTAAGGATGATGCCCCGTCGCTGCTCCAGCGCATCTCTGAACCCTGCGGCAACGCTATCCTCTTCGAGTGGAATGCGAATAATACTCTGCATGCCCTTACCGACAGCGCGGGCCAGCGCGTAGTCTGCCGCTACGACAGTGACAGGCTTGCCGGTGCCTGGCTGGATGACGAGATCTGCCTGGTCAGTTACGCTTATGATGAACAGCGCCAGCTGGTCTGTGTGACCGGCCGGGGCGGTAGCGTGCGCCGACGCTTCCGCTGGCAGGACGGGCTGATGAGCGCCCATGAGGACGCCAACGGCCTGCTGAGCGAATACCGCTGGCAGGAGATTGACGGCCTGCCGCGCGTGGTCGGCTTCCGCCACAGCGGCGGCGAACAGCTGACGTTCGAATACGATTTTGATAACGGCACCCGCCGTGCGACCCGCGATGATGGCGCGCAGGCGCACTGGCTGGTGGACGACGACGACAACGTTGCGCGCTTCACGGATTACGACGGTCGTCAGACGACGTTTGTTTACCGCGACGGCGAACTCTGCGACGTCATTCTCCCCGGCGGTGCGATGCGCCGCAGCACGTGGGACAAATACGGCCGCATGACCAGCGAGACGGACCCGGCGGGCCGCCGTACGGAGTATCACTGGTATCGCCTGACCGACCGCATCACCCGGACAGTGTATCCGGACGGTACCTCATCGCAGGCCATGTACGACCTTCGCGGTCGCCTGCTGTCGGAAACGGATCCGGCCGGTAACGCCACCGCGTATGACTATCCCGACGATCAAGAAAACCTGCCGGAGAGCATCACCGACGCCATTGGCGGCGTGGTGCGTCTGGTCTGGAACCACCAGGGGCTGCTGACGCAGCGCACTGATTGCTCCGGCAGCGTGACCCGCTTTACCTACGACCGAGTCGGGCAGCTGATTGCCAGCGAGGATGCGGAAGGGAATATTACGCGCCGGGAATGGAGCCGTGCCGGGCTGCTGAGTGCCGTGATCCACCCGGACGGCAGCCGTGAGTCGCTGGTGTGGAACGAACGCGGCCAGCTCACGGGCTGGCGCGACCCGCTGGAAAGCGAAGTGAGCTGGGCCTATAACGCGCTCGGCCTCCCGGTCAGCCTTACCGACCGAATTGGCCGCGTGCGCCAGTGGCGCTATGACCCGCGTGGTAACCTGTTGCGACTCGATAACGGCAACGGGGCGGAATACCGCTTCACCTACGACGCCGTGGGCCGCCCGCTCAGCGAAACGCGCCCGGACGATACCGTGCGCCATATGGAATGGGACGCGCGAGGGTTCCTCTGCGCGCTCGAAGAGAACGGCCGGCCTGCCGCCGACGGCGGCATCGCCCGTCGCGTCCAGCAGTTCAGCTATGACGACAGCGGGCTGCTGATCGGGCGCACTCAGCGCCACGCGGAGTACCGCTACTTCCGCGACCTGAGCGGCCAGATTACCCGCATCCGCCGCACGCCAACCGCAGAAGGCGTTGCCCTGGGTATCGAAAGCGATGAGATTGTTTACCGGCACGATGCCAACGGGCGCGTGCTGAGCGAATCCGGTATTAACGGCGCGGTGGGCTACGAATGGGATGCCCTGAGCAACCTGACCGGCCTGACGCTGCCCGTCGAGCAAAAGCTGGCCTGGCTGCACTACGGCTCCGGCCACGTCAGCGCCATCCGCTTCGGGCAGCAGCTGGTGACCGAGCTCACCCGCGACCGCCTGCACCGCGAGGTGCGCCGCACCCAGGGCGCGCGCGAGCAGCTCCGTCAGTATGACAGCCTCGGCAGACGCACCCTTCAGCGCAGTGAGCTGAGTACGGACGTGACCCTGCCGGAGAAGGCGCTCCTGGAACGCCTCTATCGCTACACCGCGCGCGGCGAGCTTTCCGGCGTCAGCGACACCCTGCGCGGTGAGGTGGATTACGGCTACGACGCCGAAGGTCGTCTGCTGAAGCACTACGAGGCCCGCCAGGGGCACAGCCGCGCGCAGTTCAGCTATGACGCCGCGGATAACCTCGCCGCCAGTGGCGATGCGGCACCGGTCACGGATAACCGCCTGCAGCACTGGCAGGCGCTGTTCATGAAGTACGACCACTGGGGCAACCTGGTCAGCCGCCGCAACGGGCTGTATGAACAGCATTATGCGTATGACGCCGAGAACCGGTTGGTATCCGCCCGCGGAACCGGGCCGGAAGGGCGGTTTGAGGCGCGCTATCACTACGACGCGCTGGGCCGCCGCACGCGCAAAATCGTCACTACGACGCACGGCACCACCGAAACGCGCTTCCTGTGGCAGGGCTACCGCCTGCTGCAGGAGCAGCAGGAGAGCGGGCTGTGCAACACCTATATCTACGACCCGAATGAAGCCTGGAGCCCGCTGGCGCGGGTGGATCATCTTCGTGACCAGAACAGCGGTGAGATTTACTGGTTCAACACCGACCTGAACGGCGCGCCGCTGGAAGTGACCGACGAGCGCGGCGCGGTGCGCTGGAGCGGCCAGTACGGCAGCTTTGGCGAGGTGCGCCATCAGAGCGAAGGGTTCTCACGGCTTGTGAATCGCACGGCGATGGCGCATCAGCCGCTTCGCTATGCCGGGCAGTATGCTGATGGTGAGACGGGGCTGCATTATAACCTGTTCCGCTACTACGACCCGCAGGTCGGGCGGTTTATTGTGCAGGATCCGATTGGGTTGGCGGGTGGAAACTTAAATTTATATAACTATGCCCCTAACTCTCTGTTATGGATAGACCCTATGGGTCTGGCATTGAGCGGCGTTGACTTTAGTGGAAGCCCATCACTTTATCCTGTTACTGGGACACAACGAAATATCGTTGAAATTACCCTTCAAGGATCAAGGGGGCGGGATTTCACAGAAGCCTACAAACTTGCAGGCATAAGTGAAGCTGATGCAAGCGAATATACATGGCATCACCTTGATGATTTTGATCCAAAAACAGGTAAGTCAACTATGCAGTTAGTCACGACTGAGGCGCACAAAGCATCTTTCCCACATAAGGGGTCTGTATCTCAGTTCGAAAAACATTTTGGAGTGAAGTATGGCTCTCCTGAAGCTATAAAAATATCTCATAGTAAAGGATGGCTGAGAGGTCGTATTCCTAAACATTGTCAATAGGAGAGAAATGATGATTAAACTTATAGATTCTTCACCTGCTGTATCTGCTAATGAGCTAGGCAAGATCGAAGTTTCGCTGGGCGTAACTTTTCCTAATGCCTTAAAATCTTTATGGCTTATAAGTAATGGTGGCATACTGGACGAAGGTCGTCGTGTTTATCAAAGTGAACACTACGAGAATGATATAAAATATTTCTTACCTATATTACATACTAAAAGTTCAGGCATATTAACTGTTGATGATTACTATAAGGATTTAGTAGTTAACAAAAAAATTCTTGCAGAAAATTTTATACCATTCGCAATTGATGGAGGTGGGTTTCCCTATTGTGTTGGGATAAATGATGGTGCAGTATATTTTTGTGATTTGGAAAATCAGGAGGAGATCTATCTTGAGCCAGATTTTGACAGTTTTATCGGAAAAATAATTCCTGAAGATGAAGCATGGTGATATAGGTTCTTACCCTCGTAAGAGGGGGGCTTTGTTGATCACTACTTTTTACAGGGGGCTTCATTGATGCATTGATGGAGTGCCCAATTATTTCATTAATAACATATTTCCTTTTCTGCTGACTTGGTATAAGAGATGCTAAATCACGTTCAGACTCCAGGCTTTATTAAATCCATTAGTCGGTAAAGAAAATAAAATTTTCCGGCTTTTATTAATTTGTTTTTCAATTCTACCTAAAGAGACGTACATTGTAGTTGATCATAAATGTGACTTAAAGATGCTAAGAATTTTTACGCTGAAATTGTTATGGGAATTAGGAAAGAGAAAATGTACTTTTTATGGGGGTGAGTTGAAGAAATGATTAAAGATAACCTGATCTCTAAAATAAGTATCTTTTCTGATGGTAATGTCATTGGGCGGATAGGTGGAAATGTCCCTGAATTCTTTTTAGATAAACTAGGTGATATTCAGGGGCATAAGTTTTATTTGACAGTTCAGAATCCTGATGATGGACATGAGTATATTACGATACTTATTCCTGAAGGGCATGAGGATATGATTGATAACAATATCTACCCCAATTGTTCAGTAAAAGTTTTTACGCATCCGTTTTCTGATGAAAGCAATAATTATGTATTTACGATAAAACACATTAATAAGGCAGTTGTTGTTGGGTATGATAAGGTTGAAAGTGAAGAGTTTGACTTTATCACTAAAACCGAAGATGCAAGGTTAATACAATCGGAAGATTATTATTTTGATGCTTTGCAAAAAGATGGTTATGAATTTTTCATGCAGATAGATGAAGATTATTATCCAGATGCATTGCTTGATGGTGATTACATCTTTGGTTACGGTGCTTTGTATTTGTATAAAAATATATCTGGCGGGAATATCGTGGCTGGTTTTTGGCAGTGCTCGTAAAGATAAGTGATTAATAAAAGCTGGATTAATATTAATTATTTTCGGCTGATATTATACAGGTTGTTTTTTATTCAGATTGCATTTACTTTCTTATTTTTTAATTAGTTCTATAAAAAAAATTTTAATTTAATTAGTTATTACTGAGGGCTATATTTATGGATGCGTCTGATACTATTATTAATGAGATTGAAAAAGCATTAAAACAACTTATTTTCATTTGCAATAAATACTCGCTTTCAGGGATTTTCAGCACCGTCAATGATCTGGACAATGCCTTCCCGTCCAACTTACCTCGTTCGACAGAGGTGGAATTTTTATATGAAAATTATAATCCTGAAAAATTAAAGATTGAAACAGGCTTCACGCCAATTAAACTTCACTCAGTCAGTGAGCTCTTAAAGGCTCAAAGTGGTTATGAATACTTACCAGAGAATTACCTTGTTATTGGCGATGATTTAGGTGGAGGTAAACCTATAATTGCGGTTATCGATGAAGGGAATACCTCTGCTTATGCAAGTTATAATGTAGTTGAACCGTTTCAGATAGCTGGTAGTCTCTCTGGTTTCATATTTTCTTTAGCAGAGCTTATTGATGTGGTATATGGTCAATACGATATCTTTGATATAGCAGATGATAATGATGAAGTAAAAGATGATTTTATTGATGAGTTGCGGAAAAGAATTATGCCTCTTATCGGTAATGAAAACTTCGATGCATTCTATGATTATTTTTATCGCTAGGATACATGTTTTTTGATTTAGATAAATGAATGGAATATGCCGGAAACCATTAAGTTCCGGCTTTAATTACTACAATCAATTTTTCCATAACAGAGGTTGCGTATCTAAGATCAAGAAGTCATGACCTTAACAAGGAGAGCTTATGCCTATTTCATGCGGTAAACCTGCAAATAAAGATGAAATTAAACTTATGGAGGGTATATTCAAATTCAGTTTACCTGAAGATTATAAAGAATTCCTCAAGTTGAAAAATGGCTTTGTTGTAAAATCTCCGGATTTTTGTGAGTTAGAGTATGAAGGTGTCGATGAAGGGGTAATCGCCTTTTATGCCCTTTTTGGAATAAATATGAAAAATCCAAACCACGACATTTTTCGTCAAAATGAAAATTTTTTAAGTGAACTTGATTTTATTGATGATAAGTTAATTATTGGTGATGATCCTGGAGGTAATTTTTACCTTATATTAAATGGCAGTGAAAGCCAAGGTGTGTATTATTGGGACAGAACACATCTACATGCTGAGGATGATATCCAAGAGTTTGAGATCGCTGAGCAAAATGAGTGCGGCAATATCTATAAAATTACTAATAGCTTTACGGAATTTTACAAGAAAATTTGTGAAACATCTCTTGATGCAGGAATGAATGTAACTGTTGATTTATGATATTTCAAAATAAAGCCATAATCAGAATATGATCATGGCTTATTTTTTTACATTTAGATGTTAGTAAATAGATAAACAGTAATAAAAAGAATGTCAGGTATGCTTGTATTTTACCATTGGTAATAATGCCATTGCATAGGAAAAAGGCATTACACAGAAAGGGGCTCAGAATTTGTTAAGGGAAAAGATGCACACTCCACAATCATCTGATTGCGAATAACATAATTCTTCTGCCGAGAGATCTTCATGCCAATGTGCCCCTGTTGGCTACGAATCAGATATATGGAGGAAAGAACATTGTTGAATAAATTAGAGCGCTTTGGAGCGAAATCGACACAATTACCATTAGATGAACTGAAAAAGACTTTAAATACATTAGAAGCATCCACAGGGCCAATTCCTGAAACTTATCGTGCCTATTTACTTCATTTTGGCGTTTCTGTTCTTTTTGATGTAAATGTTGTTTTCAAAGCGTTACAACCATCTCCATGGTCTGATGAGCAAGGAACTGATACGCTTGAGTCTTTATACGGTCTTGCAGAATCGGGTAAAGAATATACTGTCTTTGAAATGGCTGATACATACTGGAATGATTTTCGCGATCAATGGTTACCGATAGGAGCCTCGTCTGGTGATAATCAAATTTGTCTTTGTCTCAAGGGAGGTATGTCGGGAGAGATTTGGTTTTGGGATCACGAGTCTGATCCAATATTCAATGATTCAGCCGTGATTTCCGGTCTGACAAAAATAGCAAACTCCTTCGATGAGTTTGTTGATATGCTTACTGTTCAGGATGATAAAATAGAAACATCAGGTGTGATTAACGTCGATCTTGATTTTTAATAAAGGAGTACTTGCGGTGATCCTGACGAAGCCCATCCATTGACGTAAGGTGGGCGTAGCTGGTGTAGTAAATATTACAGCAGCAACAGCCGCTTCGCTATGCTGGAAATATATAATTTGCCTTTTAAAAGAGCAATATTAAAAATATTTGTGCGGATGCAATTTTCGGTTGCAACTATATTAATGAATTTCAGGTTTTCGGTAAAAATCTGCCAGGAGTAAAACGATTCATGATAAGGATAAATGATGAGTATAATTAAAAATCTTGTTGCAACGTGTATTAACTGCGCTGAAGAAAATGATGTTCTCACCATCGGAATAGGGGATGACAGCCATGATCCAAAAAAATTTATCATTATCGGACGATTCGATGAAGATGAATTATCCGTTAACGAATGCATTGGATTCCAGAGTGAGTCAACGGAATATGAGTTAACAGACTCTATTCGTTCCGTACAACTCACAGATGACAAACTTGTGATCGTGCTTAATGATGATGCTGCAAAAAAAATTGGCATCAGCGAATATCACGTGGTCATTCCTGCTGCAAAAGATTCTAAATCGCTTGGAAAGTGTTTGAAGGAAGTGTTTGAAGGCAGTGATGTGCCGCTACAATTACCGTAAGGTTTTAGCCTCGATATCGCTAGCTTGGCTGCTTCACTTTTTTCTTAATATAGAAAAATATCACCCTCATCAATTCCCATAAACGCATTCACCGGCACGCAAAAACGCTTCGCCAGCTCGCGCATATGCTCCAGCGTTAATGTCGGGGTCGTGCTCGACAGTGGGCATTACCTCGACGGAATTCTTTTTAATAAGCGCCGATTAAATAGCGCGCTTCATCATCACGTAATCGCCAAAGATAACATCTGGCTCCCAGCCATCGTTTTTATAAAACGCAAGGGCAGGCACATTTTTTTTGATAAACACCCAGCTTCAGCGTTTTAATATTTAACGCATTGGCTGCCTGATAAAGTTGCGCCATTATACGTTTAGCCAGGTGTTGTCGGCGATATGACGGAGCAATAGCAATCGTTAACTCAGGACCCGAAATCCCAGGTTTGTCCCCTTCGGGGAAATTCCTGAGCCAGGCAGCCCCTGCTGGAGTTCCGTCTGTGGATTCCGCAATAATACCCACCTCGCCCGCCTCAGGGAAATTTTCTATATATGCATATGAATGGGGAAAATTTCAATATTATCTATGTCAAATGTTTGTTCAGAGGCTATCGTTGCCTCATAAAGCATCTGCACCATAAAAGGGCGATCTTCTGCTGTAATTAATCTAAATCTAAAATCCATTATCAGTATCTTCCATAACGTATTGTACACAATTGGCTTAAGGCGCAAACGATACATGCCATCTGTGATGAGCTCAACGTATAAGAAGGTTATTTACAATCAGCTGGCGGTTTGAGACCAAATGGCATTAGCGTTGCTGATTAACGCTGTAACGTTTTCGTTAGCATCTCACTCCAGCCCTTCAATATTCGACTTAACTGCCTTCAGCGTTCTTTTACGGATCCAGCCGCTGCCTGCCCGAATGACCAGCCAGTAAGCTGTCATTTTTAGCTGAGTGCTTCTGTCGGGACAATAAACAAAGGTTTCCGTGGAGAGCTCATGTTGGCCTGGTGCGCGTTCCGTTACCTGATAGCGCAGCAGCAGCTTTGCTTTACCCGCAGCGACTGGCGTCTGAAAAGCGCTGGCATCTGGCATGTTTTCAAGGTTGAAATCTGTACGCCAGAATTGTCCTCTTAACCCGTAACAGATCTCTGACGCTGATTGGGTCAAAAGGGTAAAACTGTGCAACCCAAAGTTGCTCATCGACCCGGCCTGTTTATTCCGTAATAATTTTTTCGGTATTTGCCGCAAGGACATTAACCGCCGAATCACGGCATCCTGACGGATGTCAAAGTTTGCAATCAACGGCAGAATATTTTCAGGGTGACAAGTGTGGATGACCGTTTGGTGTTTTTCATAAAACTGGAAGTGGGGGAGAAAAGCGGGAACATCCTGCCAGTTAGCAAGCGCTTTGCGGGTAACGAATCCTGGGTTCAGCATCGCTTATCCTTGTCACTCCTTGAGTTCAGGCAGAGTAACAGATGGTGTGCCGCAGGCAATTACCAGGAAAAGGGAGTGGGAAGCGTTACGATGTCATCATTAATTCCCTGTCACCTTAACCTGCTTTCGCTCAATTCCCCACAAACGCGCTCACTGGCAATCCAAAATGCTTCGCCAGCGCGCGCATATGATCCAGCGTTAACGTGCGCTGCCCGTTGAGGATCCGACTCACCAGAGACTTCTTGCCAATCTCATTCTCAAAGTCGCCCTGAGTAAGTTGGTACTGATCCATCAGCGTTCTCAGCTGTGCAACTCCAGATGGAATGCTGGCAAAGCGCGCGTTAAATTCTGCAAACTCCGCAGACTCGTTTTTGTATTTATCGATTTTGGCGGTGAGCAATTCTACCAGCGGGCTATCGGGGTCATGCTCAATTAGATACTCCACAAGTGTCAGCGCATCCTCATAATCTTGTCGCGACGGGCTTGATCCCAGGAAAGGGAGCTCGTTTGTCAGATCATTTGCCGCTTTGATGGCTGCTGCATAATTCATTCTTTCGTTCTGCGGTAGAGGTCCGTGAGCTTGTCACACTCTGCGTGTGTGCTGATGTGTTTGATGACGATCTTTCCCCGCTCAAAATCAGCAAAAACATTATCCGTAAAGGCCAGCCACCTATATCGATGACCTGCCCGTTTTCCCGATACTTCATCCTGTCCAGGTTGGAGAAGCGCTTTCGCATATAGTCTGGTGTCGGTAGTGCTCCATTTTTAGTACCCGATAAAGATCGTTTGCGGCGACTGCTTGATTTGGAAATTGTCTGGTGGCGTGAGTACAAACACAGTATGAGGTGACTGTGAAAGATATGCCCGCTTTGTGCCAGAAGCGGACAAGTCCATATCTGTATGTTAAATCCTCTAATGCATCAGAAAGTGAATGTTAAACGGATGCGTTCACTTCTGAGTGTCTTAACCACTCATTCACTGATATCGAATACAGAAGGCTTGGAGGTGCATCTTTAACATCATGAATCTCTTTGACATATTTTAACCCCGACTTCTGGAGCACTTTCTGTGACGCCATATGACTCTCTCGAACAACAGCTGAAATCTCGGTTAATTTAATACTATCAAATCCAAATTTTATCGCGTATAGGGCAAATTCTGTGGCCAGGCCTTTACCCCAAGCCTCTGTAGATAAGCGATATCCAAGATTATTGATAACAATATCGTCATAATTACGAATCCCCAGCCCGCCAAAACCGATAATTTGATCAGGATTAGTAAGAAGTGAAATTGCCCAGTTTCCAAACCCATGAGCTTGCCAATGGTCGAGCCAGCGATTCATAACCATTTGTGCATGACCAATGTCCGGATATGGTCCCGCAGGATTAAACGTGTTAGTAGCGGGATCACCGTAAATTTTGAATAGATCGTTTACATCTGATGAGATTACAGGCCGAAGGTACAATCGATTTGTTTGAATTATCAACTTTATCTCCTAACGAATCATGCCATCAATATGCTTTATTAGATGGATCCTTTTGATTTAAGCACACTTTACGTGGGAGTAACTGGCGAATACATTGACAGTTATATCCGCTCCTCGCTCTTATCAGACATTCAACAAACAAAATTGCATTTTGCGTAAGGACGACATCCTGTTTTTCATCAAGCAGAACCCGGCCCTTCATCACCTGCCTCAGTGCGCCGTAATATAAGGCTCTTTCACAAACTCCGCCAGCAGCCAGACCATATCATGCAGTAGCCCTGTGAGTTCTTTCGCCACGTTCGCAGGCAACGTCCCACCCATAACCGCCAGCGTTAACGCCACGGCATAGTCCACCTGTAGCGTCGTCTCCTGCCAGCAGTCCGGCACGCAGGAGTTAATCTTTTCTCCCGCAATCAACTGTTCAACGAGATACGTTGGAAGTTCAGCTTCACAGCATTCCCGTAGTTGCTTAAGCGCAGCCAGCAATCGCTTACAGAGCGTGGCAAACGTTACCGAGTCGTCAGTTTCAACAAGCACGCTCACATAGGCGGCACAAGCATCTGCCAGTGCGAAAAGATCCACAGAATCGGGAATTGGGTTATTGATGAGATGATGAACAACACTTTCTTCAGAAAGCGCATAAGAAAATCCAGGGGTAGTCGCCATTTAGCATCCTCTATGTGCAAAAAAACGTCATGTTATGCTAACGGGTTCCTACGCCCGGTTACGGATGTGCCGCAACGCAGGCACTTTACGACCGTGAAGAAGGGATGAAAAGGGGATGCCCATGAATTACATAAGGTTGCTTGCAGGTTTGCGAGGCGGCTTCCAGAAGGGCATTGCCGGGTGGCGGCTACGCCTTACCCGGCCTACAAAACCAAAAACCAAAATACCCCACCCCGACACGAACCGTAGGCCCGTGCAAGCGCAGCGCCGCCGGGCACAGCCGCGCTGCCGCTACCCCTCACTCATCATCGTCAAAAACCGCTTCACCGTCCGCGAACGCTCAAACCGACGCCAGCAGAGCGCGATATCGGTATAAAGTTCCGGTGAGTTCAACGCATGATAGGTGACATTCGGTGGAGAAATGGCCGCCATCGATTTTGGCACCAGCGCGAATCCGCCGCCCGCGGAAACCATGCTCAGCGAAGATGAAAGCTGTGACGCCTGCAGCGCGTGCTGCACGTCGATTCCGGCCCGCTCGCAGTAGCTGTAAACCCTGTCATACAATCCCGGCGCGACCTCCTGCGGGAACAGCACCACCGGTGTATCCCGCAGCTGCTCTAAGGCCAGCGAATCGCTCTCCGCCAGCGGATGGTCGCGATGCAGCGCCACCACCATCGGCTCGCGGTCGAGAATTTTGATTTCAAACATCTTGCTGCTTTCGCACGGCAGGCGCACGAAGGCGATATCCAGTTCACCGTCCGCCAGCATCGTCGTCAGCGACGACATATTCGCTTCTACCTGATGAACCTGCACCGCCATGTTCTGCACCTGAAACTGACGGATTAGCGCGAAAATCTGAGGATGAAAAGCGTCGGAGCTGGTGATGCCTATCGACAGGCTGCCGTTCAGTCCGCGCGCGATGCCGCGCGCTTTCTCCAGCGCGGCGTCGCTCAGCGCCAGGATCTTACAGGCGTCCTCATAGAAGGCTTCTCCCGCCTCGGTCAGCTCTACGCCTCGCGTCAGACGCCTGAACAGCGGGGTGCCCACTTCCTCTTCGAGCCGTTTGATCTGCTGACTCAGAGGTGGCTGTGAAATGCCCAGCGCTTTGGCTGCTTTGGTGAAGTGTCGCTCGCGTGCAACCGCGACAAAATACCGCAGATAACGAAGTTCCATATCTAAAACGTCTCAAACCAGCATGGTTTCTATATTGGAACTCTCTGCTGAATCGGGTCAACATTTATTTAACCTTTCTAAATAAAGTTGAAGAGGACGAGCATGATGATGCATTCATCTGCCTGCGACTGTGAGGCCAGCTTGTGCGAGACCCTGCGTGGGTTCTCCGCCCAGCATCCTGACAGCGTGATCTATCAAACATCGCTAATGAGCGCCCTGCTAAGCGGCGTATACGAAGGTGAGACCACCATCGCCGATCTGCTGGCACACGGTGATTTTGGCCTGGGTACGTTCAACGAACTGGATGGCGAAATGATTGCCTTCAGCAGCCAGGTATACCAGCTGCGTGCCGACGGCAGCGCCCGGGCCGCGAAGCCGGAGCAGAAAACGCCGTTCGCGGTGATGACCTGGTTTCAACCGCAGTACCGTAAAACCTTTGATACGCCGGTCAGCCGTCAGCAGATCCACGATGTGATCGACCAGCAAATCCCGTCCGATAACCTGTTCTGTGCGTTGCGTATCGACGGTAATTTCCGCCACGCCCACACCCGCACCGTACCGCGCCAGACGCCGCCGTACCGGGCGATGACCGACGTGCTGGATGACCAGCCGGTGTTCCGCTTCAACCAGCGCGAGGGCGTGCTGGTCGGGTTCCGCACCCCGCAGCATATGCAGGGCATTAACGTGGCCGGTTATCACGAGCATTTTATTACTGACGACCGTCAGGGCGGGGGACACCTGCTCGACTATCAGCTTGAGAGCGGTGTGCTCACCTTCGGCGAAATTCACAAGCTCATGATTGACCTGCCCGCCGACAGCGCATTTTTACAGGCCAACCTTCACCCCAGCAATCTGGATGCAGCGATCCGTTCCGTCGAAAACTAACAGGAGAACTACCGTGAACAGTGAGAAACAGTCACGTCAGTGGGCGCATGGCGCCGATATGGTTGTCGGCCAGCTGGAAGCGCAGGGCGTGAAGCAGGTGTTCGGGATCCCGGGGGCGAAAATCGACAAAGTGTTTGACTCCCTGCTGGACTCCTCCATCGAGATCATTCCCGTGCGTCACGAAGCGAATGCGGCGTTTATGGCGGCAGCGGTAGGGCGGTTGACCGGTAAAGCCGGGGTGGCGCTGGTGACCTCCGGTCCCGGCTGTTCCAATCTGATCACCGGCATTGCCACCGCCAACAGCGAGGGCGACCCGGTGGTCGCCCTGGGCGGGGCGGTCAAACGCGCGGATAAAGCGAAGCTGGTGCACCAGAGCATGGACACCGTCGCCATGTTCAGCCCGGTGACCAAATATGCCGTCGAAGTCAGCTCGCCGGACGCGATTGCCGAGGTGGTATCGAACGCGTTTCGCGCTGCCGAGCACGGCAGGCCGGGGGGCGCGTTCGTCAGCCTGCCGCAGGATATCGTCGACCAGCCTGCGACGGGGGCGATTTTACCCGCCAGCGGTGCGGCGCTGATGGGTCCGGCACCGGAGTCTGTGATTAACGACGTTGCGAAGCTTATCGAAAACGCTAAAAACCCGGTCATTTTACTTGGCCTGATGGCCAGCCAGCCCGCGAACAGCGATGCCCTGCGTAAGCTGCTGGAGAAAAGCCGTATCCCTGTCACCAGCACCTATCAGGCCGCCGGGGCGGTGAACCAGGAGAACTTTACCCGCTTTGCCGGACGCGTCGGCCTGTTCAATAACCAGGCGGGCGACCGACTACTGCATCTGGCGGATCTGATTATCTGCATCGGCTACAGCCCGGTGGAGTACGAGCCGTCTATGTGGAACAGCGGCGACGCCACGCTGGTGCATATTGACGTGCTGCCTGCCTATGAAGAGCGTAACTACGTGCCGGATCTTGAGCTGGTGGGGGATATCGCCGGAACGCTGAACCTGCTTGCCAGCCGGATCGAGCATAAGCTGGAGCTGAGCCAGCGCGCCTCTGAAATCCTGGTCGATCGTCAGCATCAGCGGGATCTGCTCGATCGTCGCGGCGCCTCGCTCAACCAGTTTGCTCTGCACCCGCTGCGCATCGTGCGCGCCATGCAGGACATCGTCAATAACGACGTGACCCTGACCGTGGATATGGGCAGCTTCCACATCTGGATCGCCCGCTACCTCTACAGCTTCCGCGCGCGTCAGGTGATGATCTCCAACGGCCAGCAAACCATGGGCGTTGCCCTGCCGTGGGCGATTGGTGCCTGGCTGGTGAACCCGGGCCGCAAGGTGGTATCGGTCTCCGGTGACGGTGGCTTCCTGCAGTCGAGCATGGAGCTGGAAACCGCGGTGCGCCTCAACGCCAACGTGCTGCACATCATCTGGGTGGATAACGCCTACAACATGGTGGCGATCCAGGAAGAGAAAAAATACCAGCGCCTTTCCGGCGTCGAGTTCGGCCCGGTCGATTTCAAAGTCTATGCCGATGCCTTCGGCGCGAAAGGCTTTGCCGTGGAGAGTGCTGAAGCGCTCGAACCGACGCTGCGCGCGGCGATGGATGTCGATGGCCCGGCCGTGGTGGCCATTCCCGTCGACTACAGCGATAACCCGCTGCTGATGGGCCAGCTCCATCTCAGCCAGATTTTGTGACTCAATATAAGGACAGAGAAATGCAAAAAGTTGCTCTCGTAACCGGCTCAGGCCAGGGGATTGGTAAAGCGATTGCGCTGCGCCTGGTGAAGGATGGCTTTGCCGTTGCCATTGCCGACTATAACGATGAGACGGCAAGAGCCGTCGCCGATGAAATCATCCGCAACGGCGGCAAGGCTGTCGCCGTGAAGGTGGATGTCTCTGACCGCGAGCAGGTGTTTGCGGCGGTGGAAAAAGCGCGCACCGCGCTGGGCGGATTTAACGTCATCGTTAATAACGCCGGGATTGCGCCGTCCACGCCTATCGAATCCATCACTCCAGAGATTGTCGACAAGGTCTACAACATCAACGTGAAAGGGGTGATCTGGGGTATTCAGGCTTCCATCGACGCGTTCCGCAAAGAGGGGCACGGCGGGAAGATCATCAACGCCTGCTCCCAGGCAGGCCACACCGGCAACCCGGAACTGGCCGTGTACAGCTCCAGCAAGTTCGCGGTTCGCGGCTTAACCCAGACCGCAGCGCGAGACCTTGCTCCGCTGGGCATCACCGTTAACGCCTATTGCCCGGGCATCGTCAAAACGCCGATGTGGGCAGAAATCGACCGTCAGGTCTCCGAGGCGGCGGGCAAACCGCTTGGCTACGGGACGGAAACTTTTGCCAAACGCATCACGCTGGGTCGTTTGTCCGAGCCGGAAGATGTCGCCGCCTGCGTTTCATACCTCGCCGGGCCGGATTCTGATTACATGACCGGGCAATCCTTATTGATTGATGGTGGGATGGTGTTCAACTAAATACTAATATACCCGTCATACTTCAAGTTGCCTGTGCGTTGGCTTTCCTCGCTCACCCCAGTCACGTACTGATGTACGCTCCTGGGGATTCGCTGCGTCGCCGCCTTCATGCAACTCGAATTATTTAGGGTAAAAGCTCTGACATGAGTTTTCCCCTGCCCCCGTGCAGGGGCTTTTTTTTGTCTCCTTAGCCATTGTGCATTACACTGCGCGCTGCAAAACTTTAGTCATTACGATCTGACAGGCGGTAACAGCGATGAACGGAACAATCACAACGTGGTTTAAAGATAAAGGCTTTGGATTTATCAAAGATGAAAACGGCGATAACCGCTATTTTCATGTGATTAAGGTCGCCAACCCTGATCTGATTAAGAAAGATGCGGCGGTGACGTTCGAACCGACGACGAATAATAAAGGCCTTTCCGCCTATGCGGTGAAGGTGATCCCCGAGAGTAAACACCTCTATATTGCGGGCGAGCGCGTGAAGCTCACCTCGATCAAATCCTTCGTGGTGTTCAGCGAAGAAGAGCCGGTTGAAACCAAAATCGACAAAGAAAACGCAGTGCTGTCGGTGGGTCTGCTGATGAACAGCATTAAGCCAAAATCCGAGGTAAAATCGGGTGAAATGCGCACCGTGAAGAAGCTGGCGATCACGACCTTCCAGAACACGACGCTGATCTTTACCGAAGATGAAATTGACATTGACGCTACGGTCAAGCTGCTGAAGTGATTTGTTGCCGGGTGGCGGCGATGCCTTACCCGGCCTACGAAAAACCCTCAACGCGGCACGAAACGTAGGCCCGGTAAGCATCGCGCCACCGGGCACAGCCGCACCCGTTTACCCCATCCTGTGCTCGCCCCGTAACATCGCCTCCCGATCAAACACCTTCTGGATCTCCCCGTGTGCCATAAATGCCGCCCGGTCGGACATATGGGCAATCACGTCCGCATCGTGGCTCACCAGCAGATAGGTCATGTCGTGGGCGGCTTTCAGGCGGTTGAGCAGGTTCAGAATTTCCGCCTGCACGGACATATCCAGTGCCGAGGTCGGTTCATCCAGCAGCAGAAGCTGCGGGCGCAACAGCAGCGCACGGGCAATCGCCACGCGCTGACGCTGGCCGCCGGAAAGCTGGTGCGGATAACGTTTCCCCGCATCGGCAGACAGGCCCACCTGTTTAAGCGCATCCGCCACCTTTTCCGCAATCTGCGTTTCGCCATGGATGTTCAACGGCTCCGACAGCGTGCGTGCAATGGTGTGGTTCGGGTGCAATGACGCCCACGGATCCTGAAACACCATCTGCACGTTGCGACGCAGCGTGCCTTGAAAACGTCGCCCGGGCGTTAACGTCTCTCCCAGTAGCGTAATGTTCCCGCGCCACTCGCGCTGCAGCCCCGCCAGCACGCGCAGAAGGGTCGATTTCCCGCAGCCAGATTCCCCGATCAGGCTGAAGGTTTCGCCTTTCGCGATGGTAAAGCTGGCGGCAGAGACCGCCGTCTTTTCCCCGAAGGTGACCTGAACCTGGTTAACCTCAACGAGCGCCATCGTTCGCCTCCTTCCACGGCTGCGAACGGTCGAGCGTCGGCAGCATCTGCCCAAAGGTATTGGCATTTGGCCTGCAGGTCCACAGGGTGCGCGTATACGGATGCGTTGCCTGAGGGAGTTGGCTTGCCGCCATCTCATCAACCTTTTCGCCCTGATACATCACCAGCACGCGGTCGCAGTGTTCCGCCACCAGCGGCAGGTCATGGCTGATTAACAGCATCGCCATCTGGCGCGCTTCACACTGCTGCACCAGCAGTTCGAGGATCTGGTTGCGCAGGCGAGCGTCCAGCGCTGAGGTCGGTTCGTCGGCAATCAGCACCTGCGGGTTGTTGATGAGCGCAATCGCAATCATCACCCGCTGGCCCATGCCGCCGGAAAGTTCGCCGGGATAACGCTGAAGCACATGTTCGCTCAGTCCGACAGCGCGAATGATGTCGTGAATGCGCGCCACGCGTTCTGAACGGGGCAGGCGCTGATGCAGCGTGAGCGCCTCGTCAAGCTGGGCGGCAACGCTTTTCACCGGATTGAGCGCGTAGCGCGGGTCCTGCAAAACCATCGCAATCCCGTTGCCGCGCAGCGCTTGCCAGCGGCGGGCGTTCAGGGTCAGCAGATCGTTGCCCAGCACGTTAAGTTGCCGGGCGCTCACCATGCCGGGCTTACGTACCAGCCCCATCAGGGCGCGGGCAGACATCGATTTACCCGAGCCGGATTCACCCACCAGCGCCAGACGCTCGTTGCCAAGCGTAAAGCTCAGGTTGTTGACCACGCGTGCGGCGGGGTAGTCGATATTCAGCGCATCGACGATAACGCGGTGTTCAGTCATGTTGCGGCTCCAGTACGTCACGCAGGCCATCGCCTAGCAGGTTAAAGGCCAGGCTGGCAAACAGAATGGCTCCGCCGGGAATGGCGGCGATCCACCACTGGTCGAAAATCACCTGCATGCCGTCAGCAATCATTGCCCCCCATTCAGCCATTGGCGGACGGGCGCCAAGGCCGAGGAAACCGAGCCCGGCGGCGGCCAGAATAATGCCGGCCAGATCCAGCGCCAGCCGCACAATTGCAGACGGCAGACACAGCGGCAGAATATGGCCGACCAGCAGGCGCGGGCCGCGAATTCCCATCATCTCGGCAGCAGCCAGATAATCGCTGTGGCGCAGACGCTGAATTTCACTTCGCGCCTGACGTGCATAAGCAGGCCAGGTGGTTAAGGCCAGCGCCAGCGCGCCGTTGACCAGCCCTGGGCCCAGCATCGCCACAAACGCGAACGCAAGGATGAGGCGCGGCATCGACATCACCACGTCGGTAAAGCGCATCAGGAGGCGCTCCATCCAGCCGCCGTAGTAGCCGGACAGGATCCCCACCAGCAGCCCGGTGGGCAGGGTAATGACCGTCACTAAGGCCACCAGCCCGAGCGCCGGACGGGTACCGTAAATCAGGCGCGAGAGCAGGTCGCGCCCGTAGCTGTCGGTGCCGAGCCAGTGCTGGCTATTCGGTGCCTGCAGGCGCGAGGCGGCATCCTGCCAGTTCGGGTCAACCGGTGCAAGCCAGGGGGCGAACAGGGCGATCACCATCAGCAGCACGATGGCAATCAACCCGCAAAAGGCGGCAGGCGAACGGCGCAGGCGACGTATAAAGAGATAAAACGGCATCAGCGCACCCTGGGATCGGTTGCCTGCACAAGCAGGTCGGTAAGGTTATTGATCAGCACAAAACAGATGCCAATCAGCAGCGTGCCGCCCATGACGGCGGTAGTGTCTCCGGCGAACAGGGCGGTGGTGAGGTAGCGTCCGATGCCTGGCCAGGAGAAGACGGTTTCCGTTAATACCGCACCTTCCAGCATGCTGGTGTAGGCCAGCAGCAGCACCGGCAGCACAAGGTGGCTGAGGGCGTTGCGAAACGCCTCGCGATCGCCAGAAAGCCAGGTATCCACCAGCGCAAAGCCGGTGCGTGGTTCTACGGTGAACTGCCAGATGTCATCCAGCCTGCCGGGACCCGCGCTCCACTGCAGCTTCGCGTAGAACAGGGCCAGCATCAGCAGGCCAAGCCAGAAAATCGGCACCGAGTTGCCGAGCAGGGTGAGCGTTCTGAGCGTTAAATCAAGCGGCGAACCGGCATAGCGGGCGCACAGCACCCCGGCAATCACGCCGAGCACGGCGCCGATGATTAAGGCCAGCGTAGCCAGTTCGAGCGTGGCGGGAAAAGCGTGCAGCAAGTCCTGCAACACCGGCTGGCCGGTGGCGCTGGCAGTGCCCAGATCACCGTGGGCAAGGTCTTGCAGGTAGTGCCAGAACTGCACGGGCAGGGGGCGATCTAACCCGAGCTGGTGGCGAACCTGATCGTAGGTGGACTGGCTGGCGTGATCGCCGACGATCTGCAGCACGCGATCGACCGGAGAAAATGCCGAGAGCGCAAACGTGACGAGCAGCAGCCCGAAAAGCGTGAGCAGCAGAGTCAGCAGAGCCTGAAGCACGCGGGTGGAAAGATGTGGCATGGGAAATCTCTTCATGCCGGGTGGCGGCTTCGCCTTACCCGGCCTACAAAACCGAGAACACAGGCCGGGTAAGCGCAGCGCCACCCGGCAACAAAGGCTACTTCGTGACGCGATCGTACCAGACCATGTCCGCGTTCAAGCCCTGCTGATATCCCTTCACGTTATCGCGCACCACGATCTGGGTTTTGCCCTGATCGACGAACACATACGGCGAGCTATGTTGCAGCTGTTCCTGCATTTTCTTGTACAGATCCAGACGTTTCGCCGGATCCGGCTCGGCAACCGCCGCCAGCGTGGCTTTGTTAAGCTCGGAAATTTTCCAGCTGTTCAGACCGGCTACGGTACTGGATTTGCCATCGTTCCACGCAAAGGCGCTGGCGTTAGAGTGCGCATCAAAGTAGTCCGGGATCCACAGACGAATCGCCGCCTGATGCTGCTTTGCGCGCACGCGGGCATAGACCTGGCTCCCGGCAGCGGGCAGCAGATCGACCTTCACGCCCCCCTGAGCAAAGCTCGCCTGCATGGACTGGGCGATGGTGATAAACGGCGGCTTGTTCTCCACGTCCAGCGTGAAGTGCGCGTCTTTAATGCCCGCTTTGGCGAGAATTTCTTTCGCCTTAGCCGGGTCAAACGTGAATGGATTCGCTTCCAGCGCGCCCGGCAGACCGACCGGCAGGAAGCTCTGATGCACAAAATACTGGCCTTTCAGCAGGTTTTTGGTAATGCCTTCATAATCAACCAGCCAGCGTGAAGCCTCCCAGAACGCCGGGTTGTTGAGCAGTGGGTTAGCGCTGTTGCCGGTGTTAAACACCAGATAATTTTGCTCGGCGGACGGAATGCTCAGCACCTTCACGCCCGGCTTGCCCTCCAGGGCGCTAATCTGGTCTGCACCCAAATCGCGCGCCACGTCGGCATCACCCTGCTGGATCAGCAGGCGACGGGAAGCCGGATCGGGAACGTTTTTAATGATGATGCTTTTAAGCTTCGGCGCGCCGCCGGGAGCCGATTCGTTGGCTTCCAGCACGATAGCCTGATGCGGCTGATAAACGCGCATTTTGAACGCGCCGCTGCCTGCCGAGTGCATTTTCAGCCAGGCGTTGCCGAAGTCGTTGTCCTTCACGTTCGCCACCACCTGCTTTTCATCGACGATGGAGGCAATCGGCGTGGAGAGAATATTCAGCGCCACCGACGGGCTAACGTCCGCCGTCCAGTGAAGCTGGAGGGTATGGTCATCCACTTTTTTCAGCTGGCTGGCGATGTTGCTCGCGTCCCAGCCCAGCACGTTGAGGATAAACGCCGGGGATTTGTTCAGCGTCACGGCGCGGGTATACGAGAAGATCACGTCTTCCGGGCGCAGTGGGTTTCCGGAAGCGAATTTCGCATCGGGCTTAAGCTTGATGGTCAAGTTTTTTGCTGCCGCGTCGGCTTCCCAGCTTTCCGCCAGAATCGGCGTGATTTTTTCCGGGTTATCGCGGTCCGGTTGCACCAGACGCTGATACAGGCTCGGTACGGTCTGGATGCTGGAGAGCTCGTTGGCTTCGGCCGGGTCGAGGCTTACGATGTCATCAAGCCCTTGGGCAACCACCAGCGTATTCGGCGGAGTAGCGGCGTGGACTGCGTTTGAGAGCGCGGCCAGCACCAGTAACGGCAACAGTTTTTTTGTCATAGCGATCCCTGAAATAACTCTATTGTGATTGTTTTATGCTCCGCTACGTTAGGTCGACTAAGACATTCCGCAAAGTCGAAATTCAGCTTTGCTTATGCCTTCCGGGAATAACGCATACGCTAAGGCTATTAGAATGCGCTGCTTTTCGTCCGCTTTTTAACCTGCTATAACAAACTCCTTACCTTTCAGGGAGTCACCGCCGTGCCCGAAATCAATCAACATGGTCAAACCGTTAACGATATCGTTCCAGACTGGAAATGCGCCCGGGTCTTAACCCGCACCCCGCTTACCGGTCAGTATTGCCGACTAGAGCCGCTGGATACCGATCGCCATTCGGCTGATTTATACGAGGCCTACGCGCTGGGTGATGACAGTGACTGGACGTGGCTTGCCAGCACTCAGCCGGAAAGCGTTGAGGCCACTGCGCACTGGGTGCTGGGAAAGGTGATGGATGACGATCTGGTGCCCTTTGCCGTAATCGATTTACGCACTGAACAGGCGGTAGGACTGGTGAGCTACATGGCGATTGAGCGGTTTCTCGGCTCGGTGGAAATCGGGCATGTCACCTGGTCGCGCAAAATGAAGGGCACGCGTTTGGGTACCGAGGCGGTGTGGCTGCTGCTGAAAAATGCCTTTGAGCATAAGTACCGTCGACTGGAATGGAAATGCGATTCAATGAACATTGCCTCGCGCAATGCGGCGGAGCGGCTGGGTTTTGTCTGGGAAGGTCGCCTGCGTCAGAAACTTGTGCGCAAAGGGCGTAACCGCGACAGCGATATGCTCTCCATTATTGATGGCGAATGGCCGCAAAGAAACGCGGAGCTGTGCGCCTGGCTGGCTGCGGAGAATTTTGACGCAGAAGGGCGGCAGATTCAGCGGCTTGAGGCATTTCGGTTATAAGTCTTGTATGTAGGGTACAGCTGGAACGGATAATTACTCTGAGGAAATGGCAATTTCAATCAGGTTGGTTTCTCCGGACTGGACACCCATGGCGTGACCAGGACCGCTGGCGGTATACAAATTGATAAAGCCCGTTTTGCCGGAGGCTTTGGCATAGCCGTCGGCAATGGCAACCACGCTGCTCTTCTGGAGTGCCAAATATATTTTCTACGTCTTCTCTTTCCAGAAGTTCAAGGAGAATATCGGCACCCGTCCGCATATTTCAATCTGATATAGACGTTAATGATTTAATCATGATGACACCTCATTTAGCGTTATTTAAGGCATGCTAAAATTCTTCCTGCGTCGGACGAACCACAATTTCATTAATATCAACGTCGCCAGGCTGTTCAATGGCAAATAAAACGGCTCGGGCAATGGCGTCAGCCGGAATAGCCTGCTTATAGAATTCGTGCAAAAACGCCAGGCTGTCTTTATCAGAACTGCCGAACTGCAGTTCGCTTTCGACGGCGCCGGGGGAAATAAGCGTCGTGCGGATGGTTTTCCCCGCCTCCTGACGTAACCCTTCGCTCAGGGCGCGAACGGCAAATTTAGTGGCGCTGTAAACGACGCCGCCGGGGGCAAGCACTTTGATACCCGCAACGGAAGCCACGTTAATAAAGTGTCCGCTACCCTGACGCTGGAACACCGGTAACGCCGCGGCAATGCCGTACAGCACGCCCTTCAGGTTAGTATCAATCATCTTGTCCCACTCGTCGGTTTTGCGCTCGCTGATGGGGGCTATCGCCATGTAACCGGCGTTATTGATCAGTACGTCCACGCGCTGGTAGGCCGTCACAGCGGCATCGATGGCGGCCTGAACCTCTTCCTGACGGGTGACATCGGCCTTCACGGCAATCGCCTTGCCGCCCTGCTGGATAATCTGATCCACCAGGGCATTAATTCTGTCGAGGCGGCGCGCCACCAGCACCAGCGAAAAGGCCTTATTCGCTAAATACAGGGCAATGGCCTGACCGATGCCGCTGCTGGCGCCGGTGATAACGACAACGTTGTTTGCACTGTTATTCATGATCTTATCTCGCTGTTGAGTAATGCAAAAAATAAAAGGCAGGGAGGTGTTAATGAATAATGATAAATTCATTAACGCGGATTTTTGATATATTGTGTATCGGAAATAAAATGATGGCTGTTTAAAACTTAATGGAGTGTGGAAGATTCTGTCAATATCATATTTTTAATATTTAAACGGATTGTATGCCTAATGTTTATTTCTTATATGTAAGCGAGAATAGTATAAAAAGAAATGGGGTGACGCTGGAGGCCCTGCGAACAAGGCCTAAGGATTAGATTTTGCCACTATAAAGCACCGGGCCTGTTGGCAAGCCTGTGGGTGATCCGCCCTCTGGTTCAAGGCTTATCGCTATCGTGGCGCCAGGAGGAAGCGTTGTATTCCTGAGGGTCACCTTCGTCGGTATGTTGCTATGCAGTAATCCCAGCGAGACAGGGTTCTGTCCGGTCGGAATCAGCCAAAGCTGCAGGCTGTGCTGCGCCGGGACGGCGGCAGGTCCGAGAGGAGCAATACTCAGCTGCTGACGGCGGCTGTCCGCACTCACGACCCACTGCCCGTACTGTTGGGCATCGTTGAGCACCATCAGCGGTGCGAGCGTCGGCGCGCGGGTGGAATACCACGTCACGACGCTAAAGGCGGCAAGACCGGCTGCCACCATCCAGCCGAGGTAAGGTCGATGGTTGCGCAACGGCTGTTTAGACGGCAGTTCGAGGGCAATTTTTTTCCACACCGACTCAGGAGGAGGAATGGGGACAAGATGGCTATCGAGCGTGCTGAGCATTTCCTGCCAGTACGCTACGCGGGCGGCCAGAGCGGGCTCATTGGCAAGCCTTTTCTGGAACTGAAGCCGCGCGCCTCCCCGCAGGGTGCCGAGGGCATATTCTGCTGCCAGCATGTCGTCGCGTTTTTCTGCGTTATTCATAGCCCCACACACTCCCGGAGATGATCCATTGCGCGACGTATCCAGCTTTTCACTGAGCCCACAGGCTGCTGGAGCCAGTCGGCAATATCGCTGTGAGACATCCCCTGATAGTAGGCGAGCGTAATGCTCTGGCGCTGCTCGCTACTCAAATGTTCGAGACAATGCCTGAGCCGTTCTGCCTGCACATCGTCGTGCCAGTTGTTCTGCTCGTCATTCTCGCTCGGCAGAAGCGCGTCGGTATACGGCGTCTCGCGGTCGGCTGCCCGGGTTTGCCCGCAACGCAGCCAGTCAATACAGCGGTTGCGAACAATATGCGTAAGCCAGGTCATCGGGGAACTGAGGGCGGCGTTATAGGTTTCGGCTTTACTCCAGACCGTGAGAAAACAGTCGTGAAGGATCTCTTCTGCCCATGCCCGGTCACGCAACATGCGCAGCGCGACGGCAAACAGATGCGGCGAGGTGAGTCGGTAGAGTTGTTCAAATGCACGGCGATCGCCTTTCGCGACCGCCTGCATTAATTTTTGCTGCTGTTCAGCCAGCGCGTTATCCATGTTTTTCCCGAAAGGCAACGGCACACTTCCGAAGTATAGACAACTACTTAGGCATCAGAACGGTATCAATGACATCGATTACGCCATTTTTTTGATGAACGTCGTAGGTGCTGATGTTTGCCACATTGCCCTGACCATCCTTAAGCTGAATATTGTGCAGGCCGTTGCTCATGATCCACAGCGGCTGACCGTTAACGGTCTTCAGCTCCGCGCGACCACCACCCTGTTTAATTTTCTGCTCCAGCGCTTTCATATCGTAATTACCGGCAACCACGTGATAGGTCAGGATGCTGGTTAGCAGGGCTTTGTTTTCGGGTTTGACCAGGTTATCGACCGTGCCGGCGGGCAATTTTGCAAACGCCGCATTGGTCGGCGCAAACACGGTGAACGGTCCTTTGCTCTGCAGCGTATCCACCAGTCCGGCAGCTTTGACAGCGGCCACCAGAGTTGTGTGATCTTTCGAGTTCACGGCGTTTTCAACAATATTTTTGCTCGGGAACATTGCCGCTCCGCCTACCATCACGGTCTCAGACGTCATGGCTGCTGATGCGCCTGCACAGAAGAGTAAAGCGCTGGTTACGAATGCAACACGGGTTAGCTTTTTCATCATCATTCCTCGGATTGGGGAGCAAAGGAGTTGCTCACATACCCATATACGAAGGCAGGGTGGAAACTGGATGCAGGGAAATGAAAATAAATTTAGGAGACGTTTATTCCCTCTCCCCTGTGGGGAGAGGGTAAGGGGGAGGGGGCACCCTCAGCGGCGAACCGGCGCCCCGTTCGCGACATAATACGCGGCCGTGCTCTTCGCCAGCGGTTCGCGCCCGCGAATGGCGTCTGCAATCTTCTCGCCAATCATGATGGTGGTGGCGTTCAGGTTACCGGTGATGATCTGCGGCATGATCGACGCATCCACCACGCGCAGCCCTTCCAGCCCGTGAACGCGGCCTTCGCCGTCGACAACCGCCATCTCGTCATAGCCCATCTTACAGGTACCGCACGGGTGGAAGGCGGTTTCGGCGTGGTTGCGCACGAACTCGTCCAGCTGTTCGTCGGTCTGGCACTCGACGCCCGGGCTGATCTCGCGACCGCGGTACTTGTCCAGCGCAGGCTGGTGCATGATCTCACGGGTGATACGGATCGCGTCGCGGAACTCCTGCCAGTCCTGCTCGTGGGACATATAATTGAACAGGATCGCCGGATGCTGATGCGGATCGCGCGACTTGATGCGCACGTGGCCGCGGCTCGGCGAGCGCATGGAGCCGACGTGGCACTGAAAGCCGTGCTCTTTTACCGCATTCGAACCGTTGTAGTTAATCGCCACCGGCAGGAAGTGGTACTGAATGTTCGGCCACGCGAACTCCTCGCGGCTGCGGATAAACCCGCCCGCTTCGAAGTGGTTGCTCGCCCCCACGCCGGTGCCGCCAAACAGCCATTCAGCGCCAATCTTCGGCTGGTTCCACCACTGCAGGGCAGGGTAGAGGGAGACCGGCTCTTTGCATTCGTACTGGAGGTACATCTCCAGGTGATCCTGCAGGTTTTCGCCCACGCCGGGCAGGTCGTGCACCAGCGGGATATCGAACTGCTTCAGCAGCTCCGCGCTGCCCACGCCGGAACGCTGGAGGATCTGCGGGGAGGCAATGGCGCCTGCGCTCAGCAGCACCTCTTTGTTCGCCGTCGCTTTCGACGGAATCGTGCTTTCGCCTTCCAGCCACTCGACGCCCACCGCGCGCTTGCCTTCAAAGAGGATGCGGTCGGTCATGGCGTGGGTACGGATGGTCAGGTTCGGGCGTTGCTTTGCCTGGTCCAGATAGCCGCGCGCGGTGCTGGCGCGTCGGCCCTTCGGCGTGACCGTGCGGTCCATCGGGCCGAAGCCTTCCTGCTGATAGCCGTTGAGATCGTCCGTGCGCGGGTAGCCCGCCTGCACGCCCGCTTCCACCATCGCCTCAAACAGCGGGTTCACGCCCGGTTTGGAGGTGGTAACGCTCACCGGACCGTCGCCGCCGTGGTAGTCGTTCGGGCCCACGTCGCGCGTCTCTGCCTTGCGGTAGTACGGCAGGCAGTTAAGATAGCTCCAGTGCTCCAGACCCGGCTCTTTCGCCCAGTGGTCGAGATCCATCGCGTTACCGCGGATGTAGCACATGCCGTTGATCAGCGACGAACCGCCCAGCCCTTTACCGCGCCCGCACTCCATGCGGCGGTTGTTCATAAACGGCTCTGGCTCGGTTTCATACGCCCAGTTGTAGCGCTTGCCCTGCAGCGGGAACGCCAGCGCGGCAGGCATCTGGGTGCGGAAGTCAAAGCGGTAATCCGGTCCGCCCGCCTCAAGCAGCAGCACGGTGGTATTCGGATCTTCAGTCAGTCGTGTTGCCAGTACGTTGCCGGCAGAGCCGGCGCCGATAATGATGTAGTCAAATTGCAAATAAACCTCCCGGTTAAAATATGGACTGGAATTTACCCATCTCAACCTGGATGGACTTCACCTGGGTGTAGCTCTGCAGCGTCATAACGCCGTTCTCGCGGCCAATGCCGGAGTGTTTGTAACCGCCCACCGGCATCTCTGCGGCGGATTCACCCCAGGTGTTGATCCAGCAGATGCCCGCTTCGAGCTGATGAATCGCGCCGTGGGCGCGGTTCAGATCGGCAGTGACGATACCCGCCGCCAGTCCGTAGTCGGTATCGTTGGCGCGGCGAATCGCTTCTTCATCGGTTTCATAGGTGAGGATGGACATCACCGGGCCGAAGATCTCTTCGCGCACGATGGTCATCTCGTCGGTGCAGTCGGTGAACACGGTCGGGGCCACCCACGCGCCGTTATCAAACCCTTCGCCCTTCAGCACGTCGCCGCCGCACAGCACGCGCGCGCCTTCTTCTTTACCTTTGGCGATGTAGCGCAGCACGCTGTCGCGGTGCGGGAAGCTGACCATCGGGCCAAAGTTGGTGTTTTCGGCAAACAGATCCCCCGCGCGGATGCGGCCCACGCGCTCAACGATTTTCTGCTCAAACGTGGCCTTAAATTTCGCGGGCACGAACACGCGGGTGCCGTTGGTGCAGACCTGACCGGAGCTGAAGAAGTTGGCCATCATGGCGATGTCTGCCGCCAGATCCAGATCCGCATCGTCGAAAACAATCAGCGGCGATTTGCCGCCCAGCTCCATCGTCACCTCTTTCAGGGACGAGGCCGCCGAGTTGGCCATCACCTTTTTGCCGCTGGCAACGCCGCCGGTAAAGGAGACCTTCGCGATGCCCGGATGCTCGGTCAGGTACTGGCCGGTCTCCGCGCCTACGCCTGGCAGGACGTTAAACACGCCGTCCGGCAGACCCGCTTCGGTATAGATTTCGGCAAGCTTGAGGGCGGTGAGCGGCGTCACTTCGCTCGGCTTGAAGATCATCGCGTTGCCCGCCGCCAGCGCCGGGGCCGATTTCCACAGGGCGATCTGGATCGGGTAGTTCCACGCGCCGATGCCCGCCACCACGCCCAGTGGCTCGCGGCGGGTGTAGACGAATGAGGTGTCGCGCAGCGGGATCTGGCTGCCTTCCAGCGCCGGGATCAGCCCTGCGTAATACTCCAGCACGTCCGCGCCGGTGACGATGTCCACTGTCGAGGTTTCGGAATACGCTTTACCGGTATCGAGGGTTTCCAGCTTCGCCAGCGCGTCGTTACGCTCGCGCAGGATATCCACGGCGCGACGCAGGATGCGTGAGCGCTCCATGGCGGTCATTGCCGCCCAGATTTTTTGCCCGCGTGTTGCGCTTTCCACGGCGCGGTCGACGTCTTCACGCCCGGCGGCCTGTACGCTCGCCAGGACTTCACCGTTGGCCGGGTTGATGGTCTCGAAGGTGCGACCGCTGGTGGCGGGTGTAAAACCACCATTGATATAAAGCTGCTGTTCTGCCATTCGGGACATACTTTCTCCTCGGTTATTCGGTCGGTAAATGCTGGCTGATAAAGTGGCTGGTGAGCGACTGGGCCAGCGTTTTATCCAGCGGTTTGCCGCTCAGTGCGGCACGCAGCCAAAGCCCGTCGATCAGTGCCGCCAGCCCGTAGCCCGCTTCCTGCGCCTGCTCGCGCGGCAGTTCGCGGCGGAACTCGTACACCAGGTTCGACAGCAGGCGGCGGCTGCTGACCTGCTGCAGACGGTAGAGCATCGGCTGGTGCATGCTGCTCGCCCAGAAGGCCAGCCAGGCTTTCATTGCCGCGCTGCTGATCTGGGTTTCATCAAAATTGCCGCCGACAATCGCCTGTAATCGCTGCTCCGCGCTGCCGTCCGGAAGGGCGTGCAAGCGGCTTAATACCGCATCGCGCAACTGCCCGGTGATGTCGCGCATGGTCGCTTCCAGCAGACCGTTTTTGTCTTTGAAATAGTGACTGATGATCCCCGTGGAAACGCCCGCCCGACGGGCGATCTGCGCGATGGTTGCGTCGTGCATTCCCACTTCATTTATTGCTTCCAGCGTGGCGTTAATAAGCTGCCTGCGCCGGATCGGCTGCATCCCCACTTTGGGCATTGTTGCCACTCCATTCATCAGCGTTGGTAATACATTAAAGCGTTTTTTGATTGGACGTTCAATATAAAATGTGTCTTAATTGTTGCGGATTTGGATTTTAATAGTTACAAAAACAGTGGGGATACTGGATGACAGACCTTTCACAAGACAGAGAAAAAGACAAAATCAACCCGGTCGTTTTTTATACTTCCGCCGGGCTGATTTTGTTGTTTTCCCTGACGACGATCTTCTTTCGTGATTTTTCCGCCGAGTGGATTGGGCACACGCTGAACTGGGTGTCGAAGACCTTTGGCTGGTACTATCTTCTGGCGGCGACGCTCTATATTGTCTTCGTGGTTTGCATCGCCTGCTCGCGCTTCGGTTCGGTGAAGCTTGGGCCAGAGCAGTCCAAGCCCGAGTTCAGCCTGCTGAGCTGGGCCGCAATGCTGTTTGCTGCGGGTATCGGCATCGACCTGATGTTCTTCTCCGTAGCTGAACCGGTCACGCAGTATATGCAGCCGCCGGAAGGGGCAGGGCAGACGATGGAAGCCGCGCGCCAGGCGATGGTCTGGACGCTGTTCCACTACGGCCTGACAGGCTGGTCGATGTATGCCCTGATGGGGATGGCGCTCGGATACTTTAGCTATCGTTATAATTTGCCCCTCACTATCCGCTCTGCGCTGTACCCGATTTTTGGCAAAAAAATTAACGGGCCGATTGGTCACACCGTTGATATCGCAGCGGTGATTGGCACCATCTTCGGCATCGCGACCACGCTCGGTATCGGCGTGGTGCAGCTCAACTACGGGCTAAGCGTGCTGTTTGATATTCCGGATTCAATGGCGGCGAAAGCGGCGCTGATTGCGCTCTCCGTGATTATCGCCACCATCTCGGTGACCTCCGGCGTGGACAAGGGCATCCGCGTGCTCTCCGAGCTGAACGTCGCGCTGGCGCTGGGCCTGATCCTGTTCGTGCTGTTTATGGGGGACACCTCGTTCCTGCTCAACGCGCTGGTGCTCAACGTGGGCGACTACGTGAACCGCTTTATGGGGATGACGCTCAATAGCTTCGCCTTCGACCGTCCGGTAGAGTGGATGAATAACTGGACGCTGTTCTTCTGGGCGTGGTGGGTTGCGTGGTCGCCGTTTGTCGGCCTGTTCCTGGCGCGAATTTCGCGCGGGCGCACCATTCGCCAGTTCGTGATGGGCACGCTGATTATCCCGTTCACCTTTACCCTGCTGTGGCTGTCGATTTTCGGCAATAGCGCGCTGCACGAGATCATCCACGGCAATGCCGGTTTTGCTCAGGAAGCGATGGCGCACCCGGAGCGCGGCTTCTACAGCCTGCTGGCGCAGTACCCGGCGTTCACCTTTAGCGCCTCCGTGGCGACCATCACCGGGCTGCTGTTCTACGTCACCTCGGCGGATTCCGGCGCGCTGGTGCTGGGGAACTTCACCTCGAAGCTGAAGGACATCAACAGCGACGCGCCGAACTGGCTGCGCATCTTCTGGTCGGTCGCCATCGGTCTTCTGACGCTCGGCATGCTGATGACCAACGGTATTTCGGCGCTGCAGAACACGACGGTGATCATGGGCCTGCCGTTTAGCTTCGTCATCTTCTTCGTGATGGCCGGGCTGTATAAATCGCTCAAAGTGGAAGACTATCGCCGCGTCAGCGCCAGCCGTGATACCGCGCCGCGTCCAATGGGCGCGCAGGACAGGCTGAGCTGGAAGAAACGTCTGTCGCGCCTGATGAACTACCCGGGCACGCGCTACACCAAACAGATGATGGAGACGGTCTGCTTCCCGGCGATGGAGGAAGTCGCACAGGAGTTGCGCCTGCGGGGTGCCTACGTGGAGCTGAAAAATCTGCCGCCGGATGAAGGCGAAAACCTGGGGCATCTGGATCTGCTGGTGCACATGGGCGACGAGCAAAACTTCGTCTACCAGATCTGGCCGCAGCAGTATTCCGTGCCCGGGTTTACCTACCGGGCGCGCAGCGGGAAATCGACCTACTATCGGCTGGAAACCTTCCTGCTGGAAGGTAGCCAGGGGAACGACCTGATGGACTACAGCAAGGAGCAGGTGATTACGGACATTCTGGACCAGTACGAACGCCACCTGAACTTTATCCATCTGCACAGGGAAGCGCCGGGGAATAGCGTGATGTTCCCGGATACCTGATTTCCTTCAAACGTCTTCCGATGATCTACGGGCAAGGTTGTTAGCAAACCTTGCCCTTTTTTTTGCCTGCATGAAGCCGCGACCATTATTGTTAATTTGCGACGAGAAAATTGATCTGGGAACGGTTAATAACTCAAGTTATTGATTTTATTTATTTAAATGCGAGTTTTGGAACTGCCTGGACTGTTTTTAATGTAAAGAATGTTCAGTGTTTGTCAGTTTTCACTTGGGGAAATCGTAAAAGATGTCACGAAAAATCCTAATTTAACCCTATTAAGACTAGGTTTAACAGGGGTGGGATATCCTTGTAACTTATTGATTATAAATAAATGTTTATTTTTTGTGGGTTTTATTGCTAATTGTTCGTTAATTTTAGATAAATATATTGATGTGAAATTTTTGTTTCTGTGTGCGGCAATGAAAAACATAAATGAAACATTTGTGTTTTTAAACTTAAAAAATCAAATTAAGTGGTTTTTTATATCGCATTTAATATTTTTTACAGTGTTTTGCTTTGATAAATTAGTCTCATTGTCACATTTTCTTCATTTTAATAACATTTCAGTGCATCAGATGAACACCGAAAACCTTTCGAATGGAGAAGACGCCGACATGGAAATGAGAATGATAAACTTCTAAGGAGTCTTTGTGCCTTTTGTCTCTGACGAGCTTCTGTATGGATACACGATTTTTCATCATCTTGAGTACCGGCTTTCAACCAGAACGCTTATCAATATCAAGAATGGACGTATTAAAAGATTCGGCATGACGAAAGCAAGACTGTTCGAGTATCTCCTGGCGGGGATGGATAACGAAATTGTCTACGATAATGACATCATCATACACGTGTTTGATGATTATGGACTACGGTGCTCGAAATCCTATTTGTTGTCCATGATGAAGAAAATCCAGAACGCATTTAATACCGTGGGCTTTGAACGATATCCTTTTACCAGAATCTATGGGAAAGCGTACAAAATCGACTGCGGTTCGTTAGAACGGATATATGTTGTAAAACCTTCTTCACATTGACGATGATAAATTTCATAAGGAATGAGTTTTGACGGTGCTATTAGTTTTTTCAAGAAACTTTGCCATGAGGCAGGCAATTAAAACATTGAACTCCGCCAATAGAGAAATATTTTATTTTGACAATAGGCTGGAGTTCTTAGTAAGCGCGACCATTCTGGATAAATCTTACATTCTCATCGATACAATAGGAGAAAGTAGCGAGAATATCCGATGGCTCTATTATCGCCTTGCGGCGAGGGGATTAATGCGCCTTACCTATTTTATTGCGCCAGAGAACAATGCGGAGAACGGCTTTTTAAAATTCTTCCGCCTTGTTACTACGCTTAAGGATCTCAAGCAGCTGTGCGAGCGCGCCTCTAAACATCGGGCGAATGAAAACCCCTGCGTATTAAAAGACGTGCTGTATCAGAGGCTGTCGACGCGACTGTCGGACGACCATTTGAACTTTCTCCTGAAAATTTATGATAAATCGACGAGCCAGTGCCGAATTAAAAATAAATACGAAATTAACAAAAATTACTATGTTAGAAGTCGACTGGCGTTAGGCAATGGTCTGGAGATGAAACAACTTATTTTACTTTTATCATCGCAAAGCCTGAGATGCTCATAACGATATAACGTCTATTTATTGGCTTAAACGAACATAAATTTAGCGGTCCAGTTCCGCTCTTCCTGCGCAACAGTGAACGTTGCGCAGATACCTTCAATCCTAAGGATATATAGCTATGCAAATGAAGTTAAACAGTGTCATTCGAAATATGGTTATGGCAGCAGCCGTTTCTGGAATAACCTTTGCCGCCAGTGCAGCCGATGGACAGATCAACTTTACAGGCACCATTCTGGATTCTGCCTGTACGATTGATACCAATACGGCGAACCAGACCGTTAACCTTGGTAAAATTCCAAAGAGCTCGTTCAACGCGGCCGGGGCCGTTGCTGCCGCAACCCGCTTTAGCATTGTGTTGAATAACTGCCCTGCGGCCGTCACCTCTGCCTCCGTTAAGTTTGACGGCACGGCGGACAGCAGCGACACCAATATTCTTGCGCTGAACAGCGGTCAAACGGCTAAAGGCGTCGGTGTGGCGTTCTATGAAGAAGATGGCATCACCGCAATCCCGCTGGCGACCCAGTCTAAGAGCATCACGCTTGACACCAGCACAGGCGAAGATCCTGCTAACAGCAACAAAATGAACTTCGTGGCGAAATATAAGGCAACGCAGGCTGCCGTAGTTGCGGGTACGGCAAACGCAACGTCAGATTTTACCATTACCTATCAGTAATAAGCCGGGCGTACCCAGGGTACGCCCCATTTTTTCCTGCTGGAATATCGGGGAAGTATGATGAGTCAACTTATTCGAACGATTGTATTATTAGGCACTTGCCTACTCTCCCTGCCGGGCCAGGCCAGCATAACCGTTGGCGGAACGCGCTTAATTTATAATGGAGCTGAAAACGAAGCCTCACTCCCTGTGAGTAACAGTAAGGATGCTGTCCCCTATTTAATTCAGTCATGGATTGAATTAAGCGAAAACTCGAAGGAGCAGGTTCCTTTTATCGTCACGCCACCGCTGTTCCGCCTCGACGGTGGTCATGAAAATACGCTGCGGGTCATTTATACCGGCGAGACGTCGCTGCCTGAAAACCGAGAGTCTGTATTTTGGCTTAACGTAAAATCAATTCCCTCAATGACCCGGTCAGATGAGAACAGGCTGCTTATTGCCGTTAAGACGCGCATGAAGCTTTTCTACCGGCCTGCGGCTCTGGCGTCGGAAAATGCGGGTGAGGCATGGACGCGATTGACGTTTGAACCGCGCGGCGAACGCCTGGTGATTAATAATCCGACGCCGTTCTACGTTTCTCTTTATTCATTAACGGTTGGCAATAAAACGATTGCGCCGCCGCCAATGATTTCCCCCTTGAGTTCCGTAACGGTCGCCGGCAGTGGAAAGCAGGTGGCGTGGAAAGCCATAAATGATTTTGGTGGCGTAACGACAGAAAAGCGCCAGATGCTGAAATAAAAAATATTAACAACACGCTATGTCACTCGCGCAGGTAAGCAAAGTGAATATTGTTTCTTATTCCCGATATGGTTTTTTCTCTGGCTCGTGGCCTCACCGCGTAAGTCGACTCTCGACGATAGCGCTTTTTATTTCGGGCGTTTTTCCCGCGGGCGCGGGCGAACTCTATTTTATGGCTGATGCGCTTGAAAAAATACACTCGACTTCCCAGGGCATCGATCTGGGCCGCTTCGAGCGCGGAGAGCAGTTACCCGGCACCTACAGGGTAGAAATTTGGCTTAATGAAAATTATATCCGAACGGAAAATATCTCTTTTGTTCCTGTAAACGGCATCGGGCTGGCGCCGGAACTTAACCGCAGAGAGCTTGAGTCGCTCGGCGTCAGGGTTAAAGCATTTCCTGAATTAGCCATGCTTCCGGTCGAGACGATTATTACCGACCCCGGCGCATTCATACCGGACGCTACCGCCCGGCTGGATTTTGACAGGCAGAGGCTGGACATCTCTATCCCGCAATCGGCGCTCAACGCGCGCGCGCGCGGCACCGTTGATCCGTCGCTCTGGAACCAGGGCATTTCTGCGCTGCTGGTCAATTATAGCATCAACGGGTCGCGCAACTGGAGCCGGGACGGTGAGACGCAGGATCAGCTTTATACCAACCTGCAAAGCGGTATTAACGCGGGGCCGTGGCGCCTGCGCAACTACAGCACCGTGACCAAGAACAACGGGAAACAGTCGTTTTCGTCGCTGAATACGACCCTGAGCCGCGACGTCCAGTTTTTGAGGGGGCAGTTCCAGGTGGGGGAAACCAGTACCCCGGGCGACGTGTTTGACAGCGTGATGTTTCGCGGTGCGCAGATTTTTTCTGATGACACCATGCTGCCGGAGAGCATGCGCGGCTTCGCTCCTGTCATTCGAGGGATCGCCCGCACCAACGCCACGGTCACCGTGAAGCAAAACGGCTACACGGTTTATCAAACCTACGTGGCGCCCGGCAGCTTTGAAATTCGCGATCTCTATCCTACCTCGGCGAGCGGCGATCTGGACATTGTCGTCACCGAAGCCGACGGCAGCGTCCAGCATTTCGTGCAGCCATTCTCTGCGGTTCCCGTCATGCTGCGGGAAGGCCGCGTGAAGTATGCGCTGAGCGCAGGGGAGTATCGAACAACGAAGCATGGCGCGGAAACCCCCTCATTTGGGCTGGGCACGCTGGCCTATGGCCTCTCCAATCATCTCACGCTGTACGGTGGCGTTTTGGGGGCGAGCAACTATGCGTCTGGCGTGCTCGGTACGGGTCTCAGCTTTGGCGACATTGGCTCGCTGTCGGCTGACGTTACTGTTGCCGACAGCCAGCTTGATGATGAGAAAAAACGCCGCAGCCGCGGGCAGTCCTATCGCGTGCAGTATTCGAAAACGGTGGCCACGACCGCTACCACCGTGACGCTCGCCAGCTATCGCTACTCTACGGAAGGGTTTTATACCTTCCAGGAAGTGAATGAATTTAGCAGCCAGCGCTACAACAAGCGAAGCCGACTGCAGCTCAACCTCAGCCAGTCGCTGCAGAGCTGGGGAAACTTTTATATTTCGGCCTATCAGCAGGACTACTGGAGCAAGCGAGGCTATGAGCGCAACGTCAGCACCGGCTTTAACACCAGTATCAGCGACATCAACTACTCGCTCGGCTACACCTACAGTGAAACGCCGGGCAAAAACCGTAAGGACCAGATTCTGGCCTTTAGCCTGCAGGTGCCGCTGAGCAAATGGCTACCGCAAAGCTGGGCCAGCTACAGCGTGAATATGCAAAAGAACGGTCCTGAAACGCATCAGGTGGGGCTGAGCGGCACCGCGCTTGCCGATAACAACCTGAGCTATCTGGTCCAGCAGGGCTATACCTCGTCGGGCGGGGAGTCGAGAAGCGCCGTGAGTGGAACCTATAAGGGCGGCTACGGCACCGTGAGCGCGGGTTACAACCATAGCCGACAGAATAGCCAGCTGAACTTCGGCCTGCAGGGGGGGATCGTGGGTCATGAACACGGCGTGACCTTCTCGCAGCCGCTGGGAGATACCGTTGTGCTGCTGGAGGCGCAGGGCGCGCCCGGCGTAAGGGTACGCAACAACCCCGGCGTTAGAACGGACTGGCGCGGCTACGCGGTGGTGCCCTATGCCAGCGCCTACCAGGAAAACCGGATTGCGATAGACACCGGCTCGCTGGGACCGGACGTGGATGTGGCCGAATCCGTGGTCAACGTTGTGCCGACGCGCGGTGCCGTGGTGCGCGCCACATTCAACGCGCGAACGGGGTACAGGGCCTTGATAACGCTCCTGTATCAAAACTCACCGGTGCCCTTTGGCGCAATGGTAAAGCTTAACGAAAGCGACACGATGAGCATTGTGGGAAGCGATGGCGAGGTTTATATGAGCGGCCTGAATGATGGGGACACTATCACTGTAAGGTGGGGGGCGAAAACCTGCCGCGCCAAAATAACCTTGAACGCCTTACCGGGGAAAATTCAGCGTACCACCGCGGCATGCCGTTAAATTTCTCATGGCCTCGATGCGCATGATGACTTTGGCGAGAGAAGGCCTAAGCCTCACCTAAATGAAGGAACATATGATGTCTACCGTAATGAAAATCGCGACGGCTGCAGTGGGAAGCGCTATATCTCTGAATGCTTTTGCGCTGTGTTCTGCAAACGACGTCGCGGTGAACGTAGATCGGAATATTGTCGTTCAGCGGGATGCGCCCGTTGGAACGGTTTTAGCGACGATAACCACCGTTAACCCCATGACGTGCGATCCTGAGGGCCAGCAAATTGGATATGATGGCTCGTGGTTTATTCAGCTCTCGGGGACGAATGCGGATTATGGCGCCTCGCCGCTGGCCAACGTGCGGGCGACGGAGGTTCCGGGCATCGGCATCCGCTGGAAGAACTTTTCCAGCACCACGCAAAGCAGCGAGTTTGTCACCCGGATGAATCTCAATAATGCGAGCTGGAGGCGAGGGATCCTCCAGAATGGCGTATCAACGTTCACGGATACCTTCGAGCTGATTAAAACCAGCACTACCCCCGCGACGGGCTCAATACCGGCGCTGACGCTAAATATGGAATACAGCACGCCGGTCAGTAATAATATTAAACGCCTGCCGCTTTATAAATATATCTTTTCGCCGATGAACATCAGCACTGCATCCTGTCAGATTCAGGATAAAAATTTGAATATCAATATGGGGATTGCGCTGTTGCCGAAGTTTAACGGCGTGGGCAGCACCCAGAATCCGGTAACGTTTTCCATCCCGCTTATTTGTGGTGAACAGACCGCGGTGAATGTAACGCTGGATAACGTCAGCCCGCTTGCCGATGCTGCCAACGGCGTCCTGGGGTTAAACAGTAGCTCGACGGCAAAAGGCCTGGGCATTCAGTTGAAATATAATGATGCGCCGGTACAGTTCGGCAAGTTAATTAAATACGGCACGACCACCTCGCCGGGGGAGGTGGTGAATATTCCCTTCAAGGCCGCGTATTACATGACTTCAGCGAATGCGCGGTCAGGCTCGGTGAGCGCCACGGCGTCCTTCACCCTGACCTACCGCTAGCACATTATTCGCGGCGATAAGCGAAAGGGGGCCATCTGGCCCCCTTTACCCCTGTCTGAACGTTGTGCTTATTTCCCCAGCAGCTCCCTGCGCACAATTTCTGCCCCCGCGCTCAGCGTGGCCAGCTTGCCGCGCGTTCCAGTCGCTCACCTCGTCAAAGAAGACGTTAAACGCGGTTCGTCGAACTGGATAATGTCCACGCCCGCCGCCTCAAGCTCTTTCGCCTCCTGGTTAAGGATGCGGGCAAACTCCCAGGCCAGCCTTTCGCATCTTCAACGAAGACCAGCTTCAGGCGCGACAGCGCACCTACCACCGCCGGCACGCTCGCGTCATAGCGATTGCGGATTTTCACCACTTCGCGCTTCTCAAAATCCACGCCGTTCAGGTGTTCAATAAAGGGGGTGTCGAAGTGCTGGCGCGTCCTGCTGGTATTCAGCGCCTAACGCAGGTTTTGCTGACGGCTTTCTCCGCGCGCTAAATTCGCAAAGTTGGTGGTAATACGCGTTTTTTGAAGGGGTTATAGTATCATCGAAACGAATGCTTTTTAAGGTGAAGACAAAAGGTTTTGTCATCGTAAAGGGCGGGGCGGCGGCACCAGTTTCGCGCAGCGTCACCCGTCGCGCCAAAATCAATAATGATAACTATTTTCATTTGATTATAGCCTGTGCTATACAATATAGCTAAGGCTAATTTCGGTATATTTTTAACCACTTCAGGAGAGTTCTGCGATGCACCTACTGCAAGGATTGAAGCGTCTGTTGTTCAGCTCGCTGCTACTGACCGCGGCCACCGCGGGCGCACAGGCGGCTGAAAAATTCCAGGTCATCACCACGTTTACCGTCATAGCGGATATGGCGAAAAACGTGGCGGGGGACGCCGCAGAAGTCACTTCCATCACCAAACCGGGCGCTGAAATCCATGAGTATCAGCCGACGCCCGGCGACATCAAGCGCGCCCAGAAGGCGCAGCTGATCCTGGCCAACGGCATGAACCTTGAGCTGTGGTTCCAGCGGTTTTATCAGCATCTGAACGGCGTGCCGGAAGTGATTGTCACCAAAGGCATTACGCCGATGGGGATCGGGGAAGGGCCGTATAACGGCAAACCCAACCCGCACGCGTGGATGTCTCCGGATAACGCCCTGATTTACGTCGATAACATTCGTGACGCGCTGGTGAAGTACGACCCGGCGAATGCGCAGACCTATCAGCGCAACGCTGAAGCCTATAAGCAGAAGATCACCGCCACCCTCGAACCGCTGCGTAAGCAGGTTGCGGAGATCCCGGAAGATAAACGCTGGATGGTCACCAGTGAAGGGGCGTTCTCCTATCTGGCGCGGGATCTGGGCCTGAAAGAGCTTTACCTGTGGCCGATCAACGCCGATCAGCAGGGCACGCCTCAGCAGGTGCGCAAGGTTATCGATCTGGTGAAAAAACATCGCATTCCGGCGGTGTTCAGCGAAAGTACCGTCTCCGATAAACCCGCGCGCCAGGTGGCACGGGAAACCGATACCCATTACGGCGGCGTGCTGTATGTCGACTCCCTGAGCGCAGAAAACGGCCCGGTGCCGACCTATATCGATCTGTTGAACGTCACGACCCGCACGCTGGTGCAGGGCATCCGTGACGGCATGAAGGAGTAACCATGCAGAAGGGGATTGTCGTAACCGATTTGACCGTGACCTACCGTAACGGTCATACCGCATTGCGTGATGCCTCGTTCAGCGTGCCGGGCGGTTCGATTGCCGCACTGGTCGGCGTGAACGGTTCCGGCAAATCTACGCTGTTTAAGGCGGTGATGGGCTTTGTACGGGCGGCAAGCGGCACGATCACTATTCTGGGATTACCGTCTCACCGGGCGCTCCGTCAGAACCTGGTCGCCTACGTGCCGCAGTCGGAAGAGGTTGACTGGTCGTTCCCGGTGCTGGTGGAAGACGTGGTGATGATGGGCCGCTACGGACATATGGGTTTTTTGCGTCGGCCAAAAGCGCTGGATCGGCAGATCGTCACCGACGCTCTGAAACGGGTGGATATGCTTGAGCTGCGCCATCGGCAGATTGGTGAGCTCTCCGGCGGGCAAAAGAAACGCGTGTTTCTGGCGCGGGCGATTGCCCAGCAGGGCGAGGTGATCCTGCTCGACGAGCCGTTTACCGGCGTGGACGTTAAAACTGAAGCCAGAATTATCACCCTGCTGCGGGAACTGCGCGATGAGGGCAAAACCATGCTGGTATCGACCCACAATTTAGGCTCCGTCTCCGGGTTTTGCGATTACACGGTCATGGTCAAAGGTACCGTGCTGGCAAGCGGCCCGACGGAAACCACCTTTACCGCCGAAAATCTGGAGCGCGCCTTCAGCGGCGTGCTGCGCCACGTGGTGCTCAGCGGCTCTGAAGATCGCATTATTACCGACGATGAACGCCCCTTCGTGACGCACCGTCAGGAGGTAAAATGAGCGTATTTCTGGAACCCTTCGGCTACGAGTACATGCTGAACGCGATGTGGGTTTCGGCGATGGTGGGCGGGCTGTGCGCGTTTCTCTCGTGCTATCTGATGCTAAAAGGCTGGTCGCTGATTGGCGATGCGCTCTCGCACTCCATCGTACCGGGCGTGGCGGGAGCCTACATGCTCGGGCTGCCGTTTTCGCTGGGGGCGTTCCTGTCGGGCGGGCTGGCGGCGGGCAGCATGCTGTTTCTCAACCAGCGCAGCCGCCTGAAAGAGGACGCCATCATCGGGCTGATCTTCTCCTCCTTTTTCGGTCTGGGGCTGTTTATGGTCTCACTCAACCCGACCTCGGTGAATATTCAGACTATCGTCCTCGGGAATATCCTCGCCATTGCCCCGGAAGACATCGTCCAGCTGGCGATTATCGGCGTGGTGTCGATGCTTGTTCTGCTGTTCAAATGGAAAGATTTGATGGTGACCTTTTTTGATGAGAACCACGCCCGCGCCATCGGTCTGCGTCCTGAACGTCTGAAGATCCTTTTCTTTACCCTGCTGGCGGTTTCCACCGTGGCTGCGCTGCAAACCGTCGGCGCATTTCTGGTGATCTGTCTGGTGGTCACGCCCGGCGCGACCGCGTGGCTGCTGACCGATCGCTTCCCGCGACTGCTGATGATTGCCGTTGCCATGGGTAGCATTACCAGCTTCCTCGGCGCGTGGGCGAGCTATTATCTCGACGGCGCGACCGGCGGCATTATCGTGGTCGCCCAGACGCTGCTGTTCCTGCTGGCGTTCGTCTTTGCGCCGAAGCACGGGCTGCTCGCCAGCCGCCGTCGGGCGCGCCGGGCGCAGGAGGTCCACCCATGATCGCGCTGCTCCTTGAACCCTTCCAGTTTGCGTTTATGAACAACGCGCTGCTGATTTCACTGCTGGTCGCCGTGCCCTGCGCGCTGCTGTCGGTTTTTCTGGTGCTCAAGGGCTGGGCGCTGATGGGCGACGCCATGAGCCATGCGGTGTTTCCCGGCGTCGTGCTGGCCTGGATGATGGGGCTGCCGCTGGCGCTGGGCGCATTCGTTGCCGGTCTGTTCTGCGCGGTCGCCACCGGATACCTGAAAGACAACAGCCGCATCAAGCAGGATACGGTTATGGGGATCGTCTTTTCCGGCATGTTCGGTGCCGGGTTGATCCTCTACATCGCCGTCAAACCCGAGGTGCATCTCGACCATATTCTGTTCGGCGATATGCTGGGTATTAACGGAATGGACATTCTGCAAAGCGGGATTGTGGCGGGGCTGATTGCGCTGGTGATTGGCCTGAAGTGGCGGGACTTTTTGCTGTTCTGCTTTGATTATCAGCAGGCGCAGGCGAGCGGGTTGCGCACTCGCTGGCTGCACTATGGATTACTGTGCATGGTTTCGCTGACTATCGTGGCGACGCTGAAAGCGGTGGGGATTATTCTGTCGATTTCGTTGCTCATTGCGCCCGGCGCGGTGGCGGTGCTGATCACCCGGCGCTTCCACATGGCGCTGCTGGTGGCGGTAGCCGTTTCCGCGCTCGTGTCCGTAAGCGGCGTCTATGCGTCATTTTATCTCGACAGCGCGCCTGCCCCGACTATCGTCGTGCTGTTCGCGGTCGTGTTTATCGTGACGTTTGTGGTCACCAGCGTGAAGGCCCGTCGGCAGGAGAGTGTGACAGCAGGGTGATCGCCTGTTCGCCGTGCTGTTGCCAGTGAACGGTAAAGGCGGTGCCTTCGGGATAGCCCGCGCGCTGGCAGGTCAATGCCAGCGTAAGCGTCTTATCGACGAGCTGCATGACGCGGGCGCTGTCAAATCCCATCCAGGCCTGCACCTGCGGAAAGAGGGCTTTGAACAGGCTCTCTTTGGCGCTAAACACCAGCGTCAGGGCGAGGGCGAACGGGTAACCCGAGCGGGAAAGGACGCTCTCTTCCTGCGCATCAATAATGCCGTCTTTGATTTCCCGGGCTTCGTTTTCGGGGAGGATCGTTTCGCAATCAATGCCGATAAGCGCAGGGTGGTCGTGCGTAACGACAGCCATCGCCAGCGTGCCGCTGTGGGTGATGCTGCCGGAAAACCCCTGTGGCCAGCGCGGTTCCCCGCTGGGGCCGATGCCGGGTACGGTGTGGTCCGGTAAGGCGTGCGCCGCGGCGATGCGCCCGGCAAGATGCTCGGCTTTGCGTTTGCGTCCGGCGTTTGAAAGCTCTGCGTGATGGGGAAGCCAGAGGAGATCGGCGTCGGTAAAAGTGGTGGGGTCGAAGGTGACGCGGTGAACGGTGCGATAGGCGAGAATGAACGTGCTGTGGGTTGTGTGCATGGTTTCCCTCACCCTGACCCTCTCCCCGGAGGGGAGAGGGAAGGTTTACTTCAGTGCCTTAAAAATGCGTATTCACACTCATATACCACGTGCGACCCGGCTCATTATACGTATACGCTCCCGCACCGTACATATACGCGCCGGTGGTGGCATTCCCCGTGGTCTGGGCATTACCCGCACGCCACTGGCGCTTGTCGAAGACGTTATCCACGCCGCCGGTCAGGCTGACGTTTTTGGTCACGTCCCAGGTCGCGCTCAGGCCAACGATGCTGTACGGGCTAACTTCGTCTTTCTCAGACCCGCTCACCGGTTCTCCCTTGTAGTTGTATTTCTTCGGCTGCTGCTTGCCGTACCAGGTGAAGGTTGACTGCAGCGACACATCCTGATGCACCTGCCAGCTCAGGGTCGAGTTTAGCGTGTACTCCGGAATGATCGACAGACGGTCGCCGGTCTCCTTGTTCTTACTCTGCAGCATGTAAGTGATGTTATTGGTCCAGTTGATCGTGTCGCTGACCGGCACGTTCAGGGAGCCTTCCAGCCCTTCAACCACCGCTTTCGGGACGTTTTCCCACTGGTAAATATCCGTCTGCACCTTACCGGAAGAGGTGTGGCCAATTGGCGCATAGCCCGCTTCAATCTTGTCGCGGTAGTCGTTGCGGAACCAGGTCACGCCCGCCAGCCAGCCGTCGCGTTTCCACTCCAGACCGATCTCTTTGTTGATGCTGGTTTCGGCTTTCAGATCGTCGTTGCCCATCATGTAGCAGCCGACGCCGTCGCCGCTTGCGTAGCAACCCTGGCCTTTACTGTAGAGCAGATAGTTCGGGTTGGTCTGATACAGGCTTGGCGCTTTGTAAGCCCGCGCAATACCCATCTTCAGCGTGAAGTCATCCCCCAGACCTTGCGACAGGTTAAGTGACGGGCTCCAGTTATTGCCGACGATGGTGTGGTGATCGAAGCGCAGGGCAGGGGTCAGCATGGTGCTGTCGGTCAGCTCCATGTTGTTCTCCGCAAACAGGGAGAAAATCTCCGCCGAGGTGTACGGACTACGGTCGTTGCTCATGCCCGGAATGGTGCCGCCCTGCTGGGTTTGCGTGAAGGAGGTCGAATCCTTCATGCGCTGCTGGTTCCACTCGGTGCCCAGGGTCAGATTCTGGTTAACGAGGAAATCAATCGGCAGATTGATTTCGCTGTGCAGCATCACGTCGGCCAGATCGGTGTCGGTGAATTTATCGCTGTTAAACAGACCTTCCGTCCCGCCAGCCAGCCCTTCGCCCAGGCGGGAGTTGCGGGTGTGTTCGTACTGCGCCCAGTTGCTGGTGGTAATGCCGTTATCCCAGCCGCCGTTCCAGGTCACCGCGAAGTTCTGGCGATAAATACGGTTGGTCTCTTTGCCGTAGTTTTTCTTCACCAGCGCGTTGTCGTTATTGGTGTTCTGCGTGTCGCCCGCATAAAGGTTGTTCTGGCGGCTATAGCCTGCTTCAAACTCCAGGGACTGCATGGGCGCGAAGTCCCAGCGCACGACGCCGTTGATGTCTTTATTCTCTACACCTTCACGACCTGCGGGCAGGGTGTTGGCGTAGGCGCCAGTACGGTCAGACTGATGGCCCTGGTTGATGTCCCACGCGTCGGCCTGGGTTTTGTCCAGGTTACCGAACATGCGGAAGCTGAAATCGCCGCCCAGCGGGCCGCTCAGGCTGAAGTTGGTGCGCTTAGTGGAACCTTCATCTTTATGTTCCGGCGCATTCAGGTAGGTGTTCCAGGAGCCGTGCCACTGGTCGTCGAATTTTTTGGTGATGATGTTGACCACGCCACCTGCCGCACCGTTGCCGTAGCGGGCGGCCGCCGGACCACGGATCACTTCGATGCGCTCGATCATCTCCGGCGGTACCCAGCCGGTATCGCCCCGGGTATCACGCTCGCCGCGCCAGCCCAGACGGATGGAGTTACGGCTGGTAACCGGTTTACCGTCGATCAGGATCAGGGTGTTTTCCGGGCCCATGCCGCGGATATCAATCTGACGGTTATTCCCGCGCTGGCCGCTGGTGGAGTTACCGGTGAGGTTCACGCCCGGCATGGTGCGGATGATTTCCGACACGTCGCGCGCGGGCGGGTTTTTACGGATCTCATCGGCGGTAATGGTCGACACGCCCGGCGCCTGCAAATTCTGCTCGGCGGCGGTGATCACCATCGTGTCTTCGTGCTGCGCGGAGGCGGCGTTGTCGTCTGCCATGGCGGGCAGCGCGACACCATAAATCCCTAAATTGACCAGCAAGGCCAGAGAGTGAATCTTCTTATTCATTGTACGTCCCGCTTTTATGGTTATTCATGAACGCGCTTCCCACAGCGCGGGCATTACGCTATTGCAAATGCAAATAGTTATCAATAATATTATCAATAAAATTTGTCCTGAAACAAAAAAGACTGTTAAACATGAGGTTATAAGGGTGACGGCGTTAATAACGGGCAGTGAAGCGTGGTGGCAGTCGAAAAGCGGGCCTGACTTGAAACCTGAAAACGGTAAATTTCGCGTCACGTTCTGGTGGCGCGATCCGAACGGAACGCAGACCTCGTCACCGATTAAACACGTCTGGCTCAATATCACCGGCGTGACCGATCACCATCAAAATGCCCGTCCGCAGTCCCTCAAACGCATCCCGGATACCGACGTCTGGCAGTGGCAGGGAGAGTTCAGCCCCGTGTGGCGGGGGAGCTACTGTTTTATCCCTTCCGTGAATGAAAACGATTTTGCCGACGCGGTGTTTGAAGGCGAGAGTCCGGACCGTAAGGCGCTGCGCGAAGGCTGGGGTAAACTGCTGCCGCACGCGGTTTCCGACCCGCTTAACCCGCAGAGCTGGCGCGGTGGTCGCGGTCATGCCGTTTCGGCGCTGGAAATGCCGGGCGCACCCGTTCAGCTAGGCTGGGATCGTCCTGATACGCCCCACCACGCGCCGGTCTGCATTGATTGGGAAAGCGCACGCCTGAAAAACCGCCGCCGAGTCTGGATTTTTACCACCGGGGAGGAAAACCCCGAGCGCCCGCTGGCGGTGCTGCTTGATGGCCAGTTCTGGGCCGAAAGCATGCCCGTCTGGCCCGCGCTGGCCGCGCTTACGCGTGAAGGCAAACTGCCCCCGGCGGTCTATGTCTTAATTGATGTGATTGATACCGCACACCGCAGCCGCGAGCTGCCCTGCAACCCCGATTTCTGGCTGGCGGTGCAGGAAGAACTCCTCCCACAGATACAACGCATTGCCCCCTTCAGCGACCGCGCCGACCGTACCGTGGCGGCGGGTCAGAGCTTCGGCGGCCTTTCCTCCCTTTATGCGGGCCTCAACTGGCCGCAGCGCTTTGGCTGCGTGCTCAGTCAGTCCGGTTCCTACTGGTGGCCGCACCGCGGCGCACAGCAGGAGGGGCTACTCATCGGGCAGCTTAAAGCGGGTGAAAAAACCGCACGCGGACTGCGCATCGTCCTTGAGGCCGGGCGCAACGAACCGCTTATCTTCCGCGTGAATCAGGCGATTTACGCCGTATTGCACGCGCAGCAGGTTTACTGGCGTCAGGTTGACGGCGGACACGACGCGCTTTGCTGGCGCGGTGGGCTGACGCAGGGGCTGATGACCCTCTGGCAGCCGCTTATTCAATAACGGAGTCTGTATGGAATTCAGCAATCCTTTCGATAATCCGCAGGGACAGTTTGTCATTTTGCAAAACGACCAGGGGCAGTACAGCCTGTGGCCGCAGCAGTGCGAATTGCCCGCTGGCTGGCGCGTGGTATGCGAAGCGCAGTCTCAGGACGTGTGCCAGCAGTGGCTGGCGGAACACTGGCAGACGCTTGAGCCGTCCTGTTTTGCGGGGGAAAACGCATGAGCCGTCTTCCGCTTGTCGCCGCCCAGCCGGGTATCTGGATGGCGGAGCAACTGTCCGCGCTGCCAAATGCCTGGAGCGTGGCGCACTACACTGAGCTAAAGGGCGATATCGACGCGCCGTTGCTGGCAAAAGCCATTGCTGAAGGCATGATGCAGGCCGATACCCTGCGGATGCGTTTTGCCGAAGATAACGGTGAGGTGTGGCAGTGGGTGGATGAAACCGTCATGCTGCCGGAACCGTCCATCGTTCGCGTGGACTCTCATGATGCCGCCGTGGCGCTGATGGAAGCCGATCTCAACCAGAACCTGCGCGTCGACAGCGGTCAACCGCTGGCGTTTCATCTGCTGATTCAGGTGGGGGAAGAACGCTGGTACTGGTATCAGCGTTATCATCACTTAGTGGTGGATGGCTTCAGTTTTCCGGCGATTACCCGCCAGATTACCGCCATTTATGCCGCATGGAAAAAGGGCGACCCCACGCCATCTTCTCCTTTTTCACCCTTCGCCGAGGTGGTGGAAGAGTATCAGCGCTATCGTGAAAGCGAGGCGTATGCACGCGACGGTGACTTCTGGGCAGCGCAGCGCAGAAAGCTTCCTCCTCCGGTCTCTCTTTCTTCCGTGCCGCTGCCAGGGCGCGCCGCGACAACTGACATCCTGCGCCTGAAAATCGTCGCCGACAGCAGCGCGTTTAGCCAGCTTGCGCAGGCTGCAGGGCAGGCTCAGCGTACCGATCTGGCGCTTGCGCTGGTCGCGCTGTGGCTGGGCCGCCTGACCGGGCGTCTGGACTACGCCGCCGGGTTTATCTTTATGCGCCGCATGGGCTCCGTCGCGCTGACCGCAACTGGACCGGTGCTCAACGTCCTGCCGCTTGCGGTGAATATCGATCCGCAGGAGAGCCTGCCTGGGCTGGCGCTGCGTCTGGCGAGCCAGCTGAAAAAAATGCGCCGCCATCAGCGCTACGACGCGGAGCAAATTCTCCGCGACAGCGGTAAGGCGGCGGGTGATGAAGCCCTGTTTGGCCCGGTGCTGAACGTTAAGGTGTTCGATTATCAACTGGAACTCGACGGCGTAGAGGCCATCACCCACACGCTGGCGACCGGACCGGTGAACGATCTCGAGCTGGCCTTGTTCCCGGACGAGCAGGGCGGATTAAGTATTGAAATTCTCGCCAGCAAACAGCGTTACGATGAAACAACGCTGAAGGGCCACGTCGCGCGCCTGAACGCGATGCTGGTGCAGTTTGCCGCTAACCCGGACCTGCGATGTGGGGAAGTGGAAACCGTGTCAGAGCAAGAGTACGCGCAGCTTGCGCGCATCAATGACACCGGGCTGGCGCTACCCTCCACCACGCTCGCGGAGCTGGTGGCGGAACAGGCGAGCAGGACGCCGGACGCCCCCGCGCTGGCGGATGCGCACATCGAGCTGAACTACCGCCAAATGCGCGAGCAGGTGGTCGCGCTGGCAAACCTGCTGCGTGCGCGCGGCGTGAAGCCGGGCGACAGCGTGGCGGTGGCCCTCCCGCGTTCGGTATTCCTGACGCTGGCCCTGCACGGCATTGTGGAAGCCGGCGCCGCGTGGTTACCGCTGGACACCGGTTACCCGGACGACCGCCTGCGGATGATGCTGGAGGACGCAAAGCCATCCCTGCTGATTACCACCGATGAGCAGCTTCCGCGCTTTAGCGAACTGCCCATAGCTTCGTTTAGTTACAACATGCTTTTGCCTGCTGCGGGTACTCAGCCTCTGCGCGTGGCGAAACCGGAGCAGACGGCGTACATCATTTTTACCTCGGGTTCAACCGGGCGTCCGAAAGGGGTGATGGTCGGTCATACCGCCATCGTTAACCGCCTGAAGTGGATGCAGAACCACTACCCGCTGACAGCGAATGACGTGGTGGCGCAGAAAACGCCGTGCAGCTTTGACGTCTCGGTCTGGGAGTTCTGGTGGCCGTTTATCGCCGGGGCGAAGCTGGTGATGGCCGAGCCGGACGCGCACCGGGACCCGCAGGCGATGCAGAGCTTCTTCGCCCGGTATGGCGTCACGACGACCCACTTTGTGCCGTCGATGCTGGCGGCGTTTGTCGCCTCGCTGACGCCGGAAAACGTCGACTGCTGCAGGACGCTTAAGCAGGTGTTCTGCAGCGGCGAAGCGCTGCCGACCGGGCTGTGCCGCGAGTGGGAACAGCTCACCCGTGCGCCGCTGCACAACCTCTACGGCCCGACCGAAGCGGCAGTGGACGTGAGCTGGTATCCGGCGTTTGGCCCTGAGCTGGCGGCCGTTGAAGGCAATAGCGTGCCGATTGGTTTCCCGGTGTGGAACACGGGGCTGCGCATTCTGGATGCACTGATGCGCCCGGTGCCGTTCGGCGTGGCGGGGGATCTGTATCTCACCGGCATTCAGCTGGCGCAGGGATATCTGGGGCGTCCGGATCTCACCGCCAGCCGCTTTATCGCCGACCCGTTCGCGCCGGGCGAGCGGATGTATCGCACCGGTGACGTCGCCCGCTGGCTGGATAACGGGGCGGTAGAATATCTGGGCCGCAGCGATGATCAGCTAAAAATTCGCGGCCAGCGTATTGAGCTGGGCGAAATCGACCGGGCGATGCTGTCGCTGCCGGACGTGGCGCAGGCCGTGGCGCATGCCTGCGTGTTCAACCAGGCGGCGGCAACGGGGGGCGATGCCCGCCAGCTGGTGGGATACGTTGTCTCCGAATCCGGTTTACCGCTGGATCGTGATGCGCTGCTGGAATCGCTGAAGGCGCAGCTTCCGCCGCATATGGTGCCGGTGGTGATGCTGCAACTCAGCGCGCTGCCGCTCAGCGCGAACGGCAAACTCGACCGCAAGGCGCTGCCGCTGCCGGAGTTGACCAGCAAAACCACCGGACGCGCGCCGGAAACGGACACCGAAATCGGCGTGGCGCAGGCGTTTGCCGCGCTGCTGGGTTGCGAGGTGAACGATATCGAAGCCGACTTCTTTGCCCTCGGCGGCCACTCGCTGCTGGCGATGCGGCTGGCGGCGCAGCTCAGCAGCACGTTCGCCCGCAAGGTCACGCCGGGGCAGATTATGGTCGCCTCGACGGTGAGCAAGCTCAGTGCGCTGCTGGACTTAAAAATGAACGACGAGCAGGCGCAGCGTCTGGGGTATGAAGCCGTTCTGCCGCTGCGTGAAAGCCATGGCCCGACGCTGTTCTGCTTCCATCCGGCGTCCGGTTTTGCCTGGCAGTTCAGCGTGCTGGCGCGCTACCTCAGCCCGCGCTGGTCTATCACCGGTATTCAATCTCCCCGACCGGAAGGGCCGATGCAGCAGTGTGCGGATCTGGATGGGGTGATTGATCATCACCTGAATACGCTGCGTAAGCAGCAGCCGCAGGGGCCGTATTATTTGTTCGGCTATTCCCTCGGCGGCACGCTGGCGCAGGCTATTGCCGCTCGTTTGCGCGCGCAGGGTGAAGCGGTGGCGTTCCTTGGCCTGCTGGATACCTGGCCACCGGAAACCCAGAACTGGGCGGAGAAAGAGGCCAACGGCCTCGACCCGGCAGCGCTGGCGGAAATTGAGCGCGAGCGGCAGGCGTTTATCGCCGCGCAGCAGGGGCAGGGCAGCAGCGAGCTGTTTGGCGCCATCGAGGGCAACTACGCCGATGCGGTGCGCCTGCTCACCACGGCGCACAGCGCGCGGTTTGACGGCAAAGCGACGCTGTTTGTCGCCGAGCGCACGCGCACGATGGATCCGCAGATCGCCTGGGCACCGTGGGTGGCGGAGCTTGAGGTGCATAGCCAGGATTGCGCCCACGTGGATATCATTTCGCCGCAGGCGTTTGAGAAGATTGGGCCGGTGTTGAAAGGGATATTGGGGTAACGTCAAAAGCGCCGGGTGGCGGCTACACCTTACCCGGCCTACGGATCCGTGGTTGATGTTTGTTGGGTTTGCTCCCTCTCCCTGTGGGAGAGGGCTGGGGTGAGGGCATCAAACCGCACGTTTTCCAAGCGGCACCACCAGCGGCGTTCCCGCCACCGGATCGTCAATAATCATGCAGCGCATACCGTAGATCTGCGCGATCAGATCCGGCGTCACAATCTCCTTCGGCGCGCCCTGCGCCACAATTTCACCGTCGCGCAAGGCAATCAGATGCGTCGCGTAGCGGCACGCCTGGTTCAAATCATGGAGCACCGCCGCCAGCGTAAATCCTTGGGTGCGGTTCAGCTCGCTCAGCAGCTCCAGCAGGTCAATTTGATGGCTGATATCCAGCCACGTTGTTGGCTCGTCCAGCAGCATGATGGAGGTTTCCTGCGCTAACACCATCGCAATCCACGCGCGCTGGCGCTGGCCCCCGGAAAGGGTATCGACGCTTTGTTGGGCGAGAGCGGTAATCCCCGTCGCCTGCATCGCGCGGTTTACCGCTTCATCGTCCTCTTTACGCCAGCGGGTAAACAGCGGCTGGTGCGGATAGCGCCCGCGCGAGACCAGTTCCTGCACCGTGATGTCCCCCGGCGTGGTGGCGTTTTGCGCCAGCAGCCCGATGCGCCTGGCCACCTCTTTGCTGGCGAAGCGCTGGATCTGCTCTCCGTCCAGAAACACGCTGCCCTCAACCGGGGTCATCAGGCGGCTCAGCGTGCGCAGCAAGGTTGATTTGCCGCAGCCGTTCGGGCCGATAATCGCCGTGAAGTGGCCGTCCGGAATAGCGACGGTTAAATCACGGGCAATGATTTTTTTGCCGTAGCCAAGGGTAAGGTTTTCGCCGCGCAAGCGGGTTGTTGTGTCTGTCATTTCTTGCGTGACTCCTGAACGAGCAAGACGATGAGGTAAATCCCGCCGAGGCTGACGGTTACCACGCCCACCGGCAGTTGATAAGGCATAAACAGCCGCTGGGCGCAGAGATCGGCGGCCAGCAGTAACAGCGATCCGCACAGCGCCGCCTGGGTTAATCCCCAGCGCGCGGTGCCGCTAAGACGCCGGGCGATGTGCGGGGCGACAAGCGCAATAAAGGATATCGGCCCGGCGATGGCGGTGGAGGCGGCGGTCAGTAATACGGCCACCAGCATCAGCATCAGGCGCGAGCGCTCAACGCTCACGCCCAGCGCGCAGGCGCTGTCGTCGCCCATCTCCAGCAGCCGCATGCGGCGCACCAGCAGCAGCGCGCCGATAAACATCAGCAAAATCAACGGTGCGGCGGGCCAGGTTTTGCCCCACGTCAGGCCGTTGAGTGAACCGGCATACCACAGCCCGGCGGAGATCGCGGTGTCCAGCGAGGCCTGCAGTAACAGCCAGGTGTTAAAGGCCATCAGCATGGCGCGCACGCCAATACCGATGATGATCAGGCGGAAGGTATCGATGCCGTTGCGCCAGGCAAGGAGCCAGATAACCAGCGACGTCAGAATACCGCCCGCCATCGCCGTAAAGGTGATGGCCGTCAGGTGCTGGCCGAACAGCACCATCGCCACCAGTACGCCACTCCAGGCTCCGGTATTCAGGCCCATTACGTCCGGGCTGCCGAGCGGGTTGCGCATCAGCGACTGGAAAATCGCGCCGCTGACCCCGAGCGCTGCGCCCACCAGAATCGCCATCGCCACCCGCGGCAGTCGCCATTCGGTGACCACCAGGGTGATATTGCGCGGGGCGCTGCCCGTGAGGGCGTGGAAGACCTGCACGAAATCGAGCGTGACCGCACCGCTTTGCAGGCTCCAGACCGCCAGCAGAACCGTGGCGATAACCAGCAGAGATACGCTGGTTATTAAACGACGGGACAGAACCCTCATGCGCCACCTCCGCGTCTGCGTCGTACCAGGACGATCAGCACCGGCGCGCCGATAAAGGCGCTGACCACCGAAACGCGCAGTTCGCCTGGCACCAGTAGACGGCCGAGCACATCGGCAAACAATAGCAGGGCCGGGGTGGCAAGCAAGGTGACCGGCAATGACCAGCGGTGATCGGCCCCCACCAGCCAGCGCGCCATGTGCGGCATCATCAGGCCGATAAAGGCAATCGGGCCGACCACGGCGGTCGCGCAGCCGCACAGGACGGTGATGGCGAGCAGGCCAACCAGCTGCGTGCGCGCCACGCGGTTGCCGAGTGAGGTCGCGGTGTCGCTGCCAAGACTGAGGCTGTTGAGCGCCCGGCTTAACAACAGCGCCACGGCGGCGGCGATAATGACCGGGAGCGCCACCACTTTCAGCGTGTCGAGAGTACGGATATCCAGCGAGCCGGCCTGCCAGAAGCGCAGCTGGTCGTAGACGTCCGGGTTGAGCAGGGCGATGCCGTTGGATAAGCCTTCCAGCACCGCTGCGAGCGCTACGCCAGCCAGCGTCAGGCGTACCGGGCTTAGCTGTCCGCCGCCCTGGCTGCCGGTAAACGCGACCACCAGCGAGGCGGCCAGCGCGCCGCAAAAGGCCATCACCAGTTGCTCAGAAGGTGACGTCAATCCGAACAGCGACGCGCCGAGCACGATGGCAAAGCTGGCGCCAGAGTTCACGCCGAGAATGCCGGGGTCCGCCAGCGGGTTACGGGTGAGGGTTTGCATCAGGGCCCCGGCAAGACCGAGGGCACCACCGGCCAGCAGTCCGGCGAGGGTTCGGGGCAGACGAGCGTCTAGCACGATAACGCAGTCGGCGCTCTGGCAGCTTCCGGAGAGCGCATCGACAATAACGGATGCGGGCAGGGACTTCGCGCCAACCAGCAGACTGAGTGCAATCGCAAGGATCAACAGCAGCAATAATACGGGCACGGCAATGGCGCGCACCGCAGAAGAGGAAAACGACATAGCAACATCCATGATTTGATAATGATAGTGATTATCGTTATCTATCTTATTTGGCTATGTTAGCATGTGCGCCCATGGAATGGGTAGAAATAGACTCAAGGCTTTGTCATGAATCAAAAATCCTGGCTGCTCAACCTCAGCCTGCTCAAAACGCACCCGGCGTATCGCGCCGTTTTTATCGCGCGCTTTATCTCCATTTTGTCCCTCGGGCTTCTCGGCGTGGCGGTGCCGGTCCAGATCCAGGCCATGACGCACTCCAGCTGGCTGGTGGGGTTATCGGTTACGTTAACCGGCAGCGCAATGTTTATCGGCCTGATGGTCGGCGGCGTGCTGGCGGACCGCTACGAGCGTAAAAAACTGATCCTGCTGGCGCGCGGCACCTGTGGCGTGGGCTTTATCGGGCTGTGTATTAACGCTTTGCTGCCGGAGCCGTCGCTGATGGCAATTTACGCCCTGGGGCTGTGGGACGGTTTTTTTGCCTCGCTAGGCGTGACGGCGCTGCTGGCGGCGACGCCTGCGCTGGTGGGGCGCGAGAATCTGATGCAGGCGGGGGCGATCACCATGCTCACCGTGCGCCTCGGCTCGGTGATTTCGCCGATGGTGGGTGGCCTGCTGCTGGCCACCGGCAACGTGGCGTGGAACTACGGGCTGGCGGCGGCGGGAACCTTCATTACCACGTTGACGCTGCTGCGCCTGCCGTTGCTGCCACCTCCGCCGCAGCCGCGTGAGCATCCGCTGAAGTCCCTGATGGCGGCCATTCGTTTTCTGTTCAGCAACCCGCTGATTGGCGGCATTGCGCTGCTCGGTGGCCTGCTGACCATGGCGAGCGCGGTGCGCGTGTTGTACCCGGCGCTGGCGGGCGAGTGGCAGATGAGCGCCTCGGAAATCGGTATTCTCTACGCCGCCATTCCGCTCGGCGCGGCGTGCGGCGCGTTGACCAGCGGTCATCTGGCGCAGAGCGGGCGTCCGGGGCTGATTATGCTGCTTGCTACGCTGGCCTCGTTTGTTGCCATTGGCTTCTTCAGCCTGATGCCGGTGTGGGCGCTCGGGGTGATGTGTCTGACGATCTTTGGCTGGCTGAGCGCCATCAGCTCGCTTTTACAGTACACCCTGATCCAGACCCAGACGCCGGAGGGGATGCTCGGGCGCATTAACGGTTTGTGGACCGCGCAGAACGTGACGGGGGATGCGATCGGTGCGGCGATCCTTGGCGGACTGGGAGCCGTCATGAGCCCGGTGGCCTCGGCGAGCAGCAGCGGGTTAGTGTTAGCCGTTGTTGGCGTGATTTTATTGGCGGTTTTGGTGGAGTTGCGTCGGTTCAGGCAGGAGAGTGCTCCGGTGTGATTTGCCGGGTGGCGCTTCGCTTACCGGGCCTACATTTTGCACCCGTAGGCCCGGTAAGCGAAGCGCCACCGGGCGCAGTTATTACCTGAAAATTGACTCTAAACGCTGTAACACCAACATCGCGCTGTAATAATCCAGGCGGAACGTCTCCGTTCCCAGCGCCCAGACGCGCTTGTTCTGCACAGCTGGCAGGTGCGCCAGCAGCGGGTTGGCGTAGATCGCATCCACGTCTTTCTGGTCGCCGGCAAAGACAAACAGCCCTTCGCCGTTTAGCCCCGTCGCCAGGTTTTCCCCGCCCAGCTGAATAATGTCGTGGCGTTTCCCCTGGCTTTTCGAGGTATGCAACCCGGCAGGCAGGTCCGCCAGCTTAAAGCCCAGCTGGTGCAGAAGCTTGCCCTGGGCCGATTCCGTGGTCCACAGGTTCGCCGTGTGTGCGGCGGCGGTATAGACGATGGCGTTCACTGGCTGCGGCGGCAGCGTCATCTGCTGCTTCACCTGGGCGAGCTGTTCATCAAATGCGGCAATGCGCTCGGTGGCCTGCTTTTCGTGTCCGGTCATCGTGCCCAGCTGCGTCAGCAGTTCCTGCCAGCTTTTGTCGTCGTAGTTGATGATAAGCGTGGGCGCGATGGCCGAGAGCTGATCGTACAGCGCCAGCGCCGAATCCCCGCCGGTGGCGCTGATCAAAATCAGATCCGGCATTTGGGCGGCTACCGCCTCTGCGCTGGGTTCACCAATATACAGCCGCGCAACCTTACGCTGTTTCGCAATGTCTCCCCACTGGCGCAGGAAACCCTGCGCATCCGCGACGCGGTTATTCGGCGTGGTCGCACCGCTGGCGATAACCGGCGCATCAATTGCCAGCAGGGAGCCGGTCAGGGTCACGCTGGTGGAGACAATCCGCGTCGGTTTGTGCTCAAGGGTATGAACGCCACGGCTGTCGGTGACCTGACGCGGCCAGTCGGCGGCGACCGCTGAGGTTAGTCCTAAAACAAAAAATCCTGTCAGAAGAAGGGCATTGCGGCATATGGCAAGGAGTTTCACAGAGCGGCATCCTGTTTTTATTGAAGATAATGCTTCTCATTTTCATGGTTGCCGGGGAGGGATGCAAGCGTTTGTCGAACAAGTTATTTGTCCGGCGGTTGACAGCGGGACGCTGTGGGATTAGGTTAGCCGACGAAAATATAAATGATAATCATTATTGCTTCTTTTATCGTTTGTGGAGGATGATATGGACACGTCCCTGGCTGAGGAAGTTCAGCACACCGCGACCACGCTGCCATCAGACAGCTTTTTCTTTATGTCGCCTTACCGCAATTTTACCACCTCCGGCTGTTTTGCCCGCTTCAGTGAACCCGCCGTCGGCGGCGACGATCCGGCAGGTCACTTCCAGCAAAAATTAGCCCAGGCTTTCCGGAATGCGAAAGCCAGCGGCATTGCCCATCCGGTGATGGTGGGGGCCATTCCCTTTGATACCCGCAAGCCGTCGTCGCTGTTTATTCCGCAACGCTGGCAGACCTTTTCCCGTCCTGCGCGTCAGCAATCCGCACGTTATTTCTCCGGTTCACAGGCGCTGAAGGTGCAACAACGCACCGAGATCCCTGCGCAGTCCGTGTTTGAAGAGATGGTCGCGCGTGCAGCGTTGCTCACCGCCACCCCGCGGGTGAACAAGGTGGTGTTGTCGCGCCTGATTGATATCGCGGCTGACAAAAAGCTGGACAGCGGTGCCCTGATGGAGCGCCTTATCGCCCAGAATCCGGCCAGTTTTAACTTCCACGTACCGCTGGAGGACGGGGGCGTGCTGCTCGGCGCCAGCCCGGAACTGCTGCTGCGCAAAGAGGGCGCGCACTTTAGCTCGCTGCCGCTGGCAGGCTCCGCGCGTCGTCAGCCGGACGATGTACTGGATCGCGAGGCGGGTAATAAGCTGCTGGCGTCCGAAAAAGATCGCCACGAGCACGACCTGGTCACCCAGGCGATGAAAGCGATTCTGGAACCGCGCAGCCATCACCTGACCATGCCGTCTTCTCCGCAGCTCATTACCACGCCAACGCTGTGGCACCTGGCAACGCCGGTGGAGGGCGAGGCGCGTGAAAACGAGAACGCCCTGACGCTGGCCTGCCTGCTGCACCCGACGCCTGCCCTGAGCGGCTTCCCGCATCAGGCGGCGAAAGCGCTGATTGCCGAGCTGGAACCGTTTGATCGCGAGCTGTTCGGCGGCATCGTCGGCTGGTGCGACAGCGAAGGGAACGGCGAGTGGGTGGTGACCATCCGCTGCGCGCGGCTGCATAACAATACCGTTCGCCTGTTTGCCGGCGCGGGCATTGTGCCTGCCTCCTCTCCGGTGGGCGAATGGCGTGAAACCGGTGTGAAGCTTTCCACCATGCTCAACGTGTTTGGTTTGCACTAAGGAAGACTGATGACCATTCCCTTTACCCGCTGGCCGGAGGATTTTGCCCGTCGCTACCGAGAAAAAGGCTACTGGCAGGATCTGCCGCTGACCCACATCCTGACGGACCATGCGGACAGCGATGCCGTGGCGATTATCGACGGCGATCGGCGCATCACCTATCGTCGCTTTAATCAGGCGGTGAACAACCTCGCGTCCGCACTTCAGGCGCAGGGGCTGCACCGTGGCGAGACCGCACTGGTACAGCTCGGCAACGTGGCCGAGTTCTACATGACCTTCTTTGCGCTGCTGCAAATCGGCGTCGCGCCGGTCAACGCGCTCTTTAGCCATCAGCGCAGCGAACTGAACGCCTACGCTATGCAGATCAAACCCGCCGTGCTGATTGCCGATCGCGATCACGCGTTGTTCGCGGGCGATGATTTCCTCAACACCTTCGTGGATGCGCATCGGTCGGTACGCGTCGTGCTCCTGCGCGGCGATAAGGGCGAACACGCCCTGGACGCGGCGATTGCCCGCCCGGCGGACCATTTCATCCCGAACCCGACGCCCGCCGATGAGGTGGCGTTCTTCCAGCTTTCCGGGGGGAGCACCGGCACGCCGAAACTGATCCCGCGCACGCACAACGATTACGACTACAGCATCCGCCGCAGCAACGAGATTTGCGGCATTACCGCGAAGACCCGTTATCTGAACGCGCTGCCCGCGGCGCACAACTACGCCATGAGTTCGCCGGGATCGTTAGGCGTTTTCACGGCGGGTGGCTGCGTGGTGTTAGCAAGCGACCCGAGCGCCACGCTCTGCTTCCCGTTAATTGAGCAACATCAGATCAACGTCACCTCGCTGGTGCCACCGGCGGTCAGCCTGTGGTTGCAGGCGATTGCCGACGGCGCGGGGAACGCACAGCTTAAATCTCTCAAGCTCCTGCAGGTGGGCGGTGCGCGCCTTTCCGCCACGCTTGCCGCGCGCATTCCGGCGGAAATCGGCTGTCAGCTTCAGCAGGTATTTGGCATGGCTGAAGGGCTGGTGAACTACACCGCGCTCGACGACGCCCCGGAACGCATCATCAATACCCAGGGCCGCCCGATGTGTCCGGACGACGAAGTGTGGGTGGCAGATGAACACGGCAATCCGCTGCCGCGCGGGGAAGTCGGGCGTCTGATGACGCGCGGGCCGTACACCTTCCGCGGCTATTTTAACAGCCCGGAACACAACGCCAGCGCTTTCGACGCTGAGGGTTTTTACTGCTCCGGCGATCTGATCGCCATCGACGAGCAGGGTTACATCACCGTGCAGGGGCGCGAGAAAGATCAGATCAACCGCGGCGGAGAGAAGATCGCCGCGGAAGAGATCGAAAACCTGCTGCTGCGCCATGAGTCGGTGATCCACGCCGCGCTGGTGAGCATGGAGGACAGCCTGCTGGGCGAAAAGAGCTGCGCGTATCTGGTGGTGAAAAAGCCCCTGCGCGCGGTCGAGGTGCGCCGCTTCCTTCGCGAGGAGGGCGTTGCCGAGTTTAAACTGCCGGACCGCGTGGAGAGCGTGGATGCGCTCCCGCTGACGCCGGTCGGCAAAGTCGATAAGAAACAGTTGCGCCTGTGGCTGGCTGAACGGGCACAGGGCTGAGGAACAGAGTATGGCCATTCCAAAATTAACCGCTTACGCGCTGCCGACCGCTGCAGAACTGCCAGCCAATAAAGTGAACTGGGCGTTCGAGCCAGAACGTGCCGCGCTGCTGATCCACGACATGCAGGAGTATTTCCTGAATTTCTGGGGCGAAAACAGCGCCATGATGCAACAGGTGGTGGCGAATATCGCCAGACTTCGCGCGTACTGCAAAGCGCACAATATTCCGGTGTACTACACCGCGCAGCCAAAAGAGCAGAGCGATGAGGACCGCGCCCTGCTGAACGACATGTGGGGGCCGGGCCTGACCCGCTCGCCGGACCAGCAGCGTATTGTGGCCGAACTGACGCCGGACGAAGCGGACACCGTGCTGGTGAAGTGGCGCTATAGCGCGTTCCATCGTTCGCCGCTGGAGCAGATGCTGAAAGAGACCGGCCGCAACCAGTTGCTGATTACCGGCGTGTACGCCCACATCGGCTGTATGACCACCGCGACCGATGCCTTTATGCGCGACATCAAGCCGTTCTTTATCGCCGACGCGCTGGCGGATTTCACCCGCGACGAGCACCTGATGTCCCTCAACTACGTTGCCGGGCGTTCAGGCCGCGTGGTGATGACCGACGAGCTGCTGCCGTCCATTCCGGCATCGAAAACGGCGCTGCGCGCGCTGATCCTGCCGCTGCTGGACGAGTCCGATGAGCCGATGGATGACGAAAACCTGATCGACTATGGTCTGGACTCGGTGCGCATGATGGCGCTGGCCGCCCGCTGGCGCAAAGTGCATGGCGATATCGACTTCGTGATGCTGGCCAAAAATCCTACCCTCGACGCCTGGTGGGCGCTGCTCTCCCGCGAGGTGAAGTGATGTCGGGATTTGATTTCAGCGGCAAAACCGTCTGGGTGACGGGCGCGGGGAAGGGGATTGGCTACGCGACGGCGCTGGCGTTTGTTGACGCGGGCGCGCAGGTGACCGGGTTCGATCTGGCCTTCCCGCAGGACGACTACCCCTTCGCGACTGAAACGCTGGACGTAGCAAATGCCGCGCAGGTGAGTGACGTGTGTGGCCGCGTGCTGGCTTCGCTTGAACGCCTGGACGTGCTGGTCAACGCGGCGGGTATTCTGCGTATGGGGGCGACGGACCAGCTCTCGCAGGAGGACTGGCAGCAGACCTTCGCGGTTAACGTTGGCGGCGCGTTCAACCTGTTCCAGCAGACGATGGGCCAGTTTCGCCGTCAGCAGGGCGGGGCGATCGTCACCGTCGCCTCTGACGCGGCACATACGCCGCGTATCGGGATGAGCGCCTACGGCGCCTCGAAAGCGGCACTGAAAAGCCTCGCCCTGACCGTCGGCCTGGAGCTGGCGGGCAGCGGCGTACGCTGTAACCTGGTGTCGCCGGGGTCAACGGACACCGATATGCAGCGCACCCTTTGGACAAACGACGATGAGGAGCAGCAGCGCATTCGCGGTTTTGGCGAGCAGTTCAAGCTTGGTATTCCGCTTGGCAAAATCGCCCGTCCGCAGGAGATTGCCAGTACCGTGCTGTTCCTTGCCTCCGATGCCGCCAGCCATATCACTCTGCAGGATATCGTGGTGGACGGCGGCTCCACGCTGGGGGCGTAAATGATCTGGAAACGTCATTTATCGCTCGACGAGCTGAACGCGACCAGCATGAACACCCTGGTGGCGCATCTGGGCATCGTCTATACCCGCCTCGGCGACGACACGCTCGAGGCCGAGATGCCGGTGGATGGGCGTACCCATCAGCCGTTTGGCCTGCTGCACGGCGGCGCCTCAGCCGCGCTGGCGGAAACGCTGGGGTCGATGGCCGGATTTCTGATGACCCGTGACGGGCAAAGCGTCGTGGGCACCGAACTGAACGCCACACACCACCGTGCCGTGGCGCAGGGGAAGGTGCGTGGGGTGTGCCAGCCGCTGCATCTGGGGAGAACCAACCAGAGCTGGGAAATCGTGGTTTTCGACGAGCAGGGACGACGATGCTGTACCTGCAGGTTGAGTACGATGGTGTTGGGGTAAGTCATTTAGCTGAAAGTGATCGGCTTAACACTGTGGTGTAAATCTCTGGTTTGACCACACATTATTGCGTTTCAGAGTTGTTAAATATTTGCCGTTGTTCTAGAAACAAAATGTAACATCTCACTGTTTCACAACAACGGATAACCACGATGAACAACTCAGGGAAATACCTTACATGGGCAGGGCTCTCCGTTGTGGGAGCTTTTGCCCTGGGCTATATCGCCCTCAACCGGGGGGAACAGATCAATGCGCTCTGGATCGTTGTCGCCTCCGTCTGCATTTATCTGATCGCGTATCGTTTTTATGGCCGCTATATCGCGAAAACCGTCCTGGGCGTTGATGCGACGCGCATGACGCCTGCCGTACGTCATAATGACGGTCTGGACTACGTCCCGACCGACAAAAAAGTGCTGTTCGGTCACCATTTTGCGGCGATTGCCGGGGCGGGCCCACTGGTGGGGCCGGTGCTGGCGGCCCAGATGGGCTACCTGCCCGGGATGATCTGGATCCTCGCGGGCGTGGTGCTGGCGGGCGCGGTGCAGGACTTTATGGTGCTGTTCGTCTCCACCCGCCGCGACGGCCGTTCGCTGGGCGAGCTGGTGAAAGAGGAGATGGGGGCAACCGCCGGGGTGATTGCCCTGGTGGCGACCTTTATGATCATGGTGATCATCCTCGCGGTGCTGGCGATGATTGTGGTGAAAGCGCTGACCCACAGCCCGTGGGGGACATACACCGTCGCGTTCACCATACCGCTGGCGCTGTTTATGGGAATTTATATTCGCTACCTGCGCCCGGGACGCATTGGTGAAGTGTCGGTGATTGGCCTGGTGTTCCTGGTGTTCGCCATTATTTCCGGCGGCTGGGTGGCGGAAAGCCCGACCTGGGCGCCGTTCTTCGACTTTACCGGTATACAGCTGACCTGGATGCTGGTGGGGTATGGCTTTGTGGCGGCGGTGCTGCCGGTGTGGCTGCTGTTGGCCCCGCGTGACTACCTCTCTACGTTCCTGAAAATCGGTACCATCGTCGGGCTGGCGATCGGCATTCTGATTATGCGTCCGACCCTGACCATGCCTGCGCTGACTAAGTTCATCGACGGTACCGGCCCGGTCTGGACCGGCAACCTGTTCCCGTTCCTGTTTATCACCATCGCCTGCGGTGCGGTGTCTGGTTTCCACGCGCTGATTGCCTCCGGGACCACGCCGAAGATGCTGGCGAATGAAAATCAGGCCTGCCTGATTGGCTACGGCGGCATGCTGATGGAATCCTTCGTCGCCATTATGGCGCTGGTTTCCGCCTGTATTATCGACCCGGGCGTCTACTTCGCGATGAACAGCCCGATGGCGGTACTGGCCCCGGCCGGGACCGTTGACGTCGTGGCGTCTGCTGCGCAGGTGGTCAGCGGCTGGGGCTTTGCGATTACCCCTGAAACGTTGACGCATATCGCTAATGAGGTGGGCGAGCAGTCAATTATCTCCCGTGCGGGTGGTGCGCCAACGCTGGCGGTGGGTATGGCCTACATTCTCCACGGTGCGCTGGGTGGGCTGATGGACGTGTCGTTCTGGTATCACTTCGCCATTCTGTTCGAGGCGCTGTTTATCCTGACGGCGGTGGATGCCGGTACGCGTGCGGCGCGCTTTATGCTGCAGGATCTGCTGGGGGTGATCTCCCCGAACCTGAAGCGTACCGATTCGCTCCCGGCAAACCTGCTGGCGACGGCACTGTGCGTGCTGGCGTGGGGCTACTTCCTGCATCAGGGCGTGGTGGATCCGCTCGGCGGCATTAACACGCTCTGGCCGCTGTTCGGTATTGCCAACCAGATGCTGGCAGGCATGGCGCTGATGCTCTGCGCGGTGGTGCTGTTCAAAATGAAGCGCCAGCGCTATGCGTGGGTGGCGCTGGTGCCGACCGCGTGGCTGCTGATCTGTACCCTGACGGCAGGCTGGCAGAAAGCCTTCAGCCCGGATAACAAAGTGGGCTTCCTGGCGATTGCCAACAAGTTCCAGGCGATGATCGACAGCGGCAAGATCCCGGCGCAGTACACCGAGTCTCAGCTGTCGCAGCTGGTATTTAATAACCGTCTGGATGCCGGGCTGACCATCTTCTTTATGGTGGTGGTCGTGGTGCTGGCGTTGTATTCTCTTAAAACCGCGCTGGCAGCATTGAAAGTGGATAAGCCAACGGCGAAAGAGACACCGTATGAGCCAATGCCTGAAAACCTGGAAGAGATTGTCACCCAGGCGAAAGGGGCGCATTAACCAGTGTGCCGGGTGGCGCTAGCGCTTACCCGGCCTACATTTTCTGTGAGACCAGAACGATGTTCGACACCCTCTCCAAAGCAGGTAAGTACCTGGGCCAGGCCGCCAAAATGATGATTGGTGTGCCGGACTACGACAACTACGTTGAACATATGCGCGTCAACCACCCGGACCAGACGCCCATGACCTACGAAGCCTTTTTCCGCGACCGCCAGGACGCCCGCTACGGCGGCAAGGGCGGGGCGAAGTGCTGTTAACCCTCTTTTGGTAAATAGAGGCTGATCTGCTCCTGCTTGCAGCCGTAAATTGCCGCCAGCTCCTGACGTGAACCGTCGAGAGCGCTCGAAAAGGCCTCTGCCGGACGACAGAGGCTTGCAGAAATATGCGATCAGGCGTTCAAACCGCCGTCCACGTCCAGACCGGTACCGGAGATCTGCCCGGCGGCCGGGCTGGCAAGGAAAGTGACTGCCGCCGCGATGTCTTCCGGCTGACCGTAATGGCCGACCGCAATCATCTGGCGCTGGGCTTCCGCCTGTTCACCGTCCTCCGGGTTCATATCGCTGTTGGTCGGACCGGGATGCACCAGGTTGACGGTGATGCCGCGCGGGCCGAGATCGCGCGCCAGGCCGCGGGTAAGAGAGTTGAGAGCCGACTTGGTCATGGAGTAAACGGCAATACCGGGCATGGCCACGCGGTTTGCCAGGCAACTGCCGATGTTAATGATGCGCCCGCCGTCAGACATGTGCACCAGCGCTTCCTGAATGGCGATCACCACGCCGCGGATGTTGACGTTGAGCAGGGCGTCAATGTCAGCCAGCGTCATGGACTCCAGCGGGCCACCGCGCGCGATCCCGGCGTTGTTGACCAGAATGTCCAGCCCGCCGAGCGCGCGCGCCGCATGGGTGACGGCATCCTGAATCGCCTGCGCGCTGGCGCTGTCAGCCTGTACGGCTTCACCGTATCGGCCAAGCGCTTTTATCTCATCGGCGACCGCCTGGGCTTTATCGGCTGATTTTTCATACGTTATAACCACATCGGCACCGGCGCGGGCCAGCTACAGGGCTATCGCACGGCCCAACCCACGGCTGGCGCCGGTAACCAGCGCTTTCTTACCTGTTAAATCGATCTGCATGATGACCTCGTTGCGAGAGAGTGGTGAGAATCATCATTAGGTATAGACGGTCGGCGCATTTAACGGGGGAATGTTTCCACCTTCTCAAACGCGGCGCGCAGAACGTCAGGGGTTAACTCAACGGGCAGATAATGAATCGACTCCACCGGACGCAGAGTGTGGGTAATAACCTTATCCAGCGCGTCGCGGTTATTAATATCAACGTCCAGTTCGCGTAGCCGGGTCGGCAGGTTAAAGCGTTGATAGGCCGCCACCAGCTGCGCCAGCACGTCGTCCTGGCCGAGCAGGGCGCTTTGCACCAGAATGCCGTAGGCCACCTTGGTGCCGTGCAGGTATTTTTCGGTCTGCGGCAGCACGGTTAAGCCGTTATGTACGGCATGCGCCGCTGCCACGCGGGTGTAGCGCTCGCCCAGACCGCCGACCATTCCACCGCCGGCAATGATCGCATCCACTACGTCCCGGAACGCCTGCGATAACTCGCCACGCTGTTGGTCTGCCAGCGCTTCCTCGCTGCGTTCCAGCAGCACGTCGCGGATCGCCAGCGCGCTGTTGATGCCCAGCCGCACGGTCAGGGGCAGGTTTTCCGGCTCAGGTGCCAACACAACCGCTTCGTACCACTTCGCCAGCGTGTCGCCGATGCCCGCCAGCAGGTATTCCGCCGGGGCATTGAGAACGATCTGCGGCTCCACCAGCACCAGGAAGTTCGCGTCGTCGAAAATCTCAAACTGCAGCGCCTGGCCTTCATCGTTATACCAGACGGAGAGCGGGGTCCACGCCGCGCAGGTCGCGGCGATGGTGGGGATGCCCACGAACGGTACACCTGAACGGCGCGCCACGGCTTTGACGGTATCCATCACCGCGCCGCCGCCGATGCCTATCACCACGCTGACGTCGCTGCCGGCTTCATTCACCAGGTGGCTGACGTCGCGCTCGCTGCAGTGGCCCTTAAACAGCAGGTGTTTTGCCCCCGTCGCGTCAAAGCTCGCTGGCAGGAAAGGGCGCGCGGCTTCGATGGCGCGCTCGCCGTAAATCCACACCGCGCGGGAAAGCTGCTCTGGCGTGAAGAAATCATTGAGATGCGCAAGGCTGCCTGGGTGGGAGAAGTAGTTCGCCGGGCCGGGCACGACGCGGATATCGGTATTGCTCATGGTGTTGTCCTTTTTTAGCACGCGCTAACCCGATGTTATGTCTGGACATCCGGATGGCTAATAATATTTCGCTTTATCTTATGCCTTTTCCGTCGTTGTCAGTCAACCGGCGCTGTGAAAAATTCGATAAATCAGAAGAGTAATGAAGGATTTACGCGGATGGTTTCCAGTCGCCTTGAGATGCGTGGTATCAGCCTGGCCTTTTCCGGCTTTCAGGCGCTGTCACGGGTGGACTTTACCCTGAGCGGCGGGTCGGTGCATGCGCTGACCGGCGCCAACGGCGCGGGGAAATCGACGCTGATGGCGGTGCTGTGCGGAACGCACGATCGCTATGAAGGCGAGATTTGCATTAACAACCAGTCGGTGACGATCCGCGAGCCGCTGGACGCCAAGCGGCTGGGCATTCACCTTGTGCAGCAGGAAGTGGACGTGGCGCTGATCCCGGGGCTGAGCATTGCCGAGAACATCATGCTCGACCAGCTTGCGCAGCCCGGGCACCGCTTCAGCTGGCGTGCGGTTCGTCACCAGGCGAGACAGGCGCTGGCGCAACTGGACGTGTCCATGGATGTTCGGCGATCGGTCGACAGCTGCACGCTTGCTGAAAAACAGCAGATTTTGCTGGCGCGGGCGCTGTCCCATCATTGCCGTTTTTTAATTCTGGATGAACCCACCGCACCGCTGGATGCACACGAAAGCGAGCGCCTGTTTGCGGTGGTGAGACGCCTGCAGCAGCAGGGCATCGGCGTAGTGTTTATCTCGCACCGTATTCACGAGCTGAAAGCCATCTGCGACACCCTGACGGTGCTGCGTGACGGCAAGCTGATTGAGTCCGGCCCGATGGCCGATCTCAGCGGCGAAGCGATCGTTGAGAAGATGCTTGGCCACGTGCTGAGCGATATTTACCCGCCTGCTCGCCCCCCGCACAGCGACGAAACGTTGCTGCGCGTAGAGGGCCTGCACGATGACGCGCTGCTGAAAGATATCTCCCTTCACCTGCGCAAAGGCGAAATTCTGGGCATTGCCGGGCTGGCGGGCGCGGGTAAAACCGAACTTTGTAAGGCGCTGTTTGGCGCCACGAAAAGCCGGGTGGCACAAGGCGAGTTGAATCATCAGCCCTGGAAACCGCGCGACCCGGCCGACTCGGTGCTGCGCGGGCTGGCACTGGTGCCGGAGGAGCGGCGCAAGGAGGGCATTTTTATCGACGAGCCCGTGAGCATGAACCTTGCCGTGTGCGCCGATAACAGCTTCTCGCGCTGGAGCCTGTTTGGTCATCGTCAGGCGTGGCGCTGGGCAGAAGAGGTGATTGACCGCGTCGGCGTGCGTGCGCGGGGGCCGGGGCAGGTGCTGCGCCGTTTGTCCGGCGGCAACCAGCAGAAGGTCGCCATCGGTAAATGGCTGCGTAATGATGCCAGCGTGCTGATTTTCGATGAGCCGACGAAGGGCGTGGACGTGAAAGCCAAAACCGATCTGTTCCAGCTGATTGACGGCCTGGCGCGCGAGGGCAAAGGGGTGATTTATGCCTCGGGTGAATTTGCCGAGCTGGTCGGGCTGTGCGACCGCATCTGCGTGCTGTGGGACGGACGTATCGTGGCGGAAATCGCCGGGGCCGAGGCCCGTGAAGAGACACTACTTTATTATTCAACCGGAGGATCGGCGTCGTGAGTAAGGCCCTTTCAGTGACTGCGGCGGCGTCAGGCCGTCAGCATATTTTCGATTTTCTCTACAAGTGGGGCATGCTGCTGACCGTCGTCGCGCTGGTGGCGGTGTTTGGCCTGGCCTCGGACAACTTCCTCGATCCGAACAACATCATCAACATATTGCGCGCGATCGCCATCGTAACGGTGATTGCCATTGGCGTATCGATTTCGCTGACCGTCGGCGGGTTCGACCTCTCCGTGGGATCCACTGCGTCGCTGGCAAACGCGCTGGTGATATCGCTTTTCGTCTGGCACGGCTTCGGCACTACCGAGTCGATTCTGATTACCCTTGCGCTCTGCACGCTGGTGGGGCTGTTCAACGCGTTTCTGATCGTCATCCTGCGTATTCCGGACATGCTCGCGACCCTCGCCAGCCTGTTTGTGATCCAGGGCGTGGCGATGACTTACAGCTATGGCGGGTCGATTACCGAAAACATGGTGCTGCCGAGCGGTGATATGGCGGAAGGGACCATTCCGGCGGCGTTCAGCCTGCTGGGGCAGGTGCCGACCATCGTCATCATCATGCTGGTGGTGACGGTTCTCGCGCAGCTGGGATTGTCCCTCACCACGCATGGCCGACGCATGTACGCCATCGGCGGCAACCCGGAAGCCGCGCGCCTCTCCGGTATTCGCACCACGCGCTACAAGGTGGCAGCTTACGTGATCGCCTCGCTGCTGGCGGGGCTGGGCGGGATTTTGCTGGCCTCGCGCATTGGCTCGTCGCAGGTGAATGCCGGGGGCGGTTATCTGATGGATGCGGTGGCCGCGGCGTGGATCGGCTTCTCGCTGGCGGGTTCCGGCAAGCCGAACGCGCTGGGGACGCTGGTTGGGGCAGTTATTCTCGGCGTGCTGTCGAACGGGCTGGTGATGCTCTCCGTGCCGTATTACGCCATGGACATTATAAAAGGGCTGGTGCTCGCGGTGGCGCTGGCGATGACCTACATACAAAAACGCTGATAACACAACAGGATAAAAAATGAAAAAAATTGCACGCTCATTGGTAGCACTTGGATTATTGACTGCGCTGCCAGGCTTTGCGGCCACGCCCGCACCGGTGCCGGCTGCCATTGCGAACCACGAGGGTCCGATCCGCATCGCGGTGATCCGCAACCTCGGCTCCGACGACAACACCACGCAGTTTGTGGCGGGGGCGATTCAGGAAGGGAAGAAACTCGGCTTTAAGGTCAGCACTTTTTTAAGCAACGGGGACGATGCCAAATTCCAGGACTTCGTGAACCAGGCAATCAGCCAGAAGTACGACGGGATTATCCTGTCTCAGGGGCGCGATCCGTACTCCACCGCGCTGCTGAAGAAGGCGGTGGATGCCGGGATTAAAGTCGCCGTGTTTGATACGGCGGTGAACGGCGAGATCCCGGGCGTGACCGTTACTCAGCAGGATGATGCTTCGCTGACGAACCTCTCCTTCGGCCAGCTGGCGAAAGATTTCAACGGCAAGGCCAATATCGTCAAGCTGTGGGTGGCGGGCTTCCCGCCGATGGAGCGTCGTCAGGCGGCGTACAAGGAACTGCAAAAACAGTATCCGGAGATCAAAGAGCTGGAATCCATTGGCGCGGTCTCCTCTGACGTGCAGGGGGATACCGCCAACAAGGTGGGCGCTATCCTGGCGAAATACCCGAAAGGAAAAATCGACGCTATCTGGGGCACCTGGGATGCCTTCAGCCAGGGCGCGTATAAGGCGCTGAAAGAGAACGGGCGCACCGAGATCAAACTCTACAGCATCGATATATCTAACCAGGATCTGCAGCTGATGCGCGAGCCGGGTAGCCCGTGGAAGGTAAGCGTGGCGGTGGATCCGAAGTTGATTGGCGCAACCAACGTGCGTTTGATCGCCAATAAGATTGCCGGAGAAGCGACCCCGGCAACCTATGACTTTAAAGCCGCTGCCATTCCGCAGGCGCTGCTGACCGCCCAGCCGGGTGGGGTGAACGTGGCGTCGCTTGGGAAAATCATTCCGGGCTGGGGCCAGACGGACGATTTTATCGCGCCGTGGTTTGCGACGCTGGAAGCTAAAAATAAATGAGTGTGCTCCCTACGCCCGAATACAGCCGCAATATGCGGCTGATTGGCCATAGCGACCAGGGCGGTCGCCCGGACGGCGTGCAGCTGATGGTGCATCACGGTTTCGCGTATATCGGTCATATGGTGTCGCAGGGTTTTTCCATCGTCGATGTGCGCGACCCGAAAAACCCGAAAGCGGCAGGTTATGTTCCCGCGCCGCACGGCACCTGGAACGTGCATTTGCAGGCGCATGACGATCTGTTGCTGGTGATCAACGCCCGGGATCTGTTTGCCGATGCCCGCTTTGCCGATGAGAAGGTTTACTACACCCGTCAGGTGGGGGAGACCGTCAGCGACGTGCGGGACAAAGGCTGGAGCGCCGGGCTGCGGGTGTTTGATATCTCTACCCCGGACAAGCCGCGTGAAATCGGCTTTCTTTCGCTGAACGGCATCGGGATCCACCGCATCTGGTACGTCGGCGGGCGCTGGGCGTACGTGTCGGCGCTGATTGACGGCTTTACCGATTATATCTTTCTGACCATCGACCTGGCCGACCCGCGCAAGCCTGAAGTGGCGGGGCGCTGGTGGCTGCCCGGGATGAACCAGGCCGAAGGGGAAAAGCCCAGTTGGCCCGAAGGGAAGCGCTACGCGCTGCACCACGCGATTATCGCCGGCGATACCGCCTATGGGAGCTGGCGCGACGGTGGCCTGACGCTGCTGGACGTGAAAGACCGCACTCAACCAAAGCTGATTAGCCATCGCAACTGGAGCCCGCCGTTTGGTGGCGGGACGCATACCGCGCTGCCGCTGCCGGACCGTTCCCTGCTGGTGGTGCTCGACGAAGCGGTGCTGGATAACCAGGAGGATGGGGAGAAGCTGATCTGGCTGTTTGATATCCGCGAGCCGTCGAACCCGGTGAGTATCTCGACTTTCCCGCAGCCGGATGAAACCGACTACGTGGCGAAAGGGGCGCACTTTGGGCCGCACAACCTGCACGAGAACCGGCCGGGGAGTTTTGTCAGCTCGACGCTGATTTTTGCCACTTACCAGAACGCGGGCGTACGCGCGTATGACATTTCCAACCCGTATCGCCCGGTGGAGACCGGTGCGCTGGTGCCAGCTGCGCCGGAAAGAATGATGGATACGCGGCCGAATCGCCCGCAGGTGATCCAGTCCTGCGACGTGTTTGTGGATGCTCAGGGGATTATCTACAGCACGGATTATAACGGTGGGTTGTCGGTGATTGAGTATTTAGGGTGAGTGCGGTTTGGTGCCCTCACCCCGACCCTCTCCCACGGGGAGAGGGAGAAAACCAGAAGCACTCAGCTGTACTGCCGCACGCGTGCCACCAGCTCTTCCGCGCTGTCGATGCGCTCGGCAATGACAATCAACGCCTTGCCGAGGGTAATCGCATGGCGCAGGCATTCGTGGCGCATGGCGTCATCCTGAATGGTGTCGATATCCGCGACGTGGGAAAGCCCGACGCTGCGGCGAATCAGTTCGGTGCCGCAGAAACCAATGGCGTCATGCCAGACCTTTTTCAGAAACGCGGAAGCATAGCCCGGCGCACTGAGCGCGGCGTCTCGCGTTTTTTCGTTTGCTAATGCCTGGAAGCGCTCCGCGAAGGTGTTCCACAGCGCCTGAATGTCGATCAGGCGCTGCTCGCGGGCGGCGTCGGCATCGCGAATACCCAGATGCCCCGGCAGGCCGCAGAAGTTGAGCAGCAGGTTGCCAATGGCAGTGCCGACGTCAAAGCCAATCGGGCCAACGTAGCCGAACTCGGCGTCAATGGCCTTCAGGCTGCCGTCCGCCACAAAAATGGAGCCGCTGTGAATATCCCCGTGCAGCAGCGCTTCAGCGTGTGAGAAAAAGCGATGCTTCAGGGAGGCCACGGCAATTTTCAACTGGGCATCGTCGCGCAGGGCGGCGACGTCATTTTCCAGCTCGACCGGGTAGTTGTTGCGTTCGTGGATCTGGTACGGATCGTTGAAGAACAGATCTTCGGTGATCTCACACATCTCCGGGTTGATGAATTTCGCTACCTGCGCTTTTTTCGCGTGCGGATGCAGGTAGAAATCGCTGGTGTGGAACAGCGTGTATGCGAGGTATTCACCCAGCTGACGCGCGGCATGAGGATAGTGATTGTTTTTAATCAGCTCGCCGCGCCAGATGCGATGGCTGGAGAGATCCTCCATCACCATCACCGCCAGTTCCGGGTCAAAGTGGTGGATTTTCACGGTGTGCTGCGGGCTGTGCTGGTAATGCTCGACCAGGGTTTGCGCCTCCAGACGGGCGCGGTCCAGCGTCAGCGGCCAGGACTCGCCGACGCAGCGCACGTAGGGCAGCGCCTGTTTGACGATGACGCGGCTTGTGCCCTGGGCATCGAAAATTTTGAAGACCAGATTGAGGTTGCCGTCGCCCACTTCCTGCGCCTCCACCAGCGAGGAAGGATCGTCGAGTCCACCAAACTGCCTGGCATACTCCACGGCGTCCTGAGCGGTAAAGGTACGGTATTGCGACATGGCCTGCTCCTCACGAGTTTGCTAATAAAGACATGTAGACGTCTATACATCTGGATTTCATCCTGACACAATGTGCTACAACAACGCAACAGGGAATTAATGACATGCAGACATTACAGACGACCAGCCTGCGGGTGGCGGATAATCAGCTCTTTATTCTCGACCAGCAGGCGCTTCCGCAGGAGAAACGCTGGCTTGAGGCCTCCACGGTAGAGACGCTGGTCGGGCATATCCATGCTCTGCGCGTGCGCGGTGCGCCGCTGATTGGTCTCTCTGCAAGCCTGCTGCTGGCATTGCTGGCGGAAAGCGGCAAAAGCCGTGATGAACTCGCCGTGGCGCTGGAAACCCTGCGCGCGTCCCGCCCGACGGCGGTGAACCTGATGAACAACCTTGACCGTATGAAGCTGGCGCTCTGGCAGGAGGATTTCGTTTCGGCGCTGGTGTCTGAAGCGCTGCGCCTGATTTCTGAAGACAGGCAGTTGTGCGACGCTATCGCCCGCGCGGGCAGCGCGCTGGTGACGCCCGGTAGCCGCCTGCTGACCCACTGCAACACCGGCGGGCTGGCAACGGCGGGCGTGGGCACGGCGCTGGGCGTGATTGCCCGCGCCTATCAGGAAGGAAATGTCAGCAACGTCTGGGTGGATGAAACCCGTCCGCTGCTGCAGGGGGGCAGGTTGACCGCGTGGGAGCTGGGCGAGCTGGGCGTGCCGTATCGGCTGATTACCGACTCCATGGCGGCAAGCCTGATGGCCAAAGGACAGGTCGACGCCGTGTGGGTAGGGGCCGATCGCATTGCCGCTAACGGCGACGTGGCGAACAAAATCGGTACCTATTCCCTTGCGGTGCTGGCGAAATTCCACGGCATTCCGTTCTACGTGGCTGCCCCGCAAACAACCCTCGACCCGGAGTGCCCGAACGGAGATGCGATCCCGATTGAGCAGCGCGCCGTCAGTGAGGTGACGGGCGTTGCGGGAAGTTTTGGGGCGGTGCAGTGGGCGCCGGAAAACGCCCTGGTCTATAACCCGGCGTTTGACGTTACGCCTGCCTCGCTGATTAGCGGCTGGGTGCTGGATACGGGCGTAGTGACGCCGGAAGAGGTGGCAAACGGGAAATTCGCCTGAGTCCGGCTATCCTTTAAGGGGTTCCCTTTAGAGGACGATATCGTGACGCTTGATCCTGATACTGACTTAAAACTGGAGCGCGTGGTGGATGCACCGCGCGACCTGCTGTGGCTCTGCTGGACCACGCCCGAGCACATCAAAAACTTCTTCATTCCTGCTCCCCATAAAGTGACCGAATGCGACCTCGACCTGCGTGTGGGCGGTCGGTTCAATACCGTATTTGAGGTGGACGGACAGCGGATGGATAACCGGGGTGTGTTTCTTGAAATCGACCCGGGAAAAAAACTGGTCTTAACCGACGGTTATACGGAAGGCTGGAAACCGGCCGAGAAGCCGTTTATGACGGCGATTTTGCTGCTGGAGGAGGTGGGCGAGGGCAAAACCCGCTATATGGCAATTGCGCGCCACCCGACGAAGGAAATTCGTGAGCAGCATGAACAGATGGGCTTCCACGAAGGGTGGGGGATTGTGCTGGATCAGCTGGTGGGGTATGTGAAGTCTCTTCAACCCCCTCTCCCTTGAGGGAGAGGGTTGGGGTGAGGGGGAGAAATCATTGATCAAGTCGAAGAAAGGTTTCTCTTTTTGGTATTCCTCATCTGACGAAATATTGGCTCTCCCTTTTCATCAAAATATCTTTCCGGCCATATCACATCGGGCGGAATGTCTAGCGCCTGTGCGATAAGCAATTCACCTTTGGGCCATGGTCGGGTAAGCGCGTTTGCCAGTGTGGATGAGGAAAGGCCAGCCTTTCTGGACAACGCAGCCAGGCTTGTTCCATGTTTCTTTAGTGCGGCGATGATATCGGCAGGATGCCAGTTCTGATGACGCATTGTGTCCTCCTTACATGTGTTTGTTACGCGCTGGATTATCCTGTTTTGGGATAAAAACGCAATGAGAGGATATTCGATTTCAGGATATTTGTATGGAATCGGAACAATGGCCTCAGTCTATTCAGAAGAATACCAGCGTGTTATCAATGCGTTGAAGAAAGCTCGTAAGGAGAAGGGGATTACTCAGGCACAGCTTGCGGAAGCGCTGGGCAAACCGCAGTCGTTTATCGCTAAAGTGGAAAGCGGTGAACGCAGGTTAGATGTGGTGGAATTTGTGCATCTGGCGAGGTTGGTGGGGTTAGAACCAGCTTATGTGATAGATTCTATTTAATAATTTAGGGTATTTTTATGTTTGATAAAGCTTCGGAATTATTAGAGCAGTTTATAGCAATTGAGAGTCGTGAAGTTAGTAAAATGGACATGCCTCATATGCCAACATTAGGTTCTGCTTATGAAGAGATTACCAAACAAGGAATCGATCAGGAATTTATCATTCCTAAAGGGCTTAATCTTAAAGTCGTTTCAGGTTTCATTTCTATAGGAGATAAGTTATTAAAACAACAAATAGATGGAATGCTGGTTCACGGCGAAGGGAAGCAATATGGAAGAACATCTGAGTATATTTATTCTATAGATCAAGTTCTTTGTATTTTTGAAGTCAAGAAGACGCTAAATAAAAGTGATTACATCGATGCTTTTGATCATCTTCGGATAATTAGGAGTGAGTATTCAGAGTATTTTGAATCAAAATTTCAAGATCCAGATTTTGAACCCGATATCAGTGTTGCAAGTAAACATTTTTCTCAAATAACAGGTAGGAATGCTCCTACATGTTATAGTGATATTCACTCTTTATCAAAATCAGATGGCATTTTGTTTTACTCGTTAGTACAAGAAACTCTTGCTCCTTGTAGTATTATCCATGGGTATGGTGGATATACAACTGAAGCAGGAATGAGAAACGCATTTCTTGATATATTAACTGATAAGGGCGAAGTTTCTGGAAATGGGCTTGGTGTACCAAGCCTGCCAACTTTGGTGATTTCTAATCATATAAGCATAGTTAAAGCTAATGGTATGCCTTTTTTAGGTATCAGCCATGATAGACAATGGGCAGCACTTGTCTCTATGAGAGCAAATTCTGCTAGAATTATGTTAGAGATCATTTGGTCAAAAATATCTATGTTTTTTGACGTGAAAATGCCGTGGGGTGATGATTCCAAAATTGAGAATATGGCTCCTTTATTGTATGCAATTCCATTAGAAAAAGAAAATGAAGTTGGTTGGCTTTATAAGTCTGTAGAGTTGAAAGAAAGTGAATTAAAAGTCAGAGAAGTTGTTAAAGAATGGCAGCCTGAACGCATTGATAAAGATATACAGACTGTGTTTTATAGAATGATGTTCAATGGAGGAATCCTGGATATCAATGCTCTTGCAGGTATTGCGGCGGATAATGATGAAGAAGAAAGTGTTTTATTATTAAAGCTTGAGAAAACATTTTTATTTAAAAGGGATGAGGAATATATTAGACCAATAACACCTCTTTTAATAATGGTTGAGGATGATAATGAAAATTGTTATCTGTCGTCAAGTCGGGAGCATCTTGATGTTTGGTGTGATAAATATGATATTTCAAAAAACTATATGCAATTGATGATAATGGAATAAAAGTATACCTAATCCAGTCACCCTCATAATTTGTAAGTGGTGACTGGATTACTAATTCAATTCTCAACTCAATTTCGGATACGCATCCGCGATCGCATCGCCCGTAAACTGCGCAACCCAGCCTTCCGGGTTATCGAAAATACGAATCGCCGTAAAGTTCGGCTCTGAACCCATATCAAACCAGTGCGGCGTACCCGCGGGTACGGAGATCAGATCGTTTTTCTCGCACAATACCTGATAGACCTCATCGCCAATGTGCAGGCAGAACAATCCCGCGCCTTCCACGAAGAAGCGCACTTCGTCTTCGCCGTGAGTATGTTCGTTCAGGAACTTTGCGCGCAGCGCGTCTTTTTGTGGGTTATCGGCCCGCAGGCTGATGACGTCCCAGCTCTGATAACCTTTCTCTGCCACCAGTTTGTCGATCGCATGCTGGTAAGCCTCAATCACCGCCTCCGGGGCGGGATCCTGACCTAAATCGCGGTCCGCGTCCCAGCGTTCAAAACGTACGCCTTTGAAGTTGAGCTGCCGGGCGATCTCGGCGGCGTCGGTGCTGTGCCACTTTGGTTGACTGGCGTCTTTATCAGAATAGACAGTTAATGCACTCATGAAGGGATCTGCTCCGGGTTTATCTCGTCAAACTGGTGGACCTGATGGTGATGGCTTGCCCCGTCATCATCGCCGCGAATCAGCTGCAGGGTACGAAAGCCTGCCTGTTCAGCCGCGTCCAGCTCCTGATGAATATCTGACAGGAACAGGATCTGCGACGGCGCGATGCCCGTTTGGGCCGCAATGTTCTGGTAAGACGCCACCTCGCGCTTGGCGCCGATGTGGGTATCAAAATAGCCGCTGAACAGATGAGTAATATCACCTTCGTCGCTGTAGCCAAATAACAGTTTCTGTGCGGCGACAGATCCCGAGGAATAAACATAGAGATCAATCCCTTGCGCTTTCCATTTTTCCAGCGCAGGCAGGACGTCCGGGTAGAGGTGGCCGGTAAAGTCGCCATTCACGTAGCCATCGTGCCAGATGATCCCCTGCAGCGCTTTGAGCGCCGTGGATTTACGGTCTTCATCCATAAAGGCAAAGAGGGCGTCAATAAGCTCGCTGACGCTGGCGTGCGGGTTACCGATTTCATCGCGCAGATTGTCCAGAATGGATTTGACCGGCTCGGCGTACTGCTGCGCGGTGACGAACGCCGCCAGCCGCTCACGCGCGTAGGGGAACAAAACATCGTGGACAAAACGGATATCGCTGGTGGTCCCTTCAATATCCGTCACAATTGCGCGAATCATACTCTCTCCAGTTGTCGTAAACGCATTTCGCATTCAAAAAGAAATTCCAGTCCCTCCAGATGACGGCGGGCCTCGGCCACATCGCGTCCCCAGCAGGTTAAGCCATGACCGCGCAGAAGAAAACCATAATTAAGCGGGCGTTCCTGCGCGTAATGGGCGATTCGCGAGGCGAGGGCGTCGATATCCTGGTCATTATCAAACACCGGGATGGAGACGGTATCCAGATGGGTGGCCTGTCCGGTAAGCGATTTTTGCATCTCAAAGCCGCTGATGTTCAGCTCGGTTTCCCTGACCAGACGTGACAGCACCGTCGCGTTGACGGTGTGAACGTGCAGGACAGCGTTGGCCTCGGGGAACAGGCGATAAATGAGGGTGTGTAGCCCGGTCTCTGCCGACGGCTTGCGGCCTGACGGCGCACGGTTTGTGGCGATCTCGACCTGCAGAAAATCCGCCGTGGTCAGGCTGCCTTTGTCTTTACCGGATTCGCTCAACCAGCAGAGGTGTTCATCCTGTCGCACAGACATGTTGCCACCGGTGGCGGGTGCCCAGCCTTTGGCGCCAATCCAGCGGCAGGCGTCGACAAGTTGTGTGAGTTGCTGGTTGTCTGCCATTGCCTTTTACCTCTCGACCAGGAATATTGATATGGTATAGACGTCTAAGCGTCTTGATTGCCAAATGGTAACATCGTGTTATAGTGGCAGCAACATAAGTATTACATGCAGGCACCGCATAATGAGTAATAACGCATTGATTCCTCAGAGTAAACTTCCTAATCTCGGCACCACCATCTTTACGCAGATGAGCGCTCTGGCACAGCAGCACAACGCCATTAATCTCTCTCAGGGATTCCCGGATTTTGACGGACCGGCCTGGCTGCAGGAACGACTGGCGTACCACGTTGCGCAGGGAGCAAATCAGTATGCGCCGATGACGGGCGTGCAGGCGCTGCGGGAAGCCATTGCGGATAAAACGGCGGAATTGTATGGCCATAAACCGGATGCGAATAGCGACATCACGGTGACGGCAGGGGCGACCGAAGCGCTGTATGCGGCCATCACCGCGCTGGTGCGCGCGGGCGATGAGGCCATCTGTTTTGACCCCAGTTACGACAGCTACGCGCCTGCGGTTGAACTCTCTGGCGGCGTGGTGAAACGCGTGGCGCTGCAGCCGCCGCATTTCCGCCCGGACTGGCGGGCGTTCGCTGCGCTGCTGAGCGATAAAACGCGGCTGGTGATCCTGAATACGCCCCATAACCCGTCTGCGAGCGTGTGGCAGAAAGCCGATTTTGCCGCGCTGTGGCAGGCCATTGCCGAACGTGAAATTTATGTCCTGAGCGACGAGGTGTATGAGCACATCTGTTTTACTAAAGAAGGGCACGCCAGCGTGCTGGCCCATCCGCAGCTTCGTGAACGTGCCGTGACCGTGTCGTCATTTGGCAAAACGTACCATATGACCGGCTGGAAGGTGGGGTATTGTGTGGCACCTGCCGCCATCAGCGCTGAATTACGTAAGGTACACCAGTACCTGACGTTTGCGGTGAATACCCCGGCTCAGCTGGCGCTGGCGGACATGCTACGCGATGAACCACAGCATTATCGCGACCTGCCGGATTTTTACCGTGCACGCCGGGATCTGTTTGTGACCGCACTGGCTCAAAGCCGCCTGGAAATTTTGCCTTCCGAGGGGACGTACTTCCTGTTGGCTGACTACAGCGCCATTTCCGATCTGGATGATGTCAGTTTCTGCCAGTGGCTGACAAAAGAAGTCGGCGTGGCCGCTATTCCATTGTCGGTGTTCTGCGCCGATCCTTTTCCGCATAAACTGATTCGTCTCTGCTTTGCGAAGCAGGAATCGACGCTACTGGCCGCGGCAGAGCGTTTGAACACGCTCTGATTATTTCACCGTCCAGGCTTCTGAGTAACGACGGTCTGCAAACAGTTCCAGCAGGCCGTTGATTTGTTTGAGACGCAGCACCTCGTCACCATCCATACCGAGCTCTTCGCTAATTCTTTCATTGCTCCAGCCAAGCTGCGCAAGTTCTCGAACGATTTCAGACATCGCGTTGATTTGATGCCGCCCGCGTGCGCGGTTGTGTCGGATGGTCGAGGCCATGCGGTCATATTTACCGAGTCGTTCCTGACGCAGGCACGTGACAGGCAGGTAACCCTTCAGCTTGCGCTTTAACGCAGCCCGACTTTTGCCAATCTCATGACGATGAAAACCATCCACAATTTCATAATGTTGTGGTTCGTTTTCTGTTACAACAATAGGCTGGGTGAATCCATCAAGTTCCAGCGACTTAATGAGCAACCGTTTTTCCGGTGGGGCCACATTATTGGGGTTGTAATCGTTAGCCGTGATAGCGTCCTGTTCGATCCACAATACGCAGTCGATGGGTTGATCGTTAAACGGGCTATATTTATGCAGTGCCTGGCGAAAGGCATTAATGGCGTTAATTTGGTCCTCTTCAGGAAGTGACTGAAGGTACGTTTCGATTTCGTTGATTATTCTTTGTCGCATAAAATGCCCCACTCCTTGCGTTTTGCCTTCACTCTGTCGCTGTAGCGCTGATAATGTTTGGGTTTGTTTGGGCTGAAAGACAGCGCTCTGCACCAGTAGTCGTTATTAAGTAAAACCTTACAAACGCGGCGCCATGAAGGGATGTCTTTGGCACCGATATCGCCCTCCTGGGTATCGGGAATATCCTCCATGCCCCTCTTCTGGTACCAGTGCAGATATATGGCGATTTTATTGCGGTAATGCTCGGCCGTATTCTGCGGCATGCTATCGAGAAGCAGCAGGGCATATTCCCGCCAGCAAAGATGGTCCGGCTTGAGTATTTTGCGGTGACCGTAAAAATGGTTGTCGTGCCCGGCGTAAATTCCGCCGCTGCGCGCGCCGCTGACACGTGCGCACATGGTCGCCCAGCGTTCGGGCTCTACAACATGATAGAGCCATAAGCCCTGACGCTGTTCCGGGCCAAAAGGTTCGCAGATGCGCATATAGCGCGGTGGTACGCCGGCCTGATACATAAGGTCATAGAGTGTGTTATAGCTATTGCCGGTTTTTGCAAACCAGGTCCAGATATCCGCGGTTTTCCAGTCGTAGAGAGGATAGATATACCAGGCATGCCCACCCGGGGCGACGGTCGTCCAGGGTTTATCATCGGCAAAGCGTTGTTTACGCGCTGATGCGATAGCCAGAAAACGGTTGTATGACTCATCGGCGCGTATCCCGACCATGACGGCGGCCGGGCGGTTGAGAGAGAACCAGTCCGAGAAACTGCGCACAAAGGTCTCAAAAGACATTCCCCCCTGGTAAAAGGGGAAAAAGGCGGGATCTGTTATGGCATCGTCAGGCGGTTGCCGTACCCACTCGGTATTGGGTTCCCAGCATTGCCACTCTGGCTGGAATTGCGACAGGGAATTTTGCGTGGTCAGGGGAAGCGCTACCCACCAGAAACGATCGATGACATCGCTGTATAAGGCGCGCATATGTTCGACATGATTAATGGTGTAAGTAAATTGCGCTTCCCAGTCTATAAAGAGAACGTCTATTTTGCGTTTCATTTTACGGGCGCATAATGCCGTCAGATGTAACATGACGGTGGAATCTTTTCCCCCTGAAAAAGAGACGCACACCCTGGATAAATTCTCCAGGGTCCATTTTATTCTCTCTTGCGTGGCATCGACTACGTTTTGATTCAATGGAAATTTGTAAAGTGACATATCAATCCATTACTGAGTGATAATGATCAGATGGCGCATGAATAATGGGGATGATACTCTTAGAAAGAAGATAATTATAGGTAAAAATTAATCATATAATTACGCTAAATACATTTCCCTTGTGAATATATAAAAAGGACTGACTGCTGAAAACAGTCAGTTATAATTATTGGGGTAAGTTTAAGTCATCAATAAAATTGGAGAAGGAAGCATTATTCAGTGCTGAGCGATTGTACATCATATAAACCGGGACTGTCGGGAAGGTAATGTCAGTCTCAATCTTACGGAGATTTAATGCCGGACCATACTGCTCATAGGCTGGCGTAGGGGCTAATCCAATCAGATCGGAATTGCCTATCATCGACAGCAGTGAGATAAACGAGTCGCTGCGGAACAGGATATTTCGTTCGGGAAGCAGTTGCTCAGTATGCTCCTGAAAATTCTTTACGCTCAACTCATCACTCAGGTAGGCCGTAAATTTTTCCTGAAGAATTTCGTCACGCGTCGCCTGTAAACCCAGGCGGGGGTGATCCTGACGGCAAACCAGCGTAAAAGACATCTGCTGGAACAAGCAGCAGGCCGTTGAACGGCTATTCAGCGGGGCGAAAGAGAAGACAAGGTCCGCTTTTCGGTATGCCAGCAGGTCTTCTGCTGAGTCCGGGGCAAGGAAGACATCATGCAGCTCAACCTGATAGTTATACTTTTCTATCAGGATTTTCATCGGATCCAGCATGATTTTAGGCGTCATAAACTGCGGACCGTAAATGACAAAGCTCTTCTTCAACCCGTTGCTGTGCATCATATTGATGGTTTGCTCAAGCTGATTGAGGTTTTGTTCAAGATGATGATGAAGGTTGACGCCAACCGTAGTGGGGGTGATGCCCTTACCTGAACGGATAAACAAGGGATCGTTGAGTTGTCCGCGCAGACGCTGCAATGACTGACTCACTGCAGAAGGGGTAATATAGAGCGTCTCAGCCGCTTTACTGATACTCAAATGTTGATAGATACATTCAAAAATGACTAGCAGGTTGAGATCAAATTTTTTAAGATCGTAGAGATTTGCCATGTGTCGTCCTGATGATGTCGTGTTTGCATGAGTTATCACATCACTGATAACTATAGTTTGAAGTTAACCATTTACAATCCTTTCGGTTAACTCTCTTAATTTTAAATTAAACGTGCCTTAATATATCACGACATCAGATTATTAAAATAGTACTTCAAAGATTATTAAGATAATTTTATCTCACTGAGAGGCACTTTAATTGACAATTGTCATTTATATATTAAGTTATTTTTATAATAAAAATTAATTTATAACATCCCGTCATTATGATCGAGACTGCCTATCACAGCCATAGGCAGGAATGCCTCTTCCGTGGATTGCTCAAGCCTGGCACGGGTGGTGTAATTAAACGGCTGTTACCACCTTGATGTTAAGGGCGTAGAGCGCAACGCAACGCCAGCTTTAGCTGGCACTGAATTTACCTGCGGGGAATTCAGGTAAAAGGGCCGCCCGTAGAGGCGGCCTTTTTACTTTTGGCGTTTCCTTTAAAAGGTTCACCTTACTGTCTTGTTGATGTTGTTAGGTATGGCTGATTGATTTGATAAAGCAAACGCATTAGCCCCGATGAGCAAAGTTAGTTACCTTACATCTCAACGAAAACACGGAGGAAGTACAGATGTCTTTGATTAATACCAAAATTAAACCTTTCAAAAACCAGGCGTTCAAAAACGGTGAGTTCATTGAAGTCACTGAGAAAGATACTGAAGGTCGCTGGAGCGTGTTCTTCTTCTATCCGGCTGACTTTACCTTCGTTTGCCCGACCGAACTGGGTGACGTGGCTGACCACTATGAAGAACTGCAGAAGCTGGGCGTAGACGTTTACTCTGTCTCTACCGATACCCACTTCACCCACAAAGCGTGGCACAGCAGCTCTGAAACCATCGCGAAAATTAAATACGCGATGATCGGCGACCCGACTGGCGCCCTGACCCGTAACTTCGACAATATGCGTGAAGATGAAGGTCTGGCCGACCGCGCGACCTTCGTTGTTGACCCGCAGGGCATTATCCAGGCTATCGAAGTTACCGCTGAAGGTATCGGCCGTGATGCGTCTGACCTGCTGCGTAAAGTGAAAGCTGCTCAGTACGTGGCTTCCCACCCAGGCGAAGTGTGCCCGGCGAAATGGAAAGAAGGCGAAGCGACGCTGGCTCCATCTTTAGACCTGGTCGGCAAGATCTAAGTCTGCAAAGCCTGGCGGCGCCGCGTTTGCACAGGCCTACAGTATCGTAGGCCGGGTAAACGAAGTGCCACCCGGCAATCCATGGGCGCGCCCGCGCCCATTTCATTAGCACCATGATGCAAGTTGCATTCAGGCCGCCCCTATAAGGCAGCTTGCATGATGACGTCTTAAGAGAGGGAAGAACAATGCTCGACGCGAATATGAAAACCCAGCTCAAGGCCTACCTTGAGAAACTGACCAAACCTGTTGAGCTGATTGCCACGCTGGATGACAGCGCGAAATCGGCAGAGATCAAGGAACTGCTGGCAGAGATCGCTGAACTGTCACCGAAAGTGACCTTCAAAGAAGACAATACGCTTGCTGTCCGTAAGCCTTCTTTCCTGATCGCCAACCCGGGCTCTGATCAGGGGCCGCGCTTTGCCGGCTCTCCGCTGGGGCATGAATTTACCTCACTGGTGCTGGCGCTGCTGTGGACCGGTGGGCATCCGTCTAAAGAAGCGCAGGCTCTGCTGGAGCAGATCCGCGACATCGACGGTGATTTCGAGTTTGAAACCTATTACTCACTCTCCTGTCACAACTGCCCGGACGTGGTGCAGGCGCTGAACCTGATGTCGGTGCTGAACCCGCGCATTAAACACACGGCGATTGACGGCGGTACGTTCCAGAATGAGATCACCGAGCGTAACGTAATGGGCGTGCCGGCGGTCTATCTGAATGGTCAGGAGTTTGGTCAGGGCCGCATGACGCTGACGGAAATTGTTGCCAAAGTGGATACCGGCGCTGAAAAACGCGCAGCAGAAGCGCTGAACAAACGTGATGCCTACGATGTGCTGATCGTCGGTTCCGGCCCGGCGGGCGCGGCAGCGGCGGTTTACTCCGCGCGTAAAGGGATTCGAACCGGTCTGATGGGTGAACGCTTTGGTGGTCAGGTACTGGATACCGTGGACATCGAAAACTACATTTCCGTGCCGAAAACCGAAGGCCAGAAACTGGCTGGCGCACTTAAAGCGCACGTCAGCGACTATGACGTGGATGTCATCGACAGCCAGAGCGCCAGCAAGCTGGTTCCTGCTGCGGTCGAAGGCGGTTTACACCAGATTGAAACGGCATCCGGCGCGGTGCTGAAAGCGCGTAGCATTATCATTGCCACCGGCGCGAAATGGCGCAACATGAACGTTCCGGGTGAAGATCAGTACCGCACCAAAGGTGTGACCTACTGCCCGCACTGTGACGGTCCGCTGTTTAAAGGTAAACGCGTAGCGGTGATCGGCGGCGGTAACTCCGGCGTGGAAGCGGCCATCGACCTGGCGGGGATTGTGGAACATGTGACCCTGCTGGAGTTCGCGCCAGAGATGAAGGCCGACCAGGTTCTGCAGGATAAAGTTCGCAGCCTGAAAAACGTCGACATCATCCTGAACGCGCAGACCACGGAAGTGAAGGGCGACGGCAGCAAAGTGACCGGCCTGGAATACCGTGACCGCATCAGCGGCGACGTGCACAGCGTTCAGCTTTCGGGGATTTTCGTGCAGATTGGTCTGCTGCCAAACACCACCTGGCTGGAAGGCGCGATTGAGCGCAACCGTATGGGCGAGATCATCATTGATGCGAAATGTGAAACCAGCGTAAAAGGCGTCTTCGCCGCAGGTGACTGTACGACCGTGCCGTACAAACAGATCATCATTGCCACGGGCGAAGGTGCGAAAGCGTCCCTGAGTTCGTTTGATTATCTGATTCGCACCAAAACAGCATAAAAAAAAGTAAGACGATACCTGCAGTAGCCACCTCATCATGGGGTGGCTTTTTTATTGGTTTTTTTTATTCTCAATTATTGTCGTGATTGAACGCTTCATGCGTTAACTACCTGCTTCGATCAAAGAAATTAATAAGCCTGCTGATAATATCTCGTCGTTTTCTGTTGATAAATATTTATATTTAACATGAATGATAAAGATATATTCACACCTTCAATATATGAGGCGTTAACACCCTTTGAAATAAAGGGGTTGATGTTTCGTGATTTCTTCAACGCGGCGGATATGACCTCGCGATGCGCCTCGTTACGCTATTTTTTCCCTGAGAGTGAGTCCTGGCCGCAGGATGAGGCGTTAAATGTCGAGTATGACTTTAATGCGCTGTTTGTCGGCCCGGCGACGCTGCTGGCGCCACCTTATGCCTCGGTTTATCTGGACGACGAGCCTCTGCTGATGGGGGCGACGACGCTGAGCGTGCGCGAATTCCTGCAGAGCATTGGGCTCTCCGTCACCGCGGAAAATAGCGTCCCCGACGACCATATCAGCTATGAAATTGAACTGGCCGTGATGCTATTAGTGCATGCCAGACATTCACCGCAATATCATGAAGCACTTACCCGTTTTGTCCGCGCGCATCTCGAATTATGGCTCCCGGCATTTATCGAAAAAATAAAGGATTGTGCGAAAACAGCCGTAATTAAATGCCTCGCCGTGCTACTGACTAATTGGTTTGATGAATTAAAAACGAGAGTAATATTATGACTATTGATAAAGGGCAGCTTAACCGGCGCTCCTTTTTAAAAGGACTGATTGCGCTAGGTACCGTCGCCGCATTACCCGGCGGATTATTATCCTCCCGATGTGCCATGGCACAACCGCCCATTCCGTTTAACCCGAAAACCTACAAAATCTTCCGTAACGCCTGTCCGCGTAACTGCTATGACACCTGCAGCTTAAAAACGTGGGTGAAAGATGACGTGATTACCTTCGTCGAGGGGGCAAGTGAATCCACCTTTACCCACGGTGCGCCGTGCGTGAAAGGGCTGACCTACCCGCGCCGGGTCTACTCGCCGGACCGTATAAAATACCCGATGATTCAGGACGGACGCGGCAGCGGCAAATGGCGACGCATCTCCTGGGATGAGGCCATGCAGCGGATCGCCAGCAAGATGCTGGAGATCAAAAAGAAAGATGGCTCCCTGCTTGGCCTGGCGCTGACCAAATATTCCGGCAACCTGGGGGTGATGAGCTATGCCGTGGAGGGGATGATGTCCTCGCTCGGCTACACCACGCGTTTTGCCGGTACGCCGTGCTGGCCTGCGGGCATTGACGCACAGCACTACGACATGGGCGACATGTGGTGTAACGACCCGGAAGATCTGGTTAAAGCCAAATACATTATCCTCTGGGGGGCGAACCCGGCCTGGTGCTCCATGCACACCATGAAGTACATCTATCAGGCCCGCGAGAAAGGGGCGAAAGTGGTGGTTATCGATCCGCTGTTCTCGCAAACTGCCGCGAAAGCCGACCTCTATCTGCGCGTGCGTTCAGGTTCAGACGGTGCGCTGGCGCTGGGTATGGCGCGCCATCTGGTGGACACCGGCCGCGTGGACCAGGAGTTCGTCAATCATTTCGCGCACGGGTATCCGGAGTTTGAGCAGTACTTGCTCAACAACATCACGGTAGAGTGGGCATCGGAAATTTGTGGTCTGGCGCCGGATGTGATTCGCCAGCTTGCTGAGGAGTTCACGGCGGTTAAGCCCTCCACCGTCTGGATTGGCTACGGTATGCAGCGCCACGTGAACGGCGGTGCGAACGTGCGTGCGATTGATGCCTTTGTCGCCATGACCGGCAATATCGGCGTAGAAGGCGGTGGCGCTCGCTACGGCCATCTGCAGACCTGGGGCTATAACTACCATGCAATGACGCAGACACCCCCGGTGGGTTCTGTAGGGATGGAAGGGGTATCAGGCCCGGTGGGCGAGTTTGTCAGCGATAGCGGCGAAAAGCGCAAGTACTCTGACCGCGCGCTCAACCTGAACCAGACTGCGCAAAGCATTCTGGACGCCAACGATCCCCCTATCCGCATGCTGTGGGTGGCCTGTAAGAACCCGTTTGCCCAGGACTTCGACCGCAACAAGATGAAAAAAGCGTTCGACAAGCTGGAAATGGTGGTGTGCGTGGATCAGTTCTTTAACGAGACGGTTCAGCATGCGGATATCGTTCTGCCTGTCACCACCACCTTCGAGCACTGGAGCGCCTCTTCGTCTTACTGGCACTACTGGCTGACGGTAAACGAACCTGCCATCAAGCCGATGTACGAATGCAAGAGCGACCTGGATATTGCCGTGTTGCTCTCCCGTACCATCAACAAAATGGAACCGGGCTCTTGCACCTTCCCACAGGATGTTGACCAGAAAAAATGGCTGGATCTGGAATTCAACGACGGGCTGGCGAAGCAGTTTGGCATCAGCTCCTGGGACGATCTGCTGAAGGGGCCGGTGAAGGCCAAAATGCCGAGCAGCGCAGCCTGGCACGATCGGAAGTTCAAAACGCCGTCAGGCAAGTATGAGTTTTTATCCGCGCGCTGCGAAGAGAACGGCCATAAAGCACTGCCGGAATATCTGCCAGCCGCAGAAGGTAAACTGCCGTTCCAGCTCTTTACGCCGCACCTGCAGTACGGCCTGCATTCGCAGTTCGTTAACCTTGACTGGATGCAGGTCTTCTGGCCGGAGCCCTTTGTCTATATCCACCCGGTTGCCGCGAAGAAAAAGGGGATCCGTGACCTGGCGACAGTGCGGGTATTCAACGAGATCGGCGAGGTTCAACTGCGTGCCAAAGTGACCACCAACGTACCGGAAGATTTCCTGGTCATGTACGAATCCTGGTTCAACAAGCTCAGCTATAACGTGCAGAACGTGGTGAAAGATACCCCGGCCGATATGGGTAAAATGGCCACCGGTGCACCGGGCGCGGCTATTCACGATCAGTTTGTCGATATTGTCCTCATTGCCAATGAAGGAGCGGACGCATGAGACGCGCATTTTTAGTGAACAGTGATAAATGTATTGGCTGCCGCGGATGCGCCATGGCCTGTAAGAGCTTCAACCAGCTCGAACCCGAACGTTTCTGGCGCTATGTCTACCCGCTGGATAAAGAAATTTACCCGCATGAGGAGCGTGCGTTCTTTTCGCTGGCCTGTAACCACTGTGAAAACCCCGCTTGTCTGGCGGCGTGCCCGGTGGAAGCCTACACCAAACGTGATGATGGCGTGGTGGTGCATAACCCTGAGCGCTGCATCGGCTGTAAAAACTGTATCCGCAATTGTCCGTATGGCGCTCCGCGCTTCAATGAGGAAACGCAGAAGGCCGAGAAGTGCAGCATGTGCTATGAGCGTCTGGATATCGGCTTGAATCCTGCCTGCGTTAACGCCTGTCCGGTTGGGGCGCTGACCCTGATCGATCTGGATGCCGATCCGCTGCCAAATAATGCCGTGCAGTATCCGCCGGGCTTCCCAAAAATGCCGCAGCTTAATCCGGGTACGCGCTTCATTCTGGCACGCCAGCCGAAACAGCCGGGGGACAAATAATGGAAAAGTACGAACTGCCGTTGGTGATTTTTACCGTGCTGAGCCAGATGTCCGTTGGGATGACGCTGCTGTTGAGCTGGCGCACGCTGCGTGGCGAAGTGCAGGGCAACCGTCTTCACTGGCTGATCACGGGGCTGATCCTGGGGGTTGCCTCCATCGCCGCGGTATTGCATCTGGCGCACCCGGAACACGCTTATAATGCGTTAATCAACCTGAAACATGCCTGGCTGAGCCGTGAGATTCTCGGCGCGACGCTTTATGGCGGCACAATTGGCCTGGCTTTCCTTACGAAAGGCAATAAAGGCGCAGCGCTGCTGGCGTCCCTGTTCGGGATACTGCTGGTGGTGGTGCAGGGGATGACCTACGCCGCGCCGGCGATGCAGGCCATTGCCAACGGCATCACCATGATGCTGTTCTTTGCCACCGTCTGGGTGCTGGGCTGTGCAGCCACGCCGCTGCTCGGGATGAAAGCGTCAGCTGTCGCACTGCGTCAGGGCATTATCGCCCTGATGGCGCTGCTGATTGCCGCTCCGGTACTCTGGCTCAGCGGCGGCACCATCATGAAAATGACCGCTCACGCCTGGTTAAGCTCGCCGCTCTATCTGGGCAGCCTGCTGTGCTGCGTCGTGGGGTTCACGTTGTCGCTAAGGCGCCATCCGATGCAGAAAGCCGTATTTGTTATCCTGCTGGTGGGCGTGGTGCTCAGCCGCCTGACCTTCTTCGGTGATACCGTCAGTACCATCGTCAATATTGGTCATCTGTACTGATAAACAAAACCCCGCGCAAGCGGGGTTTTTTATGGGCAGTTAACGGACCACCATCACCGGAATGTGGGTATGGCGGATCACGCTGGAGGCGTTTGACCCCAGCAGGTGAGTGGTGATGGAAGGATTGCGTGAACCGATCACCACCACGTCTGCATTCAGCTCCGCGGCCAGTTCATTGACGGCATCGCGTACGCTACCGAACCGGACGTGGGTTTTGATGCGCGACGGGTCGATGCTGAAATGCCCGACCATGGTTTGCAGGCGCGTCTCGGCTTCGTGCTGTAAGTGCTCTTCGAAGCGACGCACATCGGCGGCAAAGCGGTGCAGACTCAGGCTGGCGGAGCCCGGCAAGACATGTAAAAGGTGAATAATACCGTCCTGCTGTGCGAGAAATTCCGCGTGACGCACTGCTTTGTCACTCAGTTCCATTTCAAAAACATCAACCGGCATAATGATTCTCTGATACATACCCGTTTCTCCTTGTTTATAAACGCTGAAATCATTCAACCACAAAATAGTTATGGATTCTGTAATCACTCCGTCAATTTTGATGACGATCGTGATGCCGCGAAAAAAATCATTGCGCAGCGTGCGGGGCAGAGCGGTGACGTGAGCGTTCACCAGTGGCGTTCAAGGTAAAGCACAGCCGAGACGATGATAGCCACAAAAAGTAAAAAAATGAATGTGATCACCACTATCTCACCCATGACCGTCCCCACGGCACCAAAACAGATTAAGCGTGTATTAAGGGGGATAAGGGTGATATAGGAAAATCAGGTGAATTTGCGGAAAGAGGATGCGGGTGCATCCTCTGTGCAAAGCGAGTGGGCGCTTGTTCAGAAGGGATTAACGCAGGTAATCGCCCGCAGCTTCTGGCTGGTAGAGCAGCTCCAGCACTTCCAGATGAGTGGAGGCCCCGCCCGGTAAATCCCAGTGGATGGTATCTCCTGTGCGCAGTCCCAGCAGTGCGGCGCCGACAGGGGCAAGAACCGAAAGCTGCGCGCTGCTGTCAGTCATCTGAGCCGGGTAAACCAGCGTGCGGGTCAGCTCTTCACCGGTGGTCAGGTTGCGGAATTTTACCCGGCTGTTCATGGTGACCACGTCATGCGGCATTGACTCAGGTGTGCACATCTGCGCGCGGTCAAGTTCCTCATTCAGGGCATCGGCCACCGGAAGTGAGGCGAATTCGGCTTTTTCCAGCAATCGGTCGATACGTTCTGCGTCGAGTTCATTGATGATAATGGTGGGTCTGGACATTTTTTACTCCATGTCGTTAATGCTGCGTCTAACGCAGAAACCAATCCAAAAGAAAACCCTCGCCGTCTGGCAGCGAGGGTTTAACTTACCCGATGATACTGGCTGAACGCTCAAGTTTGAAGTGATGAAGGTCACATTCATGTCCCATATGAATTTTCGCTGAAATTTATTCAGTCTTAATTCCAGGCGGATTGCGTTACGCTGAGTATCCTGAACCCGGGTGTTGCGCGAAGCATTATGCGTGTCTGCCCCATCAACGAGAGAGCACTATGTATTTCTATCAACCGTCTCAGGGGCACGGCCTGCCGCATGACCCGCTGAACGCCATTATTGGTCCCCGTCCGATTGGCTGGATCTCCTCTTGCGATCGGGCCGGTCAGTTGAATCTCGCGCCGTATAGCTTCTTTAACTGTTTTAACTATCGCCCGCCGATCATCGGCTTTTCCAGCAACGGCTGGAAAGACAGCGTGCGAAATATTCACGAGACAAAGGAGTTTGTCTGGAATCTGGCGACGTGCGATCTCGCACATGCCATGAATCAAACCTCGGCTACGCTTCCTCACGATCGGGATGAATTTACCTTTGCAGGATTAACCCCCGCCGCAAGCCAACTGGTGAGTGCTCCCCGAGTGGCGGAAAGCCCGGTCAATTTTGAGTGCCGCCTTTCTCAGTGTATTCAGCTTACCGGAGCCGATGGCACCCCGGTTGATACCTGGCTGGTGCTGGGTGAAGTGGTGGGGATTCATATAGCGGAAACGCTACTGGAAGAGGGGATATACCAGACGGCGAAAGCGCAGCCCATCCTGCGAGCGGGTGGGCCGACGGCGTACTATGGGATCAGTGATGAACACCGGTTCGATATGGTGCGCCCGGTGGTGGGTCAGTAACCGGCTTTATCAATGACAAATTGTTTTCCGCAGTTACCAGGATGTGGCTGCGGGGCAAAGGACGTTGCGGAAAGCGGTTGGTTAATGGTGTCTGCTTTCAGCGAAATCTGCATCTCAGTGAGATACGCCGGGTTGCCATTGCAGGTCAGCTTAAAGGCTTTGATGTTTTCTTTGCCCCAGCTTTTGGCAATGGCGTTGTCAAAATCACGACGACTGACGGCTTTACCGTAGTTAGCCGCGAGGAATTGACCGACGGCACTGTTTTTCATTTCCTGATTCATTCTCACCATGGTGCCGAAATAGGCATCGGGATCAAAACCAAAACAGACGCCATGCTTGGCGTATTCGTACCGTTCCAGGCAGGAGTTTCCGCCCGCGCCCGGCATCACCTCGTTAAGTTTTGCCGCACCGGAAAGCGACAGCCCGGTTTCGGCAGCAGCACATTTGCGGCTGGCCTTTGCTTCCGGCATATTCGGGATGGGACGCGTGGCACAACCAAATCGCATCCATCGACGTTCATCCACGCCTCGTGCCGCTATCGATTTCGGCAGACCAGGCCATAACCCGTGGACGGTCAGAAAATCGGCTTTATTTTCGCTCTCTTTTTGCAGACGACATTCATCCGGTTCATTGCGGTTACGCTCAACCATGCTTTGACAAAACCCGGTTTGCCAGGACAGCGCCAGTACATAGCGATCGAAATCGCCATATTGCGTAGCGTTGAGCGGTTCTGCCTGTGCGGAGAAGACACTGAGTGCAAGCGCAAATGCGCCAGACGAGATAACGATATCCTTCCTGAACATGTGATTTCCTGATTGGTTGTGCTCGATTAATTTTTGGGAGTTATTAAAGCACAAAAAGCGCCAGCAGGCGCTTTTTGGAAATCAGGAATTTTACTTAGGCAGCGCCGGGAACCAGCACTTCGGTAGCAATAATGACGATGATCAGGCCAACCAGCACCGGGACTGACGTGCGTTTGACGACCTCAAACGGAGAGATTTTTGCCATACCCGCAACCGCAACGACCACGCCTGAAACAGGAGAGATGGTGCGACCCAGGTTTGAGGCCTGAAGCATCGGAATAGACAGGTAAGCCGGGTTGATGCCAGAGGAGTGAGCCAGCTTAGGGATCATCTCAACGAAAGCGTAAAACGGCGCGTTACCAGAACCGGTGGTCATCGCCGCCAGCATGGTCAGAACGACCAGCACCAGCATCAGGATAATACTGGCTGAGCCGAACGACGTGGCGATGGAGATCAGGCTCTGGATAAAGCCAATCGTGCTCAGACCCTGGGCAAACAAGCCTGCCGCAACCAACAGCATCACCACGCCCGCGAAGGCATCCGCCATTCCACGATACGCTACTTCCAGGCCGGAGAAGACTTTTTGCGTGTTGAAACCGCGCACGAATTCCAGCAAGGCAGCCAGCAGCATACAGATGACCAGAATAGTAATAATGTGCAGTTGTGGACCCCATTTGCCGTCAAAAATCAGCACGCCGATAATCGGTGTGAACGGCAGAATGGCGTAGAACGCTGGAGCGGTGGTGGTGATTTCGCTTACATCCATCATCTCATGGCTGATGTTCTCTTTTTTATCGAGATAGCGCTGCCAGAAGAAATGCGCGACCCCCATTCCCACAATGGCGACAATCGAGATCGGCAGCGTGGTCTTAAAGGCGAAGTCGATCAGCGACATCTCGGCTGCTTTGGCGGCCAGCACAACGTCGCCAGAGGTTGGGGAAAGAATAATGGCGGCCGGTGATGCGCAAATGGCTGCCGCTGCACCGCGGCTGATGCCCACGTTCACCATCACCGGGAACAGCGTGGCCATTAACAGTACGCCAAGACCGGTGGCCGATGAAACGGCCAGCGACATCAGACAAGCGAGGAAATAGGCGGCAACCATTAACAGATACGGGGAGTTAATATACTGCAGGGGTTTCGAGGCAAGCTTAACCACCATGTCATTAGCGCCGATATGGGTCATGTAGGCGGCAAAACCGCACAGCATCATGATCATCATACCGAGATCGCCGCCACGGCTCATGAGCAGTATTTTAATATATTCAACAATATCCGTGGCAGTATAACCCGTGCTGGCTGCGCTGGCAGGTAATACCTGATGCCCCATTAATGCGCTGACAATCAGGAGAGTTAAGCCGCCAACAAATAAAACGCCCGTGGCTGAGTACCCTTTAATGATGTAGCGGGCTACACCGACAATGACGACGACCCCAATAAGGAGTTCGATAAACGTAAGCATGATTTCCCCTGTATCCTGTGCCCTGAGGTAGAAAAAAATTAATAAAATAAGAAGGATGAAAATGTGCCGAATTAATGGCCTGCCCTTGCTGATTAAAATCAATAAACAGACGACTAAAGAACAGTATCACAGCGTTTTTGCCATGGCCCAGGCATTTATGTCATCAGGAAGTTGACCGCCAGAAACAGCGTAACATGTCTCTTTAATGATAACAAAATGTTAAAAATATGTGTTTTCCGGCCTGTTAATCGGGATGGATAAAAATGTTATAGTCATACATATTGTGGGTTTATTTTGGCCAGCCTGAACGCTGCCTTAAGAATATTCCCGAAAAGAGGCCTGATATTTAGGAGTAGTGCTGATGCCGTTAAGACGTGGTTCAACTATTGTGTGGTAAACTTTGCTTCGAATATTAAGAATGGTAATTGCATTGTGAGCTTACGTAATACTTTTTTCTCTCTTTTATTGTTTATTTTTGGTCAGTTAACGTTTTCATCTGTTGCACAGGCAGAAGACAACGCGACGAATAAAGGCTGGTTCTCTACTTTTACGGATAATGTTTCGCAGACCTGGTCAGCACCTGAACATTATGATCTCTATGTACCGGCAATAACGTGGCATGCGCGCTTTGCTTATGACAAAGAGAAAACAGATAAATACAACGAGCGCCCGTGGGGGGCTGGTTTTGGTCAGTCACGCTGGGATGAGAAAGGAAACTGGCACGGCATCTATCTGATGGCCTTTAAAGACTCGTTTAATAAATGGGAACCGATTGGGGGTTACGGCTGGGAGAAAACGTGGCGCCCGCTGGCGGACGAGAATTTCCACGTCGGGTTAGGCTATACCGCAGGAGTGACGGCGCGTGATAACTGGAACTACATTCCGATCCCCGTGCTGCTGCCTTTGGCCTCGATTGGCTATGGCCCGGCAACGTTCCAGATGACCTACATCCCCGGGACGTACAACAACGGTAACGTTTACTTCGCCTGGATGCGTTTTCAGTTTTGACTGAAAAAAGGTTACCAGCTGGTGAAAAAACGCGCAGGCATTGATTCCTAAGCGATAAAAATCTGCCAGTGAAAATTAACGCGACTTTAGTCACTTTTTGTCAAAGATCCGCTGGACAAAAGGTCCCACAATTGTTGTACTGGTAACCGACACAGCATTTGTGTCGTTTTTTAATGTAAAGGTAATTTTGATGTCTAAGATTAAAGGTAACGTTAAGTGGTTTAATGAGTCCAAAGGATTCGGTTTCATTACTCCTGAAGATGGCAGCAAAGATGTGTTCGTACACTTCTCTGCAATCCAGTCTAATGGTTTCAAAACTCTGGCTGAAGGTCAGCGTGTAGAGTTCGAAATCACTAACGGTGCCAAAGGCCCTTCTGCTGCTAACGTAATCGCTCTGTAATTCAGACGCGTCAGCAAGAATTTCAAAACCCGCTCATTGAGCGGGTTTTTTTCGTTATGAATCAGCCAAGCAGGTACATTTTCAGGAAGCTGGCAACGATCAGTACGCTCAACAACACCATTCCTGCGCTCATCAGATTCTGTTTCATTCTGTCACCCTCGTTCAGTATGGCCTCCAGAGTGACAGAGAAAAATTAAGCCAACATTAACGCCCCGACGGTTAATGCGTGCTTACTGAGGAAAATAGCCAAAATGCGATCCCCGTCATCGCGAAGGATCCAAGCATGTTGATCGCGATATTCACCAGCGCCCAGCCGATACGGCCTTCCTGAAAGAGAAAAACCGTTTCCGCAGAAAAGGTTGAGAAAGTCGTTAAACCGCCACAGAACCCGGTGGTAATCAGGACCTTCCACATGGGATCGATGTGCGTCATCCGGTTAAACCAGGCCAGCCCCATACCAATGATAAAAGCACCAATCAGGTTGGCAGCCAGTGTCCCCATGGGAATCGCCTGGTGCAGGGGGTTAAACCGCATACTCAGGAACCATCTCGCAACGCTCCCTGTGCCTCCACCAATAAAAACAGCCAAAAGGAGTTGTAACACGCTAAATACCTGCTATTTGATGTGTAAGAGTAGCGAGTTTAACGCTGTTTATGATGAGGGGACAAATATGTATGTGGCGGTAGGGCAGTTTGCAGTCACGCCTGACTGGCAGGTTAATGCACTACAATGCGTGAACCTGATGACACAGGCCCGGCAGAAGGGCGCGTCGCTGTTGGTTCTCCCGGAAGCACTGCTGGCAAGGGATGATAATGACCCGGATCTGTCCGTGAAGTCCGCGCAGCCGCTTGATGGCGACTTTTTACAGCCGTTGCTCACCGAGAGCGTGGGTAACGCGATGACGTCCATCTTTACAGTGCACGTTCCTTCAGCGCCGGGGCGCGCCGTAAATACGCTGGTGGCTATCCGTGATGGCGTGATTATCGCGCGCTATGCCAAGCTTCATCTCTATGATGCGTTCAGCATTCAGGAGTCACGGCGTGTTGACCCTGGAGACCGTGTTGCGCCGTTAATTGATATTGACGGGTTTAAGGTTGGGTTAATGACTTGCTACGACCTGCGTTTTCCTGAGATGGCATTGCATCTGGCCCTGCAAGGGGCAGACGTGCTGGTATTGCCTGCTGCATGGGTTAAGGGACCGCTGAAAGAGCAGCATTGGGCAACGCTGCTTGCGGCGCGCGCGCTGGACACGACCTGCTATGTCGTTGCTTCCGGGGAGTGTGGCAATAAAAATATCGGGCAGAGCAGGGTGGTTGATCCACTGGGAGTCACGGTTGTCGCAGCAGCGGAAGCGCCGGTGCTGCTGATGACGGAGATATTTTTAGAAAGAATTGCGCTTGCGCGTCAGCAATTACCTGTTCTTCGTAACCGACGCTTTGCGCCACCGCAATTAATGTGATGTTTTTTTCAACAATGCTTGATTCACCTTGTTACAGATTGCTATTGTGTGCACGCGCCAAATGACCGTTAATACAGTCAGGTTTTGGCGCTGAATGCAGCCTGTTTTATGTAAAGAAGGTATCTATGGGTGAGATTAGTATTACCAAACTGCTGGTGGTTGCCGCACTGGTCGTCCTGCTGTTTGGTACCAAGAAGTTACGCACGCTGGGTGGTGACCTGGGGGCTGCCATCAAAGGCTTTAAGAAAGCGATGAACGACGATGATGCCGCCGCGAAGAAAAGCGCTGAGGACATCCCGGCAGAGAAGCTTTCTCACAAAGAGTAATAGCAATGCCTGAGGGCTTGCGAAAAAAAACCGGCTCATCAGGCCGGTTTTTTTGCATTACTGTAAATGGATATTACAGCACTATTTGACTTCTTCACCTTTTGCCTGCATGTCAGCATGGTAAGAAGAGCGAACAAACGGACCGCATGCTGCGTGGGTAAAGCCCATCGCCAGCGCTTCGGCTTTCATCTCATCAAACTCATCCGGGCTGACGTAGCGCTGTACCGGCAGATGGTGACGGCTTGGCTGCAGATACTGGCCCAGCGTCAGCATGGTCACACCGTGGCGGCGCAGATCGCGCATCACTTCGATGATTTCGTCATTAGTTTCACCCAGACCGACCATCAGACCTGACTTGGTAGGGATATGCGGATGGGCTTCTTTAAAGCGCTCCAGCAGCTTCAGAGACCAGTTGTAATCCGCACCCGGTCGTACCTGACGATAAAGACGCGGCACGTTCTCCAGGTTGTGGTTAAACACATCTGGCGGCGTTGCGGTCAGGATGTCCAGCGCACGGTCCATACGGCCGCGGAAGTCAGGAACCAGCGTCTCGATTTTAATGTTCGGGCTTTTCTCGCGAATAGCAGTAATGCAGTCAGCGAAGTGCTGAGCTCCACCATCGCGCAGATCGTCACGGTCAACGGATGTGATGACCACATAACGCAGCGCCATGTCAGCGATGGTTTGCGCCAGTTTTTGCGGCTCGTTAGCATCGGGCGCGACCGGGCGGCCATGAGCAACGTCACAGAATGGGCAGCGGCGGGTACAGATGGCACCCAGAATCATAAACGTCGCGGTGCCGTGATTGAAACATTCAGCAAGGTTAGGGCAAGACGCTTCTTCACAGACGGAGTGAAGGCCATTCTTGCGCATCGCCGCTTTGATCCCCTGGATACGCGAAGAGTCAGCCGGAAGTTTGATTTTCATCCATTCCGGTTTTCTTAACAGCGCCTCGCGCTCGGTAGCCACGTTTTTAACCGGGATAAGGGCCATTTTATCGGCATCGCGGTATTTAACACCGCGTTCCATCACAATGGGTTTACTCATAGCGTGCGTGTTCCAGTTGCGAATATCGAAGGAAAGCGTTTCAATTCAAGGGAATGTTGTATTTATCAACTATTTTTGAACGAACGACAGGCAGTATATCATTGAAACGGCCATGAAAGCAGCCTGCCACGTCGCCAATTTGTAAAATAGTTGTTGTTTTGTGCCTTTCGCCCTGCTTGTGGCAGGGGCTTGTGCTGACACTCGCTGTCAGAAGGCCTGACGGATAATGCGGATGACGTTTTCCAGTACCGGATCGCGCAAACTGAGTTTGTTGTAATGCAGTGAAATCTCGATAGATTCCGCATTGAGCTGGCTGAGCGGAATACTCTCCAGCGACCAGCATTTCCGCAGCAGGTGATACAGGCGTGAAGGCATGATGCACAGCATATCGCTGCTGCCAATCAGGGAGGCGGTGGTAAACATATTGTAACTGCTGAAACTGATCTGACGTTCCGGGAAAATTTCATCAATGCGCTGGCGCAGACCATGGTTGGACTGCCCTTCGGTCATGAAAGACGAGTGGTCGTAATTGCGCAGGTTCTCAATGGTTAACGGCTCGCTGAGCGCGGGATGCTGCTGGCGGCAAACCAAAACCAGATTATCGGCATAAAGCACGTTTTGCCCCAGCGCTCTGGCGCTGAAGCTGCCGCTCTCAATAACCAGATCCGTCTGGAACTGGGCAAGCTGAACGTCAGGTTCGTTGAGTGGCACATTGCGCAACAGAAGCTGGGGAGCATGCTCTTTCACGGCCTGGTAGATGGCGGGCATGACCAGCACGCCCACTGAAGGAGAGCAGCCGATGGTGATCGTTCTTTGTTTGTCATAGCTCCCGGTTAAATCCAGCGCACCCAGAATCGACTCCAGCCCCTGGCTGATGTATTCGTGGAGGTGGGTCGCATAGGCCGTCGGCGTGACGCCCTGGCCTTTACGGATAAATAACGGGTCAGGAAATATAGCGCGTAGCTTTTGAATCGACTGACTTATTGCCGATGGCGTGAGATTAAGAATTTTCGCAGCGTTAACGATACCCTTATGGACATATACTGCCTCAAAAATAGTCAGTAAATTGAGATCAATATTACGTAAAGTCCGAAAAATTTGTGGCTTGTCTTCGCCACCGGGTTCATTCAGTCGTTTGGCTGGTAAATTAGTAGACTCCACGCTTTCACTCCGTATACATTCACAACATGAATGATAGTTGAATTTATTTATTATGCTTGTAGAGATTCGTAAAGTGTTGGTTTTGTTTCACTTGTTTATCAAAAACAAACAGTTGTGTGATTATCACTCACGTTACTTAGCCTGTGTATGCCGTGCTGTCCGGAGGCTAAATAATATGTAACGGCAATATTCGGGCGCTTCGAAAATATAGAATCTGCGGATTATTGTAAAGCGTAAAAGCGGTAAATAAATAGTTGCCCGTCAAATTAACGGGCTCCCCTGTATGATATATTAAGCAGGGATATATTCATGCGGTGGATTGTTAAGTAGCGCTAACACATTCTTCAGAAGAACAGGGCGTATATTATCTGGCGTGGCGGTATCTACCCACTGGCGCATCTGCGTCATTTCCATACCGGCGTAGCCGCAGGGATTTATGCGCTGGAAAGGCGTCAGATCCATATTAATATTCAACGCCAGACCATGGAAGGAACAGCCTTTACGAATACGTAGCCCCAGCGAGCAGATCTTCATTTCGCCAACGTAGACGCCTGGTGCATCAGCCCGCGGATGCGCGTCAATACCATATTCCGCCAGCGTGTTGACGACGGTTTGTTCCAGCAACGTCACCAGCTCACGCACGCCAAGCTTTCTGCGCTTCAGATTAAGCAGGACGTACATCACCTGCTGGCCCGGGCCGTGATAAGTCACTTGTCCACCCCGATCGCTCTGGATCACCGGGATATCGCCCGTCATTAATAAATGTTCCGCTTTACCGGCCTGACCCTGGGTAAATACCGGCAAGTGTTCAACCAGCCAAATTTCATCAGGGGTCGTGTCATCGCGTGAATCGGTGAAGTCATGCATAGCCTGGGAGACAGGCTCATAAGGTTGCAGCCCGAGATGACGGACCAGAATTTTATCCTGATACAAAACAGCGTCTCCGAAGACGAGGAACCAATGATGAGGGGGAGTATATCACAGCGGGGGAGAGGGGTTACCCGGTAAGCCGGGTAACCGCAAAGGGACTACAGCACCATACGCACAATTTCGATATTGCCGAGTTCTTCGTAGAGCGTCTCAACCTGTTCGATATGGGTCGCGGTGATAGTAATAGAAACCGAGTGGTAGTTGCCCTTGCTGCTTGGTTTTACTGACGGAGAGTAATCACCGGGCGCATGGCGCTGTACCACTTCAACCACCTGATCAACCAGCTCAGGTTTCGCCAGACCCATTACTTTGTAGGTAAATGGGGTAGGGAATTCAAGCAGTTCGTTAAGTTTGGTTTTCATGTCAGCTCCGGCGTAACGTCAAAAAGAATAACTCCCACGTCAGGTGGGAGTTATCAGGATACTTAGTATATGGGGATCAAAATCACACTTTCAAGTGTTCGATTTTTAGCCAAACCAGTGATGGAACATCAATTTAATGTAATCAATGATTTTGCCGAAGAAATTGCCTTCAGGAATTTCCTGCAGAACAACCAGCGGACGCTGATCGATAGTCTTGCCATCCAGCTGGAAGTTGATGGTACCCACGACCTGATTTTTCTGCAGCGGGGCATGCAGTTCGGTGCTGTTCAGGACGTAGCTGGCCTTCAGATCCTTCATACGACCGCGTGGAATGGTCAGGTACAGATCTTTATCCACGCCGAGGGAAGCACGGTCGTTGTCGCCGAACCACACTGGCTCAGACGCGAACTCTTTGCCTGCTTTCAGCGGATTCACGGTTTCGAAGAAACGGAAGCCCCAGGTCAGCAGTTTCTTGCTTTCGGTTTCACGACCTTTAAAGGTACGACCGCCCATCACGGCAGAGATCAGACGCATCTGGCCTTCAGTGGCAGAGGCCACCAGGTTGTAACCGGCTTTATCGGTATGACCTGTTTTGATACCGTCAACGTTCAGGCTGTTATCCCACAGCAGGCCGTTACGGTTGGTCTGGCGAATACCGTTGAAGGTAAACTCTTTCTCTTTATAGATGGAGTATTCGTTCGGTACGTCGCGGATCAGGGCTTGACCAATCAGTGCCATATCACGTGCGGAGCTGTACTGACCGTCTGCATCCAGGCCGTGTACGGTCTGGAAATGGCTGTTTTTCAGACCCAGCGCGGTGACGTAGCTGTTCATCAGGCCGACGAAGGCATCCTGGCTACCGGCGGCGAAATCAGCCATTGCTACGCAGGCATCGTTACCTGACTGCAGGTTAATACCCCGGATTAACTGGGAAACCGGAACCTGCATACCGGGCTTCAGGAACATCAGAGAAGAACCTTTGAACACAGGGTTCCCGGTTGCCCACGCATCGTTACCAATGGTGACCAGATCCGTTTCTTTGAATTTACCGGCTTTCATGGCCTGGCCGATAACATAGCTGGTCATCATTTTGGTCAGGCTGGCCGGGTCACGGCGGGCATCGGCGTTCTGTTCTGCCAGAACTTTGCCAGAGTTGTAATCGATCAGGATGTAGGATTCCGCGTCGATTTGCGGAACGCCAGGGATCATGGTCTTGATATTCAGGTCATCGGCATGAGCAGCAGAGAGTGCTGCTGCGCAAAGGGCCGTGGTCAGCGCCATGCGCTGCACAAAACGAGCAGAAAAAGTGGTCTTCATGGTCAGAACTACGACATCCGTGATGGAATTAAAAAAAGTGCCTTACTATAGCAAATGCTATTCAGGCAGGCATCCGACTTTAAGCATGAGTTTGTGAATGCGTTTTACACAAACTGACATTTCGGATACCGCCGATTAATTATTTTGCAACAGTGACGAAGGACTGCAGTTGTGCTTCGCTCTGCAAACGCTGTTGCAGAGACGCTGCCTGCGATTTACTGGCAAAAGGCCCCATCTGAATACGCCAGACCGCGCCGTTCTGCTCAACGCGTCCAGGTACGCCAAACTGCTGGCTTAGACGCTGTTGATACTGTTGGGCTCGGGCCTGATCGCTCACTGCCCCCACCTGAACGACAAAGCCGCCGCTGGCTGCTGCTGGCGCAGCGGCTGCCGCGCTTTGCGTGGTCGCTGGCGCTGTTACCGGCGCTGGCTGCGTCACCGGAGGCGCAACCGGGGCTGGCGTCGGCTCACTGCCTTCCAGCACGCCCGTCGCTAAGGTCGTCGGTGCGCCTAAAAAGCCGCTACTCTTTACCGGTGCGCCAGTGGAATCATCGCTTTGCAGCGTATCATTGCTGATTGGACGTATTTCTCCCGCCGGCTGAGAAGGCTCAGCCGGAGAAGAGACGCTACCCATTCCGCCGTCAAGATTTGGGCGGTCTGGCAGGGCATAGGTCTGCTTCGCCACCGTCGTACAGGCGGTACCCGGCCCGGACATCGAGCCATCCTGCGCCACGATAATCGGGTCAATGCGAACTTTGGTGTTGTTCGACGTATTCAGGCGATCGGCAGACGCGCGGGACAGAGAAATCACCCGGTCATTACCATACGGACCACGGTCATTAATACGCACGACGATCATGCGACCATTAGCCAGGTTAGTGATACGCGCGTAGCTTGGAATCGGCAGCGTTGGGTGCGCGGCAGTGAGCTGCATGGGGTCAAATGTTTCACCGGATGCCGTGAGGTTACTGCCCGGTTCTGCATCATAAATGGCAGCAAAGCCCGCCTGGCTGAAGCGGGAAGGGTCCTGCACGATTTTGTAGCTTTTGCCGTCGCGCTCGTAATCCTGATTCGCGCTGGCATTCAGCGGTTCATAAACGGGATCGGCCCCACTGATTTCAACGATCGGACCATTACACACCGCAGGCTGCGGCGGCGCGACGGTTGCCTGTTGCTGACCATCATCACTTGTGCAGGCCGCAAGTAAACTTGCCGCGATGCAGATCCCCAGCCACTGCTTACGCATTCCGATCCCCTTATTTTTAAACGCTTTTTGACAACATTTTTCTGTGGGTATGGATCGACATCACGATCCCAAACCCGGCCATCAACACGATCAGTGCCGAGCCTCCGTAACTGACCAGCGGCAGCGGTACGCCTACTACCGGCAGAATACCACTCACCATACCAATATTTACGAAGACATAAACGAATAAAATCAGCATCAACCCGCCTGCCATGACGCGGCCGAAGGTGGTTTGCGCCCGGGCGGCAATCCACAATCCTCGCATGATCAGCAGCACGTAGAGCGCGAGCAAAATCAGGATACCAACCAGCCCCAGCTCTTCAGCCAGTACCGCAAAGATAAAGTCGGTGTGACGTTCCGGTAAAAATTCCAGCTGCGACTGGGTACCGTGCAACCAGCCTTTACCGCGCAGGCCGCCGGAGCCAATCGCAATCTTGGACTGAATAATATGATAGCCCGCACCGAGCGGGTCAGTTTCCGGGTCGAGAAGCATCATAACGCGCTGGCGCTGGTAATCATGCATCAGGAAGAACCAGAGGATAGGGATAAACGCCGCAATCAGCACCACAGCGATACCAATCAGACGCCAGCTTAAGCCCGACAGGAAAAGGACAAACAGACCGGAGAGCGCGATAAGGATCGAGGTGCCGAGGTCAGGCTGCGCAGCAACCAGCAGCGTCGGCAGGAAGATCAGCACCAGCGCGATCGCGGTGTTTTTCAGCGACGGCGGACAGACATCACGGTTGATAAAGCGCGCCACCATCAGGGGGACGGCAATTTTGGCAATCTCCGAGGGCTGGAAACGAACAACGCCCAGATCCAGCCAGCGCTGAGCCCCTTTTGAGATGGCGCCGAACGCGTCTACTGCCACCAGCAAAATAATACAGAAGATATAGAGATAGGGCGCCCAGCCTTCATAGACGCGCGGTGGGATCTGCGCCATCACCACCATGATGACCAGACCCATCGCGATCTGGCCGATTTTGCGTTCCATCATACCGATGTCCTGACCACTGGCGCTCCAGATAACCAGGGCGCTGTAAACCAGCAGAGCCAGCAGGATCAGCAGCATGGCTGGGTCGATGTGGATTTTATCCCACAACGATTTTTTGTTTGGATTATCCGTCATGATTATTGGTCCTCCGCCGCAGCGGCGGCCGGGTTTTCAGCCGGCAGTTCGGTGTTGTTATCACCCAGCATAATGTGGTCGAGGATTTGGCGCATGATGGTCCCTACCGCCGGGCCAGCGCCGCCGTTTTCCAGAATCATCGCCACTGCCACCTGCGGGTTATCGTAAGGGGCAAATGCCGTCATGAGCTTATGGTCACGCAGACGTTCAGCAATGCGGTGTGCGTTGTAGGTTTCGTTGGCTTTCAGGCCAAAGACCTGCGCCGTACCGGATTTTGCAGCCACTTTATACGGCGTTCCGGCGAAATATTTGTGCGCGGTACCGTTCGGACGGTTTGCTACGCCGTACATACCGTCTTTCGCGATTTCCCAGAAGCCGGAATGAATGTCACCCACGGGCGCTTCATGGGGCTGTACCCACGGCACCTTTTTGCCGTCTTCAACGGTGCTTTGCAGCAGATGCGGGACTTTGACCACGCCATCGTTAATGAGGATCATCATCGCTTTGTTCATCTGAATCGGCGTTGCGGTCCAGTAGCCCTGGCCGATACCCACCGGAATGGTATCACCCTGATACCACGGCTTCTTAAAGCGCTTCAGCTTCCACTCGCGCGTCGGCATGTTGCCGGATCGCTCCTCTGAAAGGTCGACGCCGGTGTAGTGCCCGTAGCCGAACTTGCTCATCCATTCTGACAGGCGGTCAATCCCCATGTCATAGGCGACCTGATAGAAGAAGGTATCCGCTGACTCTTCCAGAGATTTGGTCACGTTCAGATGGCCGTGGCCCCATTTTTTCCAGTCGCGATAGCGTTTTTCAGACCCGGGTAGCTGCCACCAGCCCGGGTCAAACAGGCTGGTATTACGGTTGATGACACCCGCACTCAGCGCCGAGACCGCCACATACGGTTTTACCGTAGATGCCGGCGGGTAAACGCCTTGCGTGGCGCGGTTGACCAGCGGCGTATTGGGATCATTCAGCAGGCCGGAATAGTCTTTACTGGAGATGCCGTCAACAAAGAGATTCGGGTCATAGCTAGGCATGGACACCATAGCCAGAATTCCCCCGGTACGCGGATCGGTGACCACGACGGCGGCGCGACTGCCCGCCAGCAGGGTTTCAATATACTGCTGCAGTTTGAGGTCGAGCGTCAGATAGACGTCATGCCCCGCCTGAGGCGGAACTTCTTTCAGCTGTCGAATGACGCGGCCACGGTTGTTAACCTCAACCTCTTCATAGCCGGTCTGCCCATGCAGGACATCTTCGTAGTAGCGTTCGATCCCGAGCTTGCCGATATCGTGCGTCGCGGCATAGTTCGCCAGCTTGCCGTCTTTATCAAGGCGGTCAACGTCTTTGTCGTTAATCTTGGAAACGTAGCCAATAACGTGCGTCAGCGCGGAGCCGTAAGGATAGTAGCGACGTTTGTAACCCTTCACTTCCACGCCGGGGAAGCGGTACTGGTTCACCGCAAAACGGGCCACCTGAACTTCCGTCAGATTGGTTTTCACCGGAATGGAGGTAAAGCGGTGGGAACGGGCGCGCTCTTTTTTGAAGGCTGCGATATCGTCATCGTTGAGATCGACAACGCTTCTTAGCGCCTCCAGCGTGTCCTGAACATTATCGACCTTTTCCGGCATCATCTCGATTTGATAGATGGTGCGGTTTAGCGCCAGAGGAGTGCCGTTACGGTCGTAGATAATGCCGCGGCTGGGCGCGATAGGCACCAGCTTGATGCGGTTTTCGTTTGAACGCGTCTGGTAATCGGTAAAGCGGACGATTTGCAGATTATAAAGGTTGGCGATCAGCACGCCGGTAAGCAGCAAAATCCCCGTAAAGGCGACCAGTGCCCTGCGCACAAACAGCGCGGACTCAGCCGTATAGTCGCGAAAAGAATTCTGTAGTTTCATCCGCTGCTTAATCTACCCTGGTCAGTCATTACTCGCGGTGATAGGGGTGGTTGGTAGTAATGCTCCACGCGCGATACAGACTTTCTGCCACCAGGACCCGAACGAGCGGGTGGGGCAGCGTCAGCGCGGAGAGAGACCAACTTTGTTCTGCTGCCGCTTTGCAGGCAGGGGACAACCCTTCAGGTCCGCCAATCAGCAGACTAACGTCACGGCCATCCTGCTTCCAGCGCTCCAGTTCGTGCGCCAGCTGCGGCGTATCCCAGGGTTTACCCGGAATATCGAGGGTGACGATGCGGTTCTTGCCAGCGGCAGCCAGCATCTGTTCGCCCTCTTTATCGAGAATACGTTTAATATCCGCGTTCTTACCGCGCTTCCCGGCAGGGATCTCCACCAGTTCGAACGGCATGTCTTTTGGAAAACGACGCAGATATTCAGTAAAACCGGTTTGTACCCAGTCCGGCATTTTGGTGCCGACGGCGACCAGCTGCAACTTCACGCATTAACCCCAGAGTTTTTCCAGCTCATACAGGCGACGGCTCTCTTCCTGCATGACATGGACAATCACATCGCCGAGGTCAACCACCACCCAGTCAGCGGTCGCTTCACCTTCAACGCCAAGCGGTAACAGTCCTGCTGCACGCGATTCCTGAACCACATGGTCGGCAATCGAAACAACATGACGCGTAGACGTCCCGGTGCAGATAATCATGCAGTCGGTGATACTGGATTTACCCTTAACGTCGATAGCGATGATGTCCTGACCTTTCAGGTCATCAATTTTGTCGATAACAAAATCCTGGAGTGCTTTACCCTGCAAGTTTTCCCCCTGGGTGAATAAGATGGTGCAACTATGAATTTGTAGCCAGACAGTATACCTGAACTGTCGCCCTTGTCGGGACAAATGTCACCGGCCGGGATTTTGAAGGCGGGTATCATCCCACCCTCCGCCAGAGATTGCATCGCCATTTTTGTAAAACAATTTCTGTAAAGCAATGACTGGCGGGAAAGTCTGGCAGCGGAGGATAACAGTATGGCTTAACCTGTCAAGGCAGGAGAATCAATAAGCCGCTTTTTATGACGCCTGACTAAACATCTGCGCTTTTCTGATACAACCCGTACGTATGAATATACGCCAGCACCGGGGCAGGCAGCAGATCGTCACACGTTAAACCGTGTTGTAAACGCTCACGAATAAGGGTGGCGGAGATATCGAACCACGGGGTTTCCGCCAGATAAATCTTCCCGGCGGGCTGGTTGTGAAGATCCTCTACGTTATCGGTAAGATGGTCTTCAAGCCATTGCTGATACTGCTCTTCACGCATGGTCAGCGGATAGCCTGGGCGGCGGCAAACGAGCAGGTGGCTGTTCTCCAGAATGGTTTCATACTTGTGCCACGTGGGAAAGTTGAGCAGAGAATCCTGACCAATGATAAACGCCAGCGGCTGGTCAGGCCCTTGCTCGGTTCGCCACTCCTGCAGCGTTTGCGACGTCCACGAGGGGGTGTCGCGACGCAATTCCCGTTCATCAAGCCTGAAAAGCGGTTTATCCGCAATGGCAAGCGTTAGCATCTCTTTTCGCTGCTCGCTGGTTGCCTCAGGCTGAGGGCGGTGCGGCGGAACGTTATTGGGCATAATGGTGACGCGCTGCAGGCCGATCAAATTCGCCAGAATTTCCACCGGCTTAAGATGCCCGTAGTGTACCGGGTCAAAGGTGCCGCCATACAGGGCCTGTAAAGAGTGCATACTATCCATCAATAAATACGTCAGCCAGCGCCTTGTGGCAGAGCAGCAGGGAAAGGCTTTCCAGCTCCGCCCAGACCGACTGGCCGTAATCTTGTTTTAAGGTGAGCTCAGCGCGCATCAGAAGCTGGACAGCCTGACGAAGCTGTTCATGGCTCAGGCGGTTGACGGCCTCGGTGGTCATTGCGCGGCGATTTTGCCATACCCGGTGTTTATCAAACAGCGCGCGCAGCGGCGTATGGGCAGACTGTCGCTTGAGCGTAATCAGCAGCAACAGTTCACGCTGCAGCGTACGCAGCAGAATAACGGGCTCGCTGCCTTCCAGGCGCAGCTGCTGAAGGATATGCAGGGCGCGTTTACTTTTCGCGGCCAGCAATGCATCCACCCAGTGGAATGGGGTGAAGTGCGCGGCGTCATTAACGGCCTGCTCGACGCGGGGGAGTGTCAGTTTGCCATCCGGCCAGAGCAGGGAGAGTCTGTCCAGCGCCTGTGCCAGCGCCAGGAGGTTACCCTCATAGCAGTAGCAGAGCAGTTGATTTGCCGCATCATCCAGCTGAAGGTTGTTCTGCTTTGCTCTTGCGGCCACCCATTTTGGCAGATGCGCCTGCTCAGGTGTCTGACAGGTAACCAGCACCGCGTGGGTCGCCAGTTGAGTGAACCACGCGGCATTTTCCTGCGCTTTGGTGAGCTTATTGCCGCGGACAATTAACAGCAGATCGCTGTGTAGCAGGCTCACCAGAGTGGCAAGCTGCTCATTGATGGCCGCGTTAGGGCCGTTTTCCGGCAGCAGGATCTGAATTGTCTGACGCGACGCGAAAAGGCTCATCGCCTGACAGAGTGAGAAGAGGGCGTCCCAGTCGGTATTGTTATCCACCTGGACGGTATGGTGTTCATCAAAGCCCTGAGCACCTGCAGTATGTCGCACGGCATCCAGGCTTTCCTGCAGCAGTAAGGGATCGTTTCCAAGCAGCAGATACGCCGCGCGCAGCCCTTCATTGAGCTGCGCGCGGAGTTGTTCAGGATACAGCCTGATCATCAGTTACCCATAGAGGTAGAAACCGGGGGCGTACTGGCATCCGGTTTTTCAATAATGTCAGAGCCTTCTTTTGTCGACGCGGCAATACCTGGCAGTTTACGGATCAGCTGTTCCGCTGCCTTGTCGTACATTTCGTTGATGATAATCTGCTGTTCGGCATCTTTCGCCAGCGCCGTTTGCGGGTTATCAAAGAACGAACGGTACACTTTTGTGCTGATCGGATAGATGTCTTTACCCGGGATCAGCACGGCTGCGTTAACAGTCATTACCATCTGATACTCTGCGGTACGGCCATCCTGGAAGATAGACGCTGTATCTTTGCTCAGGGTCGTCCCCAGAACGCGGAGAGACGGTACATCCTGGCGCAGCGTGTCTTTCTCAATGAGTTCAACACCGTTCAGGCGCAGCTGGTTACGAACTGCCCGGCTGAATGGGCCATTCGGATCTGATGAGTCGAAAATCATCGTTTTCATCTCAGCAGGCACTGCCGTGGTATTGCGCAGGTGCCAGCCACAGCCAGCGGTGACAAGCACCGCCAGTGATAAGAGTATTGTTGCCAGTTGTCGCACGTTTCCTCCCGCGCTTAGCCAACGACCAGATTGAGCAGTTTACCGGGTACGTAGATCACTTTACGTACGGTAACGCCCTCAAGATATTTCGCGACCAGAGGTTCCTGGCCTGCACGCTCGCGAACCTGTTCTTCGGTTGCGTCGACCGCCACGGTAATTTTACCGCGCACTTTGCCGTTGACCTGGACTACCACCAGCGTGGTGTTTTCCACCATTGCTGCTTCGTCCGCAACCGGCCACGGCGCGTTGTCGATATCGCCTTCGCCTTTCAGTTCCTGCCACAGAGTAAAGCTGACGTGTGGCGTGAACGGGTTCAGCATGCGAACGACGGCCAGCAGCGCTTCACGCATTAAGGCACGATCCTGCTCGCCATCCTGCGGGGCTTTCGCCAGCTTGTTCATCAGTTCCATAATAGCCGCAATTGCGGTATTGAAGGTCTGACGACGACCAATATCATCGGTGACTTTTGCAATTGTTTTATGAACATCACGACGCAGCGCCTGCTGATCTTCCGTCAGGGCAGCAGCGTTCAGCGCCGGAGCATCACCCTGTGCGGTATGTTCGTAAACCAGTTTCCAGACGCGTTTCAGGAAGCGGTTCGCGCCTTCAACACCGGATTCCTGCCACTCCAGCGTCATGTCAGCCGGAGAGGCAAACATCATGAACAGACGCACGGTATCTGCACCGTAACGCTCAACCATCACCTGCGGGTCGATACCGTTGTTTTTCGACTTGGACATCTTGCTCATGCCGGTATAAACCAGCTCATGACCTTCAGCGTCTGTCGCCTTCACAATACGGCCTTTCTCGTCGCGCTCTACGATCGCGTCCACCGGAGACACCCAGTTACGCTCGCCGTTCGCGCCAACGTAGTAGAAGGCATCAGCCAGCACCATGCCCTGACACAGCAGCTGTTTGGCTGGTTCGTCAGAATTCACCATGCCAGCATCGCGCATCAGCTTATGGAAGAAGCGGAAGTAGAGCAGGTGCATGATGGCGTGTTCGATGCCACCGATGTAGATGTCTACCGGCAGCCAGTAGTTGGCCGCGTCAGAATCCAGCATGCCTTCCTGATACTGCGGACAGGTGTAGCGTGCGTAATACCAGGAAGACTCCATAAAGGTGTCAAAGGTGTCGGTTTCACGCAGCGCAGGCTGGCCGTTAACGGTGGTTTTCGCCCACTCAGGATCGGCTTTGATCGGGCTGGTGATGCCGTCCATGACCACATCTTCCGGCAGGATCACCGGCAGTTGATCTTCTGGCGTCGGCATCACGGTGCCGTCTTCAAGGGTCACCATTGGAATTGGCGCGCCCCAGTAACGCTGACGGGAAACGCCCCAGTCGCGCAGACGGAAGTTGACTTTACGCTCACCTACGCCCAGCGAGGCCAGCTTGTCAGCGATGGCATTGAAGCCCTCTTCGAAGCTCAGTCCGCTAAATTCGCCGGAGTTGAACAGGGTGCCTTTTTCGGTCAATGCCTGCTCAGACAGGTCGGGTTCAGAACCGTCTGCGGCCAGGATCACCGGCTTAATGGTCAGGCCATATTTGGTGGCAAACTCGTAGTCGCGCTGATCGTGTCCCGGAACGGCCATCACCGCACCGGTGCCGTATTCCATCAGCACAAAGTTCGCCGCCCAGACAGGAATAGCTTCACCCGTCAGCGGGTGAATCGCTTTAAAGCCGGTATCAACGCCTTTTTTCTCCATCGTCGCCATGTCGGCTTCAGCCACTTTGGTGTTGCGGCATTCGTCGATGAAAGTTGCCAGTTCCGGATTGTTCTCTGCCGCTTTCTGCGCTAGCGGGTGACCTGTGGCCACGGCCAGATAGGTCGCTCCCATGAAGGTGTCCGGACGGGTGGTGTAGACGGTCAGCGTTTGGTCGTAGTTCTCAACGTTGAAGGTAATTTCCACACCTTCAGAACGGCCGATCCAGTTGCGCTGCATGGTCTTAACGGTGTCAGGCCAGTGATCCAGTTTATCCAGATCGTTCAGCAGTTCGTCAGCGTAAGCGGTGATTTTGATAAACCACTGCGGGATCTCTTTACGCTCAACTTTGGTGTCACAGCGCCAGCAGCAGCCGTCGATAACCTGCTCGTTTGCCAGAACGGTCTGGTCATTCGGGCACCAGTTAACCGCAGACGTCTTCTTGTACACCAGGCCTTTTTTGTACAGCTCAGTGAAGAATTTCTGCTCCCAGCGGTAATATTCCGGGGTGCAAGTCGCCAGCTCGCGGCTCCAGTCATAGCCGAAGCCCAGCATTTTGAGCTGGTTTTTCATGTACGCGATGTTGTCGTACGTCCATGGTGCCGGTGCCGTATTGTTTTTTACTGCTGCACCTTCTGCCGGCAGGCCGAACGCATCCCAGCCGATAGGCTGCAGCACGTTTTTGCCCAGCATACGCTGGTAACGGGCGATCACATCACCAATGGTGTAGTTACGCACGTGGCCCATGTGTAGTCGACCAGAAGGATAGGGAAGCATCGACAGGCAGTAATACTTCTCTTTGCTCTCGTCTTCGGTTACTTCAAAGGTGCGCTTCTCGTCCCAGTGTTGCTGGACTTTTGATTCTATCTCTTCCGGGCGGTATTGCTCTTGCATGGCAGCCAGTGGTCCTGTTTTTAATACAGCTACAAATGTAGCCAATGGATGTGGTAATTCAGATCCGCATAGCATAGCCCAAACGTCCGCGTCAAAACAGCCTTTCGCACAAAAGCACTTTGCAGGAATTTACCGGGTCTGTGTTTCACCTGACAAAGCGGCGGTGAAATAAGGTCTATTATTAGAGTTAGTTACTTACCCGGGAGGCAAAATGATGAACAAGGTTGCTCAATTTTACCGCGAGCTGGTGGCGACACTGACGGAGCGGCTGCGTAACGGCGAGCGTGATATTGATGCGCTGGTCGAACAGGCGCGTGCCCGCGTGACGCAAACGGGTGAGTTAACGCGAACCGAAGTGGAAGAGGTGACGCGTGCGGTACGTCGTGACCTGGAAGAGTTTGCGCGCAGCTATCAGGAGAGCCAGGAAGAGGTCTCGGACAGCGTGTTTATGCGGGTGATCAAAGAGAGCCTGTGGCAGGAGCTGGCGGATATCACCGATAAAACGCAGCTTGAGTGGCGCGAGGTGTTTCAGGATTTGAACCATCACGGTGTGTACCACAGCGGCGAAGTGGTAGGGTTGGGAAATCTGGTGTGTGAGAAATGTCATCACCACATCGCGGTGTATACGCCGGAGGTGCTGCCCTTGTGCCCGAAATGCGGTCACGACCAGTTCCAGCGCCGGCCGTTTGAGCCCTAGGTAAAAGCAAAACGGCAACCCTGTTGCCGTTTTTAGTGTTTGCTCCCTCTCCCCGTGGGAGAGGGTTGGGGTGAGGGCATCAGGCCGCACTATAGTAAGCCAGTCTCTCCGCCAGCAAATCTACAAACGCTTCCCGGTCGATATCCACCATCACCGCAGTATTCGGCTCGTTCCCCGTCAGCGAGTAGTAATCCACCACCGTCATTCCCTGGGTATATTTCCCCTGCGTTTCCACACCAACCCAGCGGTCAACCGTGGTAAACATCTCAGGTTTCAACAGCCAGGCAATCGTGCACGGGTCATGCAGCGGTGCGCCATGGAAGCCCCATTTCTCGGCTTTGTGGTACTCCATAAAGAAGTCGAGCAGTTCTGCCACAGTCGTTGCCACCGGATTACCCACAGAGCGGAAGCGTTCAATATCGTCTGCCATAATTTGGGCCCGATGCGTCACATCCAGCCCCGCCATCACAATCGGCAGACCGGACTGGAAAACGATCTCTGCGGCTTCAGGGTCAACATAGATATTGAACTCCGCGGCTGGCGTCCAGTTTCCGAGCCCCATTGCGCCGCCCATGATGACGATCCGGGCGATTTTACCGTGCAGTTCTGGATGGCTGTTAAGCAGCAATGCCACGTTCGTCTGCGGACCTGTAGCCACCAGCGTCACGGGCTCTGCACTTTCGCGCAGCACCTTCGCCATCAACTCAACGGCGGTGCAGCCTTGTGGCGCGAAGCCCGGTTCCGGCAGTTCAGGGCCGTCCAGTCCACTTTCGCCATGAACGTTATCCGCAATGATCAGCTCGCGCATCAGCGGTTTCACGGCCCCGCCAGCGACAGGAATATCGGTGCGTTTGAGCAGGGTCAGCATGCGCAGCACGTTGCGCAAGGTTTTATCCGGCGTCTGATTTCCGGCGGATGAGGTAACCGCTTTTACGTCCAGTTCAGGGGAGGCAAGAGCGAGGACGAGAGCAATGGCGTCATCATGACCCGGATCGCAATCGAGAATAATAGGCTGTGCCATAGCGTTCTCCATACGTAGCGTTATTTTGTGACAAGGTTAACGCTGCAATGTGACGCCGACGAGAACAAGAGCGCGAAAGCGTGAGGCAGTGCGCAATCCGCAGATTGCGCACTGAGAAGATTAATGCAGGATTTTGGCGAGGAAATCTTTTGCACGTTCGGATTTCGGGTTCGCGAAGAACTCTTCTTTCGGCGAGTCTTCCACGATCTTCCCTTCGTCCATAAAGATGACGCGGTTGGCCACTTTACGGGCGAAGCCCATTTCGTGCGTCACCACCATCATGGTCATCCCTTCGTGCGCCAGCTCGACCATAACGTCGAGCACTTCGTTGATCATCTCTGGATCGAGTGCCGATGTTGGCTCATCAAACAGCATTGCCACCGGATCCATGCACAGCGCGCGGGCGATCGCGACACGCTGCTGCTGACCACCCGAAAGCTGCGCCGGGAACTTATCGGCATGTGCAGAAAGCCCAACGCGCTCCAGAAGCTTAAGGCCTTTCTCACGCGATGCTTTTTTATCGCGCTTAAGCACTTTCACCTGCGCCAGCGTCAGGTTCTCGATGATGGAGAGGTGAGGGAACAGCTCAAAGTGCTGGAACACCATACCAACGTGAGAGCGAAGCTGGGCAAGGTTGGTTTTTTTGTCGTTCACTTTGGTGCCGTTAACAACAATTTCGCCCTGCTGCACAGGTTCCAGACCATTAACGGTTTTGATCAGCGTGGACTTACCGGAACCGGACGGGCCGCACACCACCACCACGTCGCCTTTTTTCACTTCCGTGGAGCAGTCGGTCAGCACCTGAAAGTGCCCATACCATTTAGAAACATTTTTCAGGGAAATCATTATACCGTCCTTTTCTTCAGCCAACTGACCAACAGCGACGCGCTTAAACTAATCACAAAATAGACCGCGCCCGCGAAGAGCACCATCTCGACCTGCGTACCATCACGTTCACCGATGGTTGACGCGGTACGGAAGAAGTCTGCCAGACTCAGGACATACACCAGCGAGGTATCCTGGAACAGCACAATGCCCTGGGTCAGCAGGAGCGGAACCATGGCGCGAAACGCCTGCGGCAGAATAATCAGCTGCATGGACTGCCAGTGCGTCATCCCCAGCGCCAGCGCGGCGCTGGATTGCCCGCGGGAGATGCTCTGAATGCCCGCGCGGATAATCTCTGAGTAGTAAGCGGCCTCAAACATTGAGAACGCCACCATCGCCGAGATCAGGCGGATATCGGTTTTTGGTGACAGCCCCAGGACGTTTTGCAGAAAGCCGGGAACAATCAGGTAAAACCACAGCAGCACCATCACCAGCGGGATGGAGCGGAAAACGTTAACGTAGGCGGTCGCAAACCAGGCGAGCGGCTTAAAGCTCGACAGGCGCATCACCGCCAGCAGGGTGCCCCAGACGATACCAATGATGATGGCAATAACGGTGATTTTTAAGGTAATCACCAGGCCATCCAGTAGGTAAGGCATGGAAGGAACGATAGAACTCCAGTCAAATTCGTACATTATTTGCCCCCCAGATTGCCCGGCAGGCGTACTTTGCGTTCAACCAGGTTCATCACCAGCATGATGAAAGCGTTAATCAGAACATACGCGAGCGTGATCGCGGTGAAGGATTCCCACGCGTGAGCGGAGTAATCCAGCAGCTTGCCCGCCTGGGCCGCCATATCGACCAGGCCGATAGTGGAGGCGATGGCCGAGTTTTTCACCAGGTTCATCATCTCCGAGGTCATCGGTGGCACGATAACGCGGTAGGCATTAGGCAGCAGCACGTAGCGGTAGGTTTGCGGCAGGGTCAGGCCCATCGCCAGACCCGCATTTTTTTGTCCGCGGGGTAATGACTGAATGGCGGCACGCACCTGCTCACAAACGCGCGCAGCGGTAAACAGCCCCAGACACATCATGGAGGAGACAAAGAACTGCACATTTGGATCCAGCTCCGACTTGAACCACATGCCAATATTTTCCGGCAGCAGTTCCGGGATAACCAGATACCAGGTAAAGAATTGCACGATGAGCGGAACGTTACGGAACAGTTCCACATAGAGCGTGCCCAGTGTTGAAAGAAAACGGTTAGGGACGGTGCGCAGAATACCGAACAGCGAACCGACAAGAAACGCGATAATCCACGCTGTTATCGATAGTGCCACGGTGACCTGGAAGCCGCTCCACAGCCAGCCAAGATAGGTGGTGTTGCCGAACGGGGCTTGTTGCAGGAATATGCCCCAGTTCCAGTCTATTGACATAATAAACTCCAGAAAAAAAAGGGTAGCAGCGCTACCCTCGAAGATTGGTGAGAAGCTCATTTTTCGCGCTGAGTGGGGAACGACCACTCAACGTATAGTCTGTCCATGCTTCCCGACAATCGAGAGGGCAGGAGATCCCGCCCCTGTTGTTCTAATTAGTTAAGAGCCTTGTCATTTGGAGATTTGAACAGCGCTTTCATGTCATCAGACAGTTCAAAGTTCATGTTGAGATTTTTTGGTGGAATCGGGTTCTTGAACCATTTGTCGAACCATTTTTCCGCTTCGCCGGAAGTCTGTACCTGGGCGATAGTGTCATCGATCAGCTTCTTGAACTGCGGATCGTCTTTACGCAGCATGCAGCCGTAAGCTTCTTTTGACTGCGCGGTGCCGACGATGTCCCAGTTTTCTGGTTTCTTCGCTTTCGCACGCTCACCCGCCAGCAGGGCGTCATCCATCATAAACGCGACGGCACGGCCACTTTCCAGGGTGCGGAAGGAGTCGCCATGGTCTTTCGCGCTGATGATGCGCATATCCATTTTCTTCTCGTCGTTCAGCTTGTGCAGCAGCACTTCTGAGGTGGTACCGGACGTTACGACGACCGCTTTGCCTTTCAGGTCAGCAAAATCTTTGATATCACCGCCTTTCTTCGTCAGCAGACGGGTGCCCACGACGAAGATGGTGTCAGAGAAAGCGGCCTGTTTCTGGCGCTCGAGGTTGTTGGTGGTAGAGCCACACTCAAAATCAAAGGTGCCGTTTTGCAGCAGTGGAATACGGTTCTGTGAAGTGATTGGGATCAGCTTCACCTGCAGGTCAGGTTTGTTCAGCTTTTTCTTCACAGCTTCAACGATGGCGTTGGAGTAATCCTGTGAATAGCCCACGACTTTTTGCGTGTTGTCGTAGTAAGAGAACGGGACGGAAGATTCACGGTGGCCGACCACGATGACGCCGTTTTTGGCAATCTTGTCGAGAGTACTGCCTGCTGCTGGAGCATCTTCAGCGTGAACCACGCCGGCAGACATTCCCATAACCAGCATTGCTGTGGCCAGTTTACGTAATTGCATACCCAACTCCTTTCTTATCAGCGCCAGTGACGCATTGATACCCATTGTGATGTTGTTATATCTCGCGCGATGCGAGTGCAGTGTTATGCAAGCTTGTTAACATTTAGTCTGGCTTAATGTAAAGATTTTGCTGCGTTATTGTTTATTTTTGCGAAGCGCGCCGCACCATTCAGAGGCAAATATCTCCCGTTGCACCGTTTCGGTGCTACCGGTGATCTACGCTGGTGCGACAAGGTTGCACGTTAAGCCAAACTGCGTTTGCGTGAATATACAAAGCAACAGGCGTGCCAGATTTGGCACTGGAAGGAATTTGTCGGGTGGCGGCTACGCCTTACCCGAGCTACGGAGTCAAAATGTAGGCCGGGTAAGCGTTAGCGCCACCCGGCAACAGAAGGTAAGATTAGCGACGACGCTGACGCAGGCTCATCAGCACGGCACCGAAACCGAACAGCGCGGTCAGGATCCACAGCGGCCAGTTGCCGGTGCGGGCATACGGCGTCAGGCCGGTGGTTGGTGTGACTTTTGTGGTCAACACCTCACGGGTGAACTGCGGGATCATGGCCTGGATTTCACCCTGTGGACCAATCACGGCGGTGATGCCGTTGTTGGTGCTGCGCAGCAATGGGCGCGCCAGCTCCAGAGAACGCATACGCGCCATCTGGAAATGCTGCCACGGGCCGATAGATTTACCGAACCACGCATCGTTGGAGATGGTCAGCAGGTAGTCGGTATCCGGGCGGAAGTTATCGCGAACCTGCTCGCCGAGAATGATTTCGTAGCAGATGGCCGCCGTCAGGGCAAGGCCGTGCGCATGCAGCTGGGGCTGTACGTACGGGCCACGGCTGAAGGAGGACATCGGCAGATCAAAGAACGGAGCCAGCGGGCGCAGAATCGACTCCAGCGGAACAAATTCACCAAACGGCACCAGGTGGTTCTTGTTGTACCGATCCGTGGAGTTGTAGCTGTATTCGCTGTCTTTGCCGAGCGTAATGATGGTGTTGTAGGTGTCATAACGGTTCTGCTGATTCAGACGCGCATCGACAATCCCGGTAATCAGCGTGCTGCCGCGAGCCAGCAGCAAGTCGTTCATCATGTTCAGGAACGGCTGCTGATTGATCTCCAGATCGGGAATGGCGGATTCCGGCCAGATGATCAGCTGCGATTTACCCATCACCTCTTCGGTGGCGTTGGCGTAGATCTTCAGCGTGTTCAGCAGCTCTTTTTCATCCCACTTCATAGATTGCGGGATATTTCCCTGCACCATAGAAACCTGCATGGTGCGCTCAGGCTCAGGCGTGAACCACTGGATATACCGCAGCGGGAAGGGCAGGGCAAACAGCACCAGCGCCACGGCCAGCGGTTTCCAGCAACGCGTGACCAGCGACAGGATCAGCAGGCCGCTGACCACCATTAGCAGGAAGTTGATTGCCTCAACGCCCATGACCGGGGCCAGGCCTTTCAGCGGGCCATCAATCTGGCTGTAGCCGAACTGCAGCCACGGGAAGCCGGTCAACACCCAACCGCGCAGGAATTCGGTGATCTGCCAGACCACCGGCGCGGCAATGGCGACGCGCAGCCAGGTGGTTTTAGGCCACAGGCGGGAAAGGATCCCTGCGAACAGACCAGTATACAGTGAGAGATATGCCGCGAGCAGGACGACCAAGAAGACGTTAACCGGGCCCGGCATACCGCCAAACTGGGCGATGCTGACGTAGACCCAGTTAATGCCGGAGCCAAAGAGCCCCAGTCCCCAGAAGTAACCAATGGCGGCAGCCTGTACCGGACGCCGGTTCAGGGTCAGACCCTGAAGCCCCATCAGGGAGAGAATAGCCGCAGGCCAGATATCGTAAGGAGAAAAAGCCAGCGTACCGCTGGCTCCGAGTAACAGCGCCAGCAGCAAACGGACGCGCTGGCGTTCAAGCAATGGGGCAAATGCCATTTACATTAATCTTCCAGTTTTGGCACCGGTGAGTCGTCCGGCGTTCTGACATGAACCTGTATAATACGGCGGCTGTCGGCCATTGCCACTTTGAACTGGTAACCGTCGATGTCAACGGTTTCACCGCGCGCCGGAAGGTGGCCAAAGGCCTGCATCACCAGCCCGCCAATGGTATCGACCTCTTCATCACTGAAGTGAGTGCCGAAAGCGTCGTTGAAGTCCTCAATCGAGGCCAGCGCGCGCACGGTCCAGGTGTGGCGGCTGAGCTGACGGAAGTCGATATCTTCCTCTTCGTCATACTCATCTTCGATTTCACCCACGATCAGCTCAAGAATATCCTCGATCGTGACCAGTCCGGAAACGCCGCCAAATTCATCAATAACAATCGCCATGTGGTAACGCTGAGAGCGAAACTCTTTCAGCATCCGGTCCACACGTTTACTTTCCGGCACAACCACGGCCTGGCGTAACACTTTTTCCATGCTGAAGGCTTCGGCATCGCTGCGCATAAACGGCAGCAGATCTTTCGCCATCAAAATCCCTTCGATGTGATCTTTATCTTCGCTGATGACCGGGAAACGCGAGTGGGCGGATTCGATGATCACATCGAGGCACTCGTCCAGGGTCTGGTTACGTTTCAGGGTGATCATCTGCGAGCGGGGGATCATGATATCGCGAACACGCTGGTCAGCAATGTCCATCACCCCTTCGAGCATTTCGCGCGTATCTTCGTCGATAAGGTCGTTTTGCCCGGAATCACGAATCAGCTCCAGCAGTTCATCACGGTTCTTGGGTTCGCCGTGGAAAAGCTGGTTCAGAATGAGGGAGAAAAATCCCTTTTTAGTGTTTGTCGTGTCGCTACTGTGTGAATTGTCGTCGCTCATGGCGTTTGTTAAGGGTTCTCTTGTTAGTTCAACATTTACCGCCACGCGAATTCCCTGCGCGGCGGCATAGTCGTCAGTAAGTTAACTGACTATTCTTTCTCGGCAATGTACGGATCCTCATAGCCCAGAGCAAGCATTATCTCTGTCTCGAGGGACTCCATCTCTTCCGCTTCGTCATCTTCAATATGATCGTAGCCAAGCAGATGCAGGCTGCCATGCACCACCATATGCGCCCAGTGGGCTTCCAGCGGCTTTTGCTGCTCTTTGGCTTCCTGTTCAACCACCTGACGGCAGATGATCAGATCCCCCAGCAGCGGCATCTCGATACCCGGCGGGGCTTCGAACGGGAAAGAGAGCACGTTGGTTGGCTTATCTTTCCCACGGTAAGTCAGGTTAAGCTCATGGCTTTCTGCCTCATCCACCAGGCGAATCGTCACTTCTGATTCTTCCTGAAACTGGGGGATAACGGCATCCAGCCATTTCTGAAACTGTGCCTCATCTGGCATACCGGAATTGTCTTCACAGGCCAGCTGTAAATCGAGGATCACCTGACTCATTTCTGTTCTTGCTCCTGCGCGTCGCGCTTACGTTCTGCGGCCAGTTCGGCCCTGCGTTTTTGATCCGCCTCTTCCCAGGCTTCATAGGCGTTAACGATGCGCGCAACTACCGGATGGCGTACCACGTCTTCACTGTGGAAGAAGTTAAAGCTGATTTCATCGACTTCGGCCAGCACTTCAATGGCGTGGCGCAGGCCGGATTTGGTGCTGCGCGGCAGGTCGATCTGGGTAACGTCACCGGTAATGACCGCTTTCGAGTTAAAGCCAATACGCGTCAGGAACATCTTCATCTGTTCGATGGTGGTGTTCTGGCTTTCATCAAGAATGATGAACGCGTCGTTTAACGTGCGACCACGCATGTAGGCGAGTGGGGCCACTTCAATCACGTTACGCTCAATCAGCTTTTCGACCTTCTCAAAGCCGAGCATCTCAAACAGCGCATCGTATAAAGGACGCAGATACGGGTCGACCTTCTGACTCAGATCGCCCGGCAGGAAGCCCAGTTTTTCACCCGCTTCCACCGCCGGACGGGTCAGCAGGATACGGCGGATTTCCTGACGTTCCAGCGCATCCACCGCCGCGGCAACGGCCAGATAGGTTTTACCCGTACCCGCCGGCCCCACGCCGAAGGTGATGTCGTGGTCGAGAATATTAGCGATGTACTGCGCCTGGTTTGGCGTACGCGGCTTAATGACGCCACGCTTGGTCTTGATGTTGATGGCCTTACCGTAGTCCGGCACACTTTCCGCGCTCTGCTCAAGCACGCGCGCCTCTTTAATGGCGAGGTGAATTTGTTCCGGTTCGATATCCTGAATTTCGCCGCGCATCGGGGCGGTATCGACATACAAGCTGCGCAGGATATCTGCAGCCGCATTGACGCAGATAGGGCGTCCGGTAAGTTTGAAGTGATTATCGCGACGATTGATTTCGATACCCAGACGTCGCTCCAGTTGTTTGATGTTGTCATCAAACGGTCCGCACAGGCTCAGCAGGCGAGCGTTGTCTGCGGGCGTTAGGCTGATTTCACGCGTATCTATGTTCAAACTGTTCCTCTTTGATTGGTTAGCTGACCCGCTGCCACCCGGCGTAATAAAACGGTCATTACCGAAATTATTCACGCCATAGAATAAAGGCGCAAGCATTGCAGATGATATTGGGGACGATGAGAGGAAATACAAGGCCTGCCGAAGCGGCAGGCCCGAAGGATTAAGGCTGGTAAATCCCCACGCCAGAATCGTTTTCTTTGCGGGTACGCGAAATGACGGATTCCGGTGACTCGGCAATACGCAGGCCCATTTCGTCTTCAGTGCGGACCACTTTCGCACGCAGTGAGTTGGTGAGCACTTCGACAATCTCAACGTCCACAAATTTACCGATCATGTCCGGGGTGCCTTCAAAATTCACCACGCGGTTGTTTTCTGTACGACCGGAGAGTTCCATAATGCTCTTGCGCGAGGTGCCTTCTACCAGTATGCGCTGGACGGTGCCGAGCATACGGCGGCTCCAGGCGTTGGCCTGCTGGTTGATGCGCTCCTGCAGAATATACAGACGCTGCTTTTTCTCTTCTTCCGGCACATCGTCAACCATATCGGCCGCAGGGGTTCCAGGACGCGCGGAGAAGATGAAGCTGTAGCTGACGTCAAAATTCACTTCACCAATGAGCTTCATGGTGCGCTCGAAGTCATCCGCGGTTTCACCAGGGAAGCCGACAATAAAGTCGGAGCTTATCTGGATATCCGGACGCGCTTCACGCAGCTTACGGATGGTGGATTTGTACTCCAGAACCGTATGCGGACGGCCCATCAGGTTCAGAACGCGGTCAGAGCCGCACTGAATCGGCAGATGCAGGAAGCTCACCAGCTCTGGCGTATCGCGATAGACATCAATGATGTCATCGGTGAATTCCATCGGATGGCTGGTGGTAAAGCGAATACGGTCGATACCGTCAATCGCGGCCACCAGGCGCAGCAGTTCAGCAAAGGTGCCGGTGGTGCCGTCGTAGTTCTCCCCACGCCAGGCGTTAACGTTCTGGCCCAGCAGGTTCACTTCGCGAACGCCCTGCGCGGCAAGCTGCGCGATTTCAAACAGAATATCGTCTGCCGGGCGGCTGACTTCTTCGCCACGGGTGTAAGGCACCACACAGTAAGTGCAGTATTTGTTGCAGCCTTCCATGATGGAAACGAAAGCGGTCGGGCCATCTGCGCGCGGTTCTGGCAGACGGTCAAATTTCTCGATCTCCGGGAAGCTGACGTCAACGACCGGGCTACGATTACCGCGAACCTGGTTGATCATCTCCGGCAGGCGGTGCAGAGTCTGCGGGCCAAAGACGATATCCACATAGGGAGCTCTCTGGCGGATCAGCTTACCTTCCTGTGATGCGACGCAACCGCCCACGCCGATGATCAGGTCCGGATTTTTTCGTTTGAGAAGTTTCCAGCGGCCTAACACGTGGAAGACTTTTTCCTGCGCTTTTTCACGAATTGAACAGGTGTTCAGCAGCAACACGTCGGCTTCTTTCGGATTTTCAGTCAGCTGGTATCCGTGGGTGGTGTCCAGCAGATCGGCCATCTTGGATGAATCGTATTCGTTCATCTGACAGCCCCAGGTTTTTATATGGAGTTTTTTAGTCATCGACTTGCTCAGCTCAGGATTGCAAGCCGCGTATTGTAATGCTTTGGTGGGGTTGTGACCAGTATGAAGGTTATGTGTCTCAGGACCGCAAAAATCCGGTAAACTTAAGGGATTCTCCAATAAGGAAAAATGACCATGACACTCCAACACACCGAAGTTGCCGTTGTCGGCGGCGGTATGGTCGGCGGCGCACTGGCGCTGGGGCTGGCGCATCAGGGATTTGAGGTAACGGTAATTGAACAGGCTGCACCGCCGGCATTCGATCCCGCCAGCAAGCCGGATGTGCGCATTTCTGCTATCAGCGCGGCGTCAGTCGATCTGCTGCGCGGTCTGGGCGTCTGGGAAACGGTGCAGGCGATGCGTGCGCATCCCTACAGCCGTCTTGAAACCTGGGAGTGGGAAAATGCCCACGTTGCGTTTGATGCTGCGGAGCTGAAGCTGCCGCGCCTGGGCTACATGGTGGAAAACAATGTGCTCCAGCTGGCGCTCTGGCAGGCCCTGGAGGCGCACCCGAAGGTGACGCTGCGTGTTCCTGCGTCACTTAAGGCACTTCATACTCACGAAAGCGGCTATTTGCTGACGCTCGACAGCGGTGATGAGCTGGCTGTGAAGCTGGCCGTCGGGGCGGATGGTGCCAATTCTCAGGTCAGACAGATGGCAGGTATTGGGGTACATGCCTGGCAGTATGAGCAGTCTTGTATGCTGATTACCGTCCAGTGTGAGAATTCGCCGGGTGAGAGCACCTGGCAGCACTTTACGCCGAATGGCCCGCATGCCTTTTTACCGCTATTTGATCATTGGGCGTCACTGGTGTGGTACGACAAACCGGCGCGCATTCGCCAGCTACAAGGGCTTTCAATGGAACAACTGCAGCGCGAGATCCTGCAGCACTTCCCGAGCCGTCTGGGGCATATCACACCAGTCGCCGCTGGCGCATTCCCGCTCACGCGACGTCACGCTTTGCAGTATGCCCGTGACGGGCTGGCGCTGGTGGGGGATGCGGCACACACCATACACCCGCTGGCCGGGCAGGGGGTAAATCTTGGGTATCGTGACGTTGACGCGTTACTGGACGTTTTAAGTCATGCGCGCGGGCATGCGGAAGCGTGGTCCAGCCATCAGGTACTGAAGCGTTACCAGACGCGACGTATGGCGGATAATTTTATTATGCAGTCGGGAATGGATCTGTTCTATGCCGGGTTCAGCAATGACTTAGCGCCAGTACGTATTCTGCGTAACATTGGCCTCATGGCGGCGGAACGTGCTGGTGGGTTGAAACGTCAGGCCCTGAAATACGCTCTCGGACTTTAATTGCTGCTTCGACTATTCCCTCGCCCCTTTGGGGAGAGGGTTAGGGTGAGGGGGCATCAGGCCGCACAAACAACAAAAACAAAAAAGCCCGCAGAGCGGGCTTATTTGTTTTTAAGTGGCTGGGGTGCAGGGATTCGAACCCCGGAATGCTGGTATCAGAAACCAGAGCCTTACCGCTTGGCGACACCCCAATAGCGTTAAACAAACTGCTTAACGACTTTTTAAATTGGCTGGGGTACGAGGATTCGAACCTCGGAATGCCGGAATCAGAATCCGGTGCCTTACCGCTTGGCGATACCCCAACAATTTGTCTTGATTACCGAAAAATCGACAATCTTAATTTGGTGGCTACGACGGGATTCGAACCTGTGACCCCATCATTATGAGTGATGTGCTCTAACCAACTGAGCTACGTAGCCAGTACTGCAATCTTCGATGGCTGGGGTACCTGGATTCGAACCAGGGAATGCCGGTATCAAAAACCGGTGCCTTACCGCTTGGCGATACCCCATCCGTGCAACGCTTACCTGGGAATGGTGCGGGAGGCGAGACTTGAACTCGCACACCTTGCGGCGCCAGAACCTAAATCTGGTGCGTCTACCAATTTCGCCACTCCCGCAAAAAAAGATGGTGGCTACGACGGGATTCGAACCTGTGACCCCATCATTATGAGTGATGTGCTCTAACCAACTGAGCTACGTAGCCATCTTTTTTTCGCGTTACCTTATCGGCGTTGCGGGGCGCATTATGCGTATAGACCCTTGCAGCGTCAACACCTTTTTCAACGAAAATAGCCGGAATGTGACTGTTTGGTTAGGTTGCGAACAGCGTGACCGAATATTCGGCAATTATTGGTTATTAATCGTTTTTCGAGAGTGAAATGCAAGGCAAAAAAAAGGCCCCAGAGGGGCCTGATTAGAATCGTCGCGATTATTTGTAGGCAGACTGGTGAACGCCTACCGCACGGCCAGATGGATCGTTCATCGCTTTGAAAGATTCATCCCATTCAATCGCTTTGGCAGACGAGCAGGCGACGGATGGGCCACCCGGAACACACTCTGCCGCACTCGGCACCGGGAACAGCTCTTCAAAGATTTCGCGGTACAGGTACGCTTCTTTCGAGCCCGGCGTGTTGTACGGGAAGCGGAAGCTTGCCGTTTCCAGTTGCTGGTCGGAAATCTGTTTTGCTGCCACCTCTTTCAGGGTGTCGATCCAGCTATAGCCTACGCCATCAGAGAACTGCTCTTTCTGACGCCACGCCACGCTCGCGGGCAGGTATGATTCAAAACATTCGCGCAGGATATGTTTTTCCATTTTACCGTTGCCGCACATTTTGTCCTGCGGGTTGATACGCATCGCCACGTCGAGGAATTTCTTATCCAGGAACGGGACACGCGCTTCCACTCCCCATGCCGACATTGCTTTGTTGGCACGTGCACAGTCAAACATATGCAGTGCCTGCAATTTACGCACGGTCTCTTCATGCAGTTCTTTGGCGTTTGGCGCTTTATGGAAGTACAGGTAGCCGCCAAACACTTCGTCAGAACCTTCACCGGACAGCACCATCTTGATGCCCATCGCTTTAATCTTACGTGACATCAGGTACATCGGCGTTGAGGCACGAATGGTAGTAACATCATAAGTTTCAATGTGATAGATCACATCGCGGATTGCATCCAGGCCTTCCTGCACGGTGAAGTGAATTTCATGGTGCACGGTGCCCAGATGGTTTGCCACTTCCTGCGCAGCTTTCAGGTCAGGTGCCCCTTCAAGACCCACGGCAAAGGAGTGCAGCTGCGGCCACCAGGCTTCGGAGCGCTCCTGATCTTCCACGCGGCGAGCGGCGAATTTCTTGGTGATCGCGGAGATCACGGAGGAGTCCAGACCGCCGGAGAGCAGCACGCCATAAGGTACGTCTGACATCAGGTGGCTTTTCACGGAATCTTCCAGCGCCTGACGCAGCTCGGCTTTATCCGTCACGTTGTCTTTAACCGCGTCATAATCGAACCAGTCGCGCTGGTAGTACGGACGGATCTCACCGTCTTTACTCCACAGGTAGCTGCCTGCCGGGAACTCTTTAATGGTGCGGCAGACCGGTACCAGGGCTTTCATTTCAGAGGCAACATAGAAGTTGCCGTGTTCATCGTGGCCCATGTACAGCGGGATAATGCCGATATGGTCGCGGCCAATCAGATACGCGTCTTTTTCGCTATCGTACAGGGCGAAGGCAAACATACCCTGCAGGTCGTCCAGGAATTCCGGACCTTTCTCCTGATAGAGCGCCAGAATCACTTCACAGTCAGACCCGGTCTGGAAGGCGTAGCGATCGCCGTACTCGGCGCGCAGTGCCTGATGGTTATAGATTTCACCGTTAACAGCCAGCGCGTGCGTTTTTTTCTCGTTATACAGCGGCTGTGCACCGGCGTTGACGTCTACGATAGACAGACGTTCGTGAGCCAGAATCGCTTTATCACTGGCGTAAACGCCTGACCAGTCCGGGCCGCGATGGCGCATCAGGCGGGACAGTTCGAGTGCTTTTTTACGCAGTTCGCCTGCGTCAGTTTTAATATCCAGTACGCCAAAAATTGAACACATAACCTTCTCCGTTAACCCTGTTGCTTTGTAATGTTGCTTGCTTATGAAAATGCCGCAAAGGGAGAAGGGGCGCAAGAGATTTACGGGCGAAAACGGAAATAGTGCAATGGTGATTGTGGAATAGTGAAAAAAGAGTACGTCACGAACGCTTTTATTGATGATTATGCAATAAAGTGCGCTTTTTGTTAGATAGGATTTTATTTGTAAGGGCTAAAAATGAAAAACCACGCCCTGAGCGTGGTTTGGTATCAGATAATGTCAATTTCATCGACGGAGGGGTAAATCCAGCTTGGTCGGAACGGCATCGAATCAATGTCATCAAGCTGCGAGACGCCGGACAGCACCAGAATGGTTTCCAGACCCGCCTGGAAGCCGGCCAGAATATCCGTACGCAGGTTATCGCCGACAATAACCGTTTCTTCTGAGTGGGCCTGCATTTTATTGAGCGCGGCGCGGATGATCCACGGGCTTGGTTTGCCGACATAGAATGGCTTGCGCCCGGAGATTTTTTCAATACCGGCACACAGCGCGCCACAGGCCGGATAAAAACCTCGACCGTGGGTATCCGGGTTGGTGGCAATGAAGCGCGCGCCGTTGGCAACGAAGAACGAGGCTTTATGCATCATCTCCCAGTTATAGGAGCGCGTTTCACCCACAATCACGAAGTCCGGATTGACATCGGTAATCGTAAAGCCCGCTTTATACAGCTCGTGGATCAGCGCGCCTTCGCCGACCACGTACGCTTTTTTGCCTTCCTGACGTTTCAGAAAATCCGCCGTTGCCATCGCCGAGGTATAAAACACACTGTCCGGGACGTCGACGCCCGCCGTCGCAAAGCGGTTTGCCAGATCCTGACCGGTCTGAGAAGGGTAGTTCGTGAGAAGAACCAGAGGCATTCCTTTGTCGATGATGCGGTGAAGAAACTCCGCAGCACCTGGTACGGCAACGTTGTCGTGCATCAGCACGCCGTCGATATCACAAATTACATTCTTAATGGTCATGGACGTTCCGACATCAAAAAAAGAAGGCGTTACTATAAGGTCCGATCAACTTTCCAGCAAATGCTGCAGCAGAATACCGTTGAGCATGGCGCGTTTCACCAGCGCAAAAGCGCCAATTGCCGAGCGATGGTCAAGTTTTGAACGAACCACAGGAAGATTCTGGCGGAATGCTTTCAGCGCCTGGGTGTTAATACAGCCTTCAATCGCGGGGAGCAGCACCTTTTCCGCTTCAACAATTTCTCCGGCTATCACCACTTTCTGTGGGTTAAACAGGTTAATGGCGATGGCGATAGTTTTCCCCAGATGGCGCCCAACCTGCTCGATCACCTCACAGGCCAGTGCATCGCCTTTATTGGCGGCTTTGCAGATGGTGCCTATCTTGCAATCAGCCAGCGTGACGCGACTCTGGTAACCTTGTTCAAGCAGATGGCGAACGCGGTGCTCAATGGCCGTGTTGGCGGCAATGGTTTCAAGGCAGCCGAAGTTACCGCAGTGGCAGCGTTCGCCCAGCGGCTCGACCTGAATGTGGCCGATCTCGCCGACGTTACCGTTGCGACCAATAAAAATCCGACCGTTAGAAATAATACCTGCGCCTGTCCCGCGGTGGACACGCACCAGAATAGAGTCTTCGCAGTCCTGACTCGCACCAAAGTAGTGCTCTGCCAGTGCCAGAGAACGAATATCGTGGCCGACAAAACAGGTCACTTTAAAGCGTTTTTCCAGCGCGTCGACCAGCGCCCAGTTTTCCACCTGAATGTGCGGCATGTAGCGAATCACGCCGCTTTCCGGGTCGACCAGTCCGGGTAAAATCACTGAAATTGCAATGAGCTCGCGGATCTTACGCTGACAGCTCTCAATAAAGTGCGCGATGGTATTCAGCAGCGCGTGCTCCAGCGTCTCCTGGGTGCGCTCGGGAAGGGGATAGTGCTCTTCCGCAATTGCTTTGCTGCTCAGATCGTAGAGCGTGAGCGTGGTGTCATGACGGCCGAGCCGAACGCCAATCGCCTGAAAATTGCGGGTTTCGGTAATAATGGAGATAGCGCGGCGGCCCCCGGTAGAGGCCTGCTGATCGACTTCTTTGATCAAACCGCGCTCAATAAGCTGGCGGGTAATTTTTGTCACGCTGGCGGGAGCAAGCTGGCTTTGTTCGGCTATCTGAATTCGAGAGATTGGCCCGTGTTGGTCAATCAGGCGATATACCGCCGCACTGTTAAGTTGTTTAACGAGATCGACATTACCGATTTGAGCTTGTCCGCCTGGTGTCATACTTTTACTTACTCAGTGACGACCTCGTTACCATTAACGATGGTCTTAATAATTTTATAATCGTGTGTGAATGCCGTCAGGTTTGCAACCATACCCGGTGCAATTCCGCCAAGCTGTTTATCCACGCCGATTGCGCGAGCCGGATAAAGGGTAGCCATACGCAGGACTTCATCCAGCGCAATCCCACAGTGCTCAACCAGGTTACGCACCCCTTCAATCATTGTTAAAGAGGAACCGCTCAGCGTACCGTTTTCATCCACACACAGTCCATTGCGGTAGTATATTGTTTTACCGGCAAAAATGAACTGCTCAATATTTGCACCTGCTGGTGCAGTGGCATCGGTAACCAGGCAAAGCTTGTCACCTTTCAGGCGCTTGGCATTACGAATGTTGGTGTAATCCACGTGCATACCATCAGCAATAATGCCGCAGTAGACGTCTGGCTCGTCCAGAATCGCCCCGACCAGACCCGGTTCGCGACCGGTGATATAAGGCATGGCGTTGTAAAGGTGCGTGGCGAAGGTAATGCCCGCGCGGAAGCCCGCTTTGGCTTCTTTCAGCGTGGCGTTTGAGTGCCCTGCTGAAACCACAATCCCGGCGGCAGCCAGTTTGCTGATCACGTCAGTGCCGGTCATCTCTGGTGCCAGCGTCACTTTAGCGATCACATCGGCGTTCGCACACATGTAGTCGACCAGTTCAGCGTCAGGCTTGCGCACGTAATTCGGGTTATGGGTGCCTTTCTTCACGATATTCAGCCATGGCCCTTCCAGGTGCAGACCGAGCGCCTGATTAGGATGTTTGGCGAGGTATTCGCGCATCACGCGGATACCCTGTTTCATCAGGTCATCACTGCTGGTGATGAGCGTTGGCAGATAGCTGGTGCAGCCCGATTTCTCGTTGGCTTTCTGCATGATTTCCAGCGTTTCAACCGTCACCGCCTCGGCAGTGTCATTGAATTGCACACCGCCGCAGCCGTTCAGCTGTACGTCGATGAAACCGGGGGAGATTACTGCTCCATTGAGTGAGCGCTGTTCAATCCCTGGCGGCAGTTCTGCCTGCGGACAAACACGTTCAATCAGGCCATTGGCGATAACAATCGCATGGTCATCCAGAATTTCGTGGCCGGTATAAATCCGACCGTGGGTTAAAGCGTACATAACGACCCCCGGTTAAAAAAAGCGGCCGCCTCTTTGAGAAGAGGCGGTTAATCAATTACAGACCTTTGATGTTCTCGGCTTCTAACTCGTTGAAGTATTTCAGCGTTTTCACTTTCAGCTCCATCGTGGACGGTTCGTCGCAGACGATGACTGATTTTGGATGCAGCTGCAGGCAGCTGATGGTCCACATGTGGTTAACGTTGCCTTCAACGGCAGCCTGGAGCGCTTGCGCTTTCACGCCACCCAGCACCAGAATCATCACTTCTTCGGCATCCAGCAGGGTGCCTACGCCAACGGTCAGGGCGTATTTTGGAACCTGGTTCACATCACCGTCAAAGAAGCGGGAGTTTGCCACGCGGGTGTCATGGGTCAGCGTTTTAATACGCGTGCGGGAAGCCAGGGACGATGCCGGCTCGTTAAACGCGATATGACCATCGTTGCCCACGCCGCCCATAAACAGGTGGATTTTACCGTAAGAACGGATTTTTTCTTCGTACTGACGGCATTCTGCGTCAATATCAGGCGCATTTCCATTCAGCAGGTTAATATTTTCCGCTGGGATATCAACGTGATCAAAGAAATTCCGGTGCATAAAGCTATGGTAGCTTTCCGGGTGGTCTTTTGGCAGGCCGACATATTCATCCATATTGAAGGTCACAACATGTTTGAAGCTAACCTGGCCCGCTTTGTGCATTTCAACCAGGGCTTTATACGCCGTCAGCGGAGTACCGCCGGTTGGCAGGCCAAGAACGAAAGGACGATCGGCGGTAGGCTTGAAGGCATTAATGCGGTTAACGATATGGCGAGCGGCCCATTTACCGACTTGTTCAGCAGTTGCCAGGGGAATCAGTCTCATTGTTCACCTCAAGAGTTAAAGTAGAAGAGTGGGCGGATGGCTACCGGAACCTGATACTTAAGCGTAACCTGGAACCTTTCAGGCTGGATCAATCCGTCTTGATTTTTTGAATGATAAAATAAGTTTTCGCTGTTAGCCAGTGAAAGGGAGGGCTTAATACGATATTTGGTGACAAAAATCACAAAAAATGGGTGTTTAATTTGCGATACGAATTAATTTTTCACACACTCACACTGCCAGTGAATTATCGACGGTACTTATCGTTAGCAACACAATAAAAACATAGTTAATGCGCGAGCCTGGAAAGGGTCTCGTAGGGGGAATAGGATGAATATTTTAGGTTTTTTCCAGCGCCTCGGTAGGGCTTTGCAGCTCCCTATCGCCGTGCTACCGGTTGCAGCGCTGCTGCTGCGATTCGGGCAACCCGATCTTCTCAACGTGCCGTTTATCGCCCAGGCTGGCGGCGCAATCTTTGACAACCTGGCGCTGATTTTCGCCATCGGCGTTGCTTCCAGCTGGTCTAAAGACAGTGCGGGGGCCGCAGCGCTGGCAGGGGCGGTTGGTTACTTCATCCTGACGAAAGCGATGGTAACGATTAACCCGGAAATCAACATGGGCGTACTGGCGGGTATCATTACCGGTCTGGTCGGCGGTGCGGTATATAACCGCTGGGCAAACATCAAGCTGCCAGACTTCCTCAGCTTCTTTGGTGGCAAACGCTTCGTGCCAATCGCGACCGGCTTCTTCTGTCTGGTTCTCGCCGCGATCTTTGGCTACGTCTGGCCGCCAGTGCAGCATGCTATCCATGCGGGCGGCGAGTGGATCGTCTCTGCGGGTGCGATGGGTGCGGGCATCTTCGGCTTCATTAACCGTCTGTTGATCCCAACCGGTCTGCATCAGGTTCTGAACACCATCGCCTGGTTCCAGATTGGCGAGTTTACCAATGCGGCGGGTACCGTTTTCCACGGCGACATTAACCGCTTCTACGCGGGTGATGGTACCGCGGGCATGTTTATGTCCGGCTTCTTCCCAATCATGATGTTTGGTCTGCCGGGCGCTGCGCTGGCCATGTACCTGGCTGCGCCGAAAGCGCGTCGTCCAATGGTCGGCGGTATGCTGCTGTCAGTCGCCATTACCGCATTCCTGACCGGTGTGACCGAGCCTCTGGAATTCCTGTTCATGTTCCTGGCTCCGCTGCTGTACCTGATGCACGCGGTGTTAACCGGTATCAGCCTGTTCGTGGCGACTCTGCTGGGCATCCATGCGGGCTTCTCCTTCTCTGCAGGCGCGATCGACTATGTGCTGATGTACAACCTGCCAGCGGCAAGCAAGAACGTCTGGATGCTGGTGGTGATGGGTGCGGCCTTCTTCGTTATCTACTTCGTTCTGTTCAGCGCGGTTATCCGTATGTTTAACCTCAAAACGCCGGGCCGCGAAGATACCACTGATGACGTCGTCACCAGTGAAGCCAACAGCAATACCGAAGAAGGTTTAACTCAGCTGGCAACCAGCTACATTGCCGCAGTCGGCGGTACCGACAACCTGAAAGCCATTGATGCCTGTATTACCCGTCTGCGTCTGACCGTGGGTGACTCCGCTCGCGTAAGCGATGCAATGTGTAAACGCCTTGGCGCATCTGGCGTCGTTAAACTGAACAAACAAACTATCCAGGTTATCGTGGGCGCCAAAGCGGAATCCATCGGTGACGAAATGAAGAAAGTGGTTGCGCGTGGCCCGGTCGCAGCGGCATCAGCTGACAGCGCACCTGCGGCAACGGCGACTCCGGCCGCGAAGCCACAGGCCGTGCCTAACGCCGTGACGGTGGCGGCTCTGGTCTCTCCGGTAACGGGTGAGGTCGTTGACCTTGAACAAGTGCCTGACGAAGCGTTCGCCAGTAAAGCGGTAGGCGACGGCGTGGCGGTGAAACCAACGGACAAAACCGTCGTCTCTCCTGCTGCGGGTACTATCGTGAAGATTTTCAACACCAACCACGCGTTCTGCCTCGAAACCGAAAATGGCGCGGAGATTGTTGTCCACATGGGCATCGATACCGTTGCGCTGGAGGGTAAAGGCTTTACTCGTCTGGTGGAAGAGGGCGCTGAAGTGGTGGCCGGGCAGCCGGTTCTGGAGATGGATCTGGACTTCCTGAACGCCAATGCACGCTCCATGATCAGTCCGGTTGTTTGCAGCAACATCGACGACTTCAGTGGCCTGGTTATTCAGGCGAAAGGTCAGGTGGTTGCAGGTCAAACGCCGCTGTATGAGATTAAAGGCAAGTAATCGCTCCTGAGTAGAGTCATGCCTTAAGCGGCGGGGGATATCCTCCGCCGCTTTTTTTTGCAGCAAATGCCCCCATTATTTTCATCTGATACGTATTTTCCGTAACTAAGGGTTGTCACTACGTCCGGCTTATAAGATCATATGCCGTTATACGTTGTTTACGCTTTGAGGAATCCACGATGAGTGAGGCTGAAGCCCGCCCGAGTAACTTTATTCGTCAGATCATCGATGAAGATCTGGCCAGTGGTAAGCACACCACGGTGCATACCCGCTTCCCGCCGGAGCCGAACGGCTACCTGCATATTGGTCATGCGAAATCCATCTGCCTGAACTTTGGCATTGCGCAAGACTATCAGGGGCAGTGCAACCTGCGTTTCGATGACACCAACCCAGTAAAAGAAGACATCGAATACGTTGAGTCCATCAAGAACGACGTGCAATGGCTGGGCTTCAACTGGTCTGGCGATATCTGCTACTCCTCTGACTATTTTGATCAGCTGTACGCTTACGCGGTTGAGCTGATCAACAAAGGTCTGGCGTACGTCGATGAACTGTCCGCGGATGAAATCCGTGAATACCGCGGTACGCTGACGCAGCCTGGCAAAAACAGTCCGTTCCGCGATCGCAGCGTGGAAGAGAACCTGGCGCTGTTTGAAAAAATGCGTGCGGGTGGCTTTGAAGAAGGCAAAGCCTGTCTGCGTGCCAAAATCGACATGGCTTCTCCGTTCATCGTGATGCGCGATCCGGTGCTGTACCGCATTAAGTTTGCTGAACACCACCAGACCGGTAACAAGTGGTGCATCTACCCGATGTACGACTTCACCCACTGCATCAGCGATGCGCTGGAAGGCATTACCCACTCGCTGTGTACGCTTGAGTTCCAGGATAACCGTCGCCTGTACGACTGGGTGCTGGATAACATCACCATCCCTGTGCATCCGCGTCAGTACGAGTTCTCTCGTCTGAATCTGGAATACACCGTGATGTCCAAGCGTAAGCTGAACCTGCTGGTGACTGACAAGCACGTTGAGGGCTGGGACGACCCGCGTATGCCGACCATTTCTGGTCTGCGTCGTCGTGGCTACACCGCTGCTTCTATTCGTGAGTTCTGCAAGCGCATCGGCGTGACCAAGCAGGATAACACCATTGAAATGGCGTCGCTGGAGTCCTGCATTCGTGAAGACCTCAACGAAAATGCCCCGCGCGCGATGGCGGTTATCGACCCGGTAAAACTGGTTATCGAAAACTATCCTCAGGGTGCAAGTGAGCTGGTTGCCATGCCTAACCATCCGAACAAACCGGAAATGGGAAGCCGTGACGTACCGTTCAGCGGTGAAATCTGGATCGACCGCGCTGACTTCCGTGAAGAAGCCAACAAGCAGTACAAGCGTCTGGTGCTGGGTAAAGAAGTCCGTCTGCGTAACGCCTACGTGATCAAAGCCGAGCGCGTAGAGAAAGATGCAGAAGGGAATATCACCACCATCTTCTGTTCATACGATGCCGAAACGCTGAGCAAAGATCCTGCCGATGGTCGCAAGGTGAAAGGCGTTATCCACTGGGTAAGCGCTTCTCACGCGCTGCCGGTAGAAATCCGTCTGTACGATCGTCTTTTCAGCGTGCCTAACCCGGGTGCGGCGGAAGACTTCCTGGCGACGATCAACCCGGAATCTCTGGTGATCAAACAGGGTTATGCTGAGCCATCGCTGAAAACAGCTGAAGCAGGTAAAGCGTTCCAGTTCGAGCGTGAAGGTTACTTCTGCCTGGACAGCCGTTACAGCACTGCGGAAAAACCGGTATTTAACCGTACCGTCGGTCTGCGTGACACCTGGACCAAGATCGGCGAATAATAACGCCGCTCTGGTCAATGAGAAACAAACGCCGCTTATTGCGGCGTTTTTTTTATTAATGATCATATCGTTAAAGTGGCGTTGTAAAAATGTCCGCCGTTATTTTTGGTCAATGTGGTGCTACTTATTTTTTTTAAAAAAGTTTGTCTGTTTTTGAAAATGGCAAATTTCGCAAAATACGCGATTTTTAATGTTCTAATACCCTGAAATACGCTGCTATACCCCCGCCAAATCACGCTTCCGGCCAAATGTTACAAAGCACTACCAATTATGTGCACTTCGTCATAATCCTGACTTTTGCCTGATGAAAAGCATTGATAATTCGCGTCGCGAAAAATAACCTAAAGACGGTAGTTAATTCGAGGGTATTTATAACTACCCCTGACCGCCTGGTCTTTTTTATTTTCGCCGTTTTAGGCGCTTTAATTCGTCAAAGAGGAATAATCTATGCGTACGTTCAGTGGCAAACGTAGTGCGCTGGCGCTGGCTATTGCCGGTGTGACAGCAATGTCTGGCCTGGTTGTTACACCTGAGGCGAAAGCTGCGGGTTTCATCGACGATTCTACCCTCACGGGCGGCATCTATTACTGGCAGCGTGAACGTGACCGTAAAGACGTCACCGAAGACAAATATAAAACCAACCTTTCTCACTCCACCTGGAACGCCAACCTGGACTTCCAGTCAGGCTATGCCGCAGAAATGTTCGGCCTGGATATCGCTGCATTCACCGCGATCGAAATGGCGGAAAACGGCGACAGCGGCCACCCTAACGAAATTGCCTTCTCCTCCAGCAACAAAGCTTACGATGAAGACTGGTCCGGTGATAAGAGCGGTATCAGCCTGTACAAGGCCGCAGCGAAATTTAAATACGGCCCGGTCTGGGCGCGTGGAGGGTATATTCAGCCAACCGGCCAGACGCTGTTAGCACCACACTGGAGCTTCATGCCAGGTACCTATCAGGGTGCAGAAGCCGGGGCGAACTTTGACTATGGTGATGCGGGTGCGTTGAGCTTCTCCTATATGTGGACCAACGAGTATAAGGCTCCATGGCACATTGAAATGGACAAGTTCTACCAGAACGATAAGAAAACCAAAGTCGATTATCTCCACTCGCTGGGCGCGAAATACGACTTTAAAAACGATCTGGTACTGGAAGCCGCATTTGGTCAGGCGGAAGGCTATATCGATCAGTATTTTGCTAAAGCCAGCTACAAATTTGATATCGCAGGAAGTCCGCTGAGCACCAGCTACCAGTTCTATGGTACGCGTGACAAGGTCAGCGATGGCGGCGTCAACGACATTTATGACGGCACCGCGTGGCTGCAGGCGCTGACTTTCGGCTATAAAGTGGGCCAGGTTGATTTACGCCTGGAAGGGACATGGGTGAAGGCGGAAGGGCAGCAGGGCTACTTCCTGCAACGTATGACGCCAACTTACGCGTCATCTAACGGTCGTCTGGATATCTGGTGGGATAACCGCTCAGACTTCAACGCCGATGGTGAAAAAGCGGTCTTCTTCGGCGCAATGTATGATCTGAAAAACTGGAACCTGCCGGGTTGGGCAGTGGGCGCTTCTTACGCTTACGCCTGGGACGCAAAACCTGGCGACATGGCCACGCCGGATGCGTACTACGATCCAAACTATCGCCTGAAAGAGTCCTCCTACAGCCTGGATGCTATCTATACCCTGCAGGATGGGCGCGCGAAGGGCACGATGTTCAAACTGCACTTCACTCAGTATGACAACCACTCCGATATCCCGAGCTATGCGGGCGGTTACGGCAACATCTTCCAGGATGAACGTGACGTGAAATTCATGGTTATTGCCCCATTCACCATCTTCTGATGAATCATCCGGCGGGTTAAGGCCCGCCGGACCGGAGACTGCACATGATGAAAAAAATCGTAATTGTCGCGATGCTTGCATCGGGGCTGGTGGCCTGCGCTCAGCCTCAGGCACCGAAGGAAGATTCCAGGCTGAAGGAGGCTTACAGCGCCTGTATTAATACCGCACAAGGCTCGCCGGAGAAAATTGAAGCCTGTCAGAGCGTACTGAATGTGCTGAAGAAAGAGAAGGCGCATGAGCAATTCGCGACGCAGGAGAATATTCGTGTGATGGATTATCAGGCCTGTATCCAGGCGCGTAAAACGGGTAACGATCAGGAAGTCGCGAAGCGTTGCGATAAGATCTGGGACGAGATACGCAATAACAATAAATAAGTTGCTTTACGCCCGGTGGCGCTGCGCTTACCGGGCCTACAAAGGCATCATAGTCCGTAGGCCCAGGCGCAGCGCAACCGGGCTTTTTAAGGCAAAAAAAGCCAGCCTTACGGCTGGCTCAGAGTATGAACGTGACTTATTTTGCGTCGTGCGCGTGTTCATTTTCGCGGCAATCACCTTCAGCGCAGTGACCATACAGGTACAGGCTGTGGTTGGTCAGGCGGATGCCATGACGAGCGGCGATTTCACGCTGCCGCGATTCGATGGAATCATCGCTGAATTCAATGACCTTGCCGCAATCGAGGCAGATCAGGTGATCGTGGTGATGCTGCTGGGTCAGTTCGAATACAGATTTACCGCCTTCGAAATTATGACGGGTAACAATGCCCGCGTCATCAAACTGGTTCAGCACGCGATAAACGGTGGCCAGACCAATCTCTTCACCCATGTCGATAAGACGTTTATAGAGGTCTTCCGCACTGACATGGTGGTTGTCTGGACCCTGAAGCACTTCGAGGATTTTTAACCGAGGAAGCGTTACTTTCAGGCCAGCCTTCTTTAATGCGGTATTGTTGTCAGTCATGCGGAATCTGTCCTGTTGCTAAACGATTCACTTCTGAAAGAAGTGACAGAAAATGCACCTTGGATATTGCGTCTCATTATAGAACTGCCACGGCTAAATGAAAACTGCAAGTCTCAGGCAAAGTATGCTTATAAAAATGGGGTATCACCGACAAACTTGTGAAATGAAAACCACATTTTACCAGGGAAACATTGTACAGGTCTGAGCGAAAAAGTTAAAAGTTTGTAGCAATTAATTTAATCGGTTTTACCTGGAAAACGGGCGCAACCGCCGTTGCGCCGCGAAAATCAGGCGTTGAGAATATCGTCCAGGTGCAGTTCTTCACGGATCTGCTTAACCCACTTCTCTACGCGCTCAGCGGTCAGCTCAGGCTGACGGTCTTCGTCGATGGCCAGACCCACGAAGTGATCGTCATCGGCAAGACCTTTGGAGGCTTCAAAGTGGTAACCGGCAGTGGGCCAGTGACCGACAATAACGGCGCCGTTCGGCTCAATGATGTCGCGGATGGTGCCCAGTGCGTCGCAGAAGTACTCGGCATAGTCTTCCTGATCGCCACAGCCAAACAGGGCAACCAGCTTGCCGTTGAAGTCCACCTCTTCCAGCGTTGGGAAGAAATCATCCCAGTCGCACTGTGCTTCACCGTAGTACCAGGTTGGAATACCCAGCAGCAGAATGTCGTAGCCCTCGAGATCTTCTTTGCTGCTCTTGGCGATGTCATGCACATCAGCAACGTCTTTACCGAGCTGTTTCTGAATGTTTTTTGCGATATTTTCGGTATTGCCGGTATCACTGCCGAAGAAAATGCCGATGATTGCCATGAGTAAAATAACCTCTTGAAACTTAATGGTATGGTGGCCCAATTCGGCCACGGATAAGGGCAATAATAGCAGAACAGGCAACCCTGCGGAAACCGCTATCGCGCAGGACTGCACTCAGTGCTACATGAAAAGGGTAAAAAAGGGGTTTTTCAGACTTATGCCTGGCTGCGCAATGTCTCAAGCTGGGCGATCAGCATCTCTTCAATGAGCTCGCTGCGGCTGATATTACGCGCTTCCGCCAGCTCGTTAAGCGCATCGACAGCGTCAGCATTGAGCTTCAATTCGACACGCTTAAGCCCACGATTTTTATCGCGTTTAAGCTGGTTGCGTTTATTAATACGCAGCTGTTCGTCGCGCGAAAGCGGATTCGTTTTCGGTCGTCCCGGTCGACGCTCATTCGCGAACAGATCTAGTGTCGTACGGTCCGTTTGTTCTTTGGCCATGATTCAGAGACTTCGGGGGAAACACGCCGCCCTGCTAATGCCCGGGCGATAAGCGCGCCATCATACATCAGCAAAAACGGCACGCCAACGACTGGAAGCCCGTCGTCTTCCAGTCGCTCTCTTTTTAATCAATTTGCCGTATCAGTGAGATAGCGACGAATGGCGCGCAGGACTGCTTCAGGTTTTTCCGCATGTACCCAATGCCCGGCACCGGCAATTACATGGGCGCGCGCCTGCGGGAATTGTGCCAGCAGCGTGTCGCGGTAAGCATCAGTAACGTAAGGCGAGTTACCGCCGCGAATGAAGAGGGTAGGATGCGGCCAGGCGGGGACGGCCTCCCAGCCCACGATGTTATTATACTGGTCCCACAGCACCGGGACGTTAAAACGCCATTGCCCCTCAACAAACGACTTCAGCAGGAATTGCACCACGCCTTCTTCATCAAGATGCTCACGCATCACGGCTGCTGCCTGCTGACGGGTGGAAACGCCGGCCTCCGTCACCGCATTAATTGCCGCGAAGATCTCATCGTGACGGCGAACGTCGTAATCCACTGGGGCGACATCAATCACCACCAGCCCGGAAATTCGCTCAGGTGCCAGTGCTGTGAGCGCCATGACCGCTTTACCACCCATCGAATGCCCGATGAGGGTCACTTTCTGCAGGTTGTGGGCGTCGAGCGTATCCAGGAGATCCTGCGCCATTGCCGCGTAGGTCATCTCGTCTGCGCGCCCGGAAAGTCCGTGGTTGCGCATATCGACCTGTAAAATATCGTGATCGGTAACCAGATCGCGCGCCAGCACGCCCAGGTTATCCAGGCTGCCAAAAAGTCCATGAACCAGTACGATGGGAGAATTATTGTTCGGCGATTGTGCAGTTTGCGCTCGGGTATTCAATTTCATGGCAAAGTTCTTTTTTTACGTTTGTCAGGTTAGGGTATCATGTTGACCATTCTGCCGCCCGGCCGCAAGGTTCCAGTTTAATCTGACTTTTGCCGCCAACCTGGTTTGACGCTATCCGCTGTTGGGATTTGACCTTATAATCCCAATGACTTGTATTCAGATAAGATATCGCACTGGATTAAGATGAAAACAATCGAAGTTGATGACGAACTCTATCAGTATATTGCCAGCCAAACGCGGCATATCGGGGAGAGCGCGTCCGACATTTTACGGCGCATGCTTAAAATTTCCGCCGCTTCACAGCCTGCTACCCCAGTCACCAAAGATGTCGTGTCTCAGCCGAGCGTTGTTGCACAAGCAAAGCCTGCCGTGACGCCGGTAAAAGATAAAGTACGCGCGATGCGCGAGCTGCTGCTGTCCGACGAGTATGCGGAGCAGAAAAAGGCGGTTAACCGCTTTATGCTGGTGCTGTCTACACTTTACTCCCTGGATAACAAAGCGTTTGCTGAAGCGACCGAGTCGCTGCACGGTCGTACTCGCGTCTATTTCGCGGGCGACGAGCAAACGCTGCTGCAAAATGGCAACCAAACCAAACCTAAACATGTCCCTGGCACCCCATACTGGGTGATCACCAATACCAATACGGGCCGCAAGTGCAGCATGATTGAACACATCATGCAGTCCATGCAGTTCCCGGCGGAATTGATTGAAAAGGTTTGCGGTACAATTTAACCCTTGCATCAGAAGGACCCGGTAATGGCAAATCACAGCCGTGCAGGCCAACCTGCACAACAAAGCGATTTGATTAACGTCGCTCAGCTGACCGCGCAGTATTACGTGCTGAAGCCGGTCGTGGGCAACGCAGAACACGCAGTGAAGTTTGGTACATCTGGTCACCGCGGCAGCGCGGCACGCCATAGCTTTAACGAACCGCACATTCTGGCCATTGCTCAGGCCATTGCGGAAGAGCGCGCTAAAAACGGCGTTACCGGTCCGTGCTATGTGGGGAAAGATACCCATGCGCTGTCTGAACCGGCGTTCATCTCTGTGCTGGAAGTGCTGGCGGCAAACGGCGTCGACGTGATTGTGCAGGAGAATAACGGCTTCACGCCAACGCCGGCGGTGTCTAACGCTATCCTGGTGCACAACAAAAAAGGTGGCGCGCTGGCTGACGGGATTGTTATCACGCCATCCCACAACCCGCCGGAAGACGGGGGCATTAAATACAACCCGCCTAACGGTGGCCCGGCAGATACTAACGTCACCAAAGTGGTAGAAGACCGCGCAAACGCGCTGTTGGCTGACGGTCTGAAAGGCGTGAAACGCATCTCTCTGGATGCGGCAATGGCGTCCGGTCACGTAAAAGAGCAGGATCTGGTTCAGCCGTTCGTGGAGGGGCTGGCGGATATCGTCGATATGGCGGCGATTCAGAAAGCAGGCCTGAAGCTGGGCGTGGACCCGCTGGGCGGCTCCGGTATCGAGTACTGGAAACGCATTGCCGAGCATTACAAGCTGGATCTGACCATCGTGAACGATCACGTCGATCAGACCTTCCGCTTTATGCACCTGGATAAAGACGGCGCGATCCGTATGGACTGCTCCTCCGAGTGTGCGATGGCGGGCCTGCTGGCGCTGCGCGACAAATTCGATCTGGCGTTTGCGAACGACCCGGATTATGACCGTCACGGTATCGTCACCCCTGCCGGGCTGATGAACCCGAACCACTATCTGGCTGTGGCGATCAACTACCTGTTCCAGCATCGTCCGCAGTGGGGCAAAGAGGTGGCTGTTGGTAAAACGCTGGTCTCTTCCGCGATGATCGACCGCGTGGTCGACGCGCTGGGCCGCAAGCTGGTGGAAGTGCCGGTGGGCTTCAAATGGTTTGTTGACGGTCTGCACGACGGCAGCTTCGGCTTCGGTGGTGAAGAGAGCGCCGGGGCATCCTTCCTGCGTTTCGACGGCACGCCATGGTCAACCGATAAAGACGGTATCATCATGTGCCTGCTGGCGGCGGAGATCACCGCGGTCACCGGTAAGAACCCGCAGGAACATTACAACGACCTGGCGGCACGTTTTGGTGCGCCAAGCTACAACCGTATTCAGGCGAGCGCGACCTCAGCCCAGAAAGCGGCGCTGTCTAAACTCTCTCCGGAGATGGTCAGTGCTAACACCCTGGCAGGTGATCCGATCACCGCGCGTCTGACGGCTGCACCGGGTAACGGCGCGTCTATCGGGGGTCTGAAAGTAATGACCGAAAACGGCTGGTTCGCTGCACGTCCGTCCGGTACGGAAGACGCGTATAAAATCTATTGCGAAAGCTTCCTCGGCGCTGAGCACCGTCAGCAGATTGAGAAAGAAGCCGTAGAGATTGTCAGCGAAGTGCTGAAGAACGCGTAAGTGCGTTATCGGTGCGGGCTGATGCCCTCACCCCGGCCCTCTCCCACGGGGAGAGGGAGAAAACAATAAAAACGGCAACCCTCGGGCTGCCGTTTTGTTTTTACCTAACTATGCTTATTCTTCAATTCAAACCGTGGTGACACCAGACCGTACAGCGTCCAGCCCATAAAGGTCACCATTGCCCCATAGAGCATCGCTTCCTGACCGGAAGAGTAGAGCGCATAGAAGCTGTAAATCGCCCCAATGAGCGCCACGATATTCGCCGCTCGTGCTTTACGCGGATCCACCTTCGCGACCTTCTGAATAATCACCAGCGCGGCCATCGACAGAATGTACGGAATGATGTTCGTCACCACCGCCAGGTTGACCAGCACGTTGAACTGGCTGTTCAGCGACGGGCTAATGGTCATCAGCGACAATCCACTCTGGAAGATGACAATCGCCAGCATGCCCTGCACCGGTGCGTCCGCTTTGGTGACGCGGGAGAAGATTTTGGGGAAATAACCTTCGTCAGCCGAGGATTTAAACACCTGCGCGATGGTGAACTGCCAGCCGAGAAGCGAACCGCAGCAGGACATCACCATCAGACCCATAATCACCTTCCCGACTTCCGGGGTGAACATCTGGGCGAAAGCCAGCCCGAACGGTGCCGTGGAGTTAGCCAGATCCATATTCGGCACAATCCCGGCAATCACGTTGGTTGAGACGATATAGATCACCGCCGCCCCCAGCGTTCCGCCAAGTACCGCAATCGGCACGTTCTTTTCAGGGTTCTCAACCACTTCCGCATTCGCGCAGGCCGATTCCAGTCCGAGAAAAGCCCACAGCGTCATGGCGATAGAAGAGCCCACGGCGTTAAAGAACGGCACATGATGCGGGTTCCAGGAGTTGGCGTAGAGCGTAGGACTAAACCAGAACCAGCCGATGATGCATAAACCGACGACCGGGATAATCACGCCCCAGACGGTGATGCTGCTCAGTTGTCCGGTGATACGCGCGCCGCCGAAGTTCGCCACGGTGCAGATCCACAGCACCCCGATGGTCGCCAGCCCAATTTGTACCGGGGTGAGCGTGGCGCCAAACAGTTCCGTCCCGTAACCCACGGCAGAAATGGCAATCGCCACGTTGGCGATCAGCAGCGATACACCATAGGTATAGTTGGCCATAAAGTTGCCGGACTTGCCAAAAGCGTATTCCGCATAGCCGCCCATCCCGCCGGACTTGCGGCTGAACATCCCGCATTTGGCGAATGCCCACGCCAGCGCCATTGACCCCACCGCCGTCACCAGCCAGGAGATAATCGAAATGGTGCCCACTTCGGCAAGCTTGGTGGGCAGCATGATGATCCCGGACCCCATCATGTTGACCATGGTGAGGATGGTCAGCTGCACCACGCCCATCTTATTGGATTTACTCATAATGTCTCTCCTTTCAGCAGCGCGGGCTGAGCAGCGGGTTGTTTGATGACGTTACAGCGAACCTGTTTGCGACCCTCACACTCTTCAACGTATACGCCCTGCAGCTCAGGCGCGAAGCCTGGTAGCAGGTTGATACCGTCTTCCAGCGCGGCAAAGTAGCGCAGCACGGAGCCGCCCCAGACTTCGCCCGGGACAACGCACAGCACCCCAGGCGGATAAGGCAGGGCGCCTTCAGCGGCAATGCGGCCTTCCGCGTCGCGCAGGGAGACCAGTTCGACTTCACCACGCAGATACGCATAGTTTGCCTCCTGCGGGTTCATCATCAAGCGCGGGAAGTGAGACTTGCGGAACATCTCTTTTTGCAGTTGCTTCACGTTATGGCGGGCATAGAGATCGTGCATCTCCTGGCAAATCTGGCGCAGCGTGTAATCCGCGTAACGTTCCGGATGTTGTTTGTAGAGAGAAGGCAGGACCTCTTTCAGCGGAACATCGCTCTCGAGCAGTTTTTCGAAGCGCACCAGCTGCGCCACCAGCTGCTGCAGTTTGCCCATATCTTCCGCAGGGGTGAGCAGGAACAGGATCGAGTTGAGATCGCATTTCTCCGGCACGATGCCGTTTTCACGCAGGAAGTTGGCGAGGATGGTGGCGGGCACGCCGAAATCCTCATACTCGCCGGTGCGGGCGTTAATACCTGGCGTGGTCAGCAGGAGCTTGCACGGGTCGATAAAGTACTGGTGCTCGGCATAGCCCTCAAAAGCGTGCCAGTTTTCACCCGGTACGAAGTGGAAGAAGCGCAGATCGGTGGCAATTTCCGCTGTGTCGAAGCTTTCCCACGGACGGCCATCCACCGTCTCCGGCACAAACGGACGAAGGTACTGGCAGTTCTCCAGGATCAGTTTGCGCGCTTCAATACCGTTAACCACGCAGTCCATCCACATGTTGCGACCGCTCTGACCTTCATGCATACGGGCGTTAATATCCAGCGCAGCAAACAGAGGGTAGAACGGGCTGGTTGAGGCGTGCATCATAAAAGCATTATTCAGCCGCTTGTGGGGTACATAGCGCTGCTGGCCTTTGATATGGCTGTCCTTTTTGTGGATCTGCGAGGTCTGCGAGAAGCCTGCCTGCTGTTTATGTACCGACTGGGTGACCAGAATTCCCGGGTCGTTTTCGTTCAGCTCCAGCAGCAGCGGCGAGCAATCTGCCATCATCGGGATAAACTGCTCGTAACCTACCCAGGCCGAGTCGAACAGGATGTAATCACACAGATGCCCAATCTTATCCACCACCTGACGGGCGTTATAGATGGTGCCATCGTAGGTACCCAGCTGGATCACCGCCAGACGGAACGGGCGTGCATCGCGTGCACGACCTGGCGCCACCTCGGCTACCAACTCGCGCAGGTAGCTTTCCTCAAAGCAGTGCGCGTCAATACCACCAATAAAGCCGTACGGGTTGCGCGCGGTTTCCAGATAGACCGGTGTCGCGCCAGCCTGAAGAAGAGCGCCGTGATGGTTTGATTTGTGGTTATTACGGTCAAACAGCACCAGGTCGCCAGGGGTGAGCAGGGCGTTTAACACCACTTTGTTGGATGAGGAGGTCCCATTCAGCACAAAGTAGGTCTTATCGGCATTAAAGACCTTTGCGGCATGTTGCTGCGCAATGCACGGCGCGCCTTCGTGGATCAGCAGATCGCCCATTGCCACGTCGGCGTTACACAGGTCGGAACGGAAAAGCGTTTCACCAAAGAAATCGACAAACTGATTGCCCGCAGGATGACGGCGGAAGAATTGCCCCCCCTGATGCCCCGGGCAGTCAAATGCGCTGTTACCCTGTTTTACGTAGTCTACAAGGGCACGGAAAAACGGCGGCCGCAGCTGGGTTTCGTACTTCTGGGCTGCCGCTTCCAGCTGGCGGCCATAAAAATCGTTGCTGGTGTCTGAATGCTCAAATACGCCGTGAATGCGCGATAAATAATCTGCCGGAATGATCTCTTCTTTATGCGTTGCGACAAAGACGGGAATGCCAAATCCGGTGGCTTCTATTTCTTCCAGTATGCCGCTGGAAATATCGCTAACGGCCAGAACAATGGCCGCGACGTCGATATAATCGGAAGCGCGGACATCCACAAGCTCACGCTGGGTGGTAAAGCAGTCCGGACATGCACGGCTGGCCGCGATTTTTAAACTTTTCATCTTTCTCTCTTTATTTTAGGTAATAAGCGTCCTTCGATTTCTTGTCAGAAAGAAATCGATAATTTTCCGGAAAAAAAGCAAAGTGTGGCCGCTGATTAAAATCAGTAAATTGCTTTTTGATGATTGAAATTCAGTCCGCCCGGTTGCGGATGAGTCTGAATTAAATTGAATGAGCGCACGAGTTCACAGGCAATGGCCTGTAAAATAAGGTGTTTCAGGATAACCTGTAAGCGAGTGCGCCAGAAGTCGAAGGACTACCGGGCATTAAAGAGGTGAAAGTCAAAGCAGTTTCGGTGGGCAAACATCATGATATGTGTTGTCCGCCTTATATGGGGCATTAAGCGATTGTTGTTTTCCATGTTTCATTTTCCTTTCAGTAATTGAAAGCATGGTCATTTTATCCAGGAAAAAGGGATTAACTGTGAATCAGATCACCCTTAACCGATCATTTCAGAAATAATTAGTCGTTTTTGATGAATAACGCAGATCAAAATGCTGATTTGTTGTTGAAGTGTTAATGATTGGTTTTGTTAATGTTTTAAACGAGCAAAAATAATCCATGGAATAATGTATTGATTATTTTTTTAATATTGATCGGGAGGGTTTTTGATTATTTAGAAAATAATATGAATAGTTATTCAAAGCATAAACCGATAACCGATACCGGTTTCAGTTAATAAATGGCGAGGGCGAGCGGGGTCGACTTCCAGTTTCTGACGAAGGTGACCCATATATATGCGCAAATAGTGACTATGTTCCACCGCGTTGGGTCCCCACACCTGACTCAACAGCTGGCGCTGGGTGAGAACCTTGCCGTGGTTATTAAGCAGCACGGCGAGCAGGCGGAATTCGATGGGGGTAAGATGGATTTCCTCTTCACCGCGCACAATGCGCCGTGCGGCGAGGTCAACCCGAATATCACCAAACGTGTAGGTAGGGTCGGCAGGCGTGGTGGCGCTATGACGACGCAGCGCCACGCGCAGGCGAGCCTGCAATTCGCCAATGCCAAAGGGTTTAATCAGATAGTCATCGGCACCGGCATCCAGCGCGGCGATTTTATCCGTCTCTTCAGTACGGGCAGAGAGCACGAGAATCGGCATCTGGCTCCACTGACGAACCTCACGAATAAAATCGATGCCGTCGCCATCCGGCAGCCCAAGATCGAGGATCACCAGGTCCGGCTTGCGGGTGGCGGCTTCAATTAAACCCCGTTGAAGCGTACCCGCATCGTGAACGCGCAGACCGTCTCCTTCCAGCGCAGCGCGCAGAAAACGGCTAATGGCGATCTCATCTTCGACAATCAGAACGTTAATCACAAATCCTCGGGTAATTCATTCAGTTCTGGCGGGGTTTCCAGAGGAAGTGTAACACAAAAACGCGCGCCGCCTTCCGGACGATTATCTGCGGAAATGGTTCCGCCATGGACGTCAACGATCGCCTGACAAATCGCCAGCCCGAGCCCAACGCCCGGAATGGCCGACTCCTTGTTCCCGCGCGCGAATTTTTCGAAAATAGCCAGCTCCTGCCCGGCAGGAATGCCCGGTCCGGTATCCCAGACGTCAAGGTGAAGCGTGCCATCCTCTACCATCGCATCCACGCCAATCCGGGCACTTGAGCCGGCATATTTACCGGCATTTTCCAGCAGATTGATCAGCACCCGTTCAAACAAGGGGCCATCGACGTGAATTAAGGTCAGGGGTTCAGGCATGTTCAGCGCGATATGCCGCCCACCGAGGCCGGGCTCCAGCATTTTCAGCGCGCTGCCTACCACTTCTTCCAGCGTGAGCCACTCTTTTTTGAGGTTAAATCCGCCCGACTGAATGCGCGCCATATCGAGCAGGTTATTCACCAGACGGGTGGTATTCAGCACGTGCTGGCGGATTTCGCTGGCCTGAAGGGCGTGTTTAGACCCTTCCGCGGCCAGGTCCAGCGTCAGGATTTCTGACTGACCAAACAGAACGGTCAGCGGTGTCCGCAGGTCGTGCGACAGCGCCGCCAGCAGCGAGTTACGAATGCTTTCACGCTCGCTGGCCAGTCGGGCCTGTTCTTCACTGGCGGTAAGCGCCAGCCGTTCCAGTGCGCTGGCAACCAGCAGCGTAAAAGTCTCCAGCAGCCGCTGCTGCTCGGGGATCATCAGCTGACGCAGGTTTGAGGGCTCAACAATCACCAGCCCCTGATTTTTATCGGCGCTGCGTAGCGGCAGAATTTGATAGGGCACGCCGGGCAGGGTGTCGGTACCTGCGCCCGCAGGTAACCCTTTATCAAAGCTCCAGCGCGCGATGGCTTCGTCCCAGGGCGTCATGCCGGAGGCCGAGGTTAGCGGGCGCAGCTTACCGTGTTCGTCCGGGAGTAAAATCAGGTTGCTGGCATGAAACGTCGAGCGAATAAACTGCTCGCTGGTCTGCACGATATCCAGCGGCGTGCGTCCCACCGCCAGCGATTTCGACATTTCATACAGATGCCGCGTGCGCTGTTCGCGGTAGCGGGCGATGCGCGCCTGGTAGCGCACGCCCGCCGTCAGATTGCCGATCACCAGCCCGACGGTGAGCATCACGGCAAAGGTCAGGATGTACTGTACGTCCGACACGGCGAGCGTCCCGCGAGGGGCAATAAAGAACAGATCAAAGCTGATGACGTTAATCACCGTTGCCAGCACCGACGGCCAGCGTCCGTAAAAGAGCGCCACCACCACCACGCCAAGGAGGTAGATCATCACCAGGTTGGCCGCGTCGAAGGCAATCAGCCATTTGCTGGCAATGATCGTGATCAGGGCGCAGAGCACGACGGCCACCAGGCAGCCGCGAAGCTGAATGCGCCATTTATCACTGAAAGTACGGCTGTCCGGGGCGCGGCTGGGAAGGGGCGTGGGTTTATCATCCAGCGCCACGATCACCAGGTCCAGATCCGGCGCGCGGCGGGCCAGTTTGTCGGCAAAGGATTCACGGCTAAACCAGCGACGATGCTGGCGACGGCCAATGACGATTTTCCCCAGGTTATGCTCCCGGGCGTAGCGCAGAATGGCTTTATCTTCCTGAGGATCGGAAAGGGTGGCGGTTTCGGCACCCAGCTCCTGCGCCAGGCGCAGAGAACTCAGAATCGCGCGGCGCTGGTTTTCGGGCAAAGCATGAAGCTGCGGCGTTTCGACATACACCGCATGCCAGACGCTGCCAAATTTGGCGGCCAGACGCGCGGCGGTGCGGACAAGTTTTTCGTTACCGCTGCCGTGCCCCACGCACAGCAGGATGGCATCCCGCGTATGCCAGACGCGTTCCTGGCCCTGCAAATCGCGCCAGGCACGCATCTGATCGTCAACGCGATCGGCAGTACGGCGCAGAGCCAGTTCGCGCAGGGCAATCAGGTTGCCTTTGCGGAAGAAATGTTCGATGGCACGCTCGGCCTGTCCGGCAATATAGACTTTGCCTTCGTGCAGTCGCTGGCGCAAATCATCCGGCGGCAGATCGACCAGCACCACTTCGTCAGCGGAATCGAAGAAAGGGTCGGGCACCGTCTCGCGCACCTGAATGCCGGTCACGCCGCTGACCACGTCGTTCAGGCTTTCCAGATGCTGCACGTTAACCGTCGTGAAAACATCAATGCCAGCTTCAAGTAATTCTTCCACATCCTGCCAGCGCTTGGGGTGACGCGAGCCTGGCGCATTGCTGTGCGCCAGTTCGTCCATCAGGATAAGCGCCGGACGGCGGGCGAGGGCGGCATCAATATCAAACTCTGTGACTAAACGACCCCGATGGCTGATGCGGCGTGGCGGCTGGGTGGCAAGCCCCTTCAGCAGCGATGCCGTCTCTTTACGTCCGTGGGTTTCAACCACGCCGATCAGTATATCGAGCCCCTGCGCCCGAAGCCGCTGGGCTTCCGTCAGCATGGCGAAGGTTTTCCCGACACCCGCGCAGGCGCCAAAGAAAATTTTCAGTTTGCCGCGATGGGCTTCAGCCGTCTGTTCAAGCAGCCTGTCCGGATCCGGGCGCATGGGCTCGTCGGTCATTTAGTTTTTCCTTAGCGCGTCCAGCGCCAGATTCAGCTCAACAATATTCACTACCGGCATGCCGATATAGCTGACCAGCGGCTTTTGTGTATGTTCTGCCACCAGCTTGCTCACCTGTTCAACACTCAATTGACGGGCGGCGGCAACGCGCGGGATCTGCCACGCCACCGCTGCCGGCGTCAGGCTATAGTCCAGCCCGCTGGCTGAGGCGGTGACCAGCTCCACGGGAACCTCGCGGCTGGCCTGTGGGTTGGCGGCGCGCAGGGCGGCCACGCGCTCGGCGACGGCTTTGTCCAGCGCCGGGTTGCTGCCCGCCAGGTTACTGCCGCCGGATGCCATCGGATTATACGGGCTTTCGGCAGTGGCGGAAGGGCGTCCCTTGAAGTAGCGAGCGTCCGTAAAGCTCTGGCCAATCAGGCGCGAACCGCGGTTTTCACCGTTTTGCATAATCAGCGAGCCGTTAGCCTGATCCTTAAACCACCACTGGCCCAGGGCGGTGGTGACCAGCGGGTAGAGCCCCCCGGTAATCAGCGACAGCAGAATAAACAGAAGTATAGCGGGGCGTAACATCGTCATTTGATTCACCTTTTAAACCAGCCCGAACAGGGTCAACAGCAGATCGATAGCCTTGATACCGATGAAGGGCACCACCAGCCCACCCAGGCCGTAAATCCACAGGTTGCGGCGCAGCATGGCGGCCGCCGTGAGCGGCTTGTAGCTCACGCCTTTCAGCGCCAGCGGGATCAGGAAGACAATAATCAGGGCGTTAAAGATTACCGCGCTCAGAATGGCCGATGCCGGGGAGTGCAGGTGCATTACGTTCAGGGCGTTTAATTGCGGATAGGTCGCAGCAAACGCGGCCGGAATGATGGCGAAATATTTCGCCACATCGTTAGCGATGCTGAACGTGGTCAGCGAGCCGCGCGTCATCAGCATCTGCTTACCAATGTGCACGACTTCAATCAGCTTGGTCGGGTTAGAGTCGAGATCGACCATGTTGCCCGCCTCTTTTGCCGCCTGGGTACCGGAGTTCATTGCCACCGCCACGTCGGCCTGCGCCAGAGCAGGGGCATCGTTGGTCCCGTCACCGGTCATCGCGACCAGACGCCCTTCCGCCTGATACTGACGAATCAAGGCCAGTTTGGCTTCCGGTGTGGCTTCGGAAAGAAAATCATCCACGCCCGCTTCGGCAGCAATCGCCGCTGCGGTCAGGCGGTTATCCCCGGTGATCATCACCGTTTTGATCCCCATTTTACGCAGCTGGGCAAAGCGTTCTTTGATGCCGCCTTTGACGATATCCTTCAGGGCAATCACCCCCAGCACATTTGCGCCTTCAGCCACCACCAGCGGCGTTGCCCCCTGACGGGCCACGCTTTCCACCAGGCTATCCACTTCGGGTGGGAAGTGACCGTTATTAGCCTCAATGTGGCGACGGATGGCGTCAACCGAGCCTTTACGGATCATCCGGTCCTGAATATTAATGCCGCTCATCCGGGTCTGTGCCGTGAAGGGCACGAAAGTGGCATGCAGGCTCTGAACGTCGCGCTGGCGCAGGTTAAAGCGCTGTTTGGCAAGAATCACAATGCTGCGACCTTCCGGAGTTTCGTCGGCAAGCGATGAGAGCTGTGCGGCATCTGCCAGCGTTTTTTCATCCACGCCAGGTGCGGGTAAGAAGTCTGATGCCTGACGGTTACCGAGGGTGATGGTCCCGGTTTTATCAAGCAGCAGAACGTCTACATCGCCCGCCGCTTCAACGGCACGTCCGCTGGTGGCGATGACGTTGGCACCGAGCATACGGCTCATACCGGCCACGCCGATGGCCGACAGCAGGCCGCCGATAGTGGTGGGGATCAGACAGACCAGCAGCGCCACCAGCACCGTGATGGTGACCGCCGTACCGCCATAAGCGGAGAACGGCCACAGGGTCGCGGTTGCCAGCAGGAAGACGAGGGTCAACGCGACCAGCAGGATGGTCAGGGCAATCTCGTTGGGGGTTTTACGACGCTGGGCGCCTTCCACCATGGCGATCATCCGGTCAAGGAAGGTTTCACCTGGGTTAACGCTACACTGAATCACCAGCCAGTCGGAGAGTATGCGCGTCCCCCCCGTTACGGAGGCGAAATCGCCGCCGGATTCACGGATAACCGGGGCGGATTCCCCGGTGATGGCGCTTTCGTCCACCGACGCGCCACCTTCAATCACTTCCCCGTCGCACGGGATAATATCGCCAGCTTCGACCAGCACCACATCGCCTTTACGCAGTTCATCCGCCGGAACGTGGTCCATCTGCGCACCGTATTTTGGTTCACGTAACTTGCGTGCGAAGGCGGTCTTTTTTACCCCTTTCAGGCTGTTGGCCTGGGCTTTACTCCGGCCTTCCGCCAGCGCTTCCGCAAAGTTGGCAAACAGCACGGTAAACCACAGCCACAGGCTAATGGCGCCGGTAAACATCGCATTTCCCGGCATGTGGCCCGTTCCCATGGCAATCGCCAGTGCGGTGGTCAGGACGCTTCCCGCCCAGACAATAAACATCACCGGGTTGTGCCACTGCACGCGCGGGCTCAGTTTTTTCACCGCATCCATGAGCGCCTGACGAACTAATGACGGTTCGAACAGGGCCAGTTGTTTACGACTCATGACAAATTCTCCGCAAAATCAGCGTAAAGAGAGGTATTCCGCGACCGGGCCTAACGCGAGGGCGGGGATAAAGGTCAGGGCACCAACCAGTAACACGGTGCCTGTGAGCAGGCCGATAAACAGCGCGCCGTGGGTCGGTAATGTTCCGGTGGTGGTCGGTTGAATTTTTTTATTCACCAGCGATCCGGCAATCGCCATGACCGGCACAATGATCCCGAAACGACCCACGAACATGCAGAACGCCAGCAGACAGTTCCAGAACGGTGAGTTGGCACTTAAGCCTGCAAAGGCACTGCCGTTGTTGTTGGCGGCAGAGGAGACGGCATACAGCACTTCGCTAAAGCCGTGAATACCCGGGTTAAAGATGCCGCTGCGTCCGGCCTCGGTCATCAGCGCCAGTGCGGAGCCGAGCAGTACGAGGGCAGGGGTTACCAGAATCGCCAGCGCGGTTAATTTCATCTCGCGAACGTCGATTTTTTTACCGAGGTATTCCGGGGTACGACCAATCATCAGACCGGCAATAAACACCGCCAGCATCACGAACAACAGCATGCCGTAAAGACCTGAACCCACGCCGCCAAATACCACCTCGCCAATCTGCATCAGCCACATTGGGATCATTCCGCCCAGTGCGGTGAAGGAGTCATGCATGGCATTCACCGCCCCGCACGAGGCCGCCGTGGTGACCACCGCATAGAGGCTGCTGGCGAGAATGCCAAAGCGGCTCTCTTTACCTTCCATATTGATATTGCTGTTAGCCCCAAGCTGCATGAAATGGCTATTGCCGTTCCATTCAGCCCACATCACCAGCGCAACGCAGACCACGAAGATTAACGACATGGTCCAGAGCAGGGTGCGCCCCTGACGGCGATCGTTGACGACATCACCAAAGGCAAAGCAGAGTGCGGTGGGGATCAGGAAAATCGCCAGCATCTGCACAAAATTGGTCAGGGCAGTCGGGTTTTCAAACGGATGCGATGAGTTGGCGTTGAAGAAGCCGCCGCCGTTGGTGCCGAGCATCTTGATGGCTTCCTGCGACGCCACGGGCCCCATCGGCAGGAGCTGTTTTGCCCCTTCCAGCGAGGTATAAGGGGTGTATGGCAGCAGGTTTTGCAGGCTACCTTGCTGAATAAAGAACAGCGCGATCAGCAGCGCAATTGGCAGCAATATCCACAGCGTGATGCGCGTCAGATCCACCCACGCGTTACCCAGGGTACTGATTTTCTGACGAGCAAACGCGCGCGTCAGCGCGAAGATCACCGCGATACCGCTGGCGGCAGAGAGGAAGTTCTGAACGGTTAACCCAACCATCTGGCTGAAATAGCTGAGCGTGGTTTCACCCGCATAGGACTGCCAGTTGGTGTTGGTGACAAAGCTGACTGCCGTATTCAGCGCAAGATGCCAGGACAGACCCGGTAATTGTTGCGGATTCAGCGGCAGACTCCCCTGCAGCATCAGCAGGGTAAAAAGTGCAATCAGCCCAACAATATTCAGCAGCAGAATGGCAAACAGATATTCACGCCAGCTCATCTCGCGATCGTCTATTCCCAGTACACGCCAGATCCCTTTTTCAACGCTTCCCGTACCCGGCAGGGGGACGTTGTTGATAAGCCTTGCCAGCCCCATTCCCAGTGGCCTTGCCAGAACGAACAACGCCAGTAAGAAGCTGGCAATAAGCAAAAACGCCTGAGCAGCCATCAGAATGCCTCCGCATTAATCAGGGCATAAACCAGATAACCCAATAACAGGAACACCAGCACGATGCCGGCAATAAGACCTGCACTCACAATCCACCTCCGGGTGACTTTTGTTGTTGGGTTAACGGTAGGATTTATGGCGCAAAGATTTCGCAAAAATGAGGAGAGAGGGTGTAAAAAAAGTATAAAAATGGCAAAGCCCACAATTTAACTATTGGTAAGTAAATTGTTAACTTTTTTGTAACTAAATTACGGCGCGAGTGTAAATATTCACTAAATGAATGAAAATAAGTGGTCGGATGAGTAGTAAAATTACACGCAAAGCGATATTATTTTATCCAGGTCACAGATTTTGAATTTTCCGGATGACGTTTCCGGCCAACTATAGGGGAGAAAATATGGATCTGTATAAAGCGTATCCAGCTCATATTGTGTTCATGCGTCGTACTTTCGCCGTAGTGGCTGGCGTGCTGGCCCTGCCGGTGATGCTGTTCTGGAAAGATCGCGCTCGTTTTTACAGCTATCTGCACCGCGTCTGGGCGAAAACCAGCGAGAAGCCGGTGTGGATGGATCAGGCCGAGAAAGCGACCTGCGACTTCTACTAAAAAAGAAAGACTACACATAGCAATATAGAAACCGCCAATAGCAATGGGTAATGCCAGTCAGTTACTTAACTGACTGGCATTACCACCCCCCGGCGGTCTTTTTTATTTCATCCCGTCTACACTTCATGGCAAAGTACAGTAAAAGCTCGCCACTTTTTCCTTTGGTGGCGTGCCCTTACGGACATAATGGATATTTGCCTGGAGTTTTATGCCCACCCATCTGGTTTGGTTTCGCGCAGATCTGCGCGTACATGACAACATCGCTCTCGCGGCAGCCTGTCGTTCTGAGGATGCCAGCGTGCTGGCACTGTTCATCGCTACGCCCGAACAGTGGCAGCAGCATGATATGGCACCGCGCCAGGCGGCTTACCTCAAATCACATCTGAACGTTCTGCAACACGCGCTTGCTGAAAAAGGTATTCCGCTGATCTACAAAGAGGTCAGTGATTTTGCCGCGCAGCTTCAGATGCTGCAGGCGATCTGTCAGCAAAACGGCGTCACACACCTTTTTTATAACTATCAGTACGAGCTGAACGAACAGCGGCGGGATCGCCAGCTGGAAAACATGCTGGACGGGGTAGTTTGTGAAGGATTTGATGACAGCGTCATGCTGGCGCCGGGCAGCGTCATGACCGGCAGTCACGAAATGTACAAAGTGTTTACGCCGTTTAAAAATGCGTTTGTTAAATGCCTGAAAGAGGCGCTGCCTGAGTGCGTGGCCGCGCCCGCTGTTCGGGGCGATGCCATAACCGATCTGCCTGAATTAACGTTTAACTATCCCCAACAGACGTTCGACGATCTTCTGTTCCCTGCCAGTGAGAAATCAGCGATTGCGAAGCTGCGCCAGTTTTGCAAGCAGGGCGCGGGAGAGTACGACGCGCGCAGGGATTTTCCGGCGGTTGAAGGGACAAGCCGATTATCGGCCTGCCTGGCATTGGGCGTGCTCTCTCCTCGCCAGTGTCTGCATCGTCTACTGGCCGAGCAGCCGCAGGCGCTGGACGGCGGGACGGGGTCGGTGTGGCTGAACGAACTGATCTGGCGTGAGTTCTATCGCCATCTGATGACTTATCATCCCGATCTCTGCAAGCATCGCCCGTTCATTCCCTGGACCGATAACGTAAAATGGCAGCATGACGAGGCGCGTTTACTGGCCTGGAAAAAGGGGGAAACGGGCTATCCGATTGTTGATGCCGCGATGCGCCAGTTGAATGAAACCGGGTGGATGCACAACCGTCTGCGAATGATTACCGCCAGCTTCCTGGTGAAAGATCTGCTTATCGACTGGCGTGTCGGGGAACGTTATTTTATTTCTCAGCTGATCGATGGCGATCTGGCAGCGAATAATGGCGGATGGCAGTGGGCGGCCTCTACCGGTACCGATGCGGCTCCCTATTTCCGGATTTTCAATCCGACCACTCAGGGACAAAAATTTGATGCTAACGGCGACTTTATTCGTCGCTGGTTGCCCGCGCTCAGGCATGTTCCTGCGAAAGCGATCCACGACCCGTGGGCATGGGCGGATAAACAGGGCGTAAAGCTCGATTATCCCCGCCCGATTGTTGACCATAAACAGGCGCGCGTCGCCACGCTGGCGGCCTATGAAGCCGCCCGTAAAGCTTAAGAGAGTGATGATGAAAAACAGCGAACTGGAAAGCCTGATTAACGAAAAACTCAATACCGCCGGCTTCAGCGATTACGGCCCGAATGGGCTGCAGGTGGAAGGCCGTGAGACAGTGCAAAAAATCATCACCGGCGTGACGGCAAGCCAGGCATTGCTGGATGAAGCGGTGCGTCAGGAGGCCGATGCGATCATTGTTCACCACGGTTATTTCTGGAAAAACGAATCACCGATTATTCGCGGTATGAAGCGCAACCGCCTGAAAACGCTGTTGGCCAATGACATCAACCTGTACGGCTACCACCTGCCGCTGGATGCACACCCGGAACTGGGGAATAACGTCCAGCTGGCGCAGCTGTTGGGGATCACTGTGATGGGCGAAATCGAGCCACTGGTCCCGTGGGGAGAGCTGTCGATGCCGGTTCCAGGTCTGGAGCTGGCCTCGTGGATCGAAGCACGTCTCGGGCGTCGTCCGCTGTGGTGTGGCGACACGGGGCCGGATACCGTTAAGCGCGTTGCCTGGTGTACCGGCGGCGGTCAGGGCTTTATCGACAGCGCCGCGCGTTTTGGTGTTGATGCGTTTATTACCGGTGAAGTCTCTGAGCAGACGGTTCACTCAGCCCGTGAACAGGGGCTGCATTTTTACGCGGCAGGCCACCATGCTACCGAGCGTGGCGGTATCCGCGCCCTCAGCGAATGGCTGACGGAAAATACCGATCTGGATGTGACCTTTATTGATATCCCTAATCCCGCCTGATGAGAGGTGCCCGAGTGCAGAGAGCGCGTTGTTATCTTCTGGGTGAAAGCGCAGTTGTACTGGAACTTGAACCGCCGGTCACGCTTGCCACGCAAAAGCGTATCTGGCGGCTGACACAGCGTCTGGTTGACATCCCGGAAGTGGTAGAAACCATTCCTGGCATGAATAACATTACCGTCGTGCTGCGCAACCCGCAGACAAAGGCGCTGGATGCTATTGAACGTCTTCAGCGCTGGTGGGAAGAGAGCGAAGCGCTGGAGCCGGAATCGAGAATGATTGAAATCCCGGTCGTCTATGGCGGCACGGGTGGGCCGGATCTTGGCGTGGTGGCGGATCACTGCGGATTAACGGAGAAGCAGGTTGTTGAACTTCACAGTTCGGTGGATTACGTGGTCTGGTTTCTCGGGTTTCAACCCGGCTTCCCGTATCTTGGCGGATTATCCCCCCAGCTGCATACGCCGCGCCGGGCCGAGCCACGCCTGAGCGTTCCCGCGGGAACGGTGGCGATTGGCGGCGAACAAACCGGAATTTATCCGCTCACCTCACCGGGCGGCTGGCAGCTTATCGGATACACCTCCACGCCGCTATTTGAACCGGGGCAGGAGGCACCCATTCTCCTTCGTCCTGGCGATACCCTTCGCTTTATCCCGCAGAAGGAGGGGGTATGTTAACGTTACTTCGCGCAGGGCTTTATACCTCGGTACAGGATGCCGGCCGCTTTGGCCTGCGCCAGTCTGGCGTGAGCTACTGCGGTGCGCTTGATCGTCCTTCGCTGGAGATTGCCAACCTGCTGGTGGGTAACGCAGGCAGCACGGCGGCGTTAGAAATTACGCTGGGTCAGTGCGTGATTGAGTTTGGTCAGGAAACCTGGTTTGCGTTGACCGGCGCAGGTTGTGACGCCACGCTAGACGGCAAAGCGGTGTGGACCGGCTGGCGGTTGCGGGCGAAAGCCGGGCAACGTCTGATGCTGAAACGGCCTCTGCACGGCGTGCGCAGTTACCTTGCGGTAGCGGGGGGCATTGACGTGCCGGAGGTGCTGGGGTCAGCCAGTACCGATCAGAAAGCGGGCATAGGCGGGCATGAGGGACGTTCGCTGCGCGATGGCGATCGTCTGGCGATTAAGCCGTCAACACGCGATTTCTCGACGACGCAGGGCGTAAAACAGTTGCTGTGGGGGAACGTGATCCGCGCCTTACCGGGGCCGGAATATCAGGAGTTCGATGACGCTTCTAAAGAGTCTTTCTGGCGTTCGCCGTGGAAGATTAGCCCGCAGAGTAACCGCATGGGCTACCGCCTGCAGGGGCAGCCGCTGACCCGCACAACCGACCGGGAGTTGCTCTCCCACGGCTTATTGCCTGGCGTCATTCAGGTTCCGGGCAATGGTCAACCCATTGTGCTGATGAACGATGCGCAGACGACGGGCGGTTATCCGCGCATTGCCTGCATTATTGACGCGGATCGCTACCATCTGGCGCAAATTCCCCTCGGTCAGCCGATCCATTTCGTGCAATGTTCGCTGGAGGAGGCGCTGAAAGCGCGGCAGGATCAGCAGCGTTATCTCGAACAGCTGGCGTGGAGGCTTGATGGTAAAGATTGATTTAAATGCCGATCTGGGGGAGGGGAGCCGCGCCGACGCAGAGCTGATGACGCTGGTCTCTTCGGTTAATATCGCCTGCGGCTTTCACGCGGGTGATGCGCAAACCATGCTGGAGAGCGTGCGCAATGCCATTAAAAACGGCGTGGCGATAGGCGCTCACCCGAGCTTTCCCGACCGGGAGAACTTTGGCCGTACGGCGATGGACCTGCCGCCGGAGACGGTCTACGCTCAGATGCTTTACCAGATTGGCGCGCTGGAGGCGATAGTGCGCGCTGAGAAGGGCGTACTGCGCCACGTGAAGCCGCACGGCATGCTTTACAATCAGGCGGCGAAAGATCCTGCTCTGGCGGACGCCATTGCCCGCGCGGTGCGGGATTGTGACTCTCAGCTGATTCTGGTAGGCCTGGCGGACAGCGAGCTGATCCGCGCCGGGCAGCGCCTGGGGTTAACCACCCGCCAGGAAGTGTTTGCCGACCGGGGATATCAGCCTGATGGCAGCCTGGTGCCGCGAACGCAGGCCGGGGCGCTCATTACCGACGAAGGTAAAGCGCTGGCGCAGACGCTGGAGATGGTGCGCGCCGGGCGTGTCACCGCTGTGGATGGTACATCGGCAAACGTTCAGGCCGATACGGTATGCTTACATGGCGACGGCGAGCATGCGCTCCAGTTTGCGCGACGCCTGCGGGCAGCGTTCTCTGATGAGGGTATTCTTGTCAGCGCAGAATAATCATTTAAGGACACTAACATGCCAGAAGGTCCGGAGATCCGCCGCGCGGCGGATAGCCTGGAAGCGGCGATAAAGGGCAAACCGCTGACGGATGTCTGGTTTGCCTTTCCGCAACTCAAACCGTTTGAATCACAGCTGCTGGGGCAGACGGTGAACCATATTGAAACGCGCGGGAAAGCCTTACTCACGCACTTTTCCCATAACCTGACGTTATATAGCCATAACCAGCTTTACGGCGTCTGGCGCGTGGTTAACGCGGATGAACAGCCGCAAACCACCCGTGTGCTGCGGGTCAGGCTGCAAACGGCGGATAAAGCCATCCTGCTTTACAGCGCGTCGGATATCGAAATGTTAACGCCTGAGCAGTTGCTCGTTCATCCGTTCTTGCTGCGCGTCGGGCCGGATGTGCTGGATATGCGCCTGACGGCGGGCGATGTGAAAGCCCGTTTGCTGTCACCCAAATTTCGCAATCGGCAGTTTTCCGGTCTGTTTCTCGACCAGGCCTTTCTGGCCGGGCTCGGCAACTACCTGCGGGTGGAAATCCTTTGGGAAGCCGGGCTGGCGCCGCAGCATAAAGCCTCGCAGCTCAGCGATGAACAGCTGGAAGCGCTGTCCCATGCGCTGCTGGACATTCCGCGTTTATCCTACACGACGCGTGGCGTGGTAGATGAGAACAGGCATCACGGGGCGCTGTTCCGGTTTAAGGTGTTTCATCGGGCGGGGAAAAAGTGCGAGCGATGTGGCGGGATTATCGACAGGATTATGCTCTCTTCGAGACCTTTTTACTGGTGCCCGTACTGCCAGAAATAAAAGTAAAACGGTAACCCAAGGGTTACCGTTTTTAAGGTTTTCACCCTCTCCCTGTGGGAGAAGGCTGGGGTGAGGGCATCATGCCGCACCCAACATCTGTTAGCGCTTAATATCAGACTTAAAATCACGCTGCTCGTAGCCGGTATACAGCTGACGAGGACGGGCGATTTTCATGCCTTCGCTGTGCATTTCGTTCCAGTGCGCAATCCAGCCTACGGTACGGGCCATGGCGAAGATTACGGTGAACATGGAAGACGGAATACCCATCGCTTTCAGAATGATACCGGAGTAGAAGTCGACGTTCGGGTAGAGTTTCTTCTCGATGAAGTACGGGTCGTTCAGCGCGATGTGTTCCAGCTCCATCGCCACTTCCAGCAGATCATCTTTGGTACCCAGTTCTTTCAGCACTTCGTGGCAGGTTTCACGCATCACGGTGGCGCGTGGGTCATAGTTTTTGTAAACACGGTGACCGAAGCCCATCAGGCGGAAGGAGTCATTCTTGTCTTTCGCGCGACGCACGAATTCAGGAATGTGCTCAACGGTGCTGATCTCTTCCAGCATCTTCAGTGCCGCTTCGTTCGCACCGCCGTGCGCCGGTCCCCACAGGGAGGCGATGCCCGCAGCGATACAGGCGAACGGGTTCGCGCCTGAAGAACCCGCGGTACGGACGGTAGAGGTGGAAGCGTTCTGTTCGTGGTCAGCGTGCAGGATCAGGATACGGTCCATTGCGCGTTCCAGCACCGGGTTCACTTCGTACTCTTCGCACGGCGTGGAGAACATCATGCGCAGGAAGTTACCGGCGTAGGAGAGGTCGTTACGTGGATACACAAACGGCTGGCCGATGGAGTATTTGTAACACATCGCCGCCATGGTAGGCATTTTGGACAGCAGACGGAACGCCGCGATATCACGGTGACGCGGGTTATTCACGTCAAGGGAGTCGTGGTAGAACGCCGCCAGCGCACCGGTAATCCCGCACATCACCGCCATCGGGTGAGAGTCACGACGGAACGCATGGAACAGACGGGTAATCTGCTCATGGATCATGGTGTGACGGGTGACGGTGGTTTTGAATTCATCGTACTGCGCCTGCGTTGGCTTTTCGCCGTTCAGCAGGATGTAGCACACTTCCAGATAGTTGGATTCGGTGGCTAACTGATCGATGGGGAAGCCGCGATGGAGCAGGATACCTTCGTCACCGTCAATGTAGGTGATTTTGGATTCGCAAGATGCGGTAGAGGTAAATCCAGGGTCAAAGGTAAATACTCCTTTGGAACCCAGCGTACGGATATCAATAACATCCTGACCGAGCGTGCCTTTTAGCACATCCAGTTCAATAGCAGTGTCACCATTTAGGGTGAGCGTTGCCTTTGTATCAGCCATTTACGGTCTCCTTAGCGCCTTATGCTTAAGACTGCGCTTTACCGGATTTGCTTTCAGCTGTTAATCACCGTTACCAGATTGTTATTTGGCTTACCGCTCAGCTCACGAGGACAAACCAGGGTACAGAGCTATGGCGCCTTGCAGGTAAACGAATGAAATATCAGTGAAACAACAGCAAATCAGCGTTTTAGCAGTCCGAATTATTCAAACCTGTATATCACTAATAACTGTCCTGATAACTTCGGTCAATACCATCACACTGTTACATAACTATTTGTCAGGTGAAAGAGAGACCTCATAACTTTTGCGCATTATATGCCTTTTCTGATGACGTTTGTAACAATATTGTTTAACATTTGTCAAATCAGATGATTAAAAATTAAAAAGATGTTGTTATCGTGACCCTGATCACTGTTCCAGAGAAAACCCGACAAACTGTATGTAGGTTAATTGTAATGATTTTGTGAACGGCCTATACTGCCGCCAGGTCTCCGGAACACCCTGCAATCCCGAGCCACCCAGCGTTGTAATGTGTCGTTGAAGCATCTGGAAGCATTGTTTTGCATGACGCGCAGTTATAGAAAAGGAACGCTGCTTGACCCGCATCGCAGTCCGGAGGAAGGAAACAATAAGAACAGCATGTGGGCGTTATTCATGATAAGAAATGTGAAAAAACAAAGACCTGTCAATCTGGATCTGAAAACGATCCGGTTCCCCGTAACAGCAATAGCGTCCATTCTGCACCGTGTTTCAGGTGTAATTACGTTTGTGGCGGTCGGCATTCTGCTGTGGTTACTGGGTACCAGCCTCTCCTCCCCTGAAGGATTCCTCCAGGCCTCTGCCATCATGAACAGCTTCTTCGTGAAATTCATCATGTGGGGCATTCTGACCGCGCTGGCGTACCACGTCGTCGTGGGTGTTCGTCATATGCTGATGGACTTTGGCTACCTGGAAGAGACGTTCGAAGCCGGGAAACGCTCCGCTAACATTTCATTTGTGATTACTGTCGTGCTTTCACTTCTCGCAGGAGTTCTCGTATGGTAAGCAACGCCTCCGCATTAGGACGCAACGGCGTACATGACTTCATTCTGGTCCGTGCTACCGCCATCGTTCTCACCCTCTACATCATCTATATGATCGGTTTCTTCGCGACCAGCGGTACGCTGACGTGGGAAATCTGGAGTGGGTTCTTCGGATCCGCCTTCACCAAAGTGTTCACCCTGCTGGCGCTGTTCTCCATCCTTATTCATGCGTGGATTGGTATGTGGCAGGTGTTGACCGATTACGTTAAACCGCTGGCGATTCGCCTTCCTCTGCAGCTGGCCATTGTCGTTGCACTGGTGGTTTACGTTATTTATGGATTCGTTGTGGTGTGGGGTGTGTAATGAAACTGCCAGTCAGAGAATTTGATGCTGTTGTGATTGGTGCCGGTGGCGCAGGTATGCGTGCCGCACTGCAAATTTCCCAGAGCGGCCAGACCTGTGCGCTGCTCTCTAAAGTGTTCCCGACCCGTTCCCACACAGTATCCGCGCAGGGCGGTATTACCGTTGCGCTGGGTAACTCCCATGAAGATAACTGGGAATGGCACATGTACGACACGGTAAAAGGTTCCGACTACATCGGCGACCAGGATGCCATCGAATATATGTGTAAGACCGGCCCGGAAGCGATTCTGGAGCTGGACCACATGGGGCTGCCGTTCTCCCGTCTGGAAAACGGCACCATCTATCAGCGTCCGTTTGGCGGCCAGTCGAAAAACTTCGGCGGCGAGCAGGCGGCACGTACCGCAGCGGCGGCTGACCGTACCGGCCACGCACTGCTGCACACCCTGTATCAGCAGAACCTGAAAAACCACACCACCATCTTCTCCGAGTGGTATGCGCTGGATCTGGTGAAAAATGCCGATGGCGCAGTGGTCGGTTGTACCGCGCTGTGTATCGAAACCGGTGAAGTCGTTTACTTCAAAGCCCGCGCAACCGTGCTGGCCACCGGCGGTGCAGGCCGTATTTACCAGTCCACCACCAACGCCCACATCAACACCGGTGACGGTGTTGGCATGGCAATCCGCGCAGGCGTGCCGGTTCAGGATATGGAAATGTGGCAGTTCCACCCAACCGGTATCGCCGGTGCCGGCGTTCTGGTAACAGAAGGCTGCCGTGGTGAAGGCGGCTATCTGCTGAACAAACACGGCGAACGCTTCATGGAGCGTTATGCCCCGAATGCGAAAGACCTGGCGGGTCGTGACGTGGTGGCGCGTTCCATCATGATCGAAATCCGTGAAGGCCGCGGCTGTGATGGCCCATGGGGTCCACACGCGAAGCTGAAACTCGACCATCTGGGTAAAGAGGTGCTGGAATCCCGTCTGCCGGGCATTCTGGAGCTGTCTCGTACCTTCGCACACGTCGACCCGGTGAAAGAGCCAATTCCTGTTATCCCAACCTGCCACTACATGATGGGCGGTATTCCGACCAAAGTGACCGGTCAGGCGTTGACCGTGAACGAGCAGGGCGAAGATGTGGTTATTCCTGGCCTGTTCGCCGTAGGTGAAATTGCCTGCGTATCCGTTCACGGCGCAAACCGTCTCGGCGGCAACTCGCTGCTGGACCTGGTGGTATTCGGCCGTGCAGTCGGTCTGCATCTGCAGGAATCCATTGCCGAGCAGGGCGCGCTGCGTGACGCGACCGACGACGAAATTGATGCCTCTCTTGAGCGCCTCAACCGCTGGAACGGCAACCGTAACGGCGAAGATCCGGTGGAAATCCGTAAAGCACTGCAGGAATGCATGCAGCATAACTTCTCGGTATTCCGCGAAGGTGACGCAATGGCCAAAGGTCTTGAGCAGCTGAAAGCGATCCGCGAGCGTCTGAAAAATGCCCGTCTGGATGACACCTCCAGCGAGTTCAACACCCAGCGCGTTGAATGCCTGGAGCTGGATAACCTGATGGAAACCGCATTCGCGACCGCGATGTCGGCAAACTTCCGTACCGAGAGCCGTGGCGCGCATAGCCGCTTCGACTTCCCGGAGCGTGATGACGAAAACTGGCTGTGCCATTCCCTGTATCTGCCAGAGTCGGAATCCATGACGCGTCGTAGCGTCAACATGGAACCGAAACTGCGTCCGGCGTTCCCGCCGAAGATTCGTACTTACTAATGCGGAGACAGGATAATGAAACTCGAATTCTCAGTTTATCGTTATAACCCGGATGTTGATGATGCTCCGCGTATGCAGGACTACACCCTGGAAGCGGAAGAAGGTCGCGACATGATGCTGCTGGATGCGTTAATCCAGCTGAAAGAAAAAGATCCGACACTGTCGTTCCGTCGCTCCTGCCGTGAAGGGGTCTGCGGCTCTGATGGCGTGAACATGAACGGCAAAAATGGCCTGGCCTGCATCACGCCCATTTCCGCGTTGCAGCGTCCTGGTCAGAAAATTGTTATCCGTCCTCTGCCAGGCCTGCCGGTCGTGCGTGATTTGGTGGTAGACATGGGGCAATTCTATGCACAATATGAGAAGATTAAGCCTTACTTATTGAATAATGGGCAAAATCCACCCGCTCGCGAGCACTTACAGTCTCCTGAGCAGCGTGAAAAACTCGATGGGTTGTACGAGTGTATTCTCTGCGCATGTTGTTCAACGTCCTGTCCGTCGTTCTGGTGGAACCCGGACAAGTTTATCGGCCCGGCCGGTCTGCTGGCTGCCTATCGCTTCCTGATCGATAGCCGCGACACCGAAACCGAGAGTCGTCTGGAAGGACTGAGTGACGCTTTCAGCGTATTCCGCTGCCATAGCATCATGAACTGCGTCAGTGTATGTCCGAAGGGACTGAACCCGACGCGCGCCATCGGCCATATTAAGTCGATGCTGCTGCAGCGCAGTGCGTAAGTAACGTTGCCGGATGGCGCTGCGCTTATCCGGCCTACGAAACTGTAGGCCCGGTAAGCGTAGCGCCACCGGGCAAAATGCAGAAACCTTTAAAAACTGCCCTGTACTACCCTGAAGTCCAGACAGTTTCTAAAGGTTCCTTCGCGGGCCAAATGAAAAGAGCTCGCAGGTGAACCCCGGCACGTACACGTGGTGTGCGTGGTAGTTTCTACGGCGAAAGTAAGCATAAAAATGCTTAAGGGATCACGATGCAGAACGGCGCAATGAAAGCCTGGCTGGACTCTTCTTTCCTTTCTGGTGCGAACCAGAGCTGGATTGAACAGCTCTATGAAGACTTCTTAACCGATCCTGACTCAGTGGACGCAAACTGGCGTTCCATGTTCCAGCAGTTGCCTGGCACAGGGGTCAAACCGGATCAATTCCATTCCAAAACACGTGATTATTTCCGTCGTCTGGCGAAGGATGCCTCACGTTACTCTTCTGCGATTTCCGACCCTGACACCAATGCGAAGCAGGTTAAAGTCCTGCAGCTTATCAACGCTTATCGCTTCCGTGGTCACCAGCATGCGAATCTCGATCCGCTGGGACTGTGGCAGCAAGAACGTGTGGCCGATCTCGATCCGGCGTATCACGATCTGACCGAGGCCGATTTCCAGGAAAGCTTTAACGTAGGTTCTTTTGCCATCGGCAAAGACACGATGAAGCTGGGCGAACTCATTGATGCGCTCAAGCAAACCTACTGCGGCTCCATCGGCGCGGAATACATGCACATTACCTCTACCGAAGAGAAACGCTGGATCCAGCAGCGTATCGAATCCGTAGCGGGCCATGCGAATTTCTCAGCAGAAGAGAAAAAACGTTTCCTTGGCGAACTGACTGCAGCAGAGGGCCTTGAGCGCTATCTGGGCGCGAAATTCCCGGGCGCAAAACGCTTCTCGCTGGAAGGCGGCGACGCGCTGGTGCCGATGCTGAAAGAGCTGATTCGTCATGCAGGCAAGAGCGGTACCCGTGAAGTGGTACTGGGCATGGCGCACCGTGGTCGTCTGAACGTCCTGGTCAACGTGCTGGGTAAAAAACCGCAGGACCTGTTCGACGAATTCGCGGGCAAACATAAAGAGCACCTCGGCACCGGCGACGTGAAGTACCACATGGGCTTCTCGTCTGATATCGAAACCGAAGGCGGTCTGGTTCACCTGGCGCTGGCGTTTAACCCGTCACACCTGGAGATCGTCAGCCCGGTGGTTATCGGTTCCGTGCGTGCGCGTCTGGATCGTCTGGACGAGCCAAGCAGCAACAAAGTGCTGCCAATCACCATTCACGGTGATGCGGCGGTAACCGGGCAGGGCGTGGTTCAGGAAACCCTGAACATGTCGAAAGCGCGTGGTTATGAAGTGGGCGGTACCGTTCGCATCGTGATCAACAACCAGGTGGGCTTCACCACCTCTAACCCGCTGGATGCCCGCTCTACACCATATTGCACCGACATCGGTAAAATGGTTCAGGCGCCGATCTTCCACGTGAACGCGGACGATCCGGAAGCTGTCGCTTTCGTTACCCGTCTGGCGCTGGACTTCCGTAATACCTTCAAACGCGATGTGTTCATTGACCTCTTCTGCTACCGCCGTCACGGCCACAACGAAGCGGATGAGCCAAGTGCAACCCAGCCGCTGATGTATCAGAAAATCAAAAAACACCCGACGCCACGCAAAATCTATGCTGACAAGCTGGAAAGCGAAAAAGTGGCGACGCTGGAAGATGCGACCGAACTGGTCAACCTCTACCGCGATGCGCTGGATGCGGGTGAATGCGTAGTGAAAGAGCTGCGTCCGATGAACATGCACTCCTTTACCTGGTCGCCGTACCTCAACCACGAGTGGGATGAGAGCTACCCGAACAAGGTTGAGATGAAGCGTTTGCAGGAGCTGGCTAAACGCATCAGCACCGTACCAGACGCTATCGAGATGCAGTCTCGCGTGGCGAAAATCTATGCTGACCGTCAGTCCATGGCAGCAGGTGAGAAGCTGTTTGACTGGGGTGGCGCGGAAACGCTGGCTTATGCAACGCTGGTTGACGAAGGCATTCCTGTGCGTCTGTCCGGCGAAGATGCGGGCCGTGGTACCTTCTTCCACCGTCACGCGGTGGTTCACAATCAGTCTAACGGTTCAACCTATACCCCACTGCAGCACGTCCACAACGGTCAGGGTCAGTTCAAAGTCTGGGACTCCGTACTGTCTGAAGAAGCGGTACTGGCCTTCGAATACGGCTACGCCACCGCTGAACCACGCACCCTGACCATCTGGGAAGCGCAGTTCGGTGACTTCGCCAACGGTGCGCAGGTCGTTATCGACCAGTTCATCTCCTCCGGCGAGCAGAAGTGGGGCCGCATGTGTGGTCTGGTCATGCTGCTGCCGCACGGTTATGAAGGTCAGGGTCCGGAGCACTCCTCCGCGCGTCTGGAACGCTATCTGCAACTTTGCGCTGAGCAGAACATGCAGGTTTGCGTGCCGTCCACTCCGGCTCAGGTCTACCACATGCTGCGTCGTCAGGCACTGCGCGGTATGCGCCGTCCGCTGGTGGTCATGTCTCCGAAATCCCTGCTGCGCCATCCGCTGGCGGTATCCAGCCTGGATGAGCTGGCAAACGGCACCTTCCTGCCAGCCATCGGTGAGATTGACGAGCTGGATCCGCAGGCCGTGAAGCGTGTGGTGATGTGTTCTGGTAAGGTTTATTACGACCTTCTGGAACAGCGCCGTAAGAACGATCAGAAAGATGTCGCCATCGTGCGTATCGAACAGCTTTATCCGTTCCCGCACCAGGCGGTGCAGGAAGCGCTGAAACCGTACGCTCACGTTCATGATTTTGTCTGGTGCCAGGAAGAGCCGCTCAACCAGGGCGCATGGTACTGCAGCCAGCATCATTTCCGTGAAGTGATTCCATTTGGGTCCGCTCTGCGTTACGCAGGTCGCCCGGCCTCCGCCTCTCCGGCGGTAGGGTATATGTCCGTTCACCAGAAGCAGCAACAAGATCTGGTCAATGACGCGCTGAACGTCGATTAATTAAAGGATACATAATGAGTAGCGTAGATATTCTTGTTCCCGACCTGCCTGAATCTGTAGCAGATGCGACCGTCGCTACCTGGCACAAAAAACCAGGCGATGCCGTTAAGCGCGATGAAGTGCTGGTAGAAATCGAAACTGACAAAGTGGTACTGGAAGTACCGGCTTCGGCGGATGGCGTACTGGACGCGGTGCTGGAAGATGAAGGTACGACCGTCACCTCTCGTCAGATCCTGGGTCGCCTGCGTGAAGGCAACAGCGCGGGTAAAGAGTCCAGCGCCAAGTCTGAAGAGAAAGCCTCTACGCCGGCTCAGCGCCAGCAGGCTTCTCTGGAAGAACAGTCTAACGACGCCCTCAGCCCGGCGATCCGTCGCCTGCTGGCTGAACATAGCCTTGACCCGGCTGCCATCAAAGGCACCGGTGTGGGTGGCCGTCTGACGCGTGAAGACATCGACAAGCACCTGGCGAAAGCACCTGCTCAGGCAGAAGCGAAAGCCCCTGCGGCAGCGCCAGCAGCAGCTCAGCCTGCTCTGGGTGCCCGCAGCGAAAAACGCGTCCCGATGACGCGCCTGCGTAAGCGCGTGGCCGAGCGTCTGCTGGAAGCGAAAAACTCCACCGCGATGCTGACCACTTTCAACGAAGTGAACATGAAGCCAATCATGGACCTGCGTAAGCAGTACGGTGACGCGTTTGAAAAACGTCACGGTATCCGTCTGGGCTTTATGTCCTTCTACGTGAAGGCTGTCGTTGAAGCGCTGAAACGCTACCCGGAAGTGAACGCATCCATCGATGGCGATGACGTGGTTTACCACAACTATTTCGACGTCAGCATGGCGGTTTCTACTCCACGTGGTCTGGTCACCCCGGTTCTGCGTGATGTGGATACCCTGGGTATGGCTGACATCGAGAAAAATATCAAAGAGCTGGCTGTTAAAGGCCGCGACGGCAAGCTGACCGTAGACGACCTGACCGGCGGTAACTTCACCATTACCAACGGCGGCGTATTCGGCTCGCTGATGTCTACCCCGATCATTAACCCGCCGCAGAGCGCGATCCTGGGTATGCATGCCATTAAAGATCGTCCGATGGCGGTAGACGGTAAAGTTGAGATCCTGCCAATGATGTACCTGGCGCTCTCTTACGATCACCGCCTGATCGACGGCCGCGAGTCCGTGGGCTTCCTGGTTGCCATTAAAGAGCTGCTGGAAGATCCAACGCGTCTGCTGCTGGACGTCTAGTTTTGCAGTCTTGCCCGGCGGCGTATGGCTGCCGGGCCACTAAAAGCACTACCTAACGATTACCTGAAGGATGGATAGAACACATGAACTTACATGAATATCAGGCCAAACAGCTGTTTGCCCGGTATGGCTTACCGGCTCCGGTGGGTTATGCCTGTACTACCCCGCGTGAAGCAGAAGAAGCCGCATCTAAAATCGGTTCCGGCCCGTGGGTAGTTAAATGTCAGGTTCACGCTGGTGGCCGTGGTAAAGCGGGCGGTGTGAAGGTTGTTAAGAGCAAAGAAGAGATTCGTGCGTTTGCTGAACATTGGCTCGGCAAACGTCTGGTGACCTACCAGACAGATGCAAACGGCCAGCCGGTTAACCAGATCCTGGTTGAAGCAGCGACCGATATCGCTAAAGAGCTGTACCTGGGCGCGGTTGTTGACCGTAGCTCCCGTCGCGTGGTGTTCATGGCGTCTACCGAAGGCGGCGTGGAAATCGAAAAAGTGGCGGAAGAAACGCCACATCTGATCCACAAAGTGGCGATCGATCCGCTGGCAGGCCCAATGCCTTACCAGGGTCGCGAGCTGGCGTTCAAACTGGGTCTGGAAGGCAAGCTGGTTCAGCAGTTCACCAAGATCTTCATGGGTCTGGCGACTATCTTCCTGGAGCGCGACCTGGCGCTGATCGAGATCAACCCGCTGGTGATCACCACCCAGGGCGATCTGATCTGCCTCGACGGCAAACTGGGCGCTGACGGCAACGCGCTGTTCCGCCAGCCGGATCTGCGCGAAATGCGCGACCAGTCTCAGGAAGACCCGCGTGAAGCACAGGCTGCACAGTGGGAGCTGAACTACGTGGCGCTGGACGGCAACATCGGCTGTATGGTCAACGGTGCGGGCCTGGCAATGGGCACCATGGACATCGTTAAGCTGCACGGTGGTGAGCCAGCGAACTTCCTCGACGTGGGCGGTGGCGCAACCAAAGAGCGCGTGACCGAAGCGTTCAAAATCATCCTCTCTGACGACAATGTTAAAGCGGTTCTGGTTAACATCTTCGGCGGCATCGTTCGTTGCGACCTGATCGCCGACGGTATCATTGGTGCGGTAGAAGAAGTGGGTGTTAACGTTCCGGTGGTTGTACGTCTGGAAGGTAACAACGCTGAACTCGGCGCGAAAAAACTGGCTGACAGCGGCCTGAATATTATTGCAGCGAAAAGTCTGACGGATGCAGCTCAGCAGGTTGTTGCCGCAGTGGAGGGGAAATAATGTCAGTTTTAATTAATAAAGATACCAAGGTTATCTGCCAGGGCTTCACCGGTAGCCAGGGGACTTTCCACTCCGAACAGGCGATTGCCTACGGCACGCAGATGGTTGGCGGCGTCACGCCAGGTAAAGGTGGCACCACGCACCTGGGCCTGCCGGTGTTCAACACCGTGCGTGAAGCCGTAGAAGCGACGGGCGCAACCGCGACCGTTATCTACGTTCCGGCACCGTTCTGCAAAGACTCCATTCTGGAAGCGATCGACGCGGGTATCAAACTGATCATCACCATCACTGAAGGTATCCCGACGCTGGATATGCTGACCGTGAAAGTGAAGCTGGATGAAGCCGGCGTGCGCATGATCGGCCCGAACTGCCCAGGCGTCATCACGCCAGGCGAATGCAAAATCGGCATCATGCCGGGTCACATCCATAAGCCGGGCAAAGTGGGCATCGTGTCCCGTTCCGGTACCCTGACCTATGAAGCCGTTAAGCAGACCACCGATTACGGCTTCGGCCAGTCCACCTGTGTGGGCATCGGCGGTGACCCGATCCCGGGCTCTAACTTCATCGACATCCTGAAACTGTTCCAGGAAGATCCACAGACCGAAGCGATCGTGATGATTGGTGAGATCGGTGGTAGCGCGGAAGAAGAAGCGGCTGCTTACATCAAAGAACACGTGACCAAGCCGGTTGTCGGTTACATCGCGGGTGTGACCGCGCCGAAAGGCAAGCGTATGGGTCACGCAGGGGCGATCATCGCCGGTGGTAAAGGTACGGCTGACGAGAAATTCGCAGCGCTCGAAGCCGCAGGCGTGAAAACCGTTCGCAGCCTGGCGGATATCGGCGAAGCACTGAAATCCATCATTAAGTAAGTCCTCTCTGCTCCCCTACAGGGGAGCGTTGAAGTAAAAAAATGTCCGTTTCGACATGGTTGGCCGCTGAAAAGCGGCCTTTTTTTACATGACAACGCTGACGCCAGCAAAAAACGTCAGTTCGGGCTGATACTCGCCTTTATGTGCCACCGTCCATTGCGGCTCGAGGAACGCGCTCACGACCTTTGCCCCCACGTTCCAGGCTCGCCCTCCGCCAAGCCCCACGGGAATGGCGTAGTCATTGGTCTCCATGTTCCAGGTCCAAATCCCCGATGTTCGCAGATACCAGCCTTCCGGCATTTTGAGGACCATGATCGGCTGAAACGTTCCGGTTTGGACGTCGTCGCGATCGCTGTCGCCCGCCACGCTCGTTTGCCACTGGACAAGCGTGCCCGCCATCCAGCCGGGCGTTGATTTGATGGCAATGGCCGAAAGGCCCGCCTGCCACTTGCCGGTGCCGGTTTCGTCGTGCGCAGCGGAGTTGGCGGTTAACAGGGGGCCGATACCCAGCTTAATGCCGTCCTGCTTGAGCAGAAAAATGTCAAACAGGTTGATATCACCGAGTCCCGTTGCGTAGCCGCCACCGGGCTGGGGTCGTGTGGCGAGCGGCACCGTCATGCGTAAAATCTGCGGTACCGGCACCAGCTCGTTCGCTGCAAAGGGCGTGGTCATACGGAAAAGAGTGTCGTTGGTATGATGGTCGCTGCCGTACAGTTCAGGCGTGTAGTAGTCCTGTAGCGCCACGGAGGTGGAAAGGTGCAGCGGATTTGTAGCCTTTTCTATCGCGTCATCGGTGGCGGCACCGCTTGATAGCGGTATAAGAAGCGCGACGAGGCCTGGTAAGAAATAGCGCATCGTCTTCTCCTTACCAGAGATACTGGAGTCTGAATGTCCAGGTAGCCACATCCGGCGATCCCTCACGCCGATCGACGGTATCGGTATACGCCACCATGCCGCCGAAATGCGGGCTAAGCATAAAGCCCACCGTTCCGCCAAGCAGAACGTTTTCCTGCTCATCGTCCTGAAGCACGCCATTTACGCGGGTTTCGCCGCCTTTGGCCCAGCTGCCGTCCAGTGAAAGCCAGAAGGCAGGGGAGAGAGAGTAGCTCCAGTGCCCTTCCAGTGCGTACAGCGGACGCTGTTCAAGCCTGCTGTTTTGCTGATACTCCTTGTTATCCGTATAAAAATTGACCCAGCTGTTTAGCTCGATCCAGCTGTGACCAACGGGTGTGCCGAACGCCAGTTCGGGCTTAAAGCCCCAGCGGTTAGCGCCAATATTAATGGTGTTATTACGGTCATAATCCCCGGTGGGCAGCGTGAGCCAGAACGCCGCGCTGAGGAAGGTCTCCGGCTTCCACTGACGGAACTGTTCTTCGCTAAGCGCGGGCGCGCCAAACAGGTTATGGGCGAAAATAACCTGCGTATCGCCGATATTTTCATGCTCCAGCGAGCCGGTGAAATAGCGGGAATTATCCAGCGAGGCGCTCACGCTGGCGTAAGGCTGAACGATCTGGATGGCTGAAATTCGCCCGTCAATGTCAAACGTGCGCGCGTAACGAAATATATAAACGTCCGCATCCACGCTAATGCCATCGACGGGCAGGGCACTGCTGATATCGGTATTGCTTCTAACGTTATTGTAATAGCCAAAAATAAGGTTTTTATCCTTCGGTAAATTTTTCCAGTCGCGCGCATTATCGGCCTTCGCAACCAGCGGCAATAAAATGAGGAGTAAACCACATAATAAAACAATCAGTGCGACAATCAGACTTTTACTGGAGCTTCGCATAACGCCTCCTTATTTATAAAAAACCTCCCGCGCAGTGAAGGCGGGAGGTGTCAGAGGTTAAGGGGTCACAATATTAAACATGGAAGGGAATACGTCGATCAGGGAAAGCAGTTGTTCACAGGCATCCGTGCTGCCCTTTAATTCAACCGTTTTATTACGCATAGCCTCATTTAGCGTGGTGGCTTTTGTGAGCAGATGCGAGAAATTGACGACGTCAGAGGTCAGGGTAAATGCCGGGTCGCTAAATAGCTTATTTTTGTGATAAACAATAACGCTATTATTTAACTCGATCCCATAGGTTGAACCCTCTGTAACCTGCCAGTTAAAGTGGAGGGTTTTATTGTTGGCTTTCGGTCCATTAAGCGCAACGCCCATATAATCCAGCAGCGCTTCAGGTTCAATGCGCGCCGTGAGTTCGCTGTCGAGCGTACTTGAGACCGGAATAGCCGGAACGCCATTACGCAACTCTTTCGCCCCTGAGAGATACTCATTGCGCCAGATAGCGTTTTCACTCTGGTAAGCAAGCTGGGTGAAGACGTCTGCCTGCAGCGCTTTGGCCTGCTTGTTATCCGGTTCGGCGAAAATGAGGTGATTCAGCAGCTGCGCGGCCCAGCGATATTCGCCGCTGGACATCGCCTGTTTAGCACCCTCAAAGACCTTTTTCGCGCCGCCCATCATATGGATATAGCGAGGGGCGGACTTCACATCGGGTAGGGGATGAAGTTTTGCCGGGTTGCTGTCATACCAGCCCATATAGTAAATGTACATGGCTTTGGCATTGTGGCTGAGTGAGCCGTAATAGCCGCGGTTCTTCCAGTTTTTTGCCAGCGAATCCGGCAGCGTCATGTTCTCGGCGACTTCCTCCATGTTGTAGCCCTTGTTGATGAGGTTAAGCGCCTGGTCATTGATGTATTTATACATATCGCGCTGAGCGGCGATGTACGATTTCACCCGGGCATTATTCCATACCGGCCACAGATGTTGACTGACGGCGATTTCCGCCCGATCGCCATATTTATCGAGCGCATAATTGAGCGATTTCCACCAGTTAACCGCGCTACGGGCCTTCGCGCCGCGCAGGGTATATAAGTTGTGCATCGTGGCGTTGAAGAGTTCTGAACCATTCAGAACCTTCATTTGCGGGAACCAGAGCATCATCTCTGACGGTGCCTCGGTACCGGGGGCTAAAACAAATTCCACCTCCACGCCGTCGATAGTGACCCGTTTACCCGATTCGTTAACAATATAGGTGGGAGGGATGAGCGAGTTACGCCCAATGGCGATGCTTTTACCGATGCCGTCGTCAACGTGCCCTTGTGGCCCCGGCTTCACCATCATGCCGTACATAAACAGCGCCCGACGGCTCATGGCGTTCCCGGCCAACAGATTCTCGCTGGAGGCCTCCTCCATAAAACCTTCCGGGGCGAAAATTTTTACTTTCCCCGCTTTGACGTCGGCTTCCGACACCACACCTGTCACACCGCCAAAGTGGTCAAGATGGCTATGAGAGTAAATAACCGCGACCACGGGCTTTTTCGGGCGATGCTGATAATAGAGTTCAAGCGCAGCCCGCGCTGAGTCCGGTACGACAAGCGGGTCGATAATAATAAGCCCGCTGTCGCCCTCGATAACGGTCATGTTGGACGCATCCAGCCCGCGAACCTGGTACATCCGATCGGTAACCTTAAACAACCCGGCAATATTCGTGAGCTGAGCGTGCCGCCACAGCGACGGGTTAACGGTGTCCGGGGCTTCGCCTTTTAAAAACGACCAGTTGTCGAGATTAATCACGGTCTTGCCCTGGTCGTTTTTAATTATTTGCGTGGACAGCGAGGCGATAAATCCCCGTTTTGCATCTTCTATATCCTGTTTATCGTTGAAGTTGAGCTGCTGATATACGGCGGCGTTCATCTCTTTCGTGTAGGCCGAAGCGGGTGGGGCGGTGTCTTCGGCATACAGGTAACCGCTCCCAATCAATCCAGCGACGAATAAAGCCATTTTTGTATATTTCATTTCTCATTTCCTTTTACGTGGAGATAACACCGCCAAGGATAAGAAATGCAAATATCGCTGAATGGAAATTATATCGCGTGAGTAGAATGGATTGTCTGACGGAAAAAGAAAAGAGGCTAAGGTATCACCGTGTTGAATATATTGCCGCAACGCAGGTGGGGCAGCAAATGTTGGCTTGGAATAATCAGCCTTGCAAAAATAAAATGTGATGGGCTTAGCGTAAAATATATTACCTGGATGAATGCCTAAAGTTTGCTGTTTTACAAAAGGCTACACAAAGAAATAATTTAAGCCGAAAAATATTAAAGCGTTGTGTTATTAATGCTAACGAACATCAACGCTCAGGTTGTTAATGCAAACGCTTTGCTACTAATGTGAAATGATAGTCATCGCTATTAAAGATATTTCGGCTGTATTCAAACAGACGCCCGTCCTGTAAAAAACCGCGGGAAATTTTTTCCAGAACCGGTTTATGCGGATCGATTCCGAGAAGCCTGACGGTCTCCGCGTCGGGGACGATCGGCACGATTTCCTGCTCGCTGCGATCGATCACCATCTTTTTGATCTGCTCGATATAGTGGTATTTGGAATTTTCCATCACCTCCCAGGTCAGATCGGCAAACAGCGCCAGCGGCATCCAGGTTTCTTCGAGATTCACCGGTTTATGTTTGATAAAGCGCACGCGTTTAACGTGCCAGACTTTCTCTTCAGGCATCAGATCCAGTTTTTGGGCCAGCCACGCATCAGCTTTTATCACCTCAAAAATTTTGACGTCGCTGTGAGTGGCAATGTTTCTGTCGGCCAGTTTCTCGTAAAAGCCTGTGAGCTGGTAGATATCGTAATTAACGCGCTCCTCTTTCACATACGAGCCGCTGCCCTGAATGCTTTCGATGATGTGCTCTTCGGTGAGGAGCTTCAGGGCCTGACGCACCGTCACACGGCTGACGTCAAAGGTCTGCTGGAGCGATGACTCCGTTGGTAGCGCATCGCCTGGCTTCAGCTCACCGCTGGCGATTTTTTCACGCAGCACGTCGGCTATCTGCCGGTACATCGGTTTACTGCCCATTCTGATTGATCCAATCAATACCTTTTCAATGAATTATGCCTTCAGGCAGAAAATTGTAAATAATACAATTTAAATACAAATTATTGGCGTTGGTGAAAGTGATCACATAAATGTATTGTCTTGTCTGCCACAATCGATCCTCAACAATGACAACATGAGTGTGAGGATCTTTATGGACCTGACGACCCTGACCCATCCCGAGGCGGTCTGCGTGCAAAAGCGCTTTGCCAGCCGTGATGAAGCCATACACCTGCTCACGGCGCAGCTGGTGGCGCTGGGCAAAATCGCTGATGCCGATGCTTTTCTTAAAGAAGTTTTCCATCGGGAATCGCTTGGCCCCACCGCCCTGGGCGAAGGGCTGGCGGTGCCCCACGGTAAATCAGCCGTCGTGAAAGAAGCAGCCTTCGCCGTGGCAACGCTGCGCGAACCGCTGGAGTGGGAAGGCGTGGACGGACCGGAAGAGGTTGAGCTGATTTTTCTTCTCGCCATTCCTCCTGCCGAAGCGGGGTCGACACATATTCAGGTACTGACGGAACTGACGTCTCGCCTGGCGGATGACGATCTCCGGGCGCGCGTGATGGCAGCCACCACGGCGGAAGATGTGTTTGCTGCCCTGGAAGCGACCCCTGAAGCGCAAGAGGCCGCCGTTGCGGTGAATGCCCCGACGATCGTTTGCGTTAGCGCCTGTCCGGCTGGAATTGCGCATACCTATATGGCTGCGGAATACCTGGAAAAAGCGGGACGCAGGCTGGGCGTCAACGTGGTGGTCGAAAAGCAGGGGGCGAACGGCATTGAGGGGCGCATCACTGCGCAGCAGTTGAAGGAGGCGAAAGCATGCATTTTTGCCGCAGACGTGGCGATCAAAGAGCGTGAGCGTTTTCAGGGGATCCCCGCGATTTCCGTCCCCGTTGCGGAGCCCCTGCGCCATGCTGAAGCGCTAATTGAGCGCGCGCTGGCGCTACGGCCTTCATCCGATGCGGGTCATGAGTACGTCGATACCGAAACGAAAACGGGCGTAAAAAGTGAGCTCAAACAGGCGCTCCTCAGCGGGATCTCCTTTGCGGTGCCGCTGATCGTCGCTGGCGGTACGGTGCTGGCTGTGTCGGTACTGCTGGCGCAAATCCTGGGCTTGCAGCACTTGTTCGACCAGGAAAACTCGTGGCTGTGGATGTACCGCAAGCTTGGCGGCGGCATGCTCGGAATTTTGATGGTTCCCGTTCTGGCCGCGTATACCGCTTACTCGCTGGCGGATAAACCCGCGCTGACACCGGGATTTGCTGCCGGTCTTGCTGCCAATATGATCGGCTCCGGTTTTCTGGGGGCTATCGTGGGCGGCCTGATCGCGGGTTACCTGATGCGCTGGGTGAAAAATCACATCCGCCTGAGTAGCCGCTATAACGGCTTTTTAACCTTTTATCTCTATCCGGTCATTGGCGTGCTGGGGGCGGGTAGCCTGATGCTGTTTGTGATCGGCGAACCGGTGGCCTGGCTTAATAACACGCTCACCGTCTGGCTTAATGGTCTGTCCGGTGCGAATGCGCTGCTCCTGGGGGCGATCCTCGGCTTTATGTGTTCATTTGATTTGGGCGGGCCGGTCAACAAAGCCTCTTACGCGTTTTGCCTGGGCGCGATGGCGAACGGCGTATACGGTCCCTATGCCATCTTTGCCTCCGTCAAAATGGTCTCGGCCTTTACCGTGACGGCGTCAACGATGCTGGCTCCGGGACTGTTTAAACCGTTTGAAATTGAAACCGGTAAATCAACGTGGCTGCTCGGACTCGCGGGCATTACCGAAGGGGCGATTCCGATGGCGATAGAAGATCCCCTTCGCGTCATTGGCTCCTTTGTGCTCGGCTCCATGGTAACCGGCGCGATTGTTGGGGCGATGGGGATCGGGCTGTCTACCCCGGGGGCGGGTATTTTCTCCCTCTTTTTACTTCACGACGCAGGGCTGACCGGTGTGGTTGCCGCAGCGGGCTGGTTTGGCGCGGCGGTGCTGGGGGCCGCTATCTCCACGTTTGTTCTGCTGCTCTGGCGACGCCAGGCGGTAAAAAAGGGCAAATACGTCACTGAAGACGCCATACGGTAAAAACTCACACACAGGAAACGAAGATGAAAGCTGTATCTCGCGTTCATATCACACCGCATATGCACTGGGACCGTGAGTGGTATTTCACCACCGAAGAGTCACGTATTCTTCTGGTCAATAATATGGAAGAGATCCTGACCCGCCTGGAGCAGGATGACGAGTATAAATATTACGTCCTTGATGGGCAGACGGCGGTGCTGGAGGATTATTTTGCCGTCGTGCCTGAAAACCGCGCGCGCGTGAAGGCCCTGGTCGAGCGCGGAAAACTGATTATCGGCCCCTGGTATACCCAGACTGATACCACCCTCGTCAGCGGCGAGTCGATCGTCCGCAACCTTATGTATGGCATTCGCGACTGTATGGCGTTCGGCGAGCCGATGAAAATCGGCTATCTGCCCGATTCATTTGGTATGTCCGGTCAGCTTCCGCATATTTATAACGGGTTTGGCATAACGCGGACCATGTTCTGGCGCGGCTGCTCGGAACGACACGGAACCGATAAAACGGAATTTCTCTGGCAGAGCCAGGACGGCAGCGAAGTGACGGCACAGGTACTGCCGCTGGGCTACGCGATTGGTAAGTACTTACCGGAGGACGAAGCGGGGCTGCGAAAGCGGCTCGACAGCTATCTCGAGGTGCTGGAAAGCGCCTCTGTCACCAAAGAGATTTTGCTGCCCAACGGTCACGATCAGATGCCGCTGCAGCAGAATATTTTTGCAGTAATGGACAAGCTGCGAGAAATCTATCCCCAGCGTCAGTTTGTGATGAGTCGGTTCGAAGAGGTATTTGACCACATCGATGCGCACCGCGATGAACTGGCGACGGTAAAAGGGGAGTTTATCGACGGGAAATACATGCGCGTTCACCGGACAATCGGCTCTACGCGCATGGACATCAAAATCGCCCATGCGCGTATTGAGAACAAAATTGTCAATATCCTAGAGCCGCTGGCGACCCTTGCCTGGACGCTGGGCTTCGATTACCACCATGGTCTGCTGGAGAAAATGTGGAAAGAGATCCTCAAAAACCACGCTCACGACAGCATCGGTTGCTGCTGCAGCGACAAAGTGCATCGTGAGATTGTCTCCCGCTTCGAACTGGCTGAAGACATGGCAGACAACCTGGTGCGTTTCTATATGCGCAAGATTGTCGACAACATGCCGCAAAGCGATGCCGATAAGCTGGTGATGTTCAACCTGATGCCCTGGCCGCGTGAAGAGGTGATGAACACCACCATCCGACTGCGTGCCAGCCAGTTCCGTCTGCGGGATGATAAAGGTAACGAGATCCCGTATTTCATTCGCAGCGCACGCGAACTCGACCCCGGTCTCATCGACCGACAGATTGTCCATTACGGCAATTACGAACCGTTTATGGAGTTTGATATTCAGCTCAGCCAGATACTGCCGTCGATGGGGTACCGTACGTTGTTTATCGAACCGAACGTGGCCGGGAAGCAGCGCCCAGAGGTGAAAAACACAGAATCCTTACTTGAAAATGCGTTCTGGCAGGTTGATTTCAATGAAGACGGCACGCTGCGCCTGCGTGACAAAGAAACCGGGCTGATTTATGACCGCGTGCTGGAAATCGAAGAGAGCTCGGATGATGGCGATGAGTACGACTACTCGCCTGCCCGGGAAGAGTGGAGGCTCACTTCAGCACAGGGCGAGCATCAGGTTGAGGTGACGCATGAAGGCTGGCAGAGCAGGGCGGTGATCCGTCATCGGATCGCTGTTCCGGCTAATCTGGCCGAACGCACGGCGCGTCAGAGGAACGGTTCTCTCAGCGCTGAGTGTGAAATCACGCTTAGCCACAACAGCAGACGCATTGATGTGGCGATTCGTCTGGACAATCAGGCGGACGACCACCGCGTTCGCGTGCTGATCCCAACGCCGTTTACAGCCCAGGAGGTGTTAGCGGATACGCAGTTTGGTACGGTCACGCGTGCTGCGCAGGATCCCGCCATGCAAAACTGGCAGGAGGAGGGCTGGAAAGAAGCGCCGGTTCCCGTCTGGAACTTACTCAATTACGCCGTCCTGCAGGAGAAACGAAACGGGCTGGCGCTGTTCACCGAGGGACTGCGCGAATTTGAAGTGGTGGGCGAGGATAAAAAAGCCTTTGCCGTAACCTTGTTGCGTGGCGTGGGGCTACTCGGCAAAGAAGATTTGCTGTTGCGTCCCGGCAGACCATCAGGGATCAAACTGCCCGTTCCTGACTCCCAGGTTCGGGGCGCGTTAAGCTGTCGCTTTAGTCTCTTCAGTTTCAGCGGTACGCCGGAAAATGCGGGTGTCGCGCAGCAGGCTAAATCGTGGTTAACGCCCGTACAGTGCTACAACAAAATTCCCTGGGATGCCATGAAACTGAATCGCGCACCGTTTACCACGCCGGAAAGTTACAGTTTGTTAGCGCTTTCGCCAACGGGATGTGTGCTCAGTGCTCTCAAAAAGGCGGAAGATCGTGATGAGCTTATTCTTCGTCTGTTTAACCCGTCAGCGTCCAGCGCATGTGATGCGACGTTATCTGTGAATCCGACGGTGAAACGGTGCTGCGAAACGGACATGAATGAACAGGTGTTAGCGCAGCATGAAGGCGAGGGCATTGCCGGGGTATTCAGGCCTGGACAGTCACGCACCTTTAGCGTGCTTGTCGGCTGAAAACAGTGATAAAAAGGCTGCAGCGTTAGCGGCCTTTTTTCATTGAATAGTCACACCCTGGTGTTAACTTATGGGGTGATAAAGGTAAATTAAATGTAATTTCTAAGGGTTGCAGAAAAGCAATGGAAAAATAATCTGGCTCGACTACGCTTTATTGTTGGTCGCGCTTGAAAAGGACAATTTCTCTCGCGTTAATAAAAATCACTTCTGTTTATATTTTTTCCTTCTTCGATAACCTATCACATCCTTGCGTGTACATATCGTTAACATGGTTTTTACCATTCTCACCGCGATTAAACATGATTAACATTGCTGCTGGTTTTTGATTTAAATCAATGTTTAATCCTTGGAAAAAGGCGTTGAAAAGCGCTAAATTGTTCCCGATCAAAATGGCCGAAAAGTGGTAATTTTGCTATAAATTGATCGCCGTCGAAAAACGTAAATGTGATTCAATAAAAACCTGTTTATTGTAAGGGTTTTGCAGCGTATTATATTTGCGGGATCAATTTGAGTTTTTTATTAACCTATTTGTAACCTGACGTCATCGTTTTTATCCTTCTTCAGGGTAATAACGACGACCAGGATGCGAATAATTTGTATTGGGGCATGCGTGTGGATCTCTTCTGACGGGGTTCACTCTCGGAGTCTTCATGCGATGAGCAAGGAGTCATAATGTTAGACGTAGTCGAACTGTCGCGCTTACAGTTTGCCTTGACCGCGATGTACCACTTCCTGTTTGTGCCGCTGACGCTCGGTATGGCGTTCCTGCTGGCCATTATGGAAACGGTTTACGTCCTCTCCGGCAAACAGATTTATAAAGATATGACCAAGTTCTGGGGCAAGTTGTTTGGTATCAACTTCGCACTGGGCGTGGCCACCGGTCTGACCATGGAGTTCCAGTTCGGGACTAACTGGTCATATTATTCCCACTATGTAGGGGACATCTTCGGTGCGCCTCTGGCCATTGAAGGTCTGATGGCCTTCTTCCTCGAATCCACCTTTGTAGGTCTGTTCTTCTTCGGCTGGGACCGTCTGGGTAAAGTTCAGCATATGGCCGTCACCTGGCTGGTGGCATTAGGTTCGAACCTGTCCGCGCTGTGGATCCTGGTGGCGAACGGCTGGATGCAGAACCCCATCGCGTCTGATTTCAACTTCGAGACCATGCGTATGGAGATGGTCAGCTTTGCCGAGCTGGTCCTGAACCCGGTTGCACAGGTGAAATTCGTTCACACCGTGGCTTCTGGTTACGTGTGCGGCGCGATGTTCATTCTGGGCATCAGCTCTTACTACATGCTGCGCGGTCGTGACTTCGCCTTTGCTAAGCGCTCCTTTGCTATCGCTGCAAGCTTCGGTATGGCTGCCATCCTCTCTGTTATCGTTCTGGGTGATGAATCCGGTTACGAAATGGGTGACGTGCAGAAAACCAAACTGGCTGCAATCGAAGCTGAATGGGAAACTCAACCCGCGCCTGCTGCCTTTACGCTGTTCGGTATTCCCGATCAGGACGCGCAGGAAAACCGCTTCGCGATTCAGATCCCTTACGCGCTGGGTATCATCGCCACCCGTTCTGTTGATAAGCAGGTCACTGGTCTGAAAGAGCTGATGGTTCAGCACGAAGAGCGTATCCGTAACGGTATGAAAGCCTACTCGCTGCTGGAACAGCTGCGTGCCGGTTCGACCGATCAGGCGGTACGTGACCAGTTCAACGACGTGAAGAAAGATCTGGGTTACGGTCTACTGCTGAAACGCTATACCCCGAACGTTTCTGATGCGACGGAAGCGCAGATCCAGATGGCGACCAAAGACTCCATTCCGCGTGTTGCGCCACTGTACTTCGCATTCCGTATCATGGTGGGCTGCGGCATCATCATGCTGCTGATCATTGCGGCTTCCTTCTGGTCCGTCATTCGTAACCGCATCGGCGAGAAAAAATGGCTGCTGCGCACGGCGCTGTACGGTATTCCACTGCCGTGGATCGCTATCGAATCCGGCTGGTTTGTTGCGGAGTATGGCCGTCAGCCATGGGCCATTGGTGAGGTACTGCCAACGGCGGTAGCGAACTCTTCCCTGACTGCAGGCGACCTGATCTTCTCCATGCTGCTGATTTGCGGTCTGTACACCCTGTTCCTGGTGGCTGAACTGTTCCTGATGTTCAAGTTCGCGCGCCTTGGCCCAAGCAGCCTGAAAACCGGTCGCTATCACTACGAGCAGTCCACTGCGACTACTCAGCCGGCACGCTAAGACAGGAGTCATCAAATGATCGATTATGAAGTATTGCGTTTTATCTGGTGGCTGCTGGTTGGCGTTCTGCTGATCGGTTTCGCCGTCACGGATGGTTTCGACATGGGGGTGGGGATGCTCACCCGTTTCCTCGGTCGTAATGACACCGAGCGTCGAATCATGATCAACTCCATCGCCCCGCACTGGGACGGTAACCAGGTGTGGCTGATCACCGCAGGCGGCGCGCTGTTTGCTGCCTGGCCGATGGTCTACGCGGCTGCGTTCTCCGGCTTCTATGTGGCGATGATTCTGGTGCTGGCCTCTTTATTCTTCCGTCCGGTCGGTTTCGACTACCGTTCCAAGATTGAAGACACCCGCTGGCGCAACATGTGGGACTGGGGCATCTTCATTGGTAGCTTCGTTCCACCGCTAGTGATCGGCGTGGCGTTCGGTAACCTGTTGCAGGGTGTACCGTTCCACCTGGACGAATACATGCGTCTTTACTACACCGGTAACTTCTTCCAGTTGCTGAATCCATTTGGTCTGCTGGCGGGTGTGGTGAGCGTAGCGATGATCATCACGCAGGGCGCAACATACCTGCAGATGCGTACTGTGGGTGAACTGCACCTGCGTTCCCGTGCGACGGCTCAGGTTGCTGCACTGGTGACGCTGGTTTGCTTCGCACTGGCAGGCGTATGGGTGGTGTACGGTATTGATGGTTATGTCGTGACGTCTGCGATCAACCATACGGCACCGTCTAACCCGCTGACCAAAGAAGTGACGCGTCAGGCTGGCGCATGGCTGGTGAACTTTAATAACATGCCTGCGCTGTGGGCGATCCCGGCTCTGGGGGTACTGCTGCCGCTGCTGACCATGCTGACGTCTCGTCTGGAGAAAGGCGCGCTGGCGTTCCTGTTCTCCTCGCTGACCCTGGCGTGCATCATCCTGACGGCGGGTATTGCCATGTTCCCATTCGTCATGCCATCCAGCACCATGCTGAATGCTAGCCTGACCATGTGGGATGCAACCTCCAGCCATATGACGCTGAACTTAATGACTTACGTTGCTTGCGTGTTCGTTCCGATTGTTCTGGCTTACACCATCTGGTGTTACTGGAAAATGTTCGGTCGTATCACCAAAGAACATATCGAAAGCAACACCCACTCTATGTACTAAGTAAGGAGCTGAATATGTGGTATTTCGCATGGATTTTAGGGACGCTTCTTGCCTGTGCTTTTGGTGTCATCACCGCCCTGGCGCTTGAGCATGTTGAAGCGACGAAAGCGGGTGAAGAAAAACACTGATGAATATTATCGCGACGCTTTACGCGGTAATGGATAAGCGCCCGTTACGGGCGCTTTCTTTAGTGATGGCATTACTGCTGGCAGGCTGCATCTTCTGGGACCCGTCGCGTTTCGCGGCAAAAACCAGCGAACTGGAAATCTGGCATGGCTTCCTCATTATGTGGGCAGTGTGTGCTGGGGTGATCCACGGCGTGGGCTTTCGTCCGAAAGCGGTACACTGGCAGGGCATTTTCTGCCCGCTGATTGCCGATCTGGTTCTCCTCGCCGGTTTGATTTTCTTCTTCTTCTGAATAAGAAATGTCCTATAACGATATGGGCTTACCCGAGCCCATAAAAATTTACTCTCCGTTTACTTTCTCCCATTCCAAACCATCTTTCCCGCGCGTATAGTAGCGAAGTTTGAAAGCTCCAACTTTTCTTGTATTACTGGGATGTAAAGTGAATACAACGCTGTTTCGATGGCCGGTTCGTGTCTATTACGAAGATACCGATGCCGGTGGTGTGGTTTACCACGCCAGCTACGTTGCTTTTTATGAACGGGCACGCACAGAGATGCTGCGCCATCATCACTTTAGTCAACAGGTGCTGTTGGCTGAGCGAGTTGCCTTCGTGGTACGCAAGATGACGCTTGAGTATTTTGCGCCTGCCAGACTCGACGACATGCTCGAAGTCCAAACTGAAATTACATCAATGCGCGGGACCTCACTGGTTTTCACGCAGCGGATAGTCAACGCAGAGAACACCGTACTGAACTCAGCTGAAGTACTGATTGTTTGTGTTGATCCAACCATAATGAAGCCTCGTGCGCTTCCTAAGTCTATTGTCGCGGAGTTTAAGCAGTGACTGACATGAATATCCTTGATTTGTTCCTGAAGGCAAGCCTTCTGGTTAAACTTATCATGTTGATTTTGATTGGTTTTTCAATCGCATCCTGGGCCATCATCATCCAGAGAACGCGTATCCTCAATGCTGCTGGCCGTGAAGCGGAAGCGTTTGAAGATAAGTTCTGGTCGGGTATTGAGCTTTCTCGCCTGTATCAGGAGAGCCAGGGGCGCCGTGAAAACCTGACCGGCTCCGAACAAATTTTCTATAGCGGCTTCAAAGAGTTTGCTCGCCTGCATCGCGCAAATAACCATGCGCCGGAAGCGGTTGTGGAAGGCGCTTCTCGTGCGATGCGTATCTCCATGAACCGTGAGCTGGAAAATCTTGAAACGCACATTCCTTTCCTCGGTACTGTCGGCTCCATCAGCCCGTATATCGGCCTGTTTGGTACAGTATGGGGGATCATGCACGCCTTTATCGCGCTGGGTGCGGTGAAGCAGGCGACGTTGCAGATGGTTGCACCGGGTATCGCTGAAGCACTGATTGCGACCGCTATCGGTCTGTTTGCGGCAATCCCGGCGGTAATGGCTTACAACCGCCTGAACCAGCGCGTGAACAAACTGGAACTGAACTACGACAACTTTATGGAAGAGTTCACTGCGATTCTGCACCGTCAGGCGTTTACCAGCACCGAGAGCAACAAGGGGTAAACCATGGCCAGATCGCGTGGACGAGGTCGTCGCGAGCTCAAGTCCGAAATCAATATCGTTCCACTGCTGGACGTCCTGTTGGTACTGCTGCTGATCTTCATGGCAACAGCGCCAATCATAACCCAGAGCGTGGAGGTGGATCTGCCGGATGCGTCAGAATCACAGGCGGTGAGCACCAATGACGATCCTCCGGTCATCATTGAAGTTTCCGGCGTAGGGCAGTACAGCGTGGTGGTAGAAAAAGATCGTATGGATCAGCTTCCACCGGAGCAGGTGATAGCTGAGGCGCAGCGTCGCCTGGAGTCAAATCCGAAAACGGTCTTCTTAATCGGTGGCGCGAAAGACGTACCCTACGATGAAATTATTAAAGCGCTGAACTTGCTACATAGTGCGGGTGTTAAGTCAGTTGGCTTAATGACTCAACCTATTTGATCATCCGCGTAGTTTTTGGGAACCGATAGTGTCAAAGGCAACCGAACAGAACGACAAGCTTAAGCGAGCGATAATCGTCTCCGCAGTACTGCACGTGATTCTTTTTGCAGCGCTGATCTGGAGTTCGTTCGATGAGCATATTGATGCATCAGGCGGCGGTGGAGGGTCTTCCATCGATGCCGTTATGGTGGATCCCGGTGCGGTAGTGCAAAACTATAATCGCCAACAGCAGCAGAAGGCGAGTGCAAAACGGGCTGAAGAACAGCGTGAAAAACAGGCGCAACAGCAAGCGGAAGAGCTGCGTGAAAAGCAGGCCGCGGAGCAGGAACGTCTGAAGCAGCTTGAGAAAGAACGTTTGCAGGCGCAGGAAGCGGCGAAAGAGCAGGCGGAACAGCAAAAGCAAGCTGAAGAGGCCGCGAAAAAAGCGCAGGAGCAGCAAAAGCAGGCGGAAGAAGCGGCCGCTAAAGCCGCAGCGGATGCCAAAGCGAAGGCTGATGCCCAGGCAAAATTAGCGGCTGAAGCAGCGAAGAAAGCGGCTGCCGATGCCCAGAAAAAAGCTGAAGCCGAAGCCGCGAAGAAAGCCGCTGCTGATGCTCAGAAGAAAGCCGAAGCCGAAGCGGCGAAGAAAGCGGCTGCTGACGCTCAGAAGAAAGCTGAAGCCGAAGCGGCGAAGAAAGCCGCTCAGGAAGCAGAGAAGAAAGCAGCGGCTGACGCTGCGAAGAAAGCGGCTGCTGCCGAGAAGGCCGCGGCTGAAAAAGCGGCTGCGGCTGAAAAAGCTGCTGCTGATAAAAAAGCGGCTGCCGAAAAGAAAGCTGCGGCTGAAAAAGCCGCTGCCAAAAAGGCCGCTGCAGATAAAGCGGCTGCGGCTGCCGGCGTCGACGATTTGCTGGGCGACCTGAGTTCAGGTAAGAACGCACCAAAAGCGGGTGGCGGGGCGAAAGGGAACGGTCAGCCGTCTAAAGACAGCGGGACCTCCGGCGCCAACGGCGGGGCAACGGGTGCAGATATCAGCGCTTATGCGAAGCAGATTCAGGTGGCGATCCAAAGCCGTCTGTTTGATGCGGGCCTGTATCAGGGCAAACAGTGCGTGCTGCATATCAATCTTGCCCCAGATGGACGGTTGAAAAGCGTCACTTCTGAAGGGGGCGATCCTGCGCTTTGTCAGGCAGCGTTAGCCGCAGCAAGATCGGCGAACATTCCTAAACCGCCGAGTGAGGCTGTTTACGATAAGATAAAAGATGCCAAACTAGACTTTAAGCTGTGATCGTCTTTCCTTTGGGAAGTATAGAAAACCGACTATTGTCATAGCCAGGATCGTGTAGTTTTGTCTATTTGAGTTTGTTAACATTCTGCTAAATTATCGTGGGTAAGGTTACCCGGATAAGGGAGATATGATGAAGCAGGCATTACGTGTAGCATTTAGTTTTTTAATGCTGTGGGCAGCTGTGCTGCACGCAGAAGTACGTATCGAGATCACCCAGGGGGTGGACTCGGCACGCCCAATCGGTGTTGTTCCGTTCCAGTGGGCCGGTCCTGGCGCTGCACCTGAAGATGCCGGTGGCATCGTGGCGGCTGACCTGCGTAACAGCGGTAAATTCAACCCGTTAGATCGTTCTCGTCTGCCTCAGCAGCCGGGCAGCGCACAGGAAGTACAGCCTGCTGCATGGTCTGCGCTGGGTATTGATGCGGTCGTTGTGGGTCAGGTTACCCCTAACCCGGACGGCTCTTACAACGTGGCCTGGCAGCTGGTAGATACCGGCGGTGCACCGGGTACCGTTCTGGCACAGAACTCTTACAAGGTCACTAAACAGTACCTGCGCTACGCGGCTCACGCGGCCAGCGATGCGGTATTCGAAAAACTGACCGGCATTAAAGGTGCGTTCCGTACCCGTATTGCTTATGTGGTGCAGACCAACGGCGGTCAGTTCCCGTATGAGCTGCGCGTCTCTGACTACGACGGCTACAACCAGTTCCTGGTGAAACGTTCTTCCCAGCCGCTGATGTCTCCAGCCTGGTCTCCGGACGGTTCTAAACTGGCATACGTGACTTTCGAGAGCGGTCGTTCTGCGCTGGTTATCCAGACGCTGGCTAACGGTGCTGTGCGTCAGGTAGCGTCGTTCCCACGTCACAACGGTGCGCCTTCCTTCTCTCCGGACGGCTCTAAACTGGCCTTTGCGCTGTCTAAAACCGGTAGCCTGAACCTGTATGTGATGGATATTGGCTCTGGCCAGATCCGCCAGGTGACCGATGGTCGCAGCAACAACACCGAACCTTCATGGTTCCCGGACAGTCAAAACCTGGCGTTTACCTCTGACCAGGCTGGCCGTCCACAAATCTATAAAGTAAACATCAACGGCGGTGCTCCGCAGCGTATTACCTGGGAAGGTTCGCAGAACCAGAACGCAGACGTGAGCAGCGACGGTAAATTCATGGTAATGGTCAGCTCCAACGGTGGGCAGCAGCACATTGCCAAACAAGATCTGGTAGCGGGTGGCGTTCAAGTTCTGTCGTCAACGTTCCTGGATGAAACGCCAAGTCTGGCACCTAACGGCACTATGGTAATCTACAGCTCTTCTCAGGGGATGGGATCTGTGCTGAATCTGGTTTCTACAGATGGGCGTTTCAAAGCGCGTATTCCGGCCACTGATGGACAGGTAAAATCACCTGCCTGGTCGCCGTATCTGTAAATAATAATTAATTGATTACTAAAGGAATCATAGAAATGCAACTGAACAAAGTGCTGAAGGGGCTGATGATCGCTCTGCCTGTAATGGCAATCGCAGCGTGTTCTTCTAACAAGAACGCAAGCAATGACCAGAGCGGCGAAGGCATGATGGGTGCCGGTACCGGTATGGACGCGAACGGCAATGGCAACATGTCTTCTGAAGAGCAGGCGCGTCTTCAGATGCAGCAGCTGCAGCAGAACAACATCGTTTACTTCGATCTGGATAAATACGACATCCGTTCTGACTTCGCTGCGATGCTGGATGCGCACGCTAACTTCCTGCGTAGCAACCCATCTTACAAAGTCACCGTAGAAGGTCACGCGGACGAACGTGGTACCCCAGAGTACAACATCTCCCTGGGTGAACGTCGTGCTAACGCTGTTAAAATGTACCTGCAGGGTAAAGGCGTTTCTGCTGACCAGATCTCCATCGTTTCTTACGGTAAAGAAAAACCTGCAGTACTGGGTCACGACGAAGCGGCTTACTCCAAAAACCGTCGTGCCGTACTGGTTTACTAAGAGAATGGCATGAGCAGTAACTTCAGACATCATCTGTTGAGTCTGTCGTTACTGGTTGGAATAGCGGCCCCCTGGGCCGCTTTTGCTCAGGCACCAATCAGTAGTGTCGGCTCAGGCTCGGTAGAAGACCGGGTCACTCAACTCGAGCGTATTTCTAACGCTCACAGTCAGCTTTTAACCCAACTCCAGCAACAACTTTCCGATAACCAAAACGATATTGACTCACTCCGCGGTCAGATTCAGGAAAGTCAGTATCAGCTTAACCAAGTTGTGGAACGTCAGAAGCAAATCTTGTTGCAGATAGATAGCCTGAGCAGCGGTGGTGGTGCAGCAGCACAACCCGCAGCAGGCGATCAGAGCGGAGCGGCGACATCCGCGCCCGCGCCGTCTGCGGATGCTTCCGCTTCCACAGGCGCGCCTGTACAGAGCGGTGACGCGAATACGGATTACAATGCGGCCATTGCCCTCGTGCAGGATCAATCTCGTCAGGACGACGCGATTGCTGCGTTTCAGAACTTTGTTAAGAAATACCCTGATTCAACCTACCAGCCAAATGCCAATTACTGGCTTGGTCAGTTGAATTACAACAAGGGTAAAAAGGATGATGCGGCGTTTTATTTTGCCTCCGTGGTGAAAAATTACCCAAAATCGCCGAAAGCGCCAGATGCGATGTATAAGGTTGGCGTGATCATGCAGGACAAAGGTGACACTGCGAAAGCCAAAGCGGTTTATCAGCAGGTGGTCGCCAAATTCCCTGGTACCGAAGGTGCCAAACAGGCGCAAAAACGTCTGAATTCGATGGGGTGATTATCGCATGACCAGAAATCGCGTTATTTCTGGTCGTGCAGCATGATTCGTAAGCAGTTAAGTGATCTTCATCGAAATTTTTGTTGCGCAGAATTCTTAAATCAGTAATATATGCCGCCGTTGCCACGGGATATCAAACAACGTGAAAACAGCGTAAAAGTGGGTCGTTAGCTCAGTTGGTAGAGCAGTTGACTTTTAATCAATTGGTCGCAGGTTCGAATCCTGCACGACCCACCACTTAAACGTGGTACCGAGTAAAAATCTTCGAAGTCAGCACCCGAATGGGTCGTTAGCTCAGTTGGTAGAGCAGTTGACTTTTAATCAATTGGTCGCAGGTTCGAATCCTGCACGACCCACCAATGTAGAAAGGCGCCCTAAAGGCGCCTTTTTGCTATCTGCAATTCTATAAATGCTCCACACCTCTATTCCCGGTGACTTTTCACTCCAGATTCGCTATCTTGTTTAGTATACAAAACACAATTGCCATGCGTTTTGCTATGTCAGGCAAAAGAAAGGCAATATTGTTAAGCCCGTAAAACGAGAAGCCATAATGAGTGTGATGTTTGATCCCGAAGCCGCCATCTATCCGTTTCCGCCAAAACCTGTTCCGCTAAGCCAGGACGAAAAACAGTTCTACCGCGAGAAGATCAAACGTCTTCTGAAAGAGCGAGACGCGGTGATGGTGGCGCATTACTACACCGACCCGGAAATCCAGCAACTGGCGGAAGAGACCGGGGGCTGCATCTCTGACTCTCTGGAGATGGCGCGCTTTGGCGCAAAACATCCTGCTTCCACGCTGCTTGTTGCTGGCGTGCGTTTTATGGGCGAAACGGCGAAAATTCTCAGCCCGGAAAAAACCATTTTGATGCCGACGCTGAATGCCGAGTGTTCGCTCGATCTTGGCTGCCCGATTGACGCGTTCACCGCCTTCTGCGACGCCCATCCTGACCGTACCGTGGTGGTTTATGCCAACACCTCCGCGGCGGTAAAAGCGCGGGCAGACTGGGTCGTGACTTCCAGCATCGCCGTTGAGCTGATTGAGCATCTGGACAGCCTGGGTGAGAAAATTATCTGGGGACCTGACCGACATCTCGGCAATTATGTTCAGAAGCAGACAGGCGCTGACGTCCTCTGCTGGCAGGGGGCCTGTATTGTGCACGACGAATTCAAAACCCAGGCGCTGGCACGCATGAAGGCGCTTTATCCTGACGCCGCCATTCTTGTTCACCCTGAATCACCCCAGTCCATTGTCGACATGGCGGATGCCGTGGGTTCAACCAGCCAGCTTATCAACGCGGCCAGAACGCTGCCGCACAAGCAGCTCATCGTGGCGACCGATCGCGGTATCTTTTATAAGATGCAGCAGGCCGTGCCGGAGAAAGAGCTCCTTGAAGCCCCAACGGCAGGCGAGGGCGCGACGTGTCGCAGCTGCGCGCATTGCCCGTGGATGGCGATGAACGGTCTGAAAGCGATTGCCGAAGGGCTGGAGACGGGCGGCGCCGCGCATGAAATTCATGTCGATGCTGCGCTGCGCGAAGGTGCGTTAATTCCGCTTAACCGCATGCTGGATTTTGCGGCTACACTACGTACTTAATTCAAAACGTTCCGGGGAAAAGATGGATTTTTTTAGCACGCAGAACATTCTGGTTCATATACCGATTGGTGCAGGTGGCTATGACCTGTCATGGATTGAGGCCGTCGGCACGCTGGCGGGTTTACTCTGCATCTGGCTGGCAAGCCTGGAGAAAATCAGCAATTACGCGTTCGGGCTGATTAACGTTACGCTGTTTGCGATTATCTTCTTCCAGATCCAGCTGTACGCCAGCCTGCTTTTGCAGTTGTTCTTCTTCGCCGCCAATATTTACGGCTGGTACGCATGGTCGCGGCAGAACAGCCAGCAGGAGGCTGAGCTACAGATCCGCTGGCTACCCCTGCCGAAAGCCATTGCCTGGTTTGTCGCTTGCGTGGTTGCTATTGGTTTCATGACCGTTTATATCAACCCGGTGTTTGCCTTCCTGACCCGCGTGGCCGTTTCGGCTATGTCCGGTATCGGCCTGAGCGTAACGATGCCAGAACTTCAGCCGGATGCTTTCCCGTTCTGGGATTCCTGCATGATGGTGCTGTCAATTGCGGCGATGATCCTGATGACCCGTAAATACGTTGAGAACTGGCTGCTGTGGGTCATCATCAACGTTATCAGCGTGGTCGTTTTCGCGCTGCAGGGCGTCTATGCGATGTCGCTGGAATATCTGCTGCTGACCTTCATTGCCCTGAATGGCAGCCGTATGTGGATTAAGAGCGCGCGTGAGCGAGGCTCTCACGCGCTTTCCCGCTAATGGTGATGATGGTGTGAATGGTCGGGCTGCGCCTCGTTAAGGTGGCAGTCCGGCCCGTTACAGGCCTGATACTCCATCTGGACGGTGGCGTGGCCAATCTCGTAATGATGTTCCAGGAAGTGATGAATGCGTTCCAGTAATGCATCGTGATCGTGAGGTGGGATCACCTGAACGTGTAGCGTCATCACCGGTTTTTCACCTACCTGCCAGACATGCACATGATGAACATTGCGCACTTCCGGGACAGAACGGCGCAGGTTACGCTTCAGCTCGTCAATGTCCATGGATGCGGGTGCCCCTTCAAGGAGTTCATTGACGCTCTCCTTCAGCAGACTCCAGGCGCTACGTAAAACCAGACACGATACCAGCACGGAGAGAATCGGGTCGACTGGCGTCCAGCCGGTATAGAGGATCACCAGCGCGGCGACTATCGCCCCGACTGAGCCGAGCAAATCCCCCAGCACATGCAGGGCAGCAGCGCGCACGTTGAGGTTCTTTTCCCCGCTGCCGCGATGCAAAATCCAGAATGCCAGAATATTTGCCAGCAGCCCCGCGACGGCAATCACCATCATTGTCGTTCCGGCTATTGGCTGCGGGTGCCTGAAGCGTTGGATGGCTTCCCAGACGATAAGAATAGTAATGACCACCAGCGCGATGGCGTTAACAAACGCGGCAAGCGTAGTCAGCCTCAACCAGCCGAAGGTATGGCGTGCGTTCGGAGGACGACGAGCAAATTGCACTGCTAGCAGAGCGAAGAGTAGCGCTGCGGCATCGGTCAGCATGTGCCCGGCATCAGCCAGCAACGCCAGCGAGCCGGAGACCAGACCGCCAATGACCTCGATAACCATAAACGTGGCCGTAACGCCGAAGGCCAGCATGAGTCGTTTTACGTTGTCATTTCCGGGAGAAGATGCGTGTGAGTGGGTGTGCGCCATGTCTGCTTTCCTGTTTCGTTATTTTTTAGTGTAGCGTTTTTAACAGGTTACTCCAAAAAGAAAGGAGAGCCTGGGCTCTCCTTTCGCATTTAAAGCACTGACGACTTACTGGGTTGTGCCATCGGTTTTGGTATTGGCATCGTTACCCACTTTGTCGTTAGGGTCGGGACATTTGCCGTCCTTACACATTGAGTTCTTATGAACTTCATCTGAACTCATATTGTCGTGATTCATGGTGCCGGAATCACTGCCGTTCGGATGCAGCATGGTGCCGCCGGTATTGGTGTTGCCGGTATTGATCTGGCTGTTATCGACATTATTTGGGGCGATATTTTGTTTCGCATCAGGGGCGACCTGGCCTGCTTCTGCTGCCGCATTGGCATCACCGTTGCTGTCTGAGGTGCCCGTTTCAGCAGCCAGGACGCTGCCGCTTGCCAGGGTGAGAGTGGCGGTCAGGAAGAGGGTTGCCAGTTTTGTCATTTTCATCATGGTGCTCCTGTTCTTGTCGTTACGCTGGATAACTTTCTCCAACAGTGCATCTTTTTAGAGGCGAAAGATTCCGCCTTACGGACTTACGTCAGTAGGGAATCGCGTTTAGGCGTATAAAATTGGTTGTTACAGTTAAAAAGCTTAGGTTAGATCTCATTTTTCGCTATTTTGTGGCGATTTTTAGGCGAATTCCAGGAATTATCTGCGTGAAGTGTAAAACCGTGTTTACACTTCCTGGTCGACAAGATAGATTGAAAGGATTGCTTTCATTACTAAAGATATGGCAGAGCTGGAAAGAAAATGAATTATCAGAACGACGATTTACGCATTAAAGAGATCAATGAGTTATTACCTCCTGTAGCGCTCCTTGAGAAATTCCCCGCCACTGAAAATGCCGCAAACACGGTTTCTCATGCTCGCAAAGCGATCCATAAGATCCTGAAAGGTAATGACGATCGTCTTCTGGTGGTGATTGGTCCATGCTCTATCCACGATCCTGCTGCGGCAAAAGAGTATGCGGCAAGGCTGCTTCAGCTGCGCGAAGAGCTGAAGGATGAGCTGGAAATCGTCATGCGCGTCTATTTTGAAAAACCGCGTACGACCGTTGGCTGGAAAGGGCTCATTAACGATCCGCACATGGATAACAGCTTCCAGATCAACGACGGTCTGCGTATTGCGCGCAAGCTGCTGCTGGAGATCAACGACAGTGGCCTGCCTGCTGCCGGTGAGTTCCTGGACATGATCACGCCACAATACCTGGCTGATTTGATGAGCTGGGGCGCAATTGGTGCCCGTACCACGGAATCTCAGGTTCACCGCGAACTGGCATCCGGTCTCTCTTGTCCGGTTGGTTTTAAAAACGGCACCGACGGCACCATTAAGGTGGCTATCGACGCCATTAACGCAGCGGGTGCACCGCACTGCTTCCTGTCTGTGACCAAATGGGGTCATTCCGCCATCGTGAACACCAGCGGTAACGGGGATTGCCATATTATTCTGCGTGGCGGCAAAGAGCCAAACTACAGTGCAAAACATGTGGCCGACGTGAAGGTCGGGCTGGAAAAAGCCGGGCTGCCACCGCAGGTGATGATCGATTTCAGCCATGCCAACTCCAGCAAGCAGTTTAAAAAGCAGATGGACGTCGGGGCTGATGTCTGTCAGCAGATTGCCGGCGGTGAGAAGGCGGTGATTGGCGTGATGATTGAAAGCCATCTGGTCGAAGGTAACCAGAACCTGGAAGGCAGCGAGCCGCTGGTGTACGGCAAGAGCGTCACGGATGCCTGCATCGGCTGGGACGATACCGACACCCTCCTGCGTCAGCTGGCGAACGCGGTGAAAGCACGTCGCGGTTAAGTCCTGAGGCAGAAATAAAAAAGCGCGGAAGGTTCCGCGCTTTTTTTATGTCTGGCGAAAATTACTTCGCTTTACCCTGGTTCGCGACAGCCGCGGCTTTCGCTGCGATTTCATCCGCGTTACCCAGATAGTAGTGTTTGATTGGTTTGAAGTTTTCGTCGAACTCATACACCAGCGGTACGCCAGTTGGGATGTTCAGTTCAAGAATTTCGTCTTCACCCATGTTGTCCAGGTATTTCACCAGCGCACGCAGGGAGTTACCGTGAGCGGCGATGATCACGCGCTCACCGCTTTTCAGGCGTGGCAGAATGGTTTCGTTCCAGTAAGGCACAACGCGGTCGATGGTCAGCGCCAGGCTTTCGGTGGTTGGCAGCTCAGCGTCAGTCAGTTTCGCGTAACGCGGGTCGTGGCCCGGGTAGCGCTCGTCATCTTTGGTCAGCTCTGGTGGGGTTACCGCGAAGCCGCGACGCCACTGTTTAACCTGCTCGTCACCGTATTTCTCAGCGGTTTCGGCTTTGTTGAGACCCTGCAGCGCACCGTAGTGACGCTCGTTCAGTTTCCAGGATTTCTCAACCGGCAGCCAGGCCTGATCCAGTTCGTCGAGCACGTTCCACAGCGTGTGGATGGCGCGTTTCAGCACAGAGGTGTAAGCAAAATCAAAGCTGAAGCCTTCTTCCTTCAGCAGTTTACCTGCTGCTTTTGCTTCGCTTACGCCTTTCTCAGACAGATCAACGTCGTACCAACCGGTAAAGCGGTTTTCGTTGTTCCACTGGCTTTCGCCGTGACGCACCAGGACCAGCTTAGTAATAGCCATCTCTTACTCCTCAAGCATTTTTAGAATGATAACAATTCTCATTATATTGCTGTGGCCAGGCCAGCAGCAACGCTTAACCCTAACCATAGCGAAAATAGTCTCCGAGTGTAAGATGCTTGTGAATCCAGGGTTATGATTTTGTCTGCGATCGGCGCTATTTTCAGCAAGGGGAGCAGAAAAAAGCCCTCTATGTGAGGGCCTGTCGTTAAGCGCGCGGAATGAAATGATACTCGGTGACGCTCACGTACTCTTCACCCGGGCGCAGAACGCAATCTGGCTGCGGCCATTCCGGATGATTCGGGCTGTCAGGCAGGAACTCGCTCTCCAGTGCCAGACCCTGCCAGTCGCTGTATTCATTGTGTTCGCGTGCCGTTGTGCCGCCAAGATAGTTACCTGAGTAGAACTGCAGGGCAGGGGCGGTGGTATAAACGGTCATCTGCAGCTTCTCATCAGCAGACCAGACCTGCGCGGCGGGCTGGCTGAGATCGCCTTTGGCCTGCAACAGGAAAGCGTGGTCGTAGCCTTTCACCTTGCGCTGATCGTCATCACTCAGGAAATCCTGTGCGATAGCTTTCGCATTGCGGAAGTCGAAGCTGGTGTCGTTCACCTGCTTCAGGCCCTTATACGGTATGCCCATTTCGTCAACCGGCAGGTACGCGTCCGCAAGGATTTGCAGCTTGTGGTTGCGCACGTCGCACTGGTTGCCGTCCAGATTAAAGTAGGCATGGTTAGTCAGGTTAACCGGACACGGCTTGTCGACCGTGGCACGGTATTCGATGGCGATTCGGTTGTCGTCGGTTAGCGTGAAGCGTGCTGAGGCGATAAGGTTGCCCGGGAAGCCCTGATCGCCATCAGGTGAATCCAGCGAGAACAGCACTTCGCTGTCATTTTGACGGACAATTTTCCAGCGGCGTTTATCAAACCCTTCCGGTCCGCCGTGAAGCTGGTTCTCACCCTGACTTGGAAGGAGAGGGTACGCCACGCCGTCGAGTTCGAAACGGCTTTTAGCGATGCGGTTGGCATAGCGGCCGACGGACGCTCCCAGAAAAGCCGATTGGTTAACATACTGCTCAGGCGATGCACAGCCGAGCATCGTTTCACGCACGCTGCCGTCCGGCATCGGTACGCGGGCGGAGAGCAGGGTTGCACCCCAGTCCATCAGCGTAACCACCATCCCTGCGCGGTTGCGCAGGGTTAACAGGCGATACGGCAGACCATCCGGTGCGAGGGTAGGTGTTTCGTTTAGCACTGTCCGGCTCCTTGTGATGCTTTACATACATAGAAGGTTTCTTTAATACCTGTTTTTGCTTCGTACTGCTTCGTCACGGCATCCTGTACAGCAGGGACCAGCTCTTCCGGCACCAGCGCAACGATGCAGCCCCCGAAGCCACCGCCGGTCATGCGCACACCGCCTTTATCGCCGATGGTCGCTTTGACGATCTCAACCAGGGTATCAATTTGCGGGACGGTGATTTCAAAGTCATCGCGCATGGAGGCATGCGATTCAGCCATCAGTTCTCCCATGCGTTTCAGGTCGCCTTTCGCCAGCGCGGACGCGGCTTCAACGGTACGGGCGTTCTCCGTCAGCACGTGACGAACGCGTCTGGCGACAACCGGATCCAGCTCATGCGCAACCTTATTGAATTCATCAAGCGTCACGTCGCGCAGGGCGGGCTGCTGGAAGAAGCGTGCACCGGTTTCACACTGCTCGCGGCGGGTGTTGTACTCGCTGCCCACCAGCGTGCGCTTAAAATTACTGTTGATAATCACAACAGCCGCGCCTTTGGGCAGCGGAACGGCTTTGGTGCCAAGCGAGCGGCAGTCGATCAGCAGCGCGTGCTCTTTTTTGCCCAGCGCGGAGATCAGCTGGTCCATAATGCCGCAGTTACAGCCCACGAACTGGTTTTCTGCTTCCTGACCGTTAAGGGCGATTTGCGCCCCGTCCAGCGGCAGATGATAAAGCTGCTGGAACACGGTCCCCACGGCGACTTCCAGAGAGGCAGAGGAGCTTAAGCCCGCGCCCTGTGGCACGTTGCCGCTGATCACTAAATCCGCACCGCCAAAGTTCTTGTTACGCTTCTGCAGATGCTTCACCACGCCGCGCACATAGTTAGACCACTGCTGGCTGTCGTGCGTCACAATGGGGGCATCAAGGGAAAACTCGTCGGTTTCGTTACCGTAATCCGCCGCTATTACGCGGACGTTACGGTCGTCGCGCTTTGCGCAACTAATAACCGTCTGGTAATCAATGGCACACGGCAGCACAAAACCGTCGTTGTAGTCAGTATGTTCACCGATCAGATTGACGCGGCCAGGCGCCTGAATAACATGGGTGGCAGGGTAGCCAAATTTCTCAGCAAACAGGGATTGTGTTTTATCTTTCAGACTCATTTTTTAGACTCCTGATTCGCGATAGTGGACGTCACTCACGGCACGCAGACGTTCGGCTGCCTGTTCCGCCGTCAGGTCACGCTGGGTTTCCGCCAGCATTTCATAGCCCACCATGAACTTACGTACCGTCGCAGAGCGAAGCAGTGGCGGATAGAAATGGGCATGCAGCTGCCAGTGTTGGTTCTCTTCACCGTTAAACGGTGCGCCGTGCCAGCCCATGGAATACGGGAAAGAGCACTGGAACAGGTTGTCGTAACGGCTGGTCAGTTTCTTCAGCGCCAGCGCAAGGTCGTCGCGCTGTGCGTCGCTGAGATCGGTCATACGCTGTATGTGCGCTTTCGGCAACAGCAGCGTTTCAAACGGCCAGGCGGCCCAGTAAGGTACGACGGCGAGCCAGTGTTCGGTTTCCACCACGGTACGGCTGCCATCGGCCAGCTCACGCTGGGTGTAATCAACCAGCATGGGTGAGCCGTTTTCCTCGAAATAGGCTTTTTGCAGGCGGTCTTCGCGTTCGGCTTCGTTAGGCAGGAAGCTGTTCGCCCAGATCTGGCCGTGCGGATGCGGGTTGGAGCAGCCCATCGCCGCACCTTTGTTTTCAAATACCTGCACCCACGGGTAAGTCTGCCCCAGCTCAGCGGTTTGCGCCTGCCAGGTGCCGATCACCTCTTTCAGTGCCTCAACGCTCAGCTCCGGCAGCGTTTTGCTGTGATCGGGCGAGAAGCAGATCACGCGGCTGGTACCCCGCGCGCTTTCACAGCGCATCAGCGGGTCATGGCTCGCGGGCGCGTCCGGCGTGTCGGTCATTAGCGCAGCAAAATCGTTGGTGAAGACGAAGGTGCCTTTGTAGTCCGGGTTTTTATCTCCGGTGACGCGCGTGTTGCCCGGACACAGGAAGCAATCCGGGTCATGCTGCGGTAGCGTTTGTTTCGCAGGCGTCTCTTGCGCCCCCTGCCAGGGGCGCTTGGCGCGATGCGGAGACACCAAAATCCATTGTCCGCTTAACGGGTTAAAACGACGATGCGGATGATCGACGGGATTAAACGAAGTCATGAAGGATCCTTAGTCCGGATAGCCTTGCGGGTGGCGTGACTGCCAGTGCCAGGTATCCTGTGCCATTTCATCAAGCGTGCGGGTCACACGCCAGTTAAGCTCTTTGTCGGCTTTGGTGGCATCCGCCCAGTAAGCGGGCAGGTCACCATCACGACGCGGTGCGAAGTGGTAGTTCACTGGCTTACCGCAGGCTTTGCTGAAGGCGTTAACCACGTCCAGCACGCTGCTGCCGACCCCGGCGCCGAGGTTGTAAATATGCACGCCCGGTTTATCTGCCAGCTGTTGCATGGCCGCAACGTGACCGTCGGCCAGATCCATCACGTGGATATAGTCGCGCACGCCGGTGCCGTCCTGGGTTGGGTAGTCGTTACCAAAAATCGCCAGCGACTCACGACGGCCTACCGCCACCTGGGCGATATACGGCATCAGGTTGTTCGGGATGCCCTGCGGATCTTCACCCATATCGCCAGACGGATGGGCGCCGACCGGGTTGAAGTAGCGCAGCAAGGCGATGCTCCATTCCGGCTGCGCTTTTTGCAGATCGGTCAGGATCTGTTCCACCATCAGCTTGCTTTTGCCGTACGGGCTTTGTGGCGTGCCTGTCGGGAAACTTTCAACGTAGGGGATTTTTGGCTGATCGCCATAGACGGTGGCGGAGGAGCTGAAGATAAAGTTTTTAACGTTCGCCGCACGCATGGCGGAGATGAGACGCAGGGTACCGTTGACGTTGTTGTCGTAATACTCAAGCGGCTTCGCAACGGATTCACCGACGGCTTTCAGACCGGCGAAGTGGATCACCGCTTCAATGGCGTGGTCGTGAAGGATTTCGGTCATCAGCGCTTCGTTGCGGATGTCGCCTTCCACGAAAGTGGGTTGTTTCCCGCCAAGACGTTCAATCACCGGCAGCACGCTGCGCTTACTATTGCACAGGTTGTCGAGGATGATCACATCGTGACCATTTTGCAGCAGTTGCACACAGGTATGACTTCCTATGTAACCGCTACCACCTGTTACCAGAACTCGCATGATTCGCTCCATTAGGCTTATGGTATGTAATAACCATAGCATAACAGAGACGCTAAAAGTGTGACATGGGATAAAATAGTGGAATCGTTTACACTCGTTTTCAAACTCGCTTTTCCAATCACTCAGACCATTCTAGATCAAAGAGATAGTGTTGTAATGATGCAAGTTATCTGAAAAGAGGAGGGCGGGGCCCTCCACGGTTAGTCGATGTGGCTGAGAAGGTAGCGATAGCGCTCGCCGTCCGGAATGAACTCAAGACGATGGGTGATACAGGAAGGGGCATCCTCGGCATGGTGTGAAACAAACAGCAGTTGGGTTTCACCCTCGGCAATGAGAATATCCACAAAGCGACGAATCAGCTGGCGGTTTAGCGGATCCAGACCCTGCAGGGGCTCATCCAGAATTAACAGTGTCGGGTGTTTTACCAGCGCGCGAACGATCAATGCCAGGCGCTGCTGCCCCCATGACAAACTGTGAAACGGCGCGTCAGCCACCCGGCTATCCATCCCCAGAATATCCAGCCACTGCTGGGCCAGCTTGTGCTGCTTGTCCGACACCGCCTGATAAATTCCGATGGAGTCAAAATACCCGGAGAGGATCACGTTACGTACCGTGGTACTGACCCGGTAATCCAGATGTAGGCTGCTGCTGACGTAGCCGATATGTTTTTTAATATCCCAGATGGTTTCACCGCTGCCGCGACGACGGCCAAACAACGTGAGATCGTTGCTATAGCCCTGCGGATGGTCGCCGGTGATGAGGCTCAGCAGCGTGGATTTTCCCGCGCCATTCGGGCCGACAATCTGCCAGTGCTCGCCCGGATTCACCGTCCAGCTAAGATGGTTAAGGATCGGGCGGTCGTCATAAGAGACGATACCATCACGCAGCACGATGCGTGGCTGGTGAGGATCGAGCGCGTGGCGGGCTGACGGGGCATCGGGTTCCGGAAGGGTGATGCCGTCGAGCTGTTCACTGTGCGCGAGCTGGGCGATCAGCGCCTGCTTAAGCAGCGCCGACTTTTCGCCCGTCTCGGTCAGATGGCAGTCGGCCAGCACACCGGCATGCTGGACAAAATCCGGAATCTCATCAAAGCGGTTAAGTACCAGCACAAGGGTATATCCCTGCTGATTAAGCGAGCCCAGCAGATGCGCCAGCTGCGCCCGGGACTGGACGTCAAGGCCGTCGAACGGTTCGTCGAGGATCAGCAGCTCAGGCTCGCTCATCAGCGCCTGGCAAAGCAGGGTTTTCCGCGTTTCGCCGGTAGAAAGATATTTGAAGCGTCGGTTGAGCAGGGCGGTAATGCCGAACTGTTCAGCCAGGCGCTGACAGCGGGCAGGATCTTTCACCTCATCCTGGATAATTTCCGCCGTTGTACGGCCGGTATCTTCTTCTCCAGGACTGAGTAAATCGGTATTGTTGCGCTGCCATTCGTCGCTCACCAGCTTTTGCAGTTGTTCAAAAGAGAGGCGCGTCAGGCGCGTAACGTCGCTCTGGTATTCCCCTTTGAGGAGGGTGAGCTCCCCCGCCAGCGCACGGGCCAGCGCGGATTTACCGCTGCCGTTAGTGCCAACAAACGCCCAGCTTTCACCCGCGCGTATTGTCAAATCAGCAATCGCCAGCGTCCGGGTATCGCTAAGACGAAACGTACCTTGCGAAATATGCAATAATGCCATGATTTATCCCATTTTTTGCAGCAACAGATGTCAGGGATACTCACTGTCAGCGCGGTTGTCAATGCGCTCAGCACAATGTGGCGATAATCACCCGGTCTGCGTTGAAATATGCGGTGACGACAGCACCTTCTTCTAAGCCGTCCGCCTCGCTGCAAGGTACCGTCGCGCAGAGTGATTGTCCGTCCGCCAGCGTCATAAGCACTTCGCATTGCGCCTTACCGCGTTCAATATGGCTGATTGCGCCCGATAGCTGGTTATCCGCTGCCTGTGCCGTGTCGGGGTTACGCGTGATATTGACCCATGGCGCTTTCAGTAACACCAGCACCTCTTTACCTTCATCCAGGCCAAGGCGCTCTGCACTCTGCGCGGTGATTGCGGCTTTCAGACGCGTTGTTCCATCGGCAAGCAGGATCTCAACATGCTGTTGTATCTGAAGATTATCGCGCGCCGTCACCGTACCAAACCACTGGTTGCGGGCGCTGGTTTGTAACGAGAAGCGGGAAATGGCGGCCAGCAAACTGTCCAGTGGAACGCTATCGTCATCACTCAGTACATCAAACGCTTTTTGCTGGATCTGGCCCAGAAGATCGTAAAGCTGAATCAGGCGCTGGCCGTAGCGCGTCACCCTGGCGCCGCCACCGCCCTTACCGCCCGTGGCTCTGTCCACCAGCGGGTGTTCGCTCAGGGTGTTCATTTCATTGATGGCATCCCAGGCGCTTTTATAGCTGATCCCGGCATTCTTTGCCCCCTGGCTAATCGAGCCCGTTTGTTCTATTTGTTTAAGCAGGGCTATACGTCTGGGGTCGGCAAAAAGCTTTTGCTGTAGTCGGAGAGTAAGAAGAATTTCGGCCTGCATAACAGTGTCCTGGCAAAAAGGATATTGTGACCCAAATGGTGCGGGGCGCAAAGGCTACCGCACAAAAGGGGATGTTTTTCTTACTTTTCAGGGTAGAATAAGCCCTTCACAATATCTGGAGAAAACCATGTTAGAGTTGTTGAAAAGTCTGGTATTCGCCGTGATCATGGTGCCAGTAGTGATGGCCATCATCCTCGGTGCCATCTACGGCCTGGGTGAAGTGTTCAACCTCTTTTCGAACATTGGTCACAAAGACCAGGCTAAAAAGCAGCATTGATTCCCTTCAAAACGCCCGGCTAGCCCGGGCGTTTTGCTCTCAAGCTTTTCTCATTTTCTCCGATAGTATTAAGAATCAGTCCAGCTTACCCCTTGAGCGGTACGATATAGCGCTGGGATCTCCATGAAGATATCGTTATATTATCGCCTATATAACGCTATATACAGGAGCTACAAATGGCACGTTCATGGGTACGTCTTTTCGCAGGGGCAACGCTGACGCTTTCACTTGCCGGGCAGGCGCTGGCGGACGACGGAAAAATTACGGTTTTTGCGGCGGCGTCACTGACCAACGCGCTGCAGGATATTGCGGCGGCATATAAAAAAGAGAAGAACGTCGATGTTGTCTCCTCTTTCGCCTCTTCATCTACGCTGGCGCGCCAGATAGAAGCGGGGGCACCGGCGGATCTGTTCATTTCAGCCGATCAGAAATGGATGGATTACGCGGCGGAGAAGAAATCAATTGATCCGGCAACCCGCGAAACGCTGCTGGGGAATAGCCTGGTTGTGGTGGCACCAAAAGCCAGCGCGCAGGCGGATATTACCATTAACAAAGAGACCAACTGGATGAGCCTGCTTAACGGTGGCCGTCTGGCGGTGGGCGATCCGGAGCATGTTCCGGCGGGGATCTACGCCAAAGAAGCGCTGCAAAAACTGGGCGCGTGGGAGACATTGTCGCCGAAACTGGCGCCGGCGGAAGATGTACGCGGTGCGCTGGCGCTGGTGGAACGCAACGAAGCCCCGCTGGGGATTGTATATGGCTCTGATGCCGTTGCCAGCAAGGGTGTGAAAGTGGTTGCAACGTTCCCGGAAGACTCCCACAAGAAAGTGGAATATCCTGTCGCGATTGTTGATGGACATAAAAACGCGACCGTGACGGCCTTTCGCGATTACCTGAAGGGGCCAGAAGCGTCCGCAATCTTTAAACGTTATGGATTTACGACTCACTGATGATATTGACCGATCCTGAATGGCAGGCTGTTCTGCTGAGCCTTAAAGTCTCTTCCCTGGCGGTTGCGCTGAGTTTGCCCTTTGGGATCTTCTTTGCCTGGTTACTGGTGCGCTGCCGGTTTCCCGGCAAAGCGCTGCTCGACAGCGTACTTCATCTCCCGCTCGTTTTACCCCCCGTGGTGGTCGGCTATCTGTTGCTGATTTCGATGGGGCGACGCGGTTTTATCGGCGAGAAGCTCTACGACTGGTTTGGGCTGACGTTCGCCTTTAGCTGGCGCGGTGCGGTACTGGCCGTGGCGGTGATGTCATTTCCGCTGATGGTGAGGGCGATCCGCCTCGCGCTGGAAGGGGTGGACATGAAGCTCGAACAGGCGGCCCGCACGCTGGGTGCCGGGCGCTGGCGCGTCTTTTTCACCATCACGCTCCCGCTTACGCTGCCGGGGATTATAGTTGGCACGGTACTGGCGTTTGCCCGTTCGCTGGGCGAGTTCGGCGCGACCATCACGTTTGTATCGAACATTCCCGGCGAGACGCGAACGATTCCGTCAGCCATGTACACCCTGATTCAAACACCCGGCGGAGAAGGCGCGGCGGCGCGACTGTGCATCATTTCAATCGTCCTGGCCCTGGCTTCGCTGCTGGTGTCTGAATGGCTGGCGCGGCTGAGTCGCGAACGGATGGGGAAATAAGGATGCTGGAACTGAATTTCACCCAGACGCTGGGGAACCACACGCTGACGCTTAACGAGACGCTGCCTGCAAGCGGCATCACCGCCATTTTTGGCGTCTCCGGTGCGGGAAAAACCTCTCTGATTAATGCGATTAGCGGCCTGACACGCCCGCAGTCAGGGCGAATTGTTCTGAATGACCGCGTTCTGAATGACGTGGAGAACAAAATATACCTCTCGCCGGATAAACGTCGCATCGGCTATGTTTTCCAGGACGCGCGCTTGTTCCCGCACTACAGCGTGCGCGGCAACCTGCGCTACGGTATGGCCAAAAGTATGGCCGGGCAGTTTGATAAGCTGGTGACGCTGTTAGGTATTGAGCCTCTGCTCGACAGGCTGCCTTCCTCGCTTTCCGGTGGAGAAAAACAGCGTGTGGCGATTGGCCGTGCCTTGCTGACCGCACCCGAGCTGCTGTTGCTCGACGAACCGCTGGCTTCGCTGGATATTCCGCGTAAACGTGAACTGCTGCCCTACCTGCAGCGCCTGACCCGCGAGATTAACATTCCCATGCTCTACGTCAGCCACTCGCTGGATGAGATCCTCCATCTGGCCGACAAAGTGCTGGTACTGGAAGAGGGCAGCGTAAAGGCCTTTGGCAACCTGGAAGAGGTATGGGGAAGCAGCGTGATGCATCCCTGGCTTCCAAAGGAGCAGCAGAGCAGTATCCTGAAAGTGAGCGTGCTGGAACACCACCCGCATTATGCGATGACCGCGCTGGCGCTGGGCGACCAGCATCTGTGGGTGAGCAAGGTCGACAAGCCGTTACAGTCCGCGCTGCGTATTCGCATTCAGGCATCGGACGTCTCGCTGGTGCTGCAACCGCCGCTGCAAACCAGCATTCGTAATATTCTGCGCGCCAAAGTGGCGGAGTGTTTTGATGATAACGGTCAGGTGGAAGTGAAGCTTGAGGTGGGAAGCAGGACGCTCTGGGCGCGCATCAGCCCGTGGGCCAGGGACGAGTTAGGTATCAAGCCCGGCCTGTGGCTTTACGCGCAAATCAAGAGCGTCTCGATCACTGCCTGATTACAGCAGGTGGGTATAAATATACTGCGCGATGCTATCGGTGGTGTTATCGCCAATCACCACGTTAGCGCGCGCTTTCACCGCGTCATCGGCGTTGCCCATCGCCACGCCGGTACCGGCAGCCTCCAGCATACTGATGTCGTTATAGTTATCGCCAAAGGCAATCACGTTACGCATCGACCCTCCCTGAGATTCTACGTACTGCGTCAGGCGCTTGCCCTTGCTGTTGCCTTTACGGGCAATATCTACCTGATCGTGCCAGGACCATTCACATTCCAGACCCAGGGTCTGTTCAACCTGTTTCGCGAAGGTATTCAGCTTGGTGGTGTCTTCATCCGTCAGGGCGAATTTCCAGATAGCGTCAACATCCTGAGCGGCCTGGCGCAGGGAGGACACCTGGGTAAAGACCGGACGCTGCGCTTCCGGCAGCGAAAGTGCCCAGTTACTGGTGCGCACCACATGGCCGGTAGGGCGCTCGTACAGCATCGCGTTGTCCACATACATCAGGCCATGAATGGCATGCTCATCCAGCAGATCAATCAGTTGCAGCGCCTGAGGAACCGGTAGCGGGTCGGAGGCTAAAACCTTTTTTGCCTGATAATCATACAAATAAGTGCCATTACAACAAATTGCAGGTGTATCTAACGCCAGTGCCTGATAAAAAGGATGAATGGCAACGTGATGTCGACCCGTTACGATAAGGAGTTGATACCCGGCTTCCTGGGCTCGTTTAAGCGCTTCAAGGGAGGAGGGGAGCAGGGTTTTCTGAGGGGTCAGTAATGTTCCGTCTAAATCCAGGGCAATCACACGCGAGGTCATTTGTTCTTCCGGGTTAATGTTGAATTTTAGGTCTCAGGCGATGTTACACCGAGAGTAAATCGCTGCAAAATTCCTGGCTAAAATTCAGCATTCACCGTTAAAAATAATCACTTTCACGCGCAGTGAGGAAAGGAGTATTCATGAAACAAACCGTTTATACCGCCAGTCCTGAAAGTCAGCAGATCCACGTCTGGCGTTTGAATGCAGAAGGTTCGCTCACGCTGGTTCAGGTTGTTGATGTTCCGGGGCAAGTACAGCCAATGGTCGTCAGCCCGGATAAACGTTTTCTCTATGTTGGCGTACGTCCTGAGTTCCGGGTGCTGGCCTACCGCATCACGCCGGACGACGGTGCGCTGACCTACACTGCCGAAGCGCCGCTGCCGGGCAGCCCGACCCACATCTCGACCGATCGTAAAGGGCGTTTCATCTTTAGCGGCTCTTACAATGCGGGCTGCGTCAGCGTGACCCGCCTTGACGACGGCATTCCGGTCGACACAGTCGACGTGGTGGAAGGACTGGAAGGGTGTCACTCGGCGAATATCTCTCCGGACAACCGCACGCTGTGGGTGCCTGCACTGAAGCAGGATCGCATCTGCCTGTTTACCCTGAGCGACGATGGTCACCTGGTGGCGCAAAACCCGGCTGAAGTGACTACCGTTGAGGGCGCAGGCCCACGCCATATGGTCTTCCACCCGAACCAGCAGTATGCCTATGTGGTAAACGAACTGAACAGTTCGGTAGACGTGTGGGAGCTGAAAGATCCAAACGGTCAGATCGAATGCGTGCAGACGCTGGATATGATGCCGTCTGACTTCTCTGACACCCGCTGGGCGGCGGATATCCACATTACGCCTGACGGCCGTCATCTGTATGCCTGCGACCGTACCTCCAGCCTGATTACCGTCTTCAGCGTCTCCGAAGATGGCAGCGTGCTGGCCATTGAAGGTTTCCAGCCAACGGAAACTCAGCCGCGCGGCTTTAATATCGATCACAGCGGTAAATACCTGATTGCGGCAGGGCAGAAATCCCACCATATCGCGCTGTATGAAATCAAAGGCGTACAGGGTCTGCTGGAAGAAAAAGGACGCTACGCCGTAGGCCAGGGTCCGATGTGGGTCCTGGTCAACGCTCACTAATTGGCCTGAAACAAAAAACCTCGCGAATGCGAGGTTTTTTTATGCCCGGTGGTAGCCGGGTAGAGCACATCAAAACGTAACCAACCTGATTATCATAATGTTGACTTAAGACGATGTAAAATCATCACCAATGAAGAAAAGACGTTCTCAAGCGGTGGTGCGCAAAAATAATTAATATAATCAATGTCATATTTGGTTTTTCTTTATGGATTCCTAAACTCTTCATAACTGTTTTTATATACAGTAATGGTTTGATATCATTCTGTTCGTTGGTTTGATGTGCTGCAGTTCCGCAATTCAGGATCCTTTTTAAGTCCTGGCTGTCGGGTGGTGCCGACAGTGCCTAAACTGCGGAGCACATCAAAACATAGCCAACACACCTCTGGTGACAGGCAGCGGAAAGGTAAGGCAGAGGAGAAGTGCTCTATACCAAAGGAGTGGCGTATGAGCGGTGTGGAATGGGCAATTCTTTTCCTGCAACTCATGGTTGCGATTATGCAACTATTGGATGCGTATCTTAAGTTTGGTGCCTGACGCATTCAGTCGCAGTAAAAAGGGGGATTAAAATCCCCCTTTTACTCTCATCTTACTGCTTCGGCTCTGCAACCACCTTGCTACCCAGACCGCGGTTGTTGTATTCCCACATGCGGTTGAAGTTTGCGTCGTTCAGATTGCGCTGCACGTTCCCTTTATCATCCACCGCACCGGTATTGCCGGAGAACGGACGCTTGGAGATCGCGGCATCAGCCCACGGCTTCGCCATGTTAAAGCCTTCGTTGATCACGCTGTCGCGGATCACGACCTGACCGTTAGTGGCAGAGTCCACATCCAGGGAGCGACCCAGCTGTGCCACGCCGTCGCCGGCAGCGTTAAAGCGGCTGTTAACGGCCAGGAAGCCGTAGAACAGGTTAGACTGTGTTGCTGGCGCAAACACGTAACCTTCCTGCTGAGTGCGCGAGTTCACCACGCGGAAATCGGTGTTTTCAAATACCACCGCACCACGACCGGACACCAGATCCACGTCACCTTCAATGTAGCTGTTGGTTACCAGCGTACGGGTCAGGCGGTTGTTCTGCAGCGTGTTCTTAACATCGCTGTTGGTCACGAAGAAGGTATTCTGACGGCCCAGAATGTTGACGTTGTTAATCTGCACCTTATCGCCATCACTACGCAGCGCGACGGCCTGGTGAGTACCGGCATCGACGCTGTCGCCGAGGGTATTTTGAATGGTCAGGTTTTGCAGCTGCAGACCATTATTTTGGGACCAGAATACCGCCGAGCACATCAGGCCAACGGTAGCGGAACGCTTGCTCTGGCAGTTATCAAACATGTACCACGCCGGTTTACCTGGCATATATTTACCGGCCGGGTTCACCAGGCGACGCCAGGTGGTGCTGTCGATTTCGGAATCAATCGCCAGGCCAATTTTCACGTCGATTGCTTTTTCGCCCAGACCGTAAAGGGTGATGCTGCCTGGTGCGGCCGGAACATACACGGTGCCTTCGTATTCGCCCGGCAGGATCGCGATGTACTGGCGAGATGCGCTGTGTTTGGTAATGGCCGCGTCAACCGCTGCCTGAATGGACGTGTGCGTTACGCCCTGGGCGCCAGCCGGGCCAACCACGAAGTCAGGCTGTTTCGGCAGGTTAATAGAAGACGGTGTCCACGGCGCAGCGTTAGGATCCATCGCTGAGAAGTAGTGGGCACGGTCGAAGTTCTTCGCTTCATCAGCGGACAAAATCGGGCGGGACGCGGTGCCCGGTGCTACCTGCTCAGAAGGCAGCTGATCCGGTGGTGTTGAACTGCATGCGGATAAGGTCACGCCAAAGGCGAGCGCTAACGCCAGACGGGAAATCCTGGAAATGTTCAAGGTGGAGCTCCTGGGTATGCAAGTCTTAAACGGGATAGACGAAATAGCCTGCTTTTTTATACTAAGTTGAGCGAAACGGGAAGATAAAAAGGGTAAAAGTTGCATTTTTTACCCCCGGGAGGCGGGAAAGTCATCACAAATAAATAACATTTTCTACCAGAACGGTTGACAGCAGACGGCGGATGAAAATAAATGTCTATACAACCTATGACAAGTGGAATGCCCATGCAGCTTCATCCTGACGATGTAATATGGCGAAATGCGCGACTGGCAACGATGGTTCCCGATGCCTCCGCACCCTATGGTCTGAAAGCGCAACATGCCCTGGTCGTGCGCGGTCAAACCATCCTGGCCGTGATGCCTGAATCTGACATTCCTTCCGGTCACCGTCACTGCGTCGATCTCCAGGGGCGTCTGGTGACGCCGGGGCTGATTGATTGCCATACCCATCTGGTGTTTGGCGGCGACCGCGCGGCAGAGTGGGAGCAGCGCCTGAACGGTGTCTCTTATCAAACCATCAGCGCGCAGGGCGGCGGGATTAACGCCACCGTGACGGCGACACGCAACAGTTCGCCGGAAACCCTGTTGAAGCTGGCGCAGCAGCGGCTAGAGCGTCTCATGAATGAAGGCGTGACGACCATAGAAATTAAATCGGGATACGGACTTAACGCGGATGCCGAAGAGAAAATGTTGCTGGTTGCTCGCCAGCTTAGTCTGAGTAATCTGGTCGAGATTAGCCCGACGCTTCTGGCGGCACATGCCGTCCCTGCGGAATACCGACAGGATCCGGATGCGTATCTCACGCTGGTCTGCGAGCAGATCATGCCCACGCTGTGGCAAAAAGCGTTATTTGAAGCGGTAGATGTGTTTTGTGAAAACGTCGGCTTTACCCCGTCGCAAACCGAGCGCCTTTTCCAGGCCGCCACCGCGCTGGGTATTCCGGTGAAAGGGCATGTTGAGCAGCTGTCTAATCAGGGCGGTGCGGCGCTGGTCAGCCAGTATAAAGGGCTGTCAGCGGATCATATCGAATATCTCGACGACGCAGGCATTCAGGCGATGGCGCAAAGCGGTACGGTGGCGGTATTGCTTCCCGGCGCGTTCTATTTCCTTCAGGAACGCCAGCGTCCGCCGGTTGAACAGCTCAGAAAACAGGGAGTGCCGATGGCGGTGGCCACCGACTATAACCCCGGCACCAGCCCGTTTGCGAGCCTGCACCTGGCGATGAATATGGCCTGCGTCCAGTTTGGCCTGACCCCTGAAGAGGCCTGGGCTGGCGTCACGCGACACGCCGCGCAGGCGCTGGGTCGCGGCGCAACCCACGGGCAATTGCAGGCGGGGTATGTGGCCGATTTTATCGTCTGGGATGCTGACCATCCGGTTGAGATGGTCTATGAACCGGGTCGCAATCCGTTGTATCAGCGTATTTTCCGTGGGGAGGCAGTATGAGGTTATGGCGGCCCGTAGCCGAAACGGTCTGGCAGGGGCGTGACGACAGCGCCGAGGCCAGCAATGCAAAGCGTATTTTTCAGACGATACAGCAGCAGGCGCAGTTTACGCCGCTTTCCTCTGGCATCGCGCTGATCGGGTTTGAATGCGATGCAGGGGTTAAACGCAATCAGGGCAGGTCTGGCGCCGTACAGGCCCCTGATATCCTGCGCAACGCGCTGGCGAATATGGCCAGCCATCAGGGACACGAACGGCTGGCGGATATGGGGTCCGTATATGTCGAAGGTGATGAACTTGAAGCGGCACAGCGGGTTTTAAGCGATGCGGTGACGGCCTGCCAGCAGTCCGGGATGCGCACGCTGATCTTTGGCGGCGGGCACGAGACCGCCTGGGCGCATGGTCGGGGCATTCTCGATGCCTTCCCGAACGAGCGCGTGGCAGTGATTAATCTTGATGCCCATCTCGATCTGCGCAAGGCCGAGCGTGCAACATCCGGTACCCCGTTTCGTCAACTGGCCCATTACTGCGAGGACCACAGTCGGGCGTTTCGCTACGCCTGCTTTGGCGTCAGCCGGGCAGCCAACACGCAGGCACTCTGGGATGAAGCGGAACGCCTGAACGTCACGCTGGTGGAAGACTGGCATTTCAGACGCGATGCGTTATCTGCGCTGGAAAAGGTGCTGGCGCAGGCCGATCGGGTCTACCTGACTATTGACCTCGACGTTCTGCCGGCGAGCGAAATGCCTGCCGTATCCGCCCCTGCGGCGTTAGGGGTACCGGCGCTGGATCTTCTGCCGGTTATCGAACAAATCTGTCGCAGCGGTAAGCTGCAGGCCGCCGATCTGGTAGAGTTTAACCCGCAGTACGACAGGGACGGACAGGGCGCGAAGCTTGCCGCTCGTCTGGCCTGGCAAATTGCTCACTGGTGGGCATAACCCTATTTAAGGAGTCATGATGTTTTCACGCTCGCCCCTGGCGCAGTCGAGCCCTCCTGCGCCTTTCTACGAAAAGGTGAAGCAGGCTATCAGCGAAAAAATTGCTACCGGTGTCTGGCGCCCTCACGATCGTATTCCGTCCGAGGCCGAACTGGTGGCGCAATTTGGATTTAGCCGGATGACCATCAACCGGGCGCTGCGCGAACTGACCGATGAAGGTCTTCTGGTGCGCCTGCAGGGGGTCGGCACCTTCGTGGCGGAGCCCAAAGGTCAGTCGGCGCTGTTTGAAATCCGCAGTATTGCCGATGAGATACACTCGCGAAATCATCAGCACCGCTGCGAGGTGCTGGTGCTCGAAGAGACCGAGGCGAGCGCCGAGCAGGCCGCCGAGCTGAATGTTAAAGAAGGGAGCCGCATCTTCCACTCCGTGATGGTGCATTTTGAGAACGACATTCCGGTACAGATTGAAGATCGCTGCGTTAACGCAGAGCGGATACCGGAGTATCTGAGCCAGGATTACACCCAAACCACGCCGCATGCGTACCTCTCGCTGGTCGCACCGCTGACGGAAGGGGAACACATTGTGGAGGCTGTGCGCGCCACGCCGCAGGAATGTGAACGGTTGCGCATTAAAGAGCACGATCCGTGCCTGCTGATCCGCCGTCGAACCTGGTCATCATCGCAGATTGTCTCCCATGCCAGGCTGCTTTTCCCGGGGAACCGTTACCGGCTGCAGGGCCACTTTATGTCATAAGTTTTATAAGCGTGATCGCTAACGCAATATAACAAAATTGTATCTTTTTTGTTAAATCTGACCTTGTGTGTGCTTGTCTATACAAGTATATCTAAATGCATCATCTGTCCTTTATGAGGAGCACACAATGTCGTCAGGTAAATACCGCCAGCAGGATGTCCGCGCCGCGCGCGGCACCACGCTTACTGCCAAAAGCTGGCTCACCGAAGCCCCGCTGCGCATGTTGATGAATAACCTCGACCCTGAGGTGGCGGAGAACCCCCACGAGCTGGTGGTCTACGGCGGTATAGGCCGCGCCGCGCGTAACTGGGAATGCTATGACGCAATTGTAAAATCCCTGACTCATCTCGAACACGACGAAACCCTGCTGGTACAGTCCGGCAAGCCGGTCGGCGTATTCAAAACCCATAAAAACGCGCCACGCGTGCTGATCGCCAACTCTAACCTGGTGCCGCACTGGGCGACGTGGGAACACTTCAACGAGCTGGATGCCAAAGGGCTGGCGATGTATGGTCAGATGACCGCCGGGAGCTGGATCTACATTGGCAGCCAGGGGATTGTGCAAGGCACTTACGAAACCTTCGTGGAAGCCGGCCGCCAGCACTATAACGGCTCGCTGAAAGGCCGCTGGGTATTGACTGCCGGTCTCGGCGGTATGGGCGGCGCGCAGCCACTTGCCGCCACGCTTGCTGGCGCCTGCTCGCTTAACATTGAGTGCCAGCAGAGCCGCATTGATTTCCGTCTGCGTACCCGCTACGTCGACGAGCAGGCTGATAACCTCGACGATGCGCTGGCGCGCATCAAAAAATACACCTCGGAAGGCAAAGCGGTGTCGATCGCCCTGTGCGGCAACGCGGCAGAGATTCTGCCTGAACTTGTCGCCCGCGGCGTTCGCCCGGATCTCGTCACCGACCAGACCAGCGCCCATGACCCGCTGCACGGTTACCTGCCAAACGGCTGGACGTGGGAAGAATATCAGCAAAAAGCGGAAACCGACCCGGAAGGCACGGTTCTCGCCGCGAAACGTTCGATGGCTGAACACGTCTCCGCGATGCTGGCCTTCAGCAAGATGGGCATTCCGACCTTCGATTACGGCAATAACATCCGCCAGATGGCGAAAGAGATGGGCGTGACGAACGCCTTCGACTTCCCGGGCTTCGTGCCTGCCTATATTCGCCCGCTGTTCTGTCGCGGCATTGGGCCGTTCCGCTGGGTTGCCCTGTCCGGTGACCCGGAGGATATCTACAAAACCGATGCCAAAGTGAAAGAGATCGTCGCGGATGACGAACATCTCCACCACTGGCTGGACATGGCGCGCGAGCGCATTAACTTCCAGGGCCTGCCGGCGCGTATCTGCTGGGTCGGTCTGGAGTGGCGGCAAAAACTGGGTCTGGCCTTCAATGAAATGGTGCGCAGCGGCGAAGTCTCCGCACCGATTGTCATTGGTCGCGACCACCTTGATTCCGGCTCCGTTGCCAGCCCTAACCGTGAAACGGAAGCCATGCGCGACGGCTCGGATGCCGTTTCAGACTGGCCGCTGCTGAATGCCCTGCTCAATACCGCCAGCGGCGCGACCTGGGTCTCGCTGCACCACGGCGGTGGCGTGGGAATGGGCTTCTCCCAGCACTCGGGGATGGTTATCGTTTGTGACGGTACCGATGAAGCCGCCGCGCGTATCGCTCGCGTGCTGCACAACGACCCGGCCACCGGCGTGATGCGTCACGCGGACGCGGGTTACGAGATTGCTATTGACTGTGCCAAAGAGCAGGGGCTAAACCTGCCGATGATCCCTGCCACACAAGGAAATCATGAATGAACGTTTTAACACTTACGCCCGGTTCCCTGACGCTTAAACAGCTGCGAAACGTCTGGCGTCAGCCGGTTACGCTCTCGCTTGATGAAAGTGCCCACGCCGCCATTAACGACAGCGTTGCCTGCGTGGAGGCCATTGTTGCCGAAGGGCGCACGGCTTACGGGATCAACACCGGCTTTGGTCTGCTGGCACAAACGCGCATTGCAACGCACGATCTGGAAAACTTACAGCGTTCACTGGTGCTGTCTCACGCGGCGGGGGTCGGCCAGCCGCTGGATGACGAGATTGTCCGTCTGATGATGGTGCTTAAAATCAACAGCCTGGCGCGCGGTTTCTCCGGCATTCGCCTGAGCGTGATCCAGGCGCTGATGGCGCTGGTTAATGCCGACGTCTATCCGTGGATCCCGGCGAAAGGTTCCGTCGGCGCCTCCGGCGATCTTGCGCCGCTGGCGCATATGTCGCTGCTTCTGTTGGGGGAAGGGCAGGCACGCTGGCAGGGCGAATGGCTTCCTGCCAAAGAGGCGCTGAAAAAAGCCGGTTTAGCCCCGATCACCCTGGCGGCGAAGGAGGGGCTGGCGCTGCTGAACGGCACGCAGGCGTCGACCGCCTTCGCGCTGCGCGGCCTGTTTGAAGCGGAGGATCTGTTTGCCTCGGCGGTGGTGTGCGGCGCGCTCACTACTGAAGCCGTGCTGGGTTCGCGTCGCCCGTTCGACGCTCGTATCCACGAGGTGCGCGGCCAGCGCGGCCAGATTGATGCCGCCGCCATGTATCGCCACGTGCTCACCGACACCAGCGAAATTGCGGATTCACACCACAACTGTGAAAAAGTGCAGGATCCGTACTCTCTGCGCTGCCAGCCGCAGGTGATGGGCGCGTGCCTGACGCAGCTGCGCCAGGCCGCAGAGGTACTGCTGATAGAGGCCAACGCGGTATCCGATAACCCGCTGGTCTTCGCCCAGGAAAACGAGGTGGTCTCCGGCGGTAACTTCCACGCCGAGCCGGTGGCGATGGCGGCGGATAATATCGCCCTGGCCATTGCCGAAATTGGCGCGTTGTCAGAACGCCGTATCGCGCTGATGATGGATAAACATATGTCGCAGCTGCCACCGTTCCTGGTGCGTAACGGCGGGGTCAACTCGGGCTATATGATTGCCCAGGTGACGGCTGCCGCGCTGGCGAGTGAAAACAAAGCGCTGTCGCACCCGCACAGCGTCGACAGCCTGCCAACCTCGGCGAACCAGGAGGACCACGTCTCGATGGCCCCGGCTGCCGGACGTCGTCTCTGGGAGATGGCCGCCAACACCCGCGGCGTGCTGGCGGTGGAATGGCTGGCGGCAAGTCAGGGTATTGATTTGCGTGAAGGGCTGAAATCCAGCCCGCTGCTGGAGCAGGCGCGTCAGGCGCTGCGTGAGCACGTATCGCATTACGATGACGACCGCTTCTTTGCGCCGGACATTGATAAAGCGATACAGCTTCTGGAAGAGGGACGGCTGGTAGGGCTGCTACCTTCCGTGCTGTGATTCGTACCCGGTGGCGCTGCGCTTACCGGGCCTACGAGTGCAAAATGTAGGCCGGGTAAGGCGTAGCCGCCACCCGGCTTTTTTTACGAATACATCGCCGTAATCGACGCGCTACCAAGCGAATGGAAATGCACGTTAAAGCCTACCATCGCGCCACTCGCGCCTTCATCGACCTCAATCTTGTCCACATCCAGCGCATGCACCGTGAAGATATAGCGGTGGGTTTTCCCTTTTGGTGGCGCCGCGCCGCCGTAGCCCGCTTCACCAAAGTCAGTGCGCGTCTGAATAGCGCCTTCCGGCAGGGCGACCAGGCCGGAGCCGGAACCCTGCGGCAGCACGCGCGTGTCGGCAGGCAGGTTTGCTACGATCCAGTGCCACCATCCGGAGCCGGTTGGCGCATCCGGGTCGTAACAGGTCACGACAAAGCTTTTCGTGCCAGCCGGAACCTCATCCCACGCCAGGTGCGGGGAGATATTATCGCCCTGATACCCCATGCCGTTGAAAACGTGGCGTTCCGGCAGCTTTTCGCCGTCGCGCAGATCTTTGCTGATGATTTTCATACGGTTTACCCTCGTTAATCACTCGTTCTCGAAGTGTAACGCATAGGGCTAAATCGTGAAATGCGCGGGTATGTTGACCGCGTCGACTACCGCAGCGGTGAGCTTACGCAGCTGCTCAGCAGTGATGATATACGGCGGCATCAGGTAGATCAGCTTGCCGAAAGGCCGCACCCAGACGCCCTGCTCAACGAAGAAGCGCTGCAGCGCCGCCATATTCACCGGATGCGTGGTTTCAATTACCCCGATGGCGCCCAGCACGCGCACGTCCGCCACAAAATGGGCACCCGAGGCGGCGCTCAGCTCGTCTTTCAGCTGCGCTTCAATCGCCGCGACCTGCGTCTGCCACTCGCCGCTCTCCAGTATGGCGAGGCTTTCACTTGCGACGGCGCAGGCCAGAGGGTTGCCCATAAACGTCGGACCGTGCATAAAGCAGCCCGCGTCGCCGTCGCTGATGGTGTCGGCAACATGACGGGTCGTGAGGGTGGCCGAGAGTGTCATGGTGCCGCCAGTCAGCGCTTTGCCCAGGCATAAAATATCCGGGGCGATACCCGCATGCTCGCAGGCAAACAGCTTCCCGGTGCGGCCAAAGCCGGTGGCGATTTCATCGGCAATCAGCAGAATGCCCTCGCGGTCGCACATCTTGCGAATACGCTTCAGCCATTCCGGATGATACATCCTCATTCCGCCTGCGCCCTGCACAATCGGCTCCAGGATCACGGCGGCGATATCATGACGATGTGCCGCCATGAGTCGCGCGAAGCCAACCATATCCATCTCGTTCCACTCGCCGTCGAAGCGGCTTTGCGGGGCAGGCGCGAACAGGTTTTCCGGCAGATAACCTTTCCACAGGCTGTGCATGGAGTTATCCGGGTCGCAGACCGACATCGCCCCGAAGGTATCACCATGATAGCCGTTGCGGAACGTGAGGAAGCGCTGGCGCGTTTCGCCTCTGGCGTGCCAGTACTGCAGCGCCATTTTCATCGCCACTTCCACCGCCACGGAGCCGGAATCGGCCAGGAAGACACACTCCAGCGATTCAGGGGTCATTGCCACCAGGCGACGGCACAAATCCACCGCAGGTTGATGGGTGATCCCGCCAAACATGACGTGCGACATCTGGTCAATCTGGGCCTTCATCGCCGTGTTCAGGCGCGGGTGGTTATACCCGTGAATGGCCGCCCACCAGGAGGACATCCCGTCGACGAGCTGTTCACCGCTGGCAAGGTGCAGCTCGCAGCCGCGGGCCGAGGCCACCGGATAGACGGGAAGAGGGCGGATGGTGGAGGTGTAAGGGTGCCAGATATGCTGCTTGTCGAAGGCGAGATCGTCCTGGGTCATAATCGACTTGTAAACCATTTTGAAAAGTTTTAGGTTTACGAGTATAAACCGAACCGAAAATTAACAAAACCCTTTGGAGAAGCCCGATGGCTCACCACGCACGCTGGACGATGTCGCAAGTTACTGAATTATTCAATAAACCTTTCCTTGAGCTGATGTTTGAAGCCCAACAGGTGCATCGTCAGCACTTCGATCCGCGCCATGTTCAGGTCAGCACGCTGCTGTCGATCAAGACCGGCGCCTGTCCTGAAGACTGCAAATATTGCCCACAGAGCGCACGCTATAAAACCGGTCTTGAATCCGAACGCCTGATGGAAGTAGAGCAGGTGCTCGATTCCGCGCGTAAGGCGAAAAACGCCGGCTCGACACGCTTCTGCATGGGGGCGGCGTGGAAGAACCCGCACGATCGCGATATGCCGTATCTGGAGCAGATGGTGAAAGGGGTGAAGGAGATGGGCCTCGAAGCCTGTATGACGCTCGGAACGCTGAACGAAGAACAGGCGCAGCGCCTCTCGGCGGCAGGACTGGATTACTACAACCATAACCTCGATACCTCGCCGGAGTTTTACGGCAACATCATCACCACGCGCACCTATCAGGAGCGTCTGGATACGCTGGACAAAGTGCGTGACGCGGGGATCAAAGTCTGTTCCGGCGGTATTGTGGGCTTAGGTGAAACGGTGAAAGATCGTGCGGGTCTGCTGCTGCAGCTGGCGAACCTGCCAACGCCGCCGGAAAGTGTCCCGATTAACATGCTGGTGAAGGTCAAAGGCACGCCGCTGGCGGATAACGAGGACGTGGACGCGTTTGATTTTATTCGCACTATCGCGGTGGCGCGCATCATGATGCCGACCTCTTATGTACGCCTTTCTGCGGGCCGTGAGCAGATGAACGAGCAGACCCAGGCAATGTGCTTTATGGCCGGGGCCAACTCCATCTTCTACGGCTGCAAGCTGCTGACCACGCCGAACCCGGAGGAAGACAAAGATGTTCAGCTGTTCCGCAAGCTGGGGCTGAACCCGCATCAGACCGAGGTGCTGACGGGGGATAACGAGCAACAGCAGCAGCTGGAGCAGCAGATTTTCAATGCCGACACCGACCAGTTCTACAACGCGGCAGCAGTATGACCTGGCAGGCACGTATCCAGTCGGCGCTCGACGAGCGTCGAGCGACTGATGCGTTTCGCGTACGCAAGGTGGTCGAAAACGGCGCAGGCCGTTTTCTGACCCGCGACAGTCGGCGTTACCGTAACTTCTCCAGTAACGATTATCTCGGTCTTAGCCAGCATCCGGCTATCGTTCGCGCCTGGCAGCAGGGGGCAGAGCGGTTTGGCGTGGGCAGCGGTGGATCGGGGCACGTTAGCGGCTACACCCCGGCACATCAGGCGCTGGAGGAGGGGCTTGCCGACTGGCTGGGCTACCCGCGCGCGCTGTTGTTTATTTCGGGTTTTGCCGCCAATCAGGCGGTGATTACCGCCCTGATGGGGAAGGACGACCGCATTGTCGCCGACCGCTTAAGCCATGCCTCGCTGCTGGAAGCGGCAAGTTTGAGTCCGGCTCAGCTGCGCCGCTTTGCCCATAACGATGCGGGGCAACTCGCTGCGCTGCTGGATAAACCGTGCGAGGGGCAACAGCTGGTGGTCACGGAAGGGGTATTCAGCATGGACGGCGACAGCGCACCGCTTGCCGTACTGCACGAGGCCGCCAGACAGCAACATGCCTGGCTGCTGGTCGACGATGCCCACGGTATCGGCGTGACGGGTGATGAAGGGCGGGGAAGTGTTCACCAGCAAGGCGTCAGGCCGGAGCTGCTGATAGTCACTTTCGGCAAAGGTTTTGGCGTGAGTGGCGCCGCCGTACTGTGCAGCGAGTCCGTTGCAGACTATCTGCTGCAGTTTGCCCGGCACCTGATCTACAGCACCAGCATGCCACCGGCGCAGGCCGTGGCGTTGTCTGCGTCCCTGGCCGTCATTCGTAGCGCAGAAGGGGAGGAACGTCGCCAGCGGCTGGCAGAGCATATCTGCCGCTTCCGTCAGGGACTGGCGGCGCTTCCTTTCCGCAGTACTGATTCGCAAAGTGCCATCCAGCCGGTGATCGTAGGGGAAAACGCGCAGGCGCTCTCCCTGGCACAAACGCTGCGCGATCGGGAGATGTGGGTCACGGCTATTCGTCCACCCACCGTACCGCCGGGCACGGCGCGTCTGCGGCTCACGCTGACGGCGGCGCACGAGACCGAGGATATTGCTGCACTTCTGGAGGCGCTGCATGTTGCCAGTCAATAAGCAGGCCATTGCGGCGGCGTTCGGCCGGGCCGCGCGCAGCTATTCACAGCACGATGAACTGCAGCGCCAGAGCGCACAGGGGCTGATGACGTTGCTCGGCGAGAGGCGCTTTACCCAGGTACTTGACGCCGGGTGCGGCCCCGGCGGGAATAGCCGACTCTGGCGCGAGGAGGGAAGTCACGTGACGGCCATCGACCTGTCTCCCGCTATGCTGGATGAGGCGCGCCAGCAGCAGGCTGCGCATCGTTATCTGGTGGCGGACATCGAGGCGATTCCGCTGGCGGACGCGCAATTCGATCTGGTCTGGAGCCATCTGGCGGTGCAGTGGTGCAGCAGCCTGCCGCAGGCGTTGAGCGAGCTTTATCGCGTCGCCTGCCCGGGCGGCAAGGTGGCGTTTACCACGCTACTGGAAAGCTCGTTACCGGAGCTCAATCAGGCATGGCAGGCGGTGGATGAACAGCCGCACGCCAACCGCTTTTTGTCATATGAGCAGGTTATGCAGGCCCTGGCAGGCTGGCGCTATCGCAGTACGGTGCAGACCATCACTCTCGATTTTACCGATGCTTTAAGCGCGATGCGCTCGCTGAAGGGCATTGGCGCCACGCATCTGCATGCCGGGCGCGAGAAAAAACCGCTGACCCGGGGCCAGCTGCAGCGCCTTGAGCTGGCCTGGCCGCAGCAGCGGGGCCAGTTCCCGCTCTCTTATCAACTTTTTCATGGGATTATTGAACGTGACTGAACGTTATTTTGTCACCGGGACGGATACGGAAGTGGGCAAGACGGTTGCCAGCGCTGCCCTTTTGCAGGCGGCGCGAAAGCTTTGGAAAAACACCGCCGGGTATAAGCCTGTGGCTTCCGGCAGCGAGATGACGGCGGAGGGGTTACGTAACACCGACGCGCTGGCGCTTCAGCGTAACAGCACGCTCAAACTCGCCTATTCAGCGGTGAACCCGTATACCTTTGCCGAGCCGACTTCGCCGCACATTATCAGCGCCGATGAAGGCCGTCCGATTGATTTTACCGTGCTCTCTGCCGGGTTACGAACCCTGGAAAGCCAGGCCGACTGGGTGCTGGTGGAAGGTGCAGGCGGGTGGTTTACGCCGCTCTCTCAGGACCAGACGTTTGCTGACTGGGTGCAGGCCGAGCAACTCCCGGTCATACTCGTTGTCGGCGTCAAGCTCGGGTGTATTAACCACGCCATGTTGACGGCGCAGGCCGTTCAGCAGGCAGGGCTGCGTCTCGCGGGCTGGATAGCCAACGACGTGGTCACGCCGGGCAAGCGACACCATGAGTATCTGACGACCCTCAAACGGGTGCTCCCCGCGCCATTCCTGGGGGAGATCCCCTGGCTTGCGGACGATGCCGAACAGGCCGAAACCGGTCAGTATCTTGACCTCAGCGTCTTGCTTCCAGCGACATCCAGTGGGCAATAAGCTCATCGTTGAGTTCGTTAACGTGGCCCTGTGCCACGTTACGTCCGCGGTAGAGCATGCAAAACCGATCCGCAACCCGGCGGATAAACGACAGCTGCTGTTCTGCCAGCAGCACCGTCATCCCAAGCTCCCGGTTTAGCCGTACCAGCAGTTGTGCAAGCTTATGGGCAAAGCCCTGGCCGGCACCGTGCATAGGTTCATCCAGAATCAACATACGCGGGCGATTGACCAGCGCATTTGCCAGAGCAAGCTGATACTGCGCCTCTGGCGAAAGGGCGTTGCCTCGCGTCTGACGCAGCGCGTAAAGTTCGGGAAAGAGCTCGTACACTTCACTTTTCGCTGCCGGGTCGGATTTATCCATCGCCCGCATGGCAATGTGCAAATTTTCCTCAATCGTCAGCTGAGAAAAAATCCGCCTGTCCTGCGGGACATAGCCAATCCCCGGTCCGGAACGTTGTTCGGCCGTCTGGCTGAGTAAATCACGCGGCGGCGCACCCGCTTCATGCCAGATGATGGTGCCGCTATCCACGGGCACTTTCCCGGCAATGCAATTCATTAGGGTGGTTTTTCCCATCCCTGGCAGGCCAACAACGCCGGTACACATCCCTTGCGGAAAATCTAAATCCACGTTCCATAGCGTATGTTGGCTTCCGTAAAACTGATTCACTGCACGCAGACTCAACATCTTTCTCTCCTTAAAAATGTGTCGGTGACGCTCGGTTTTTGATTGTGCAAAACCCCTGCCAGAAACCGTGAAGTGATTAAAAAAGCGGCTTTTTTAAGAATGTTCCACCACTAAGTGGGGTAAGGAAACCCGGAATTGCACATCGACGGTGCTGGCGGTGTTGAGTCGTGGTGCAGGGGAAAATGGCGGAAATGTGAGCAAGATCCCATCAGGTGGTTATGAATGACGCAACTGTTTATCGACAAAAAATAGCGATAAAAATTTTTTGTTGCCGTCTCGTGGGAAAATCCGGGAATTTGCCGAGCGGCACTCTGCACGGGCTGGAAGCAGTTATCCACTATTCCTGTGGATAACCATGTGCATTAGAGTTAGAAAACACGCGATAAGCGAGAGAAGACGCGGCTTTCGCCCAAATTGACGCGAAACGCGGCTTTAGAAAATATCGTTTAAAATTTAATTGCTTAGATAAAAGCAATTACCGTAATGAAAGTGTCACGCGCGGCCATAAAACTCTCATTACCTGGCTTGACAAATGTTAAAAAAGAAAAAGTTCTGGGGATAACCCACGTTGACTGGTTTTTTATCTCGTCAGAGTCGAAATTTTATCCATTAACGCGCTAATCCTTAAGCCGCTATGCTAAATATCCTGACATGCTACTGGTTTTTCATCCAGTGTTTTTTACTGGCATTCCTGGCAACAACGAGTAAAATTACTCACCTGCCGCTTATAACGTCATCAGGTCGTCGCCCATGAGTAAACCGTTCAAACTGAATTCTGCTTTCCGTCCATCTGGCGATCAGCCTGAGGCGATCCGTCGTCTGGAAGAGGGGCTGGAAGATGGGCTTGCGCACCAGACGCTGCTGGGGGTAACCGGTTCCGGTAAAACGTTCACCATCGCCAACGTGATCGCGGATCTGCAGCGCCCTACGATGGTGCTTGCCCCCAACAAAACCCTCGCGGCACAGCTTTACGGCGAGATGAAAGAGTTCTTCCCGGAGAACGCCGTTGAGTATTTCGTCTCCTACTACGATTACTACCAGCCGGAAGCCTATGTGCCGAGCTCTGACACCTTCATCGAGAAAGATGCCTCAGTGAACGAACACATCGAGCAGATGCGACTGTCGGCGACCAAGGCGCTGCTGGAGCGTCGCGATGTGGTTGTGGTGGCGTCGGTTTCGGCGATTTACGGCCTGGGCGACCCGGACCTCTATCTGAAGATGATGCTCCACCTGACGCAGGGGATGATCATCGATCAGCGTGCGATTTTGCGCCGTCTGGCGGAGTTGCAGTACACCCGTAACGACCAGGCATTTCAGCGTGGAACGTTCCGCGTGCGCGGGGAGGTGATCGACATCTTCCCGGCGGAATCGGACGATATGGCGCTGCGCGTTGAGTTGTTTGATGAAGAGGTTGAACGTTTATCGTTGTTTGACCCGCTAACCGGTCACGTTGAGTCGGTGATCCAGCGTTTTACCATCTACCCTAAAACGCACTACGTGACGCCGCGCGAGCGTATCGTGCAGGCGATGGAAGAGATCAAAGTGGAGCTTGCTGAACGCCGTAAGGTGCTTCTGGCGAACAATAAGCTGCTGGAAGAGCAGCGCCTGAGCCAGCGAACCCAGTTCGATCTGGAGATGATGAACGAGCTCGGCTACTGCTCCGGTATTGAAAACTACTCCCGTTTCCTCTCAGGTCGTGGGCCGGGTGAGCCGCCGCCGACGCTGTTTGACTACCTCCCGGCCGACGGCTTGCTGGTGATAGACGAATCCCACGTCACCATTCCGCAGATAGGCGGGATGTACCGCGGTGACCGCGCGCGTAAAGAGACGCTGGTGGAGTACGGGTTCCGTCTGCCGTCGGCACTGGATAACCGTCCGATGAAGTTTGAAGAGTTTGAGGCGCTGGCGCCGCAGACTATCTACGTGTCGGCCACGCCGGGCAACTACGAGCTGGAGAAATCGGGCGATGAGGTGATTGATCAGGTGGTTCGTCCGACCGGGCTGCTGGATCCGATTATCGAAGTGCGTCCGGTGGCGACCCAGGTGGACGATCTGCTCTCTGAGATCCGCAAGCGTGCCGCCATCAACGAGCGTGTGCTGGTGACCACGCTCACCAAGCGTATGGCGGAAGACCTGACGGAGTATCTGGAAGAGCACGGCGAGAAGGTGCGTTATCTGCACTCGGATATCGATACCGTGGAGCGTATGGAGATCATCCGCGATCTGCGTCTGGGTGAGTTTGACGTGCTGGTAGGGATCAACCTGTTGCGAGAGGGGCTGGATATGCCGGAAGTCTCGCTGGTGGCGATTCTGGACGCGGATAAAGAGGGCTTCCTGCGTTCCGAGCGCTCGCTGATCCAGACCATTGGCCGCGCCGCGCGTAATGTCAATGGCAAAGCGATTCTCTACGGCGATAAAATTACCCCGTCGATGGCGAAAGCGATTGGCGAAACGGAACGCCGCCGTGAGAAACAGCAGCGCTATAACGAAGAGCACGGCATTACTCCGCAGGGGCTGAACAAGAAAGTGGTGGATATTCTGGCGCTCGGTCAGAACATTGCGAAGACCAAAGCGAAAGGCCGCGGCAAGGCCCGTTCCGTGGTGGAAGAAGATACCGTCGTACTGACGCCGAAAGCGCTGCAGCAGAAGATCCATGAGCTGGAGGCGCAGATGATGCAGCACGCCCAGAACCTAGAGTTCGAAGAGGCGGCGCAGATCCGCGATCAGCTTCATCAGCTGCGGGATTTGTTTATCGCGGCATCGTGAGTCGGTGATGTGTTTTCTCCCTCTCCCTGTGGGAGAGGGCCGGGGTGAGGGCAACAGGCCGCATAAAACGAACCTAACCCAGCGCCTGAATCGCCTTCTCCAGCGCTTCGCGCAGCAGATGGCGGTCGTGGCGGTATTTAATATCGCTGGCCTCCAGCGGCTCCTGAATCACCACCCGCTCGCCGATACCGGAGACATCCACCTTAGGCCCAACCACCACGCCGTCGATGATTTTCTTGCCGACGTACTGCTCCATCAGGCTCAGTTTATCTGCCAGCGACAGGCTTGCCGCCGCCGGGCTCAGTTCACGCCCCAGATTACCGATGTAAACCATCGGAGCAGGGGTGCGACGCAGTGCCTGCGCCAGCTCTTTGACCAGCAGGATCGGCATCAGGCTGGTATAAAAACTGCCCGGGCCAATCAGGATTAAATCCGCTTCGCCAATCGCTTCGACGGCTTCACGCGTCGCTGGTACGCTCGGGTAGGTCATCAGCTCTTTTGGCGGCAGCAGAAGCTGGTCGATATTCACTTCGCCGTACACTTCGTGATCGTCAGCATCAATGGCCATTAAATCCACCGGCTGTTCTGACATCGGGATCAGGAACGCATCCACTTTCAGCAGATTTCGTATCAAATTGATGGCTTCAAGCGGGCGCACGCTCAGGTGATCCAGCGCCTTAAGCATTAAATTTCCAAGGTTATGCCCGGAAAGTTCCCCGTTGCCGCCAAAACGGTACTCAAACATCGCAGATGCGACGCTCGGTTCGGTAATCAGCTGGTTGAGACAGTTGCGCATATCCCCCCAGGCGATGCCGCCTTCGGCACGTCTGATCCGCCCGGTTGAGCCGCCATTATCGGTGGTTGTCACTATCCCTGTCAGCCTTGAGCCCAGTGACGACAAAGAGGACATCACCCGGCCCAGGCCGTGGCCTCCGCCTAGAGCGACCACTCGGTCAAGATCCGCAAAAGTGCGATTACGCATACCCGTTCCTTATCACGTTTGATCTGCGTAACACTAACTGAACTACCCCTAAAAGACGATGCCTCATACGAAGCAAAATGACGTATATCAATGCGAAAAGAGGGTTTTTAGGTATTCTGTAGCGAAAATGCACGATTGAGTCGCTATATACATAATTATATAGCGAAAGGCGATGATGGCGAAGTGAGAATTTCCGCGCTACTATCGCCATAACCACGTTTTCGAATTTGAAAACATACACTCTAGCCTTTGTGCCTGTGTCGAAAGATATGGCGCTCTGGCCGTGGCGGATCTGCCACCAGGGTACAGAAAGAAATGACTGTGCCTCCCGTATCTGGAAAGGTGTACATGGCTTCACAACTGACTGATGCTTTCGCGCGTAAGTTTTATTACTTACGTCTGTCGATTACCGATGTGTGCAACTTCCGTTGCACCTACTGCCTGCCCGACGGTTACAAACCGGGCAGCGTCACCAATAACGGCTTTCTCTCCGTGGATGAGGTGCGCCGCGTTACGCGCGCGTTCTCCGGGCTTGGCACCGAAAAGGTCAGGCTGACCGGAGGCGAACCTTCTCTGCGCCGTGATTTCCCCGACATCATTGCCGCCGTGCGTGAAAACGAACATATCCGCCAGATTGCGGTGACCACCAACGGTTACCGGATGGCGCGTGATGTGGCGACCTGGCGCGACGCGGGCTTAACCGCCATCAACGTCAGCGTGGACAGCCTCGATGCCCGCCAGTTTCACGCCATTACCGGCCAGGACAAGTTCCGCCAGGTGATGGACGGCATCGACGCGGCATTTACGGCCGGGTTCGAGAAAGTCAAAGTCAATACGGTGCTGATGCGTGATGTGAACCATCATCAGCTCGATACCTTCCTGGCGTGGATAAAATCTCGCCCCATCCAGCTGCGTTTTATCGAGCTGATGGAAACCGGTGAGGGCAGTGACCTGTTCCGCCGCCATCACATTTCCGGCATGGTGTTGCGCGACGAGCTGCTCAAACGCGGCTGGATCCACCAGATCCGCCAGCGCAGCGACGGCCCGGCGCAGGTCTTCTGCCACCCGGATTACGAGGGTGAGATTGGCCTTATCATGCCCTATGAGAAAGACTTCTGCGCCAGCTGTAACCGTCTGCGCGTCTCCTCCGTGGGCAAGCTCCATCTCTGCCTGTTCGGCGACGGTGGCGTAGATCTGCGCGATCTGCTGGAAGACGATGCTCAACAGGCCGCGCTTGAAGCGCGCATTTCTGAAGCGCTGACGCACAAAAAACAGACCCACTTCCTGCATCAGGGCAACACCGGCATTACTCAGAACCTGTCTTATATTGGCGGGTGATCAGGCTTAAGAAGGAATCAGAAGATGAGTCAGGTAAGCGCAGAATTTATCCCGACACGCATTGCTATTCTTACCGTTTCCGACCGCCGTGGCGAAGAGGATGATACGTCCGGCCACTGGCTGCGCGAGGCGGCCCATGATGCGGGGCATCACATCGTCGATAAAGCGATTGTGAAAGAGAACCGCTACGCCATTCGCGCGCAGGTTTCGCAGTGGATTGCCAGCGATGAAGTGCAGGTGGTATTGATCACCGGCGGCACCGGTTTTACCGCAGGTGATCAGGCGCCTGAGGCGCTGATCCCGCTGTTTGACCGCGAAGTGGAAGGCTTCGGCGAAGTATTCCGCATGCTCTCCTTTGAGGAGATTGGTACCTCCACGCTGCAGTCGCGCGCCGTCGCCGGGGTGGCCAACAACACCCTGATTTTCGCCATGCCGGGCTCGACCAAAGCCTGCCGTACCGCATGGGAAAACATCATCGCCCCGCAGCTGGATGCCCGTACCCGTCCGTGTAATTTCCATCCCCATTTAAAGAAATAATCTATGTCACAACTGACCCACATTAACGCCGCCGGCGAAGCGCATATGGTGGATGTCTCCGCCAAAGAGGAAACGGTGCGCGAGGCGCGCGCGGAAGCGTTCGTTACCATGCAGCCGGAAACGCTGGCGATGATTATCGACGGCAGCCACCACAAGGGTGACGTCTTTGCCACCGCCCGCATCGCCGGTATTCAGGCCGCCAAGCGCACCTGGGACCTCATTCCCCTTTGCCATCCGCTGATGCTTAGCAAGGTGGAAGTGAACCTGCAGGCGCAGCCGGAGCATAATCGGGTGCGCATTGAGTCCCTGTGCCGCTTAACCGGGAAGACCGGCGTTGAGATGGAAGCCCTGACGGCAGCCTCCGTTGCCGCGCTGACCATCTACGACATGTGTAAAGCGGTGCAGAAAGATATGGTGATTGGCCCGGTTCGCCTGCTGGCAAAAAGCGGCGGCAAAACCGGTGATTTTAAGGTGGACAGCCATGATTAAGGTGCTCTTTTTTGCCCAGGTGCGCGAGCTGGTGAATACCGACAGCCTGACGCTGGAGGGCTCTTTTGAAAATGTCGCCGCCCTGCGTGCGCATCTGGCCGCACAGGGCGAACGCTGGGCGCTGGCGCTGGACGAAAGTAAGCTGCTGGCCGCCGTGAACCAGACGCTGGTTGAGTTCAGCCATCCGCTAACCGCAGGGGATGAAGTGGCCTTTTTTCCGCCGGTCACAGGGGGTTAAGATGGCTGAGACCCGAATTCTGGTGAGCCCGGCGCGTTTTAACGTGGGGACAGAATATGACTGGCTGGCCGAGCGTGACGAAGACGGCGCGGTCGTGACGTTCACCGGCAAGGTGCGTAACCACAACCTCGGTGACAGCGTAAACGCGCTGACGCTGGAGCACTACCCGGGCATGACGGAGAAATCGCTGGCGGCCATTGTGGAAGAAGCGCGTGGCCGCTGGCCGCTCGGGCGCGTCACGGTGATCCACCGCATCGGCGAGATGTGGCCAGGCGAAGAGATTGTCTTCGTGGGCGTGACCAGCGCACACCGCGGCAGCGCGTTTGCGGCAGGGGAGTTCATGATGGATTACCTCAAAACTAAAGCGCCGTTCTGGAAGCGGGAAGCGACGCCGGAAGGGGAGCGCTGGGTGGAATCCCGCGATAGCGATAAACAAGCCGCCAGCCGTTGGTAGTCGGTTGACGTGGATGTGTTAATCTTAACGTGTGTGTCTACTTAATCTTAATCAGGAGTGAATCATGGACCGATTTCCGCGTTCCGATTCAATAGTACAGCAGACCCGTAGCGGCCTGCAGACGTATATGGCTCAGGTGTACGGCTGGATGACAGTTGGCCTGCTGCTTACCGCGTTTATCGCGTGGTATGCGGCGAACACGCCTGAACTGATGATGTTTATCTTCTCCAGCAAAATCACCTTCTTTGGGCTGATTATCGCGCAGCTGGCGCTGGTGTTTGTCCTCTCCGGGCTGGTGCAAAAGCTCAGTGCGGGGATGGCGACCACGCTGTTTATGCTCTATTCGGCGCTAACGGGGCTGACGCTTTCCAGTATTTTCATCGTCTACACCTATTCCTCCATTGCCAGCACGTTTGTGGTAACCGGCGGGATGTTCGGCGCGATGAGCCTTTACGGCTACACCACCAAACGTGACCTGAGCGGTTTCGGCAGCATGCTGTTTATGGGGCTGATCGGGATTGTGCTGGCGTCGCTGGTGAACCTGTGGCTGAAGAGTGAAGCGCTGATGTGGGCCGTGACCTACATCGGTGTGGTGGTCTTCGTTGGGCTGACGGCGTATGACACCCAGAAGCTGAAAAACATCGGCGAGCAGATCGACGTGCGCGACAGTTCAAACCTGCGCAAATACTCGATTCTGGGCGCGCTGACGCTCTATCTGGACTTCATCAACCTGTTCCTGATGTTGCTGCGTATTTTCGGCAACCGTCGTTAAGGTTGTTTTGCCGGGTGGCGGCTTCGCCTTACCCGGCCTACGAAACGCGAACCGTAGGTCGGGTAAGGCGAAGCCGCCACCCGACTTATTCACTTCGCTAACATCCTCTCATTCTTCGCCCGTAGTTTCTTCGCCCGACTCTCCAGCACCAGATAACAGACCGTGGCCAGCGCCAGCGGCAGGAAGTAATAGAGCATGCGGTAGGCGAGCAGGGCGGCAATAATCGCTCCCTGAGAAACATGCTCTCCGGCCAGAAGCGCAATGAACACCGCCTCCAGCACCCCAATCCCCGCCGGGATATGCACAATAACCCCGGCGATACTGCTCACCAGCAGCACGCCCAGCACGAAGAAGTAATTCACGTCCTCGCCAATCAACAGCCAGATAATTGCTCCCATCGCCATCCAGTTAGCGCTGGATACCGCCATCTGCAGCATGGCAAACTTCCACGACGGCAATACCAGTTTCTGCCCTCTGAGGGTCATATGACGGCGTTTAGCAAACGCGCAGGCCCACAGATAAAAAGCGATAATCAGCAGCAGCACGATGCCGAGAATACGCAGCGTGGCTTCATCGATGTACCAGTGCGCGGGCAGCTGGACCACGCCGATGGTGAAAATCACCCCGCCGAGCAGAATATAGCCCAGCCAGTTAGTGGTGATGCTCAGGGAAAAAATGCGGGTTATAGTCCCGCCCGGCAGCCCGAGACGCGAGTAGAGGCGATAGCGCATGCCAATCCCCCCGACCCAGGTACTCAGCGTCAGGTTGAAGGCGTAGCAAATAAACGACACCAGCATCACCTGGCGTTTAGCCAGCTTGTGGCCGCAGTATGCCCGGCCCAGCAGATCGTAGCAGCCGTACATCAGGTAGCTCACGATCACCAGCCCTGTCGCGCCCAGCAGCACCATCCGGTTGTAGTTGCGGATAACTTTCCACACCTCCTCCCAGTCAACTTTTTGGGCGTAAACCACCAGCAGCACGGCGACCGCAATAAAGAACACCCAGGTGAGAATTTTTTTCGCCAGCCGCCAGCGCGGATGTGATTTCGACATCAGGGTTTGCCTCCATCTTCCGCTTCAACGCGGTCCTGGGTTTCCATTTCGGGTTGTACCGGCGGGTCCACCTGCGCCAGCTTCGGCGTATGCGCTGGCAGCCAGCCGACCATCGCCGGGAAATGGCGAAGGAAGTGGAACACCACTACGCTGATGCCCAGGTTCCACCAGGTGCGTTTCGGCACCATAGACTCATCCACGCGCACGCAGTCGTTAACAATCAGGGCCTGCAAATTATCCCGCAGGGTCTGATTAAACTGGCGATCGTGGATGATCAGGTTAGCTTCGAGATTCAGCGATAAGCTCAGCGGATCCAGATTGCTGGAGCCGACGGTGGCCCAGTGATCGTCCATCAGCGCGACTTTGCCATGTAGCGGTCGACGGCGATATTCGTAGATCTGAACGCCGCCTTTGACCAGATAGTTATACAGCAGCCGCGCGCCAACTTTGACTATCGGCATATCCGGCTCGCCCTGCACAATCAGCTTCACCCGTACGCCGCGCCGGGCCGCATTACGCATGGCATGCAGCAGGCGATAGCCCGGGAAAAAGTAGGCGTTAGCAATGATCACTTCGCGCTTCGCGTTGGCGAGCATCTTCAGGTAATGGCGTTCAATATCGTCCCGGTGCTCGCCGTTATCGCGCCAGACGAAAAGGGCCTGCGCTTCGCCGGGCTTGCGGTTCTCCTCCGGGCGATGGCGGCGTTTCCACCAGCGGCGAACGGCCTCTTTCCCCGGCAGGTTCTCCAGTTCGAATAATACGATGTCCTGTACTACCGGGCCCTCAATGCGAATGGCGTAATCCTGTTTTGCTTCCGGGCCGTAGTCGGACATATGTTCAGCGGAGTAGTTAATGCCGCCGACAAACGCCACCGCCTCATCCACCACCACAATTTTGCGGTGCATCCGCCGGAAAAGGTTGGTACGCATGCCAAACAGGCGCGGGCCGGGATCGTAGTAGCGGAACACCACGCCCGCAGCGGTCAGTTCATTCACGAACCCGTCGCTGAGGTCCGGTGAGCCATAGCCGTCCAGCAGCGCTTCAATTTTGACGCCGCGCCGGGCGGCACGCAGCAGTACGCTGTGTAACTGTTTGCCCACGTCGTCCTCGAACCAGATAAAGGTTTCGAGGATCACTCTCTGCTTAGCGTTATCAATCGCCTTAAAGACGGCCGGGTAATACTCGTCGCCGTTGACCAGCAGCGAGATCCGGTTGCCTTCCTGCCAGGAACATTTCATAAGTGGATCTCCGCGCTGAGCGGGGCATGGTCGGACAGATGTCGCCAGTTAAGTAAGGCCAGCGCCGTCGGGCTGCTGGCATGGGCATTTTTCACGTAGATACGGTCCAGGCGCAGCAGGGGGAAGCGCACCGGAAACGTCCGTGCCGGGCGACCATGGGCCCGGGTAAAAATCTCCTCCAGCCCTGCATTGACTTTCAGAGGATGGTTCGCGCGCTGCCGCCAGTCGTTAAAATCACCGGCCACGACCACGGGTTCACCGTCGGGAAGCGCATTGGTCCAGTCAGCCAGCATCTGTAGCTGCGCCTGACGGTGGGCTTCGCGCAGGCCAAGATGCACGCAACCGACATGAATGGGCACCGTGAGTGCCGGTGGCGCGATGCGGCAGTATAGCAGCCCGCGCTTTTCGCTCTCACCCACGGAAACGTCCCGGTTCTCATAATGTTCGATAGGAAAACGTGACAGCACCGCGTTCCCGTGATGGCCTTCCGGATAGACCGCGTTGCGCCCGTAGGCGTAATCACTCCACATCGTGTCGGCCAGAAATTCATAGTGCGGCGTATCGGGCCAGTTCTCGAAATGCATGGGATGCACCTCGTGCGCGCCCATCACCTCCTGCAGGCAGACAATGTCCGCGCTGACGGTGCGAACCGCGTCGCGCAGCTCCGGTAAAATGAAGCGGCGATTAAATGCTGTGAAGCCTTTATGAATGTTTATCGTCAGCACTTTAAGCGAGAAATGCTGCATTTTTTGAGTCATAAGCCCCTTCCTGAGTGACTATCCCAATGAAAATAAAGTGTAGTCGGCGTCACAAAAAGATGCGGCGTTACGGAATTTTCCGTAAAGTGCGGTAGTCTGATTAAGCAGATAAAATCCTTCAGGAGAGAAGCCATGAAGTGGCAACAACGTGTTCGTGTCGCAACGGGGTTAAGTTGCTGGCAGATAATGTTGCATTTACTGGTCGTGGCCGTACTGGTGATGGGCTGGATGAGCGGCACGCTGGTGCGTGTTGGCCTGGGGCTATGCGTCCTCTATGGCGTCACCGTGCTGTCGATGCTGTTCTTACAGCGCCACCATGAAGCGCGCTGGCGCGAGGTGGGTGATGTGCTCGAAGAGCTCACCACCACCTGGTACTTTGGTGCCGCGATGATTGTGCTTTGGCTGCTGTCACGCGTGCTGCAAAACAACCTGCTGCTGGCCCTGGCGGGTCTCGCAATCCTTGCAGGGCCTGCGGTGGTCTCATTGCTCACCAAAGAGAAAAAGCTACGCAATGTTGCGTCTAAACATCGCGTACGCCACTGACCCCGTCGTGGCCGCTATGACCAGTAGCGGCCACAAACTCCCCCAGACAATATCCAGACTCGCATCCTTCAGATAGATCTGCTTGGTAATGTCCGTGAAGTGGCGTATCGGGTTTATCCATGTGATGTCCTGCAGCCACACCGGCATGTTCTCGACAGGGGAAACGTACCCGGAGAGCAAAATCGCTGGCATCATAAAGACAAACACGCCGATAAACGCCTGCTGCTGCGTCGAGCACAGCGCCGAAATTAACAGCCCAAACCCCACCAGCGACAGCCCGTAAATCACCATCGTGAAGTAAAACAGCGCCAGCGAACCGGCAAACGGGATTTGATAGGCCCAAATTCCCACGCCCAGCACGATAGTGGCCTGAAATGTCGCGACAATCAGCGCCGGCACCGCTTTGCCAACAAAGATTTGCCAGGTCGCGAGCGGGGAAACCAGCAGCTGATCCAGCGTACCTTGCTCCCGCTCGCGGGCGACGGACAGGGAGGTGACGATCATCACCCCGATGGTGGTGATCATGGCGATCAGCGACGGCACCACAAACCATTTGTAGTCCAGATTCGGGTTGTACCAGTTACGCACCACCAGCTCGCTGTTGTTGGGCTTTGGTTTGCCGTCCATCAGCTCCTGCTGATAATTCTTCACCACCTGCTGCAGATAGTTGGCCGCAATCTGGGCGCTGTTAGAGTTGCGCCCGTCGAGGATAAGCTGCATCGGCGCGGTCTGGAAGGTATCCAGGTTACGGGAAAAATCTGCCGGGAAGCGCACCAGCAGCAGGGCTTTTTGCGTATCGATGGTCGGCTGGATTTCCTGCGGGCTTTTCAGCAGCAGGATATGGGTAAACGCTTTTGCACGGGCAAAGCGCTGCGTCAGCTCGACGGAATGTTTACCGTTGTCTTCGTTGTAAATGGCGATGGTGGCGTTGGTCACCTCAAGCGTCGCGGCAAAGGGGAACAGCAACACCTGGATCAGCACCGGCAAAACCAGAATGGCGCGGGTTTGCGGCTCGCGCAGCAGGGATTGCAGCTCTTTTCGTATTAACGTCCATAGTCGGTGAAACATGTTCGCTCCTTAATCCAGACGCCGTTTGGTTTTCAACCACGTCAATCCGATAAACATCACCGCTGACGCCATTAAAAACAGCGTGTTGATAATCAGCACCACCGGAATATTCCCCGCCAGGAACAGGCTTTGCAGCGTGCTCACGAAATAACGCGCCGGAATGATGTAGGTCACGGCGCGGATCACCGCTGGCATACTGTCTATCTGGAAAATAAACCCGGACAGCATAATCGACGGTAAAAAGGCGGCGTTGAGCGCCACCTGCGCGGCGTTAAACTGGTTGCGGGTGATGGTGGAGATGAGCAGCCCCATCCCCAGCGTGCTGAGTAAAAACAGGCTGGTGATAAAAAACAGCACCACCAGCGAGCCGCGGTACGGCACGCCGAGGATAAAGACGGCGACAAGCATACAGAGCAGCATCGCCAGCATGCCGAGGAAATAGTAGGGGATGAGCTTACACAGCAGCAGCTCGACGCGCGTCACTTCTGTGGACAGTAGCGCCTCCATGGTGCCACGCTCCCACTCGCGGGCGATCACCAGCGAGGTCAGGATCGCGCCAATCACCGTCATGATAATCGTCACCGCGCCCGGAATGATAAAGTGCTGGCTGATGGCGGCAGGGTTAAACCAGTAGCGTGTTTGCACGTCGATGAGCGGTTCAAACGTCTCCCCCCGGTCTTCGGCACGCTGCATCTGCCATAGCTGCCAGATCCCCTCCACGTAGCCCTGCACGAAGTTGGCGGTGTTCGGCTCGCTGCCGTCGGTAATCACCTGGATCGGCGCGTCGGCATTCGCCCGCGCCATATTGGCGGCGAAATCCACCGGGATGACCACCAGCCCGCGAATTTTCCCGGCCTGCATCTTCTGGATCAGCGCCTGCCGGTTATCGCTGATGGTGGCGTCAATGTACGGCGAGCCGGTCATGGCGTGGGTGAAGTCCAGCGCCTCTTCGCTCTGCTGCTCCAGCAAAATGCCGACCCGCAGCTTGCTGGAGTCGAGGTTGATGCCGTAGCCAAAGATAAACAGCAGCAGCAGGGGGATCACCACCGCAATCAGCCAGCTACTCGGGTCACGCACGATCTGCCGCGTCTCTTTTATGCATAACGCGCGCACCCGGCGCCAGGAAAGGGCGTTACTGCGCATGGGCATTCTCCTTATCCCAGTCGTGGATGAGGGTGATAAACGCCTGCTCCATGGTCGGGTCCGGCACGGCATCGTCGGCGGCCTGGTTTTTCAGGTCGTCCGGGGTGCCGTGGGCAATCAGCTTGCCGCGATAGACCAGCCCGATGCGGTCGCAGTATTCCGCCTCATCCATAAAATGGGTGGTCACCATCACCGTCACCCCTTTCTCCACCATGCTGTTGATATGCAGCCAGAACTCGCGGCGGGTGAGGGGATCCACCCCGGAGGTCGGCTCATCGAGGAAAAGAATATCGGGCTCGTGCATCAGCGAGCAGGCCAGCGCGAGGCGCTGCTTAAAGCCGAGGGGCAGTTCGTCGGTGGCGTGGGAGGCAATATTCGTTAACCCGAAGGCATCGCTCATGCGGCGGATTTTCTCGTTCTGCGCGCGCCCGCGCAGGCCGTACACGCCGGAGAAAAAGCGCAGATTCTGCTCGACGGTCAGGTTGCCATACAACGAGAATTTCTGTGCCATATAGCCCAGATGCTGGCGCGCCTTGCCGGAGCTGACTTTGAGATCCATATCCAGCACCAGCGCCTTGCCGGACGTCGGCACCAGCAGGCCACACATCATTTTAAAGGTGGTGGATTTCCCCGCGCCGTTCGGCCCGAGCAGGCCAAAAATCTCGCCGCGTTTTACCGCAAAGTTGACGTTATCGGTGGCGGCGAAATCGCCGAACTTTTTGGTCAGGGATTTGGCTTCAATCACCGTCTCGCCCGGCGTACCTTCAACCGTGTGGAGGATCGCGCCGAGAGGCGATTCCAATGTCCCCGCGCCGCCCAGCAGGTCGATGAACGCATCTTCAAAGCGCGGCGCCGTCTCTGCCATTTCAATTTCAGGCATGCCAGGCGCGCGGCGAATATCCTCGACGGTGGCCTCCTTTTTGAGGATTACGCGCACGGACCGACCCTGAATCATCCCGTCGCTCACCTGCGGCAGTTTCAGCACTCTCTGCAGCAGCCTGCGGTTGGACTCCTGCGGGCTGTGGAGGAGGAAACTGCGTCCGGCCATGCTCTGCGTCAACGTCGTTGGCTCGCCCTGATAAAGCAGCTCGCCTTCGTTCATCAGCAGCACGTCCCGGCACTGTTCCGCTTCGTCGAGGTAGGAGGTGCTCCAGAGGATCAGCATCCCGTCGCCTGCCAGCTCGTGCACCATCTGCCACAGCTCACGGCGGGAGATGGGGTCCACGCCGACGCCGGGCTCGTCCAGCAGCAGGACCTTTGGTTCGCCGACGAGCGTACAGGCCAGCCCCAGCTTTTGCTTCATCCCGCCGGAGAGCTTGCCCGCCAGCCGGTCGGTGAACGGGCCGAGGGAGGTGAACTCAAGCAGGCGGGCGAAGGTTTTCTGCCGGGTTTCGCCGGTCACGCTGCGCAGGTCGGCATACAGGTTCAGGTTTTCCATCACCGTCAGATCTTCATACAGACCAAACTTCTGCGGCATATAGCCGAGCATGGCGTGGAGCGCGCCGTCGTCTTTGATGGGGTCAAGGCCAAGCACGCTGGCTGTGCCTTCATCCGGCTTTAGCAAACCGGCCAGCATCCGCATCAGCGTGGTTTTGCCTGCGCCGTCCGGGCCGACCAGGCCGGTCACATAGCCTTTCTGAATGGTGCAGTTCAGCGGGGCGACCGCCGGTTTGTCCATCCCTGCGAAGCGTTTGACCAGATTGTTGAGCTGGATAACCGCGTCATTCATGTCGTTCCCCGTTGTTCACTTTTACGGTAACAGGCATGCCCTGACGCAGCGCGTCGTCCGCATCGGTGACGATGATGCGCAGACGGTACACCAGGTCGGTACGCAGGTCCGGCGTTTCAACGGTTTTCGGGGTGAATTCGGCGGTGGGGGAGACAAAGCCGACTTTGCCGTGATACGGCTTATCCGGACGACCATCGGTATAGAGCAGCAGCTCGCGGCCCGGCTGCATCTGGCCGAGATTTGGCTCGTCAATGTAGGCGCGCACCCAGACCGGGCGGGTCAGGGAGAGCGTTAATACGGTGCTGCCCGCGCTGAGCATGCTGCCCGGCTCCACGGCACGGGTCATCAGCGTACCGTCAGACGGGGCGATGAGGGTTGTATCATGCAGATCCAGCTCTGCCTGGGCCAGCTGCGCCTGCGCCTGTTCAAGGCTGGCTTTGGCCTGGGCAATGTCCTGCGGGCGGTTACCGGTGGTGTACTGGCTTAATTTATCCTGCGCGGATTTCAGCGTCGCCTGCGCCTGGTCGCGGGATGAACGCGCATTCTCCAGATCGTTGGCTGAAATGGTGCGGCTTTTCCACAGCCCCTGCTGACGGTTATAGAAATTCTGCGCGTAGTCGTAGGCAGCTTTCGCCTGCTTAACGGCAGCGGCGGCCTGGGCGATCTCTTCGTCACGATAACCCGCCAGCATCAGGTCATATTGCGCCTGGGCAACGGAAACGCCCGCTTTGGCCTGCATCAGGGCGTTCTCGTAGGGGGCTTTATCCAGCATGCCCAGCGTCTGCCCGCGTTTAATGGCATCACCTTCGTCAACGCTCAGCGAGGCGAGACGGCCACCCACGCGGAAGCTCATATTCACGGTACGAATATCCACATTACCATACAGCGTCAGGCCCCGGTCCTGATGGCTCTGATACCACAGCCAGCCACCGACGCCCGCGGCAAGCAAAACAACAACCACCAGAATGATGGCGACAGGTTTTTTCATGACTTCAGGCTCCTTTGCGTTAAGCCTTGCAGGATCAGATCGAGATGACAGGTGATGACCTGGCTAATCTGCGCGGCTTTATCCTCATCGAATTGTGTCCAGCCGGTGCGTAACAGGATGGTTTCCCGCCCCAGACGAAAGGCAAGGATTTCACCCAGCAGGGCATGGGTATGCAAAATGGTCACGGTATCGCTGGCGTCCCGCCCGGTATAGGCGGCGATCAGCCGGGTCAGGTGGGTATGCATCGGAGCAATGACCTGATCGTGTACCAGCTGATAGGCAGTTGTAGGGGAGAGCTGCTCGCGGGAGATAAACTTACTCAGGTTGAGCGTATCGTCGTGCGTCAGCAGGCGGATCATATTATGGCAGGCATTCAGGATAAGCCGCCGGATAGCGTCACGATCCGGCGTCGGCTGGCTCAACAGCTCGCTGGCTTCTTCAACGTGCGGACGAAAATGTGTGCCGATAAAATCGGCAATCCACTGGGCGCAGGCGAGGTACAAATCCTCTTTTGAGCCAAAATAGTAGGTGATCGCCGCAATGTTTTGCCCGGCCTGGGCGGCGATATCTCGCGTGGTCGCGTGCAGGCCATACTCGCCAAACTGCGCCAGCGCGGCAGCAATCAGCTGGCTTTTGGCCTGTTCACCTTTGGTTGTTGTTGGGGTCGTATTCATGGCGGTATTAAAAATTAATCAATCGATTGATTAAGATTATGCCTGATTCACGCTAACGTCGAGGGAACGCGGAGGGATATTTTATGCGCCACGTCACAAAAGCTGCTACACTCCGCCCCTTCGCGACATTGTGGTTTTTGTCCTTCCCCTTTTCGTTATATCTCCCTGAAAACTACACCTGTGATGGTCGGGGCGGTTCGGAGTTTTTATGTCTTTTGATTCCCTTGGCCTGAACCCGGAAATTCTGCGTGCCATCGCAGAGCAGGGCTACGTTGAGCCAACCCCCATCCAGCAGCAGGCGATCCCCGCCGTTCTTCAGGGGCGTGACCTGATGGCCAGCGCCCAGACCGGCACCGGTAAAACCGCGGGCTTTACGCTGCCGCTGTTAGAGCTGCTGGTAAAAAACCAGCCGCACGCCAAAGGCCGTCGTCCGGTTCGTGCGCTGATCCTGACCCCAACCCGTGAGCTGGCGGCGCAGATTGGTGAGAACGTGCGTGACTACAGCCGCTATCTCAACATTCGCTCGCTGGTCGTTTTCGGTGGCGTCAGCATTAACCCGCAGATGATGAAGCTGCGCGGCGGCGTGGACGTGCTGGTGGCAACGCCGGGCCGTCTGCTGGATCTCGAACACCAGAACGCGGTGAAGCTCGATCAGATTGAAATTCTGGTGCTGGATGAAGCTGACCGCATGCTGGATATGGGCTTTATCCACGACATCCGTCGCGTGCTGGCCAAGCTGCCTGCGCGTCGTCAGAACCTGCTGTTCTCTGCCACCTTCTCCGACGAGATCAAGGCGCTGGCAGAAAAGCTGCTGCATAACCCGCTGGAAGTGGAAGTGGCGCGTCGCAACACCGCCTCTGAGCAGGTGACGCAGCACGTTCACTTTGTTGATAAAAAGCGTAAGCGGGAGCTGCTCTCCCAGATGATCGGCCAGGGTAACTGGCAGCAGGTGCTGGTCTTTACCCGCACCAAGCACGGTGCGAACCACCTGGCGGAACAGCTCAATAAAGACGGTATCCGCAGTGCCGCCATCCACGGTAACAAGAGCCAGGGTGCGCGTACCCGTGCGCTGGCGGACTTCAAATCTGGCGACATCCGCGTGCTGGTGGCAACCGACATCGCCGCGCGTGGTCTGGACATTGAAGAGCTGCCGCACGTAGTAAACTACGAGCTGCCAAACGTCCCGGAAGATTACGTTCACCGTATCGGTCGTACCGGCCGCGCGGCGGCAACCGGTGAAGCGCTGTCACTGGTCTGCGTCGATGAACACAAGCTGCTGCGCGACATCGAACGTCTGCTGAAGAAAGAGATCCCACGCATCGAAACCCCGGGCTACGAAGTGGATCCATCCATCAAGGCGGAGCCGATTCAGAACGGTCGCCAGGGTGGCGGTCGTGGTCAGGGCGGCGGTGGTCGCGGTCAGCAGCCGCGTCGTGCTGAAGGCGGCGCGCCGAAATCATCCGGCAAGCCCCCGCGTCGCAACAACGACAGCAAACCGGCCGGCGAAAGTCCGTGGCGCAGCGGCGAAGGGAAACCGGCAGGGGAAGGGCAGCGTCGACGCCGCCCGCGTAAACCTGCTAACCCGCAGTAATCTGGAAGCCCGGTCGTAAAGCCGGGCTTTTCTTTTTGCGGCAGCGAAGAGAAAGTGCCACAATAGTGGCTGTTTATACAGTATTTCAGGTTTTTCGATGGCTTTAACCGCGGCGCTGAAAGCGCAAATTGGCGCATGGTACAAGGCGCTACAACAGCAGATCCCCGACTTTATCCCCCGAGCGCCGCAGCGGCAGATGATTGCTGACGTGGCAAAAACGCTTGCCGGGGACGACGGGCGACATCTGGCGATTGAAGCGCCGACCGGCGTCGGGAAAACCCTGTCATATCTCATTCCCGGTATTGCCATCGCGCGAGAAGAGGACAAAACGCTGGTGGTCAGCACCGCCAACGTGGCCCTGCAGGATCAGATTTTCAGCAAAGATTTGCCGCTGCTGCGCAAAATCATCCCCGACCTGCGCTTTACCGCCGCCTTTGGGCGCGGGCGCTACGTGTGCCCACGTAACCTGGCGGCGCTCGCCAGCAGCGAGCCGAATCAACAGGATCTGCTCGCGTTTCTTGATGACGAGCTGACGCCGAACAATAAGGCCGAGCAGGAGCAGTGTGCAAAACTCAAAGCCGAACTCGACGGCTATAAGTGGGACGGCCTTCGGGATCACACCAGCCAGGCCATCAGCGACGACTTATGGCGCAGGCTCAGCACTGACAAAGCCAGCTGTCTGAACCGCAACTGCCACTACTACCGCGAGTGCCCGTTCTTTGTCGCCCGGCGCGAAATTCAGGAGGCGGAGGTGGTTGTCGCCAACCACGCGCTGGTGATGGCCGCGCTGGAGAGTGAGGCGGTGCTACCGGAGCCCAAAAATCTGCTGCTGGTGCTCGACGAAGGCCATCATCTGCCCGACGTGGCTCGGGACGCGCTGGAGATGAGCGCCGAGATCACCGCGCCCTGGTTCCGCCTGCAGCTGGATCTGTTCTGCAAGCTGGTGGCAACCTGCATGGAGCAGTTCCGCCCGAAAACCACGCCGCCGCTGGCGGTGCCGGAACGGCTAAGCGAGCATTGTGAAGAGGTTTACGGCCTGATCTCCTCGCTCAATAACATCCTCAACCTTTATCTTCCCGCAGCCCAGGAGGCGGAACATCGCTTTGCGATGGGCGAACTGCCAGAAGAGGTGATGGAAATTTGTCAGCAGCTGGCAAAGCACCTTGAAAAGCTGCGCGGGCTGGCGGAGATGTTCTTAAACGATCTGAGCGAGAAAACCGGCACGCATGACGTGGTGCGTCTGCACCGTATTCTGCTACAGATGAACCGCGCGCTGGGCATGTTCGAAGCGCAGAGCAAACTCTGGCGGCTGGCCTCAATGGCGCAGGCATCAGGCGCGCCGGTCACCAAATGGGCCACCCGCGACGTGCGGGACGGGCAGGTGCATCTCTACTTCCACTGCGTGGGCATCCGCGTGGCCGATCAGCTGGAAAAGCTGATCTGGCGCAGCGTGCCGCACGTGGTGGTGACCTCTGCCACGCTGCGTTCTCTGAACAGTTTTTCTCGTTTGCAGGAGATGAGCGGGCTTAAAGAAAAAGCGGGTGACCGCTTTGTGGCGCTGGACTCGCCGTTTAACCACTGCGAGCAGGGCAAGCTGGTCATTCCGCGCATGACGTTTGAGCCGCTGATCGACAACGAAGAACAGCACATTGCGGAAATGGCGGCCTATTTCCGCGAACAGGTCGAGAGTAAAAAATACCCTGGCATGCTGGTGTTATTTGCCAGTGGACGCGCCATGCAGCGTTTTCTGGAACACGTCACCGATCTGCGTTTACTCCTGCTGGTGCAGGGTGACCAGCCGCGTTACAGGCTGGTGGAAACCCACCGTAAACGCATTGATAACGGCGAGCGTAGCGTGCTGGTGGGATTGCAGTCTTTCGCGGAAGGTCTTGACCTGAAAGGCGACTACCTGACGCAGGTCCACATTCATAAAATTGCCTTCCCCCCCATCGACAGCCCGGTGGTGATCACCGAGGGCGAATGGCTGAAAAGCCTTAACCGCTATCCGTTTGAGGTGCAGAGTTTGCCTGCGGCATCGTTTAACCTGATTCAGCAGGTGGGGCGTTTGATTCGAAGCCACGGCTGCTGGGGCGAAGTGGTGATCTACGATAAACGTCTGCTGACCAAAAATTATGGACAGCGGCTGCTCAACGCGCTTCCGGTCTTCCCGATTGAACAGCCGTCGGTACCGGAGATAAAAAAACGCCCGGCAAAACAGGCTGCCGGGCGTCGAAAAAGCATCCGTGCTAAGGGGCGCGGTCCTACTGGTAAGTGAAGGTCACCTGAACGACGCTGCTGAACGTGCCTGCGGTAACAGGCATAGCGGTGGCGTAATAGCGTGCGGCCAGCGGGAAGGTAGCGGTATGGTCGTTCTGGTCAATCAGCGCGTTAAAGCTGGCCTGCGGTGCGATGAGTATATGGTCCTGGCTGTCCGCCAGCTCCAGCGCCAGCCCCTTCGCGCTGCCCGTGTTGGCAAACTTGGTTGGGTGGGTAGCATCCGCCTGACCGTAAAAGAAGGCGGTCGCCAGGGCGAGGGATTTAGGACAATGTGTCACCTTCAGGCTGAAGGTTTTCCACGCGCCGGTATCCCCCACGTCGTGGAATTCACTGGAAGCCGCCTGGCCTAAATCAACGGTTAAATCCTTGCTGGCGCTGTCCACGAGGCAGGTGTTGGCATAAATGTTACCGACCATTTGCAGCTGAATATCGTCAGCCCGGGCCAGACAGGTGAGCGTGCTGGCCAGCGCGGCCAGCACAAAGAGACGTTTCTTCATTTTCATCACTTATAGGCCAGAGTAATGGTGGCGACGGCGTTCGCCGGGCCAGGGGTGACTTCATCTGCCACCTGCAAATAGTTCAGCTTGACCGGGATATCCATCGTCTGGTTGGCATAGGCCAGGGTTTCAGTTTGGGTGTAGGTATCGAACGTTGCCAGCTCGTTGTCGATCGCCATTTCAATCCCGACACCCGTTGCCATGCCATCCTCCGGCGTGAGCTTAAGCACCCCCTGATAACCGGGTACGTAGCCGTCGCTGCTGGTGACCTTAAATTCAGGCTGAACGGTGGAGTTACAGTTCACCGTGATGTTGAACTCCTTCGCGGGCATCGCCAGCGTGCCGACCATGTTGAAATCGCTGACCGGGAAATCGCCCATGTTGACGGTCAGGCTTTTTGGCAGTACGGAGCAGGTGACGTTTTCAAGGTTTACGTTACCGGCATAGCTAACATTGTTGGGTGAACCGATGCCTTCGTGACCAAAAACGCCAATGCCAAAAACGGTCTGGCTTTGATTTAGCGTACCGGATTCTACCGCGGTATCCGTTTTTACCAGCTCCAGCGTGACGTTAAAATCGAACGTCTGGTTGCCGTCAGTTGAGACATAGCCAATAGGCGTGCCGCGGGAGTCGCAGGTGACCCCGCCCGCACCGCTGATGCGCTGACCTTTGTCATTCATCAGCGCAATACCAACCCCCTTCACGCCGGATTCATAGACCCCGGAAAGGCCGGGAATTTCCGTGCCGTAGCCGTAGTAGCAGGAGACGATCTCCAGACCCTTATCTGCAGCATTATCACAGTGGCCCGCGACGTGTACCGTCTGTTCGGTGCCGGGGATGGTCGCGCCGACGGGAAGCGTGGTGGAGACGGAAACCGTGGACAGGTTAATGGTCTTTGGCATATCCGGCGACGTACAGGTGGCTTTTGCATGCGGCATAAACAGCGATGCGGTTGCCAGTATGAGTAAGAAAAAGCATTGTTTTACAAGCTGCATAGGTGAACCTGCTCGGTTGATTACTGACACTGCGCGGCAGCGTTAATAATGTCTGTTTTCTCTTTTTCATCCGTGAGCGTGTATTCCGCAACGCAGTGGTCGCTGGCTTCCTGTCCCCATGAGACGGAGAGCTTGCCGCGATCGGGCATTCCGGAAAGATAGGTTTGGCCATCAGTGCCGACGATAAATTCGCTGTCCTTATCCTCGGTGGTGACCGTTGCGCCGAAGGGCAGCGGCTTCCCGTTGTGCGTCAGCGTCATCAGGACGCGATGACCCACGCGGGTATTGAAGCTTGCCCGCACCACCGCACCGCGGGTTGGCGTGACGATCTGCGAAGCGTGCGTCACGTCAGCCTCGTCAGGCAGCGTTTCGGTATCCAGCGAAATCGTGTTGTGGCGATAGGCGGTAACAAACGGCACCACGGTATAGCCGCGGAAGTCAGTTTCCACGCCCGTCTGGTTGGCGATGTGCGTGCCGCTGGCTCCGGGCGCTTTCACCAGCGCGATGGTCTCGCCCAGCGGCTGGCTCAGCGTCAGGCCGTTAGCGTGGGCTATCATGCCCCCCTGCAGACCGACGTTGGTGGTCCGCTGGTATTTGTCCTGGCTGAAACCGCCACTCACTTCCCCGTAGGTGGCTTTATAATCGGCGTTCAGACTGGTAGAGGTACCGTTCTCTGATGAGTCATAGCCTTCCTGCACGTTCCAGTTAAGGTTGTTCTCCTCCAGCGCCGTCCCGTTCAGGCCCAGCGTGTGCGTGGTGCCGTCTTTATTGTTATTCATGTTGTAGGAGGCCCAGGTGTTGCTCATCCAGCGATCCAGCGGTACCGACACGCTCAGCGCGAACAGGTTATCGTTACTGACCGAATCGCCTTCGTCATCACGGCTGTTGGTGTTTTTGTTGAGGCTATAGCTCATGCTGTAGGTGATTCCCTTCCAGCTGTTGTTATAGCTGACGCTCATCGAGGTCATATCCTGACCCTGGTTCCAGTAGGTCTCTTTGACCAGGCTCAGCGTAAACGATCCCCAGCCTTCGCCGAGGGTTTGATCGATGGTGGCCTCGGTACGCGCGCGGCGCTGCTGCGGTGCTGACCAGTCATCGGCGCGGGTATAGGACTCCATGGTGTCTTCGAGGGTGTAAAACCCTTTACTGTTGTAGCGATAGCCAGCCAGAGCGAAGTTTGTGCCCGTACCCGCGAAATCTTTGCTGTAGCGCAGACGCCAGGATTGCCCCTTGCTGGCCTGCTGTTTTTTGAGCAGCGCTTTGGCGCGCGTCACGTCGACAGAAAACGCGCCAAGATCGCCAAAGTTTTTACCGGTGCCCAGCGCCTGTGACTGATAATGGCTGCTTTGCTGCACGCCACCGTAGGCGGTGAATCCGTACGGCAGGCCATAAATGACACTCCCCTGAGCGAAGGGCGTTTTTTCCACGTCTTTGTCATAAGAGCGGTAGCGCCCGGCAGTGACGCTGTATTTCAGATGCTTTTCGCGCTGGAGGACCGGTACGGAGGCGTAGGGCACCACAAAGTGACGTTCGCTGCCGTCCGTCTCTTTCACGGTGACCTGGAGATCGCCGCTGCTGCCGGTGGGATACAGGTCATTAATTTCAAATGCACCCGGCGCAACGGTATTTTGATAAATCACGTAGCCGTTCTGACGTACCACCACCAGCGCATTACTGTGGGCCGTGCCGCGGATGATCGGGGCATAGCCTTTTTCGCTGTCCGGCAGCATATCGTTGTCGGAGTTCAGCTGCGCGCCGGTATATGGAACGCTGTCAAATACGTCTGCCGGGGAGCTGCTTTGGCCTACGGTCAGGTCGCTTTTTAACGCCACGATATCGCGCTGGGCATAGGTGTAGACCGAGTTAAAGGATTGCTCTTCTTCGTGACCGCTGGTGCTGCGACTCCAGGTGGAGTAGTTGCGCAGGCGCCACGCGCCGACGTTCAGGCCCGGACGCAGGTTAACGTACTGGCTGCTGTTGTCCTGCATGCCCTGCTGACGGGCGTGGCTCTGGCTGGCGCTGGCGCTGTAGTTGAGGATGCCCGCCGTGATCCCCTCATCAAATTCTGTTGGGTCAATATAGCCACGGGGAACCTGACCGAGCGCGGACTGCGGAATGCTCAACAGAAGCTGCTGGTTGCTGACGCGAAATGTCGCCGTCGCCGCCGGTATGGCGTGCAAATCCGCGCATGCGCCCTTCACGGCAAGCTGAGGATAGTCGTCAGTTTTAATACCCAGGCTTTTTAAATCGGACAGAGTAAAGCAGGGCTGAAGGGAATTTTCTCCATTATCCTGCTTTTGCAATATAAAGGTCACGTCGCGGGTATCAATTTTATTATTATTGATAAAGATCGTGACCTGATATTTCCCTGGCGCCTGTCCCGGGCCTTTTTCATAAATGGAGAGATCGGTTTTTCCCTGCTGTGGATTATCCACATCCAACAATGCTGGATTAAAATAATCATCCGCCCGCGTTTGCTGCGAAAAACCCACGGCCGCTAACCCGCATAGCAGGGTCAGCAGCGTAAGCATCCGATAAACGGAAGGCAATTGCCTTCTTGGGGTTGAAGAATAGGTAATCATAAGGTGCGTTATTGGGTACGGTATTAATGCACGGATGCAGAGAGCGTTTTGCTGATGCTGCCGTAATCAGTAATAATTGACCAGGACACGGTTGAACCGCCGGTATGTGCAGGCAACGCAAAATGGGTTTCGGTTTTTGGTACGGCCCAGGTCGCTTTATCGACCTTATGACCGTTAAGGGTGACCGACTGGAAATTCATATAAAACGGCGTCGGGTTGTTAACCACTAAATCATTGCCCTCGCGGTGCCACTCAAGCTGATCCGCGACCGCTTCCGGTTTACCCTTGACGGAGGCCGGGCGGTACATCAGCTTAATGCGCGTGTTAACCGCAATTTGCAGGGTATTGACCCCAGCCACCTTTTTTGAGGAGGGGATGGCTTTTATATTCAGCCAAAACATCGACTCGCGATCTTCAGGCAAATTTCCGCCGGTACGTACGACGCGCAGAACGTTTTCCTGCTTCGCATCAAGACGAAACAGTGGCGGCGTAATCAGAAAGGGAGCTTTGGCCAGGTCTTTACCGCCAGAATCCGCCCAGGATTGCACCAGATAATCCGTTGCATCTGGGTTTGAAATACCGATAGAGGATTCCTTTTTGCCTCCCTGGTAGACCAGGCGCGTGCCGTTAATAATAACGCCTGCATGTGCCGTTGCAGCTACCAGTAAAAGGGTGCTGAGTAAATAACCGTGACGCATAGTTTTTTCTCAAAATAAGGCGGGACTATCTCTTTTTTGCAAAAGGAAATAGTCCCTGGTGAGCAATATCAGTTATAAATAACCGTGAATGTTGAAACAGAGTTTGCCGGACCCGCGGTAATAGTCGCACCGGTTTGAATATATCGCGCGGCAAACTGCAGATCGTATACTGCGGTGCCGGAGGCCAGCGGATACTCTTTTGACGGAGTATATAAACTGACGGGCTGTTCAGAAGAGTCGATCAGCTGAATGGCTACGCCGGTTGCGGCATCTGCATCGGGGGTTAACGCCAGGGTGCTGTTGTTATTGGCATCCGGGGTTCCACCGAAGTTGATTGCCGCCGCCGTAACGGTTTCCGGGCAGTTTTTTAACTCAATATCAAACTTCGTGGCGGTGCTGGTGGAGCCGGCACCGGTAAAGACCGTCTTGGAGACTTTGCCTAATGTCACGTTCAACGGGTTACTTAAACCATTCACAACCTGACAGGCGGAATCGATGATTTCGCCCGTAAAGTTGATCTGTCCTTCACCGTCTGTTGCTGCAAAAGCGGATGCCGAGCAGCCAATCACCGACGCGATAAAAAGACCTAACGCAATCTTGTTCATAATAGTTCCTGGTGTGTGGGTAAAAACGTGCCTAAGGTTTTTGCCCGTTGTCCTCAATGATTTCCGTTCGTTATTTAATCAAAGAATGGATGGATAAGAATCTTCTATAGGCATCACAAATAATTGAATCAGTGCTTGCATAATTTTTTTCTTCGGTAAAACAGATGGCTCTGGCGGTGGGGATAAAAAGCTACCGGGCAGGTTTCATCGGGGATATAGTGTTAACAAGGTGACGTTTTCAGGAGAGATACCGTGGATTATCGTAAAATTATCAAAGAGGTAGGGCGTGGAAAAAACCATGCCCGCGACCTGGATCATGAGACAGCGCGTGCGCTTTACACCCGTATGCTCAACGGTGAGGTTCCCGATCTCGAACTCGGCGGCATTCTTATCGCCCTGCGCATTAAAGGAGAAGGTGAAGCGGAGATGCGCGGCTTTTATGAGGCGATGCAGGCGCAAACGCTGCGTCTGACGCCACCTGTGGCAAAACCGATGCCGATCGTCATTCCCAGCTATAACGGCGCGCGCAAGCAGGCCAACCTGACGCCGCTGCTGGCTATTCTGTTACATAAGCTGGGTTTTCCGGTGGTGGTGCATGGGGTGAGTGAAGATCCGACCCGCGTGCTGACAGAAACGATTTTTGAACTGCTGGGGATCGAACCCACTCTCCACGCCGGGCAGGCGCAGGCGAAGCTCGATAGCCATCAGCCGGTCTATATTCCCGTTAAGGCGCTCTGCCCGCCGCTGGAAAAGCAGCTCGCAATGCGCTGGCGAATGGGCGTGCGTAACAGCGCGCATACGCTGGCGAAGCTGGCCACGCCGTTTGCCGAAAATGCCGCGCTGCGCCTTTCCAGCGTTTCGCACCCGGAATACGTGGGGCGCGTGGGGAAATTCTTTGAAGAGATTGGCGGCAACGCGTTGCTGATGCATGGGACGGAAGGCGAGGTGTACGCTAATCCGCAGCGCTGCCCGCAAATAATGCTGATCGACGCGGCTGGGACGCGTATCGCGCTTGAACGTGGGGAAGAGAACAGCGGCGTTATTCTGCCGGAGGCGAAAGATCCCTACATCACCGCGAAGTGGATTGAACAGTGCCTTGCCGGAAATGTGCCGGTGCCGCAGTCCATCAAGTTACAGATGGCCTGCTGCCTGCTGGCGACCGGGGAAGTTGACACGGTCGAGGCTGGCATGAAACGGGTTGAGGCGGCATTTTAGGCAAAAAAAAGCCCGTCCAGTGGCGGACGGGCAAGCAAGGGTAACAAACAACAGGGTCAATGAGGGTTGGAGCAGCTCACCAGAGGGTTTGGTGAGGGTACAGCATTCATTCAGGCGATTATTTGTAGATAACCGCAGTACCGCTCAGCTTGTTGTTGGTGTTAGCGGAGGTGATGGTGTATCCGCTTGCACCGGCAGCAGCCGCTTTCTCAGCCAGTTTGGCTTCCAGACCGTCCAGCGTGGTCGCGCCTTCTGCACTCACCACACCGATTTTATTCATGCTCTGCGCCTGAGTAGATGAAACAGGCTCTACAGCGAATGCGCCAAAAGACAGAGCGGACAGGGCAACAGCAGCAACAGCATATTTGATGGTTTTCATAATTAATCTCTCGCAGGTTATTCTGTTAAGGGGACGATGTTCCGTCGATGTGATAAGTATCACGTTTTTTCTGCAGAGATAAAATCGAAGAGAATTGACGTGGTTAATCAAAAAAATTGAATGACAAATAACTTATTGATTATTAATAAATTCAAATTACGGCTTTACACTTCTTGTTGATACGCTTTACAGAAGAAAGTTGAATGGCACATTTTGCTACGCGGTTCGCTAAAAAGCGTGAGCGTAAAGGTAAGCATTCGGGCGGTTAACTTAGGTAAAGGAAAGTCAGCGTAACTGGCTGTCTTTCGATCCTCTGCGATTATATCCCGAATGTGAAGCGTTTTTTGAATCTTTATCCTGCTGGCAGGTTATACATAACCTTACCCCGGGAATGGCTTTTTGCCGCGCCTCAGGAATGGGCTCTCCGCACTCTTCGCATTCCGTTAAACTTTCGCCGCGCGGAATTTCGCCGCGAGCGCGCGCAACTGCATCTTCAATCGTACTGTTGATCTGTTCGTTCACGGCATCATCATTTGCCCAACCGGAAGCCATCTTGCCCTCCTGATATCGGTTTAAGCCATAGCGTTAATATGGGGTTAAAAAATGCACAATCAAGGTGAGAGGGGAGACAAACTGCATCTGGCAGGCAGATGCAGTCGGGTGAAAGGAAACACGTTATTTATAGATAGTCGCTGTGCCGTACATATGGTTATCTCCACCTGCGGAGTTCACCACGAAGCCTTTAGCGCCTTCCTGGCGAGCTTTTTCAGCCAGTTTATCCTGAAGATCGTCAAGGTTGCTTGCGCGGCTTACCGAGACGGTACCTGCCGGGCGCAACTGGCTGGTGTCCGTGCTTTGGGTCAGGGACTGAACGGCCATAGCGGAGAAAGAGGCGCTCGCCAGGGTACCGGCGAGAAGAGCAAGGGTCAGATACTTTTTCATAATCACATCCTCATGAGGAAACAACAGGTGATTCCCTTTAAGTTTAGAAGCCTGACGAGTGTGATTTAGCGCAAATATTTGATGATGATCTGCTTATTTTTTGAACGATAAAAGCTGACAATCCGCTGACAGATCATAGACATAAAGGTGTTTGATTTATGGCGGTTTTTTAAGGGTTGCAGAGAAAGATTTACCGTAGAGCCAGCACAAGGTATCTTACGCCGCTGTTTAAAGGAGAATGCCATGACTTCCCAAAAGCCGGGATTGCACCCACGAAATCGCCATCGCAGCCGCTACGACATGAACGCACTGTGCCAGAGTTGTCCGGCGCTGCAGGACTATATTGTCGAGACCCCCGCGGGTGAACCGTCGGTTAACTTTGCCGATCCGCTGGCGGTGAAAACCCTGAACAAGGCGCTGCTGGCGCATTTTTACGGTGTGGCGCACTGGGATATCCCGGAAGGCTTTCTCTGTCCTCCTGTTCCGGGCCGTGCTGATTACGTTCATCACCTTGCCGATCTTCTCGCCGACGATCGTGACGGCGCGATCCCCCAGCAGGCTTCCGTCCTGGATATTGGTACCGGGGCAAACCTGATTTACCCCCTGATTGGCGTGCATGAGTACCACTGGCGCTTTACCGGGAGCGAAATCGGTGCCGAGGCGTTTGCCAGCGCGCAGGCGATAATCAGCGCTAACGCTGGCCTGAGTCGTTCCATTCGTTTGCGTCGCCAGAAGGAGGCGACGTCAATCTTCAATGGCATCATCCACAAAAACGAAAGCTATGACGCCACGATGTGTAATCCGCCATTCCATGATTCGGCGGCAGCGGCCCGTGCAGGCAGCGAGCGCAAACGCCGCAACCTGGGTCAGGCCGAAGATGCCGTGCTGAACTTTGGTGGACAGCAGCAGGAGCTGTGGTGCGAGGGCGGTGAAGTCGCCTTCATCCTGCGGATGATTGCCGAAAGCAAACAGTTTGGTCGCCAGGTGAAATGGTTCACCACGCTGGTTTCCCGCGGAGATAACCTGCCGCCACTCTACCGGGCCCTCACCGAAGCAGGCGCGGTGAAAGTGGTGAAAAAAGAGATGGCGCAGGGCCAGAAGCAGAGCCGCTTTATTGCCTGGTCGTTTATGGATGACAACAAACGCCGCAAATAAGGTGTCCCGCAGGCCGGGTCAGGCGAAGCCCGCCACCCGGCAACACGGCTACAATGTCGGCTCCTGCGGAGGTGGCATTGATGCCGGTGAAGGCAACACCTGATACGTCTGCACCGGCATCCGCACGTTTGCCAGATCAAAGTGTTTTTTCACCATGCTGTCGAGCGCAAAGCGCACCGTCCACTGCTTCAGCGGCTGGGTGGTGAACGACACGCGAAGCGTAAATGCCGTATTCGTCAGCCCGACGATCCCGGCAAATGACGGCTCGCCAATTACCAGGCCGCGAATATCCTCCATCTGCATTAACTCTTCAACGGCGTCCCGCAGCGCCTGCTTCGCTTTGTCCGCATCCTCATGACGATCCACATCGTAGTTCGCCACAACGGAGCCAATGCCGCGCACAAAGTTGGCGAAGGTGGTGATCGATGACCACGGAATAATGTGGTATGCCCCGGTATCCTGACGCACGCCCACCGAACGAATCGACATCCGCTCGACCGTGCCGGTCAGCGGCCCGATGGTTACCAGATCGCCGGTGTTCATTCCGTTCTCAAACTGGATAAAAATGCCGGTAATAATATCCTTCACCAGCGTTTGTGACCCGAAGGAGATCGCCAGTCCCAGCGCACCGGCACCTGCCAGCAGCGGAGCGATGTTTACGCCGATTTCCGACAGCACAATCATGATGGTGATGGTACTGATGATCACCGCCAGCGCATTGCGGAAAAGGGTCAACAGCGTGCGCGCACGGGCGCTGGGGAGCGGTCTGCCGTGAATATCGGACACCAGACGGTTCTCGATAAGGCTCGCCAGCAGCGTCCACCCAACGGCGGAGAAAAACAGAATCAGTGCGATACGAATTAAAATATCAACGGTCTTCTCACCTGCGCCGTTATGCAGCCAGTTCCAGAAATCAAACAGGTTCCACGCATTCAGCAGCAGCATAATCGCCACGCAGACGGTCAGAATGCGCGCCACTTTGAGGGAGACTGACATCCAGCCGTTCACGCGTTTTTGCAGTTCCGGATAATTACGCTGTACGTGCGGGGACAGGGTGATGGTTTTCGAAATCCAGCGCGACAACAGCCCCGACACAAATGCCGCGATGCCGATAATCGCCAGGCTTTTGAACGTCGCCCCCATCATAAATTTGAGGCTATTACCCGGGTCGAACAGTGAGAAGAAGCACAGCACGATGAAATAAGCGCTTGCCAGCCAGTGCCACACCAGCGCGAAGGCGCGAATGAAGAGGCTAAAGAACGACAAAGAACGATCGGCCAGATGCAGCAGACTCTCCGTGATCGCCTTTTTATTGTGGAAGATGAGGTACAGCGACCAGACGGTAATACAGAGCATGATTAACACGTTCGCCAGCGCGCCAAACTGCACGTTCACCTGGTTGGAGATGATCGGCACCGCAACCAGCAGGCCGTAGCCAATCAGGCCGCTGAGCACGCTGAGCCGCACGGCCCAGTATTTCGCGCTGTCATCACTGATATTAAACGGGCGGAGTTCAGGCACGCGCGGGCAAAAGATGACGCGCAGTACCGCTTTAAAAAATTCGATGAGCGCAAACGCGTTCAGAAAGAGCGCCTGCTGGAAGGCAATGGTTTTGTTGCCCGTATTGAGACGGTCCGCCAGCACCTGACCTACAAACAGCGTCAACGCCAGCAGCAGTAAATCAATAATAAAGGCTCCGGCGATCATGGCGGGGAGGTGCAGCCAGCTGTTTTTATGCTGGTTCTTTTTTCGGCCCCAGTAGCCCATCTTGCGGTAAAGCGGCCAGGCACAGAGGCGTACCAGCCAGTAAAAAAGAAATACCGCGCCCGCCAGCATCAAAAACTGGGTGGCGGCGGCGCTAAAGGTTTGCGGGTTAAATGCCTTATGGGGCGATCCCATCAGGTTGCGAAAGAGCTGGGCAAAGCGTGTGGAGAGCGCTTCACCAAAGCGTCGGCTCACGTCGGTGACGTTTTCCAGCACGGTTTTTTGTTCCTCTACCTGCGGCGGGGTGAGGGTAGGAACGGTCTCCTTTGGCGGCGTGGCGGCGGCTTTACGCAGCTGATCGATTAACTCTTTTCGGGAGGCATCGTTTTCAAGCACGTCGGCAAGTGCGCCGTAAGCCGCTTTTTTTTGTTCAACATCCGGTTCCGGGGGCGGCGTACTTTGCTGGGACGCGGTCATTCCGGTGGTCACGCCGGGGATCGCCACGGCGAGGGATGGCGCACTAAACAGGCTTATCAACAGCAGCAGGAACCACGGCACGGCGTCCTCCGACAAAATATCGTGCAAAATGATAAGTATAGAGGGCGCGGGGAGGAGGGGAGTTTTTGGGAACAATCTGGCGTAAAAAAGCCGGGCAAGCCCGGCTCAGCGTGAAGCGTAAGATCAGGAGACGTGCTGCAGGAACTCCTGCAAACGCTGGCTCGGCGGATTAGCAATCAGTTCCTGCGGGTTACCGTCTTCCGCGATACGACCTTTATCGATAAAGATCAGGCGGGACGCGACTTTCTCCGCAAAGCCGATTTCGTGGGTCACGATAACCATCGTCATCCCTTCCTCTGCCAGGTCCTGCATGACTTTCAGCACTTCGTGGCGCAGCTCCGGGTCGAGTGCGGACGTTGGCTCATCAAACAGCATCATCTTCGGCTTCACTGCCAGCGCGCGGGCAATCGCGACGCGCTGCTGTTGACCACCGGAGAGCTCGGAAGGGTAGTGGTGCGCACGTTCTGCCAGACCCACTTTTGCCAGCAGATCTTTTGCCAGCGCTTCCGCCGCCGCTTTGCTGGCACCGCGCACGCGCAGCGGGCCGAACATCACGTTTTCCAGCGCCGTCAGGTGCGGGAACAGGTAGAACTGCTGGAACACCATGCCCGCTTCCTGGCGAATCAGGCGCTCGTCCACTTTCGGGTCATTGACCTTCAGACCGTCGACAATCAGATCGCCGCTGGTGACCTCTTCCAGTTTGTTGATACAGCGCAGCAGAGTGGATTTACCGGAACCGGACGGTCCGATAATGACCACCACTTCACCCTGCGTAATATTCAGATCAATATTGTGCAGCACCTGGGTTGGGCCAAAGTGCTTGGAAACGTTTTTAAATTCAATCACAGGATTTTCATCCTTCTTTCAAGACGACGCAGAACGAAGCTCAGAACCAGAGTAATGATCAGGTAGACAACGGCTACCGCACTCCAGATTTCCAGCGCGCGGAAGTTGCCAGCAATGATCTCCTGCCCCTGACGGGTCAGCTCAGCCACGCCGATAACGATGAACAGCGACGTATCTTTAATACTGATGATCCACTGGTTACCCAGCGGTGGCAGCATGCGACGCAGCGCCAGCGGAAGAATGACGTGGCGGATCGTTTCGCGACGCGAAAGGCCCAGCGCCAGACCCGCTTCACTGAAACCTTTATGAATCGACAGCACCGCACCGCGGGTGATTTCCGCAATGTAGGCGCCCGAGTTGATCATAATGGTCACGACGGCTGCGCTGAACGGATCGATACGCAGGTCGGTGAAGGCCATTGGCAGGGCGAAGTAGATGAACATGACCTGCACGACAATCGGGGTGCCGCGGATCACTTCGATGAAAACCAGTGCGATGTGGTTTGCAATCCAGCCGCCGTAGGTGCGGGCGAAACCGGCGACAAGACCGATAATCAACCCGCCCACCAGACCCAGGACCGAAATCCACAGGGTCATTTTAGCGCCTTCAAGCAAGAGTGGAATGGCAGGCCAGATGGCGCTCCAGTCAAACTGCATGATGTATTCCTGTATACCGTGGTGAAAAACGAAAAATGTAGGCCCGGTAAACGTCAGCGCCACCGGGCGTTACAAACCTGATTTCAGGTGAAATTATTTAGGCTCAGTACCGAACCATTTTTTGTAGATTTCGTTATACGTGCCGTTCTCTTTCAGCGTTTTCAGCGCGCCGTTCACTTTCGTACGCAGATCGTCGCTGCCTTTCGGGAATGCGATACCGTACTGCTGTGCTTCCAGAGAGTCGCCTACCGCTTTGAACTTGCCGTTACCTGCGGTTTTGATGAAGTACAGGATGTTCGGTGTGTCGTGCAGAACAGCGTCAGCACGGTTGGTGCCGAGTTCCATGTACGCGTTGTCGATGTTCGGGAACTGACGCAGGTCTTTGGTTTTAATGTTCGCTTTTGCGTAATCCACGGAACCGGTACCGCCCTTCACTGCGACAACTTTACCGTCGAGGTCTTTCACGCTTTTGACGTCATTGTTATCGGCTTTGACCATGACCAGCAGACCACTTTTGTAGTAACCGTCAGAGAAGTCGATCGCTTTTTTACGCTCTTCGGTGATGGTGATACCCGCCAGGGCCAGATCAACGTTTTTGGTTTGCAGTGCCGGGATGATGCCGCTGAAGTCCATTGGCTTCAGGGTGTAATCCAGTTTGAGTTCTTTTGCGATAGCGGCCCACAAATCAACATCGAAACCAACGTATTTATCACCCTGTTTGAATTCAAACGGAACGAACGCCGTGTCGGTCGCCACAACCAGTTTGTCGGCAGCCTGAGAGGACACCGCAAAAGCCAGGGTAAGTGCAGCCAGTGAAACTTTTAATACAGACTTCATAGCATTTCCTTTTATATCCACGGGGCGATCCCCTGAGAGAACGACAGGCACAATGAAAAAATCGTGCCAACTTTACAAGCTGTTGTTTTGCAAAGGGGATGGAGTCATGCATTGCACAAAAAACGGGGCAATGATGTTGTGTTGCACCATGATGGAGCACCATTTTGGTGCGCGTCGTTTGGCTCAACTGACGGGGAGATATTTAGCGTAAATTCTGACGAAAAAACAATCTTCCATTAACGGTTGTGTGAGGTGATTATTACAATTTCTTCACTTTTGCACCGTATCAGGCCAAAAGTGTGCACCATAGATGTGCAAAACCCTCACCGGAAGGCGAGGGTTCGATAGAAAAATCGTATGGATTACTCGATGTTAGATTCGATAAACCACAGGAACTGATCCAGATCGCGGGAGGCGGCGGTGAAGATATCTGCCGTATCCTCATCTTTGGCTTCGCTAATCGCTTTGCGCACGTCATTGGCCACAATCGCGTAACGGTCTGCCAGCTCTTTCAGGTGATCCTGCACGGTATGGATATCCAGCGGGTAGCTTTTCAGTGGCGTTTTACTGTTAATCACCTGCGTGGTACCCAGCGCAACACCACCCAACTGTACGGCACGTTCAGCCATCGTATCGAGGTGTGTCACCAGTGCTGTGCGGAAGCCATCCAGCATTTCATGAACGGCAATAAAGTTTGCACCGCGCATATTCCAGTGGGCCTGTTTGGTGATCAGCGAAAGATCGATGAACTGGATCACCTGGCGATTCAGCAACTCAATGGTCGCTTTTTTGTCGCTATCCGATACATCGTTACGGGTATAAAGCAGATTAGACGCTTTCGTTTTCACCAGTTTAGCGGTACTCATAATCTCATATCCTCTTGATGTTAATGTCCCAGGTAATTACGGAACTAAGTATAGCACCGGATTTTTTCTCTGCGGTCTGGCTGTGCCTATCGGTTTAATAGCAAGAAGGAGGTTGATAATATAATTTACTGATATAAATAGATTATTTCAGAATTGATACAGATCAATCTTAATTGAGGACAGAGAAAACAGGCCTGGCAGGATATTTCGATAATATGACAAAGTATGTAAGAAATTATAACGCCTGACGATCTGGCCTTTATTCTGCATGGCCAGAAAGCCATGCAGAATATATGGCATCAGTTGATGTCGATTTTCTCAACTTTGGGTTCCGGGCGCATGGTGAGCGTTGACCCCATTGAGGCTGCAATAATAGAGCAGAGTGCCAGCGTCTGGGTAAACGTCAGCGTTTCGCCAAGGAATACCATTCCGGAGATTGCCGCCAGGGCAGGCTCCATGCTCATCAGGGTGCCAAAAATGCGTGTCGGCAGACGCGTCAGGGCGATCATCTCCAGAGAATAGGGGAGCGCCGTTGAGAGCACTGCGACCGCCAGCCCAATGGGCATAACTGACCATTGCCAGATAGACGCCGTGGCCTGCGCCATACCGATCGGCACAAAAACGATAGCCGCAATCACGGAACCCAGGGCGACCGTTGCCGGGCCATGTTCTTCGCCAGCGCGCTGCCCGGTGAGGATATAAACGGCCCAGCAGGCACCGGCTCCGAGAGCCAGCGCGGCACCCGTAAGATCAATCTCAGTGACATTCTGGCCGAGCGGCAACAGGAACCATAAGCCCAGCACCGCTAATACGACCCAGATAAAATCCACCGGACGACGGGAAGAGAAAAGTGCCACCGCCAGCGGACCGGTAAACTCCAGCGCGACGGCGATCCCGAGGGGGATGGTCTGGATGGAGAGGTAGAACATATAGTTCATCGCCCCAAGGGACAGACCATAAAACAGCAGGGGGAGACGTTGCTCTTTTTTGAAGCGCAGACGCCAGGGTTTGAAAATGGCAACCAGTATCGCCGTGCCCAGCACGATACGCAGGGCCGTCACCCCGGGTGCCCCTACCAGTGGAAAGAGCGATTTTGCCAGTGAGGCACCGCTTTGAATGGACAACATGGCAATGAGTATGACTGCTACCGGCAACCAGACCGACGACGTGCGGGATAACCCAGGCATCCTTTCTCCTGTCAGCTTCTGTCAAATGAAGTAAAGGTTGCAGTGTAAAGGAAATATACAGCGACGGTTGAGACTCTGTTGAAAAAAAAGCCCCATGAAATCCGTAAAATGGTTAACTACTGCTGGATTAATCATCTTAAAGATTAGGAATAATCTGGATGAATGTAACAGCACAGACGCGCAATATGGGCGTTTTGTAGGAAAAATCGCATGTGATTTGAAAGAGTTAGCTGAGGTTGGAAACGTTCTGTTACAGGAAAGACCTCGTTAGACATCACGAATCACAAAGAGTTTCGCAAAATTTTTTGATATATTTAAAACTTACGGACTTACTTGAAGCACATTTGAGGTGGTTATGAAAAAAATTGCATGTCTTTCAGCACTGGCCGCTGTACTGGCTGTTTCCGCAGGTACCGCTGTAGCGGCTACTTCTACTGTAACCGGTGGTTACGCTCAGAGCGATATGCAGGGCGTAATGAACAAAACTAACGGTTTCAACCTGAAGTATCGTTACGAGCAGGATAACAACCCGCTGGGCGTGATCGGTTCTTTCACCTACACCGAGAAAGATCGTACTGAAAACGGCGCGTACAACAAAGGCCAGTACTACGGTATCACTGCTGGTCCAGCTTACCGTCTGAATGACTGGGCAAGCATCTACGGTGTTGTAGGTGTTGGCTACGGTAAATTCCAGCAGACCGAAAACCAGGGTCTGAACCGCACTGCAAGCACCAGCGACTACGGCTTCTCCTATGGCGCAGGCCTGCAGTTCAACCCAATCCAGGACGTTGCTCTGGACTTCTCCTATGAGCAGAGCCGTATCCGCAACGTTGACGTTGGCACCTGGATCGCGGGCGTAGGTTACCGCTTCTAATCACTCCGGTGATCGAATAAAAAATCCGCCCAATGTGGCGGATTTTTTTTGTTTGTTCCCTCTCCCCGTGGGAGAGGGTCAGGGTGAGGGCATCAGTCTGACGGCAGAAATCACTTACTCTTAATATCAAAAATATCCGTACCCAGATGGTTATAGTCAACTTTCTGTAACTTGAAGTTGGTAACGTACACTGGGGGCGCTTTCTTGTTGGAGATAAACGGATACGCATTTTTTATCTCTTCGGCTTTAATCCCCGTCCACTGAGAGAAGAACTGCAGGAAATCATTCGCCGAACGGCGCGCTTTAATCACGCGATGCGTTTTATCATCACTCGACAGCACCATAAACGGTACCTGGAAGTTCTGCTGGAACTTGTCGTCATGGGCCAGGTATTGCACTTCTTTGCCACGCTCTTTAAACGCCAGCCCGTGATCCGAGAAATAGACCACAGAGAAACTGTCGCCCGTATTGCGCAACTGATCGTACAGCTTGCTGAGCAGATCGTCGGTTTGCGTCATGGTATAGAGATAACAAGAGGTCTCTTTGGACTGCACGAAATCCGCGTATTTCCCGTCAGTGCGATCGCAGGCCTGCGGGTGTGAGCCCATCAGGTGAAGGACAATCAGCTGAGGCTGGGTGCGTGGTGTGGCAAACACCTGCGCCGTCATTTTCAGCAACGCTTCGTCTTTCGTATTTTTGTCGGCCTCAAAGTCACCGCTCTTCAGGAACTGCACTTCGTCAGCACGCTTCGCGATACTGGCGATGGCCGTATCGTATTCGCCAATTTGCCCCTGATTAGAGAACCACCATGTCTGGAAACCTGCGCGGTTTGCCAGGGTAACAAAGTTATCCTGGTACTGGGGTTTGCCCTCTACCACACGGTTTAGCGTCAGACCCAGCGATTTCTGCGTCGAGCCACTGGCCGCGACATAATCAGTAAACAGGGTGCCATTGACCGAGCTGGCAAACGGCGTGTTATTCCAGTGTCCGCCGAATGCGCCCATTGCGTCGCGACGGGCACTCTCGCCGATCACTACCACGTAGGTATGGTATTTCGGCTTCACCGCCAGCACGTTCCAGGTGTCTTTCTTATTGGAAAGTTCAGCCATGCGGGCCTGCTCGTCGAGCACTTCTCTGTTATTCACGACAACGTCTTTCACGAAGCGGAAAACCGGATAGCCTACGTTAATGAGCCTTAACTTACCGTCCCAGGGAATATTCTGGATGGGGGCGACGAACGCCACGGCAATACTGAATACCAGACAAAGAATTTCGATCTTGCCCCAGGACTTTTTCTCAACTGACTGACGGCGGAGGGCAATAACCCCCAGCGCGAAGATAAAGAGCCCTACCACGTAGCTATACCACGGGAAGATGGTCAGGATCTCCGTCGACTCTTCCATATTGGTCGAGTGCAGCGCGAGCAGGGTATTAAAGTTTGGCGAGCCATAAGCCTGGCCAAACGGGAAATAGAGGGCAGCGACCAGCGAACAGATTCCAATCAGCGTTTTTTGCACGCGCGGAGCGGCCCGCCACAGCACATGCAGAATGCAGGTGAACGCCACCGCATACAGCAGGCTGAAGGGATAGCCGAGTGCAAAGTTAATCAGCAATGACTGCAAAAAATAAAACGCCGTCCACGGGCTTAAGGCCCGGCTACGGGTAACGACAGAATCTATCAGGGTTAAATTCATAGGTCACTATCATGGATAAAAACGCCATGTGCTCACCCTGGCGTCAAGGGTCATAACCTGCCTGACAGTGCGTAGAAAGGGAATGAGGGTCCGCTTCAGCGAGCCGCAAATAGTGCAGGGCTGCAAGAAGATAGTGCGAGCGCAAAATAATAGCAACAGTTGCTCAACAGATGTTTTGCGAAGAGGATTGCAAATCCGTAAAAAAGATCGGGAATAGGGCGGCCGGAAGCCAGTTTACAGCAGGAATGTGACGCAGAGATGAAGCGGCGTACCGCAACGCCGCTTAGTGGGAAGGTTTGTCGTCCTGATGCGGTTTGTTGTTAAACATATCGCACAGCATGTTCAACAGCATCAAGCGCACTTTAAAGGGAGAGTGGGTAAACACGGTCATACACCTCTTGAATTCGTTCATAAGACCTCCTGATTTTTGATCCCTTCGATCCGTGAAGGGTGACTGCATTACATACAGATATAGCACAGGCTATATTGTATAGCTATGGCTATTTCGTTAATTTTTTGTGCTTGCAGAGGGATGGTTTACAATGTGCGCTCTCGATACCGGGCGCTGGAAGCGTCACCCCACTGAGGAAGTACAATGAACCGTCGCGCAGGTAAGCCAACAATCAGAAAAACGACGCAGCTGGTGAATGTTGAAGAACATGTCGAAGGGTTTCGCCAGGTCCGTGAAGCGCACCGTCGTGAACTGATTGATGACTATGTTGAGCTGATTTCCGATCTGATCCGTGAAGTCGGGGAAGCGCGGCAGGTCGATATGGCCGCCAGACTGGGGGTATCACAGCCGACAGTGGCTAAAATGTTAAAACGTCTGGCTTCGGTGGGCTTAATTGAAATGATCCCCTGGCGCGGTGTATTTCTGACGCCGGAAGGGGAGAAGCTTGCGCAGGAGAGCCGCGAGCGTCACCAGTTGGTCGAGAACTTTTTACTGGTACTGGGCGTTAGCCCGGAGATTGCCCGCCGGGATGCGGAAGGAATGGAGCACCACGTAAGTGAAGAGACGCTGGTGAAGTTTCGTGAATTTACCCTTAAATACGGTCCCTCCGCTGAATGAAAATCCCCGGACTGCATGCCCTGGCACGCGATCGTTTCTTCCATCTCTTATTAATCATTGGCGCAGGGTTAAGCCTCTTTGTGCCGTTTGCGCCCCGCGCCTGGGTTGCCGCCATTGACTGGCGCACCATCATTACCCTGAGTGGGTTAATGATGCTGACCAAAGGGGTTGAGCTGAGCGGCTATTTTGACGTGCTGGGCCGTAAAATGGTGCGCCGTTTTGCCACCGAGCGCAGGCTGGCGCTGTTTATGGTCTTCTCCGCTGCGGTGCTGTCGACGTTTCTGACTAACGATGTGGCACTGTTTATCATCGTGCCCCTCACGCTGACGCTACGCAGGCTTTGCGAGATCCCGGTCAGCCGGCTGATCATCTTTGAAGCGCTGGCCGTGAACGCCGGTTCTCTGTTGACCCCTATCGGCAACCCGCAAAATATCCTGCTCTGGGGGCGGTCCGGCCTGTCGTTTGCCGCCTTTACCTGGCAGATGGCCCCGCTGGCACTGGTGATGATGCTGTCGCTACTGGCGGTATGCTGGTTTGCTTTTCCGGATAAAAAACTGCAGTACCATAGCGGAACCGCGGGCCCGCAGTGGCAGCCGCGTCTGGTCTGGAGCTGCCTCGGGTTGTACATCGTCTTTCTCATCGCGCTGGAACTGAAGGTTGAGCTGGCGGGTGTACTGCTGGTCGCCGCAGGCTTTGTCGTGCTGGCACGCCGGGTGCTGGTGAGCGTGGACTGGACGCTGCTGCTGGTCTTTATGGCGATGTTTATTGATGTGCATCTTCTTATCCAGCTTCCGGTGCTGCAAAACGTGTTGCACAGCGTCAGCACGCTGTCTCAGCCGGGTCTGTGGCTGACGGCCATTGGCCTGTCGCAGTTTATCAGCAACGTGCCTTCCACCATTCTGCTGCTCAACTATGTTCCGCCTGACACCCTTCTGGCCTGGGCGGTGAACATTGGCGGGTTTGGGCTGCTGCCCGGCTCGCTGGCAAACCTCATCGCCCTGCGTATGGCCAGCGATCGTCGTATCTGGTGGCGCTTCCATCTCTGGTCCCTCCCCATGCTGGTGTGGGCTGCGGCGATCGGTTTCGGATTATTCCTTCTCATATAGTGCGCAATTTGTCAGTTTTTCCTGGCAAACGTATAGCAACGTCCTAGCTTTAGTGAACGGCATAGTGTGATGCCGCTCACTGACAGGACCGTTGCTGAACTATGGCTGAAGATCAAAAAACGCCTGCTGACGAGCAGGAAAACAACAATAATGAACGTAAGCGACCGGGCAAAAAACCGTTAATTATCCTCGGCATTGTCGTGGTAGTGATGGTTGTCGTGGCGCTGGTCTGGTGGTTTTTAACCCGTAACGAAGAGACAACTGACGACGCCTTTACCGATGGCGATGTGGTGACGATTGCCCCCAAAACGGCGGGCTATGTCACCGGGCTGCACGTGCGCGATAACCAGCGCGTTAAAAAAGGCGATCTGCTGGTGGTTATCGATCCACGCGATACCACCGCCCAGCGCGATCAGGCTCAGGCTCAGCTTGGACTGGCTATCGCGCAGCTCCATCAGGCCCAGGCGCAGCTGGCGCTCTCAAAAGTGCAGTATCCTGCCCAGCGTGACGAAGCGAAAGCGCAGGTACTGAAAGCGCAGGCCGATCTGGCGAACGCGCAGGCGGAGTACCGTCGTCAACGCGGCGTCGACCCGCGGGCGACCACGCAACAAAGTATTGATTCTGCGAACGCACAGCTGCGCAGCGCACAGGCTGCACTGGCCAGCGCCCAGGCGCAGCTGGAAGTGGCGGAGCAGGTTCAACTGCAAATTCGCCAGCAGGAAACCAACGTTGAAGCGCGTGAGCGTCAGGTCGAGCAGGCGAAAGCGCAGCTCGAAACGGCCAATCTGAATCTCTCCTACACCGAAGTCCGCGCCCCGTTCGACGGCTTTGTCACCAAACGCAACGTGCAGCCCGGGACGCTGGTGCAGGCGGGCACCGCGCTGTTCTCACTGGTTTCCCCTAACGTATGGGTGGTGGCGAACTTTAAAGAGTCCCAGCTTGAACGCATGAAGCCCGGCGATAAGGTCACCGTCTCCGTGGATGCGTGGCCGGATATGGAACTTGAGGGCCACGTCGACAGTATTCAGCAGGGCAGTGGCTCACGCTTCTCCGCTTTCCCGGCAGAAAATGCCACCGGCAACTTCGTCAAAATTGTGCAGCGCGTGCCGGTGAAAATCGTGATTGATAAGGGACTCGACCCGAATAAACCGCTGCCGCTGGGGCTGTCGGTGGCGCCGAAGGTGACAGTGGAATGACGGATCATAGCCACGACAGCTGGAAACCCGCCAGTAACCCGTGGGCGGTGGCGATTGTTGTCACCCTGGCGGTGTTTATGGAAATTCTGGACACCACCATCGTTAACGTGGCGCTGCCGCACGTCGCTGGTTCGCTCTCCTCCAGCTATGACGAATCGACCTGGGTTTTAACCAGCTATCTGGTGGCGAACGGCATCGTGCTGCCCATCTCGGCGTTTCTGAGCCGGGTGTTTGGCCGCAAGCAGTTCTTCTTAATCTGCATTGTGATGTTCACCGTCTGCTCGTTCCTGTGCGGGATCGCCACCGAGCTGTGGCAGATCATCCTGTTCCGCGTGATGCAGGGTTTCTTTGGCGGCGGGTTGCAGCCTACCCAGCAGTCGGTGCTGCTCGACTACTTCAAGCCGGAGGACCGGGGCAAAGCGTTTGGTCTCTCCTCTATTGCGATTATCGTTGCGCCGGTGCTCGGCCCCACGCTCGGCGGCTGGATCACCGACAACTACTCCTGGCGCTGGGTGTTCTTTATCAACATCCCGGTGGGGATCGTCACGGTACTGGCGATCTATCAGCTGCTGGAAGATCCGCCGTGGGAAAGTAAATCGAAAGAGAAGCTAACCATCGACTGGACGGGGATCGGGCTGATCGCCTTAGGGCTCGGTTGTTTGCAGGTGATGCTGGACCGGGGAGAGGATGAAGACTGGTTCTACTCAAACTTTATCCGCACTTTCGCCGTGCTGACGCTGATCGGCATCATCGGCGCGATCTACTGGCTGGTGTATGCCAGAAAGCCGGTGGTGGATCTCTACTGCCTGAAAGACCGCAACTTCGCGATCTCCAGCCTGTTAATGGCTGGGATGGCGATGATTTTATACGGCAGCTCGGTGGTGATCCCGCAGCTGGCGCAGCAGGATCTGGGCTATACCGCCACCTGGTCCGGGCTGGTGCTGTCGCCCGGCGCGGTGCTGATTGTACTCACCATCCCGCTGGTGCTGAAGCTCATGCCGGTGGTGCAGACGCGCTGGATTATCGCCTTTGGCTTTACCTGCCTGGCGGTGTCGTTCTTCTGGTCGCGCACGCTGACGCCGGATATCGACTTCGAGACCCTGGTGCTGTTCCGCAGCGCTCAGTCGATTGGGCTGGGGTTCCTGTTTGTGCCGCTCACCACGATTGCCTTCATCTCGATACCGAGACGGCTCAACGCCGACGCGGCGGCGCTGTTTACCATGTTCCGCAACGTGGCGGGCTCGATTGGGATTTCGCTCTCGACGGCGGCCATTACCGAGCGCTCGCAGGCCCATAGCGCGCATCTGGCGTATCACGCTTCGCCGTTTAACGAGCAGTTTCAGCAGGCGATACGCGAAAGCGCCCAGGCGATCCAGAACTTCACGACTCAGGTGGGTGACCCAACCGGCATTGCCACCGGGCGGATGTACCAGACCATGATCGAACAGTCGCGCTTCCTGGCCTACATCGACGTCTTCACCCTGCTGAGCGTGGTGGCCTTGTTACTGATTCCGTTTTGTTTGTTGCTCTCGCCGGTTAAGAGCGAGGGGAGTGCAGGAGCACATTGATGATACACAGACGTTTACACCCCCTGATGATAATGCTGCTGCTGGCTGGCTGTGCCGTGGGACCGGATTACCAGCCACCCGCGCCGCCGGCCGTCACGCACTGGAACGATAAGGGCGACAGCGGCGTGAAATCGCAAACTATCTCCGCTGCGACCAACCCGCGCTGGTGGAAAACCTTCGGCTCGCCGCAGCTCGATAGCCTCGTTGAACGGGCTATTGCCGGAAACCTGACCCTGCAGCAAACGGTGCTACGCATTGCCGGGGCACGTGAACAGATTAATCAGGCAGGCGGAGCATTTTTCCCGTCGGTTAATGGCAATCTACAGGCGACGCGCCAACAGCTCGGGCTGGAAGGCGAGCTGAAATCCCACGGCGTGTATGACCAGCTGGATAATGTCGATCCAGCCCTGCGGGGCGCGTTAGGCCCGCTGACGCAGCCGATCAACCTCTACCAGGGCAGTTTCGACGCCCAGTGGGAAATTGACCTGTGGGGCAAGGTGCGCCGTCAGGTGGAAGCCGCGGAAGCCCAGCAGAAGGCGGCTATCGAGCAGCGTAACGACGCGCTGGTGTCGCTGGAAGCGGAAGTGGCGCGGGCGTGGCTACAGCTGCGCGGCGCGCAGAGCATTATCGCCACCCTGAACACCCAGATTGAGAGCGCGCAGCAGACGCTGGATCTCACCGAAAGCCGCCAGCGCGGCGGGCTCTCGCCACAGATGGACGTAGAAAATGCCCGGGCGCAGCTGGGAAATCTGGAAGCGCAACTGCCGCAATATCAGGCGCAGGCGCGGCAGGCGATGAACGGCCTGGCAATCCTCCTCGGCAAGCCGCCGGGCGCTTTGGATGCCGAACTCCAGTCAGCGCAGCCAATGCCTGCGCTGCCGGATATCGTGCAAACGGGCATTCCGTCCACGCTGGCGCGCCGTCGTCCGGACGTGCGTGAGGCGGAGGCGAATCTTCATGCCGCCACGGCGCAAATCGGCGTCTCGGTGGCCGAGCTGTTCCCGAGCTTTACCCTCTCCGGGCAGTTTGGCCTGCGTAACAGCGAAACCAACTGGCTGACCGACTGGAGCAGCCATTTCTACAGCTTCGGCCCGCAGGTTTCTATTCCAATTTTCCAGGGCGGACGACTGGTCTCCAGCGTGAAGGTGGCGCGCGCGCAGCAGGGGGCAGCGGTGCTGGACTATCGGCAGACGGTGCTCACCGCGCTCGGCGATGTTGAAAACGCGCTGGTCAGCTACCGCACCGACCAGCAGCGTGAAGCCGGCCTCGCAAAAACGATCGACGCCCTGCAAAACGCCTTTGACTTAGCCAGCGACAGCTACCGACAGGGCATCGCCAGCTTTATCGACGTACTGGATGCCCAGCGTCAGCTCGCCCAGGCTCAGCAGCAGCGCGCTCAGGCGCAGGTGCAAAGCGCGCTCGATCTGGTGGCGCTCTACAAGGCGCTTGGCGGCGGCTGGGAGCCGTATCAGCAGGTACAGCTCCCGGATTACAGCGTCTTTGGCGACGCCCCGCGCGGATAAATTCAGAGGATTGAGCAAGAAACGGACAGGAACGCCACATTCGCGATGACAGAGGGGCGGGTATAACTAACTGGCACCCATTCGACATGTGAGGAATGACTTATGCGTTATCAAAAACTGGGCAACACCGGTCTGTTTGTTTCTGAACTCTGCCTCGGGACCATGACCTTCGGCGGAGAAGGCGGCATGTGGGGCAAGATTGGCCAGCTGCAGCAGAGCGAAGCCGAACAGCTGGTGGGCCGCGCGCTGGATGCCGGGATCAACTTTATCGACACCGCCGACGTTTACTCGGAAGGGCGCTCGGAGGAGATCACCGGCCAGGCGCTGAAGAACCTGAAAGTTCCGCGGGAGAACGTGGTGGTCGCAACGAAAGTGTTCGGTGAAACCGGCACCGCGGGCGTGAACTCGCGCGGCAGCTCGCGATATCACATCATCGGCAGCGTGAAGGAGAGTCTGCGCCGCCTGCAGCTGGATCATATCGATCTCTACCAGCTGCACGGCTTTGACCCTGCCACCCCCATTGAAGAGACGCTCCGTGCGCTGGATACCCTGGTACAGCACGGCCACGTGCGCTATATCGGCGTCTCGAACTGGGCAGCGTGGCAGATCGCCAAAGCGCTTGGCATCTCCGAGCGTCTGGGGCTGGCACGCTTCGCGTCGTTGCAGGCGTATTACACCATCGCCGGGCGCGATCTTGAGCGCGAGCTGGTGCCGATGATGCAGAGCGAAGGCGTCGGGCTGATGGTCTGGAGCCCACTGGCGGGTGGTCTGCTGAGCGGGAAATACGATCGCAACGGGCAGAGCGAATCGGGCGGGCGCCGTCTGGAGTTTGACTTCCCGCCGGTCAATAAAGATCGCGCCTTCGACTGCGTGGATGTAATGCGCACGATTGCCGAAAGCAAAGGCGTCTCCGTCGCGCAGATCGCGCTGGCGTGGCTGCTTCATCAGAAAGCGGTAACTAGCGTGATCGTGGGCGCGAAACGCGTCGATCAGTTGAATGACAATATCGCCGCAACCGGGATCCGCTTAAGCGAAGACGAGCTTAAAAAGCTTGATGCCGTCAGCGCGTTGCCGGGGGAATACCCGGGCTGGATGCTTGAGCGCCAGGGGGAATATCGTCGTAACCAGTTAGTGCAGCTTTAACCGTCCTCTCCCCGGTGGCGCTTCGGTATGAACCGGAAACATGGGTAACACTTTAGACCGGATACATGGGTAACAGTTA